>Ga0299906_10004323_pt1 | contig 11666 bp, 11 predicted proteins | sample RVTome_14_FD_200259 | JGI IMG/M metagenome (GOLD analysis project Ga0299906, IMG submission 200259) | Soil microbial communities from uranium-contaminated site in the Upper Colorado River Basin, Wyoming, United States - RVT145D125 (version 2) ... | reverse complement strand
GCAATCGTCAGGCGATGGGCCGGCCGACCGTGAGCGGATCGCGGAAGGATCGGTCGATTTTCATAAAGCTCTCGTCCGGCTGCACACCGAGCGCATCGAGAAGCTTGGTGAAAAACGCGCGGCCGGCGGCGGTGGCTGCGATGTCGAAGATTTCCGCATCCGTGAAACCGTGCGTTTTCAGCACGCCGACATCCTCGGGCATGATGCTCGAGGCATCGCGGGCCACTTGGCGCGCAAATACAATCATGGCCTGTTCGGCTTCGGTCACGGACATGCTGAATCTCCCGTCGGCGATGTCGCGGATCTCCTCTTCGCTAAAGAATTCCGTCAGGCGTTTGCCGTGCGCCAGCGAGCAGGCCGTATTGCGCAGCTCGATCGCCGCGGCAAAAGTCACGAGCTCGAATGAGCGGTCGCTCATCGGCCGGCGGATTTCCGCGAGCAGGCGTCCCCAGCGCGCCAGCACTTCGGGCCGGTGGCTGAATACGCGGGCGTAGTTCGGCACGTAACCCCAGGCCGACTCCTGCCGCTGGTACATCGCCAGCACGTCACCGCTGGCTTCATCCGGCGGCGTGGTCTCGATAAACGACATGGAATTCCTCCTTCGCAATGAATTCAATGTTGGCCGACACCGTCCGGTCAGGCTTTGTTTTCGACGCCTGCCGGATCCTGCGTGACAGGTTTTGGTCGCGAGTCACTGCGAGCGACGTCGGTAAAATTCAGCCGGTAACGGACCGCAGCGCGCCGCAGTCTGACCAGTGGCAGTCGGCCTATGCCTACAAAAATCTCGATGGGGCGGGACATGGATGCCTCCTCTATTCCCTGTGTCGGGTGGTTTTACGAGATATTGAGATGCCACCGGGGTAGCAAGCGTTGCAATAAGCGTGGTTTTTTCGGCTTTCCGCCAAAAACCGGCATCCCCGCACCGCCTCCCGAAAAAACCATGATCGCTTCCACGCTCGCTCTAACGCCGCCTGCGCATTGTTGCTCCTGCCCGGCCAAGGCCGGATTCACATTTTCACCACCCGATGAGGAGACAACCAGATGCAGACTCAACCAACCAGTGCCAAGCCAACCAATGCCAACAACGGCGTCAACGTGGAGGCCCTGCTGGGCGCCCGTGAAGCGCTGACCCAGGCGCCGGAAGCCGCCCGTTTCAAGTGGCGCGCGAGCTCCGAATGGCTGAACGGCACTCACGGCCGCACCACGATCGACAAGTTCTTCGGCTTGGGCGAAGAGCAGCAACACCGCGTGAGCTTCCAGTTCGATACCGATCACCCGCAGATCTTCGCTTCCGAAGACAATGGCGCGACCCCGGTCGAGATGGTGCTGGTCGGACTCGCGGGCTGCCTCACCGCCGGCATCGCCGCGGTGGCGCAGAACCGCAACATCCAGTTGCGCTCGGTCAAAGCGACGCTCGAAGCCGGCATGGATATCCAGGGCATCCTCGGCATCGACAGCGACGTACGCAACGGCTTCGACGGCATCAAAGTGCACTACGATATCGACGCCGACGCCTCCGCCGACGACATCGCCTCGGTCGTCGCGCAATCGCAGAAGCGCTCGGCCGTGTTCGACATCATCACCAACCCGACGGACGTTACCGTTACCGTGGCATGAGGACCGTGCCCCGGAAAACATCGCGGCCCCGGACCGGCATCGCCGACGTTGTCGTCGTCGGTGCCGGGCACTCCGGCCTGGCCATGAGTCATCGGCTCAATGAACTTGCGATCAGGCATGTGGTGCTCGAACGCGGCGACGTCGCGCATTCCTGGCGCACCGAGCGCTGGGATTCGTTGCGGCTCCTCACACCGAACTGGATGAGCTGCCTGCCGGGAGCGGAGTACGACGGTCCTGATCCGGACGGGTTCATGAACATGGATGAGATCATCGATTTCATCTCGGCCTATGCCGAAAAAAACCAGGCGCCCGTGCACACCGGCACGACCGTGCTCGGTGTCGAACCGCACACAAGCGGATATACAATTACGACCGATCGCGGCGACTGGCAGGCCCGCGCCGTGGTGCTCGCGAGCGGCGCCTGCAACGAGGCATCGGTGCCGGCGTGCGCGCAAGATGTGCCGGATTCCGTTTTCCAGATCACCTCGAAAGACTACAAAAGTCCCGCGCAGTTGCCCGACGGCGGAGCGCTCGTGGTCGGCGCTTCCGCCACCGGTTTGCAACTCGCGCAGGAAATTCACGCGAGCGGCCGCCCGGTGACGCTTGCGGTCGGTGAGCACGTGCGCATGCCGCGCCGATATCGCGGCCGCGACGTGCAATGGTGGATGCTCGCTTCGGGACTGCTCGATCAGTGCATCGACGACGTCGACGACCCGGTGCGGGTGCGACGCCTGCCTTCGCCGCAGCTCATCGGCAGCCCGGAGCATGCAACGCTCGACCTGAACGCATTGACGGCAATGGGTATACGTCTCGCCGGGCGCCTCGCCGGCATCCGCAACGGCAAAGCGCAGTTCTCCGGATCGCTGCGCAACGTGTGCTCGCTCGCCGATCTCAAAATGCGCCGGATGCTGAACACCTTCGACGATTGGGCCACCACGAGCGGCGTGCTCGACAATGGCGCCCCTGCCGTAGAGCTCGAACCGACGCGCATCGGCAATGGCGTGCCGCTCGGGCTCGATCTCGGGTCGGGGGAAATCCGCACGATCGTCTGGGCCACCGGCTATCGCCCGGACTACTCCTGGCTCAAGGTTCCGGTCCTCGACCGCAAAGGCCAGTTGCAACACGATGGCGGCGTCGTTGCGCCCGGCCTGTACGCACTGGGACTGCCGTTCCTGCGGCGGCGCAAATCCAGTTTCATGCACGGCGCCGGGGACGACGTGCGCGATCTCTCGAACCACCTCCTGACGTACCTCGATCAGTGCGCGGCGCGTCCGGCATCACAGGTTGCTTTCGCGTCGTCCGCCTGATCGGCAAATTGGTAGCCCGCAGGCTGGCGCATCACTCCGCCAGGAAGTCGTTGATCTCTTTCAGCATCACCGGCCAGACGGGGTCCGTGTCCGGCACGATGTGATTCTTGCTGTCGAGGCTCACGAACCGTGCCCCCGGAATACCGCCGGCGAGCTCACGTCCGGCGTTGAAGGGCACCCGCATGTCGTCCCTGGCATGCAGCACCAGGGTCGGTGCGCGAACGTCGGCGAGGCGCGCGGTCAAGTCCACATCACCCAGCGCTCGCAAAAGTCTTGCCGCATTCTTCGGCGTCGTGGTCATGCGCTGCAGCTCGTTGAACCAGGTTTGATTCTCCGGCGGTGCATCGGGCATGAACATGGTCGTGAACATCTGCCGAAAGGCCGGGTTGTCCCGACCCCAGCCGATCGCGACCAGCGTGATCATGGCCTCGGTCTGGCGGACGATATCCGCCGATCCGCTCCGGTTCCAGCCGCGCGCATAACCGCCGATGAGAATGAGCTTGGTGACTTTATCCGGGTAGCGCGCCGCGAACTCGACCGAGATCGCGCAGCCCTGGGACAGCCCGAGCAACGGAAAACGATCGAGGCCCACGGTCTCGACCACGGCTTCGAGGTCGCTGACCTGCCGCTCGAGCGAGAAGTCCTCGACGTTCCAGTCCGACAGGCCGTTGCCGCGCGCGTCGTAACGTATCAGCGAGCGGCCGTTCGCCAGGCCGCGGAACACGTGGCGCCACACCGGGCTTTCCCAGTCGAAGTCGAGGTGATTGAGCCAGTTTGCGGTCTTGATCAGCGGTGGGCCCGTGCCGACCGTCGCATACGCGATCTTGGTCCCGTCCGCCGCTTTGCAGAACCGCACCTGCTGATCGAGCGGCTGCTCGTCCGCTCGTTCGCTCGACAGCGGCGCACCGCTGGTCGATGCCGGCGGCTTGCCGGCGGCGGCGTAGCGCAGCGCGGCCAGATCAATCCCGTCGATTTCCGAAAGCACGGACAGGCTCGTTTTCAATTGCCGCTCGGCGTCGGGCTTGCGCCCGGCCTTGATCAACGTCTCGATGAGCGCGACGTGCGCCTGCAGGCTGTAAGGCTCGATGTCGACCAGCTCCTGCAGCCAGCGCACGGCATCGGCCGGCGTATCGCGGTGCCGCCGGATCAGCTCGCACAGGAGCTCCCGGCGCAGGACGCGAAACGCTTCGCGTTCGCGGGACAGGAACTGGTCGAAGTCCGGTTGCCCGGAGAGATCCGCACCGAGCAGCAGTCCCTGAGAGGCGAGCGTCGCCAGTTGCTCGAGCCTGCCGTTGACGAGCGCTGCCACGCCGCCCGCCAGTGCTGCGCGTAGCGAAAAAATATCGATTGCGGCGCCGTTGGGTTCGAAGGCCACGCTGTCCCGGTCGGCCACGATGCGCTTGACTTGGTCTTCGTCAACGAGACTGCGCAATTTGCTCAGCGACCAGCGCAGCGACCCCCGCGGGTCATCCGGAACCTGCCAGAAGATTTCGCAAATCCGCTCGCGCCGGTGCGGCCCGGGATTCAGGATCAGGTACGCCAGCAGCGCACGGGTTTTCCGCGAGTTCGGCAGCGGCAGGGATTGCCCGTTTTTCACCACGGCGAGATCGCCGATCAGCCGTATGTCCATCGCATGAGTCTTGCCAATAGGGGCATCGAGATCAAGCGCGAAATCGGGATCTGACCCCGAATTCTGATTCATACTATGGCCGAAAGGTGCGGTCAAACCCCTGCAAGCGGTGGATATGAGGGCTCGTGATGTGATTTTTCTGCGCGTTATTGCGATGCTCGACGGGTGGCATGACGATCCCCGCGACGTGGACCGGGATCGAACCCCGGGCACTCCGCGATGCGTACACTTGCCATGATCCGGCTACGGTCGTCAGCAGAAGGCCTGATCATCGACGGTACCCTCGAATGTGCCCTGGTCCATCACCAACGGCATCTGACGGTCAGCAAAAACGCCCGGGTGGAAGCCGATCTTCAAGCCAGCACGGTGGTCGTTTTCGGGCACTTGATTGGTGACATCGTCAGCGAGGGCAAAGTGTTGCTGGCCAATGGCTCGGATGTCCGGGGCGATATCAGCTGTGCCGGCCTGTTTATCGAGGAAGGGGCGCAATTCAAGGGGCAAATCGACATGGGCGTCGGTGCCACGGATGCGAATGTGGGGTATTCTTGAGCCTGCGATGGGGCAGCCCCGGCTGCCGGTCACAGGACACATATCCGGAGGTCTTATCATGTTCAACAAAAAGATTCGGAACGACGAGGATTCCAAACCCATACCACCAATGCGAATCGGCGAGCAACAACCCATCCGCTCAAAAAATGTGTCTGTCATTGGGCCGACCCTGATTTTTCGGGGCGAGTTATCGGCGGATGAGGACCTGGTCATTGAGGGCACGATCGAGGGCACGATTGCCCACCACAAAAAGAATCTGACGATTGGTGCCAAGGGCAGAGTATCGGCGGACATTCACGCGAGTTCGGTCCTTGTCGAAGGCCAGCTCGATGGCGACATTCACAGCGACGGGCTGGTTTCGCTGGCCAAGGGCGCGGCGGTGAACGGCAATATCTATTGCTCGCGACTGGTACTCCAGGACGGTGCCCGTTTCAACGGCAAGGTTGAGATGGCGAAGCAACCCGCACTGAAGATCGCGCCCAAACCCGAAGCTGACGATGATTCCTACGCAGACAAGGAGAACCGGTCGGCATCAGTGTCAACCGAAAAGCGTTTCTGACACCTTTTCGACTTCACCGCCATCGCTCCTCCTGTAGCAGCGAGCACGACCGCCATGGTCGGCGGAAGTGCCGAAAACGCAGGAGCAGTTTTCGGCGAGCTCGCGACCCGTAACCCGAATCCGGCGCGACTATCGTCATTGTGTCGGGCGCACGGCGCGTTCCTACAGTTTTACTCCAGCCATACGCGCATAAACGAACATTGCTACCGAGGCGATGGTCCTGCTGATGCTCGCCCTGCTTCGCGAGCGATGCAAAATCCCGACCAAATGTCCACCGTTTATGCCATCATTCGGCATCCTGAAAACCCGGACGATGCAACATGCCGAACTTCGTAATTGAAAGGGACATTCCCGGCGCAAGCGAAATGACGGAAGATCAGGTGCACGATGTCGCCAAGCGTTCTCTGGGCGCAATGCAGCAACTCGGTATCCAGTGGCTTCACAGCTACGTAACTGACGACAAGGTCTATTGCATCTACTGGGCGCCGAATGCCGAGATCATTGAGCGTCATGCCAGGCAGGTTGATATCCCGGCAAACCGTATAGCTGCAGTCAAGCGCCTCATGGGACCGGCATCCGCCGACTAGTCAGGACGCACTCGCCTCCTCCGCGGCAAGCGCAAGCTCGATGGCCTGCTCCGGTCGCATGCGCCAGCCCTTCAGCCAGCTTTCGGTGGCCAGCTGGCTGCCCAAACGCGTCCTGGCCCGCTCCAGACTTTCCTCGAGTCTGGTTTCCAGCGCCTGCTTCAGATGCAGTCCGTAGGCCTTCCGCATGGCCGCAGCACCACCGGCAAGTGTCAGGGCATGACCTGCTGAAACTTCACTTGCGGCTGCGGAAACGGCCAGCGCATCGAGTACGCGCGGTACGTCCGCTTTGTGATCCAACGTACAATACATGGCCAGCGCCTCGCGATTCAGGCTGATAGCCTCAGCGTGGTCTCCGCTGCTCGCCGCCACCCACGCGAGATCGTGCAGCGTGCCGGCTACGCCAAGCCGTTCGTTGAGCTGCCGAAACCTGGACAGGGCATCGTCATAGAGACGGCGCGCAGCTGCCAGATTCCCGCGGTTTCGCTCGACGTCTCCCTGGTGATTGAAGGACCAGGCGAGAGCCAGTTGATCACCGGCTTGCTCGAACAACTGCGCCGCCTCCGCATGCAGTTCCCGCGCCCGGTCGTAGGCGCCGAGCTGCATCACGATACTGGCGATGTTGGTGACCATGCTGCCGGCGAGTGACGGCGCGCCGCCCGAATCACGCACGATGGCAAGCGCTTCCTCAAGATACGGCGTCGCTTCGGCATGGCTTCCGGATCGGCACAGCACTGCCGCAATGCCGTTCAATCCGCGCAGGATGCCGGGCACGTGATTCCTATTGCGGCTTGCCACGAGGCTCTCGAGAAAAGACTCGCGCGCCGCGTCAAACTTGCCGCAATTCATCGCAAACTCGCCGCGCCAGGCGAGCGCCGTGGATCGCAGTTCAGCGCTGACCGGCCTGCCCTCGACTTGCAGCAACACGGACAGGCGCTCGAATCCTTCCAGTACGCGGCCGCGTTGTTGCAAAAACTGGCCCAGTGCACAGGCGAGGCGCATTGCCCAGTCCAGGTCAGGGACTGCCATCAACCAGGCGAGCGCCGCACGCAGGTTACCGAGTTCGATCTCGAACTGCTGAAACAGCGCCTCGCGCTCTGACTCGCTGCTGACTTGCGACGACTCCTCGGCCATTACGCGGCAATAGGCGGCATGCGCACGCCGCGTGTGCTCGAGTTCGCCCGCCTCCGTCAGTCGGGCCAGCGCGTACTCGCGCATCGTGTCTGGCATGGCAAATCGCGACCTGGACGATCCGGTTTCCATGGTGCGCAGCAAATTGCTTTCAACGAGTATTTCAATGGCAGCAATGAGGTCTGCATCAAGGTCATCTTTGACGTTGCAAACCGCCTCGGCTGCTTCCAGCGATGCTCCGCCGACAAACACCCCCAGACGCCGAAACAGCTTCTGTTGCGCTGGCTCCAGAAGGTCGTAGCTCCAGTCGAGTGTGGCCCGCAGTGTTTGCTGGCGCGCCGGCAAATCGCGCGCACCACCGGCCAGAAACTGCAGGGGCGTGCGTACCTGCTCGAGCATTGCCGGCAGGCTGAGGACCCGGCCGCGTGCAGCCGCCAGTTCGATTGCCAACGGCAAGCCGTCCAGGCGTTCGCAGATTTCGGCGACTATGCGCAGCTCCGCTTCGCCCACCACGCGTCGTCCGGCGCCTGCGCCCATCATCCATGTCGCGCGATCGAGGAACAGTTGCACGGCCGGCGATTCGGCCGTGGACGTGGCAGCACCTGCCGATACCGGTACGCCAAGCGGCATCACGTTGTATTCATGCTCTCCGTACACACGCAAGGCAGCCCGGCTGGTCACGACAATTGTTACGTATGGCGTGGCAGCGAGCAGCTTGGTCAACAACGGGGCAGCCGGCAGCAGGTGCTCAAAATTGTCAACCAGCAACAACGTCGGCGCGACGTAGTGCTGGCGCAAGTGTTGCTCCAGGGCTTCAGCGCTCGTCAGCTCCGGAATGCGTTGTAACGCCAGCGCGCTCATCATTTCGGACGCGACCAGTTCGTGGTCGATAATGCGATCGAGCGGCACGAAGTACACACCGCCTCTGAATTCTTTCAGCACGCAACGGCCGAGTTCCAGCAGCAGCCGCGTCTTGCCGATGCCACCAGTGCCCGTCAGCGTCACCAGGCGTGCGTCACCCGCTGTTATCAATTGACGAATCCGCTGCAGCTCCTCGACTCGACCGATCAATGTGGTCGTTTGCGCGGGCAAGTTGTTCCGCGCTGCGGTAACGGCATGAGCCGCCTGCGCCAGACTTGCGGCGATAGCGGCGAGTTCGTCCCGCATGTGTGCGGTGCCGGGAAAACGCTCCTCGGGATTGTCGGCCAGACAGCGCCGTATGAACCATTCCATCGGCATTGGTATCTGCGCATTGATTCTCGTGACCGGTATTGCCGAAGCGGAGCCGCTTGTTGTGACCGGAACAGCTTGTCCTGTTGCCATATGGAAGAGCAAAGCACCGAAAGCGAACTGGTCCGACAGTGCCGTTGCATCGGCACCGCGACGCTGTTCGGGTGCCATGTACGCCGCCCTGATCCCGGCATCCTGTCGCGGCGCGAATTCCGCCCGCCGGAAACTTATGACGTCGCCGTCCCCGACCATGACAGTCGAGGGCATCAGGCAACCCCGCACGACCCCGCTCGCATGACTTGTCACGAGGGCATCGGCGATCCGCAGGGCCAGCCGCAACAGGCGTGCGGTCGAGAGGGATCCGCCGGCGGTGACCTCGTCCAGGCTGCGGCCGTTGCTGTCGGTATCCGGCGCATCACCGGTGCCTGCAGCAATATCGTCGTTGGCGACAGGACCGTCGTCGCGCACGATTCCGTCGGGAGTCAATGCATATGCCCAGCTCAGTATGAGGGCAATCGGGAAGCCGAGTGCGAGCAGCACTATGACAGCAGTATCGAACCAGGGCGGTAAATGCAGCGGTTCCTTGATCACTGTAACGATCTGCACCAGCAGCCAGGTGACGACGGCATAGGCCGCCGCAACCTGCCAAACCTTGCGCCTTTTGAGTTCTTTCAGGAACGTCACAAGCACTCCCGTATCACCCGCGGGATTGTACCCATATGCTGCAATCAAGGTGACAGTTACCGTAGTTCCCGACCGATACCCGGGCTGGAAGCCGGCGCTATGACTGCCATCGCGTCGCGTGCACGGCGCGCTCCTGCAACTCTATTCCACCGTCACGATAATTTTCCCGCGCGCCCGCCCTTCTTCCGAATAGCGGATGGCATCGGCCACCTCGCTCAAGGAATAGCTGCGATCGATGACGGACTTCATCAGGCCGGTGGTCATGAGCTCGCCGAGATACTCCAGGTCCGCCTGCTTCAGTTCGGCAAGAAACGGGAGAAAATCCTGGCTGACGAACGGCGACAGCAATATCCCTTTGAGCGGATACATCAGCGGCCCGATAAAACGCCCGCCGGGCCCGCCGACCATGACGACGATGCCGTTGTCCGTCATCGCTTTGCGCAGTTTCAACAACGGGTGATTGCCGACGTTGTCGATGATGAGATCGTATTGCACCGCGCCGTCGGTGAAGTTCTCCTTGGTGTAATCGATGACCTGATCGGCGCCGAGCGATTGCACGAGGGCCACGTTTCGCGTGCTGCACACGCCGGTCACTTCGGCGCCAAGTACTTTGGCAATCTGCACCGCGTAAGTCCCGACGCCGCCGGACGCGCCGTTGATCAGGACTTTCTGCCCGGCTTTTAACTGCCCCCGGTCGCGCAGCGCCTGCAAGGCGGTGATGGCCGCGATCGGTACCGCTGCCGCCTCGTCGAAACCGACGTTCACGGGTTTGTGCACGACTGCCCGGTCCTCGTGCACGGTGAGGTACTCGGCGAACGCGCCGGTCCGCCCGCCGAACACGGCATCCCCGGGTTTGAAACGCGTGACGTCGGCACCGACCGCCTCCACGGTGCCCGCAAAATCCACACCGAGGCGCGTAATCTCCGGTGCGCCGATGCCGGTCCCGAGACGCATGATGACCGGTGAACCGCGCAGGTAATGCCAGTCGAGCGGGTTGACCGCCGCCGCCTGCACCTTGACCAGCAGCTGGTTGCCGCTCGCCACCGGCTTTTCGACGTTCTCGAGCTGCATAACTTCGGGTGACCCGTAGCATCGATAAACCACCGCCTGCATCGTCGTCGCACCGCTCTCGACACCCGGCGCCGGCGGACAGGCCGCTTCGTAATCCAGCACGATCGCTAGCGCGCCGAGCGCCACGACCACGAGGAGCAGGAACCCGTTGATGATCTTGTATCGCAGTTTCATGACCGTCTCCTCGCTGTACCCTGTGCCCTGCAGGAGCCCGCATTGCGGGCGGCGCGCATTATAAACCCTGCGCGGTTACTACCGTCTGGTCGCGAGCTCGCCGAAAACTGCTCTTGCGTTTTCGGCACTTCCGCCGTCCATGGCGGTCGTGCTCGCTCCTACAGAAAGAAATGCGGTCTGACTCCGATTTTGTCGCCGATGTTGTCGTGGCACCGTGCGTACGCCAGCGCACAGACCCCGCAGGCCTACCGGCGTACCTTCTACCCTTCGATGCAGACGTATTCGTCACAGCGTCGGCCAGATGAATGCAGGAGCGAACTTCCTATGAACACCCAAACTCACCGGTTTGCAAAAGCCGCGATTGCGACCAGCATTGCGTTTGCCGCGCTGCTGCTGGCTTCCTGTTCGTTAACCGGTCCAAGGCAGGTCGACGCGAACAATCCGAGCGTTACCTACAAGTACGCCAGTGACGAACAACTGATCGAGGCCAACCAGCGCGCTATCACTTATTGCAGCCAGTATGATTCCATGCCGGGCCCAGGGCGTTTCAGCCGGGATCCGGATGGCAGTAACATTGTCGTTTTCGAATGCATCCCGGGCACTCTGTCCTCGGCGCCAATGAACCAGTCGAACTCGGGCCTCACCTACAACTATCGCACCGACCAGGAACTGCTGGAGGTGTCGCGCAACGCACAAACCTATTGCGTCAATCACGGCTCGCCGGAAATGGATTCGACGATTACGCACAACTCGGACGGCAGCAAGACGGTCACATTCCGTTGCAATGCGAGCTGATGCGGTAAATCGGGGTCAGACCAAAACATTTTCTGTAGGAGCCTGCATTGCAGACGACACGAATCATAAACCCGGCAAGGTTATTACCATCTGCTCGCGCGCACTGCGCGCTCCTCCACGTCCTGTCGCCATCTGTAAGCCCGCATCGCGGGCGATAGCAATTCCGGGTCAGACCTCGATTTCCTCGCGAATGAGCGTCTCCGTCTCCCCGATGCTTGAACCGGCAGCAACGCATCCGGGCAGATCGGGTACATAGGCCGAGAAATTCGAGCCTGCATCTTCAATGACAATTGCAAAACGCATGCAATGGTCACGAATCTTCGATCTTCGATCTT
>Ga0299906_10004322_pt1 | contig 11668 bp, 13 predicted proteins | sample RVTome_14_FD_200259 | JGI IMG/M metagenome (GOLD analysis project Ga0299906, IMG submission 200259) | Soil microbial communities from uranium-contaminated site in the Upper Colorado River Basin, Wyoming, United States - RVT145D125 (version 2) ... | reverse complement strand
GCCGGACTAGCGGGTGCCGCGGGCGAGCTCCGAGGCGATGCGCAGGATCTGGTCCTCCTGGCCTCCCACCAGCTTCTGGCGCCCGCACTCGAGCAGGATCTCGGCCCCCGAGACGCCGTAGCGCTCGGCGGCGCGATAGGCGTGCTTCAGGAAGCTCGAGTAGACGCCGGCGTAGCCCATCAGGAGCGACATGCGGTCCAGCACGCACTCGCCGTCCATGACCGGTCGCACCACGTCCTCCGCCGCGTCGATCAGCGCCAGCACGTCGAGCCCCGTGCGGATGCCGAGCCGCTCGCACACCGCGGCCAGGGCCTCGCAGCTCGTGTTGCCCGCGCCCGCCCCGAAGCGCCGGGTCGAGCCGTCCACCTGCACAGCTCCGGCGCGGATGGCCGCGATCGTGTTGGCCAGGGACAGGGACAGGTTCTCGTGGCCGTGGAAGCCCACCTGCGCGTCGTCGCCGAGCTCGTCCACCAGGGCCGCGACGCGATCGCCCGCCTCCTCGAGCACCATGGCGCCGGCCGAGTCGACCACGTACACGCATTGGCAGCCGGCGTCGGCCATGACCCGCGCCTGTCGCGCCAGCGCCTCGGGCGGGATGCTGTGGGCCATCATCAGGAAGCCGACGGTCTCGAGGCCGATGCGCCGGGCGAGACCGAAGTGCTGCTCGGAGATGTCGGCCTCGGTCGCGTGGGTGGCGATCCGCACGATCGACACCCCGAGGTCGCGGACCGCCTCGATGTCGTCCTTGGTCCCGACCCCGGGCAGCATGAGCGCGGCGATCCGGGCGCGGCGCGCCTCCTCCACCGCCGCCGCCATCAGCCGGCGCTCGTCGGTGAGCGAGAAGCCGTAGTTGAAGGACGAGCCCCCCAGGCCGTCGCCGTGGGTGACCTCGATCACCGGCATGCCGGCCGCGTCGAGGGCGCGGACGATCGAGCGCACGTGGCGCTCCTCGAAGCGGTGCTTCTTGGCGTGCGACCCGTCGCGCAGGCAGGTGTCGGTCACGCGCACGTCGATCCGGTCGCTGGTGGCCATCAGCCCCCTCCTCCGCAAAGGCGCCGGGCGAGCTCCTCCCCCACCCGCGTCGCCGCGGCCGTCATGATGTCGAGGTTCCCGGCGTAGCGGGGCAGGAAGTCCCCCGCCCCCTCGACCTCGACGAAGACGCTGACGCGCCGCAGGCCGTCCACCTCGTCGAAGGCCGGATCGGCGCTCAAGCGATAGCCCGGGACGTAGCCCTGGATCTCCGCCACCACCGCGCGGATCGAGCGCTCGACGTCCGGCGCCGCGGCGTCCGGCGCGAGCGAGCAGAAGATCGTGTTGCGCATCACCAGCGGAGGCTCCGCCGGGTTCAGCACGATGATCGCCTTGCCGCGGCGCGCCCCACCCAGGGCCGCTACCGCCGCTCCGGTGGTGCGGGTGAACTCGTCGATGTTCCGGCGGGTGCCGGGCCCCGCCGCCCGCGAGGCCACCGTGGCCACGATCTCGGCGTAGTCCACGCCGCAGACCCGGGAGACGGCGTACACGATCGGGATCGTGGCCTGGCCGCCGCAGCTCACCAGGTTCAGGTTGGCCTCGTCGAGGCGCTCGCCGAGGTTCACGCAGGGGACCACGTACGGCCCCACGGCCGCCGGCGTCAGGTCGACGGCGCGGATCCCCGCCTCCCGGTAGCGGGGCGCGTGGCGCGCGTGGACCTCGGCGCTCGTGGCCTCGAAGACGATGTCCGGGAGCTCGCGGCGCGCCAGCAGCCACTCCACCCCCTCGTGGGAGGCCTCGAGGCCCCGCTTCCGGGCCAGCTCGAGGCCGGCGCTGGCGGGCTCGACCCCCACCACGTAGCGGAGCTCCAGCGCCTTCGAGCGCAGCGCCTTGAGCATCAGGTCGGTGCCGATGTTCCCGGATCCCACGATGGCGGCGGTCGCGGCCAACGAGCCTCCCGGCTAGGCGAAGGACACGCCGACCGCGCCGAGGTCCGCGAACTCCGCGCGCACCACGTCGCCGGCGCCGACGGCCACCGCCGCGGTGCAGGACCCGGGCAGGATCACGTGCCCCGCCTCCAGGCGCACGCCGAAGGCCGCGAGCGCGTTCGCGAGCCACGCCACGGCCAGGGCCGGGTTCCCCAGCACGGCTCCGGAGGCGCCGCTCTCCACGACCTCGCCGTTCTTCCAGGCCAGCACGCCGACGAGCCGCAGGTCGAGGTCCGCCGCCGCGGACCGGCCCGGACCCAGCACCACCCGGGCCGAGCTCGCGTTGTCCGCGATCGTGTCGCAGAGCGCGATCTTCCAGTCGCGGATCCGGCTGTCGATGACCTCGATCGCCGGAGCCACGTAGGCGGTGGAGCGCACCACGTCGGCGACGCCGCAGCCGGGGGCCGGCAGGGTCTCGCCCAGCACGAAGGCCAGCTCGAACTCGACCCGCGGCTGGCAGAGGTCGCCCGCGAAAATGGTTCCTCCCTCGCAGACGAACATGTCGTCGAGGAGGTGGCCGAAGTCGGGCTGGTCGACGCCGAGCATGCGCTGCATGGCCCGCGAGGTGAGCCCGACCTTGTGGCCCCGCACGCTGCGCCCCGCCGCCAGGCGCTGGCGGACCTGGATCCTCTGGATCTCGTAGGCGTCGGGAACCTCGATCCCGGGCCAGGTACGGGTGAGGGGATCGATGGGCCGCTGCGTCCGCTCGGCCTCGGCCAGGATCCTGGCGGCTCGCTCGCGCTCCGCGGTCTCGAGCATGGCACCCTCGAGGGTCCTAGACCCGGAAGCCCTCCAGCGTGGCCGGCGCGAAGAGCTCCTCGACGGCCAGCCGCCGCGGGGAGAGACCCTGCTCGAAGGAGTAGCGGACGAGCGCCTCCAGGGCGGGCCGGTTCGCCTCGACCCCGTAGGGCCAGTAGTCCTCGCCCATCAGCGCCCGGGTGTCCTCGAGCTCGGCCGCCAGGAACGGCAGCGTGGCCTGGAGGGCGGTCAGGTCGGCCAGCTCCGCCGTGGCCACCCGCTTGGCCTCCGCGAAGGCCTTGTAGACGCTGCGAGCCAGCCACGGGTGGCGCTCCAGCAGGGCGCGGCGGATCCCGATCACGTGCATGATCGGGAAGAAGCCGGTCTTGCGGTAGTAGGCCCGCTCGACGCTGCGGTGGTCGGCGAAGAGGCGGCCGACACCGGGGGCGCCCCGGGCGAAGCAGGAGGGGACCCGCGGCGCCACCAGGGCGTCGATCTCCCCCTCGGCCAGCATGCGGCTGAGCGTGCGGTCGGAGGCCACCGGCCGCACCTCGATCCCCGGCGGCAGCGCCAGCGCCAGCTTCTCGCGCCGGCCCGGCTCCTCCAGGCCGCCGGTGCGCCAGCGCAGGTCCGAGGGGGCCACGCCGTACTCGTCCTGGAGCATGCCGCGCACCCACACCGCCGCGGTCACCTGGTACTCGGGCACGCCGACCGCGCGCCCCTTCAGGTCGGCGGGCTCCGAGATGCCGCGGTCCGTGCGCACGTAGATCGCCGAGTGCCGGAACATGCGCGAGACGAAGACCGGAAGCGCCACGTAGGGCGGATCGTCGCGGCCGAGGGTCATCAGATAGGTGCTGAGGGAGAGCTCGCTCACGTCGAACTCGGCCCGGGAGAAGGCGCGGAAGAACACCTCCTCCGGCCCCAGCGGGAGCAGCGTGAGCTCGCAGCCCTCGACGCCGACGCGCCCGTCGGCCAGGGCGCGGACGCGGTCGTAACCCCGGCAGGCCAGGCTGATCGGGAGCCGGGGCACCGGGCGGCTCAGAGCGCGGCGTGGGCGCCGAGGCCCGCGCGCTCGTAGTCGAAGGCGACGGGCTCGATGCGGCCGGCGAAGATCTCCTGCACGCGCCCCTCCGGCAGCGGCAGGCTGAACTGGGCGTTGCGCATGCGGATGCGCAGGCGCATCTGCTCGTTCGTCATCTGCCGGAGCAGGGCCCAGTCCCGGGGGCGGAGGTTCTCCTCGTCGAGGCCCACGATGCCCTTCAGCATGTGCTCGAACTCGTCGTCGTAGACCACCCGGCAGGCCCAGGCGATCCGGTCGTCCACGCCGCCGCGGCCCTCGAGCTTCATGCCCTCGGCGAAGAGGCCGCAGTAGCCCCCCTCGGTGATCTCGCAGGCGTGGTAGCCGAGCTCGCCGTGGCGGCGCCGGTGCTCGGCGCGCAGCGCGGAGAGCGCGGCGTTCTCGGGCAGGTCGCCCATCTCGCGCAGCATGTGCGGATCGATCTTCGGGTCCCCGGGACCGCGGATCGCGTCGTAGACGTCGGCGAACGCGCAGTAGTGGGTGAACTCCTCGACGAAGGCCCGGGCCGTCGCCAGGATCTCCTGGCGGGGGACCTCGATGTCGATCTTCGGGAAGGCCGCGCGCAGGCGATCCAGCGGCTCCAGGTAGAGCCCCTTCTCCGTGTCCGCGAAGCTGTCCCAGAACTCCTTGCGGCACTGGTAGCGAAGCCAGCGCAGATCGGTCTGCCGGGTGCGGATCGGCGAGTCCCAGTAGGTCCGGATCGCCTCGGCCTCTCCGGCCCAGAGCGGCGCGTTCGAGTCGATCAGGCCCCGCAGCTCGTCACTCACGGACATGGCGGAAACACTCCTCTCGTTCGTCAACCCAGGGGCCCCAGGAAGGGCTCCCCCTGGAAGGTATCGGGCTCCGGCTCGAGCGCCTCGGGCCACTCGGCCAGGCGCGCCGGGCGGCGGCGCGGCCGCGGGCGTGCGTCCCAGCCGAGCTGCTCCATCTGGAAGTAGAGCTGGATCGCCTGGCCGTCCGGATCGAAGGCCAGGACCGAGTGGTCGATGCCGGGAGAGAGCTCCGGCGGCAGCTCGCCCACCCGCACGCCGTTCTCCTCGAGGAAGGCCACGGCCTCCCGCAGCTGGCGATAGGTGGCCAGCTGGAGGCCCAAGGCCATGCAGGTGCTGTCCGGGCGCAGGCCCAGGGCCTCCCGGATCTCGATGGGATAGAGCGCCAGGGAGTGGTGCTCGGTGTTGGCACGCAGGAAGACGCAGCGCCGACCGCGCCACTGCGTCTCCTCGCTGATCGCCAGGCCGAGGGTGCCGGCGAAGAAGCCGAGCGCCGCCTCCAGGTCGCGGGTGAACAGGCGCACCGGCCCGATCCGCACCACCTTGAAGGGCCTGGGAAGCAGCACCCCGTCCACGTCGTAGCGCGCCGACCGCGTCTCGACGGCGCGGTGCCCCGAGGCGAGGTCGACGCCGCGGCCGAGCGCCGCCTCCAGCTCGTCCCGCTCCGCCATCTGGGGCAGCTCGGGCGCCTCGCGGAAGGCGCGGTCGTGCATGGCCCGCGGCTTGGAGAGCCCGTCCCAGCCGATCTGCTCGATGCCGTAGTAGAGCTCGTTCACGTGGCCGTCCGGGTCGAGGGGGTAGGTGTGCCAGTTCGACCCCGGGATGTCGCGGCCCGAGCGGTGGATGCGGATGCCGCGGGCCTCGAGCCAGGGAATCGCCCGGATCACCTCGGCCAGGCTCCCCACCTGCCAGGTGATCTGGTTGATGGTGATGCCGCCCGGGGCGGCGCCTCCCCGCATGGCGTCGCGCACGCGCTTCGGGAACAGCACGAAGGAGTGGTGGTCGCTGCCGTGGCGCATGAAGCGGCCCACGCTGTCGCCGAGGCCCGCGAGCTCGTCGGGGCGGGGGTGGACCCGGGCGAAGTCGAGCAGGTCCGAGACCTGGAAGCCGAGCAGCTCCTGGTAGAAGCGGAGCGCGGCCCGCATGTCCCCCACGTCGAAGCCGAAGTGACCGAGCCGGCGGATCCGGAACGGCCGCTCCAGCAGGACGCCGCCCACGTCGAAGCGCTCGCCCATCAGTCGCCGCCTTCCTCCGCTTCCGTCAGCTCGCCGGCGGCGCGCCGGCGCTCGAGGTCGCGCAGCTCCGCGGCGATCGCCGCCCAGCGGTTGCCCTTGATGTCGACCGGGGCGTGCACGCGGCCGCAGCCGGGGCAGGTGCGGCGCTCCTCGCTGCGGTTGAAGGCCTCGCAGAGCCGCAGGTAGGCCTCCTGGGGCAGCTCCTCCGCCGTGTCCCATTCGTCGCGGCGGATCTCGGCGCCGCAGCCCTCGCAGTACCAGGCCAGCCCCTCCAGCCCCGGGTGCTCGGCCTTGAAGCGGTACTGCACGGATTCGGTCTCGGGCACGATGCGGTGGGGAGCGCCCGCCGGGACGTAGACGAAGTCGCCCGGCGCCAGGCGCTGGTAGCGGACGGGCCCGCCCTGGAACCAGACCCGACCCTCGCCCGACATCTGGACCAGCACGCAGTCCTGCTCGCAGACCAGGTAGAAGGGCTGCGGCCGGTCGTTCCGGCTCAGGCAGATCTGCGGGTCCGTGCCGGGGGGGAACATCGGGTACTCGTCCCAGGCACCCGCCCGGGTGGCCTCGACGAAGGTCTTGAAGCCTCTCCTCTGCGCCATGGCGTCCTCTCGCGCGGCTACGCCAGGTAGCCGGCCTCCTCGTAGTAGCGCCGCGCACCCGGGTGCAGCGGAATCGAGGTCCGGGCGATCCTGCGCGGGTCCAGGGGCCAGGTGACGGAGCTTCGCTCCGGCGGCAGGTGGCGGTACTGGCGCTCCAGGATCTCGCGGGTCTCGCACATGGCCCAGGCCAGCAGGTGGGCGACGTCGTCGGGCAGGTCGTCGCGGCAGAGCACCAGGAAGTCCGAGAAGTCGACCGTCGTGAGGGGCTTGTCGAGACCCCGGAGGTAGCCGGCCGGCACGCTGCGGCGCTGCCAGCCGAGGGCGCGCTCGAGCTCGTCGAGGACCTCGTCCTCGACGGGGACGAAGTGGAAGTCGATGGAATCGGCGAGCCCCTTCCAGGAGTCGGTCATGATGGCTTCGTAGAAGAAGGCATCCGCGCGGCCCTCGGCGACGAAGCGCGCGCACTCGTAGGGGGGGCCTCCCTCCACGTAGCCGCCCCCCCACGACTCGAGGTCCGGCCTCGGGATCCCGGCCGTCCGCATGATGGTCTGCACGCCGTAGCCGAGCGTGTTGTTGCCGTCGTCGAGCGAGGTGGAGATGCGCAGCGGCGGCTTGCGGCGGCGCAGGTCCTCGAAGCTCCGGATCCCGAAGCGGCGGGGGACCGCGAAGACGATGGCGTCCACCTGGGGCATGGTGCCGAGGGCGCGCAGCCTCGGGAACGCCTCGCCCCGGAAGTAGCCGCGCCCGTCGAGGCCCATGGGCGCGAAGCCGGCGGGGACGTAGAGCGCCATCTGCACCAGATCGCTGTCGACGGCGCGCATGGCGTCGATCCCCGCCCCGCCGGTCCAGACCGCCACCCGGGTCCCCGGAGCGGAGTGGGAGAGCACCTGGGAGGCCAGCCAGCCCGCGATGCGGTGCAGGTTCGCCCAGCCCCAGTCGCCCTGGAAGTGCAGCTCGAGCGCGCGGTCGATGAAGGGCTCGGGGGGCGCAGGCAAGAGCGGCTAGCCGCCGGCCCCCGCGGCGTCGCGGGCCAGCTCTTCGCGCGCCCAGCGCACGAGCCGGGTCTGGGCCGCGTAGCGGTCGTTGCCCCAGAGCTCGATCGGAAAGCGCGGATTCACGTGACCGCAGTGGGGACACGCGAGCTTCTCGTTGTAGCTCTCGTAGGCCCTGACTCCCTCGACCAGGGTCTGGAAGGGCGCCTGCTCGCCGTCGCGCTCGCTCTGCCGGCCCCGGGACGGGGGCGTGGCGTCGAACTCGTAGTTCAAGAGCTCCTTGCGGCAGCCCCCGCAGCGGAAGATCACCTGCTCCTTCTGGGGCTTGCCGACCGACTGGCGCTGGGTGATCACGATCATGGCCATGGCGTCGGGCTCGTCGCTCCCCATGAAGGGGCTGCCGACGAAGTGCCGGCGCGGGCCCACCCGCACCGTTCCCGAGCGGAAGCGCGCGCCCTTGGCCGCGAACACGATGAAGACCTCGTCCACGTCGTTGTAGTGCTCGAATTGTCCGAAGTGCGTGTCCGACGATCCGTAGTAGACGGTGCCGGCGGGCACGATCGAGCCCGCGTCGAGGTAGGGGAAGAGCGGGATCAGCGTGCTGTTGGCCCCGCGCATGAACTCGAAGGCGTTCTGCTTGAGCGGCGGCCGGTCGTCGGACGGCGGCGGAATGCGGTGGCGCTTCGAGGCCTCAGAGGACACCGATTCGATTGTAGTAGTCGGCCGCGCCCGGATGCAAGGGGATCAGGGTGCGCGCCATGGCGGCCGGATCCAGCGGATACGTGATCCCGGCGCGCTCGGGCGGGATGTGGCGGTACACGCGCTCCAGGTGGGCGCGCGTCTCGCACAGGCACCAGGTCAGGAGGTAGGCCACGTCGCGGGGCAGGTCCTCGCGCGCGAGCAGCAGGAAGTCCGAGAAGTCGAGCGTCTCGATGGGCTCGTCCATGCCCCGCAGGTAGCCCGCCGGCAGGCGGCCGCGGATCCAGCCGTGGGCGCGCTCCACCTCGTCGAGCACCGCGCCCTCGATGGAGAGGAAGCGGAGGTCGCGCGCGTCGGCCAGCTCGCGCCACCAGGGCGCCATCACCGCCTCGTGGAACACGGCGTCGGCCTCGCCGCGCAAGGCGAAGCCGATCACCTGATCGGGGCGCTCCGCCTCGACGTAGCCCCCGCCCCAGGACTCGAGCTCGGCCCGGGAGATGCCGGAGGCCTGCATCAGGCGATGGGCGGCGTATCCCACCGTGTTCTCGCCGTCGTCCATGGAGGTGGCGATGCGCAGCGGCGGCTTGGCCCGGCGCAGGTCCTCGAAGCTCCGGATGCCGAACTTCGCATCGATCGCCAGCAGCATGCGGTCGTCCTGGGGGATCACGCCGAGGCCGCGCAGGTGGGGGAAGGGCTCGCCCGCGTAGAGCTCGCGCCCCTCCAGGGCGGGGGGGACGAAGGCCACCGGCACGGAGAGCGCCACGTCCATCAGGCCGCGGCCCACCATGCGCACCGCGTCGGCCACGCCGCGGCCGTTCCAGATGGGGAACCGCGAGTGGGGCCCGGTGCGATCCACCAGCTCCTGGCTCAGCCAGCAGAACACGCGGTGGAGGTTCGCCTGTCCCCAGTCCCCGTAGAGGTGCAGCGTGATCGAGCGATCGAGGCGGGGCTCCAGGAGCGTGGGCACGCTCGTTCCTCCGATGCCAGTTGTATCCGATCGGCGACTCGCGGTACAAGTGCCGGCTGGCGGGGCGACCATGACCTACCGGATCCTGCTGGCGTGCCACTTCGTGGGCTTCGTGCTGCTCGGCGCCGGGCTCGTCGGCGTCTGGATCGCCGAGCTGCGCTCCCGCCAGAGCCGCCAGCTGCTGGTGCTGGCCGAGGCCTGCCGCTACGTCTCGGTGCTGTACCGGGTGGGGGCCTTCTACGGGGCGCTCCTCGCCATCGCCTCCGGCGTGGGGCTCGTGCTGGCGCTGGGCCTCGGCTTCCTGGCGGCGCCCTGGCTGGTGGGCATGTGGGCCTTCGCCCTGTTCGAGTTCGTCGAGGGCAACACCATCACGCGGATCCACGCCATGCGCATGCGCCGCCTCTCCGAGGAGGCGCTCGAGGCCGGCCGCATCACGCCGGAGCTGCGCCGCGAGATGGACAACCGCCTCGCCACCTTCACGCATTTCCTCGACCTGCCCCTCTACTTCTCCATCGTGGTGCTGGGGGTGTTCCGGCCCCTCACCTGGACGCTCTTCGCCGCGGAGCTGGCGGCCTCGTTCGCCATCGCCCTGGCGCTCGCGGTCTGGCTGCCGCGCCGGCTGCCCTGGCCCGCGGTCGGCCCGCTCGGCTCGGGGGCCTAGCCGTGGCGCTGCCGCGCACCGCGCTGGGGCCGGGACTGCGGGTGGGCCGGCTCGGCCTCGGCTGCATGTCCATGACGGGCGCCTACGGCGCCGCGGACCGCGCCGAGGCCGTCGCCACCGTGCGGCGGGCGCTCGACCTGGGCGTGGACCTGCTCGACACGGCGGACGTCTACGGCCTCGGCGCCAACGAGGAGCTGCTGCGGGAGGCCGTGGGCGGCCGCCGCAGCGAGGTCGTGATCGCCACCAAGTTCGGCCTGATCCGCGCCGGGGGCCGGCTCGCCGGCGTCGACGGCAGCCCCGGCTACGCGCGGCGCGCCTGCGAGGCCAGCCTGCGGCGGCTCGGCGTGGAGGCGATCGACCTCTACACCCTGCACCGGGTGGATCCCCGGGTGCCGATCGAGGACACGGTGGGCGCCCTGGCCCGGCTGGTGGAGGAGGGGAAGGTCCGATACCTCGGCCTCTCGGAGGCGGGCCCGGCGACCCTGCGGCGCGCCTGCGCCGTGCATCCCATCGCGGCGCTGCAGAGCGAGTACTCGCTGTGGACCCGCGACCCCGAGGCCGGCGCGCTCGCCGCCTGTCGCGAGCTCGGCGTCGGCTTCGTGGCCTACAGCCCCCTCGGCCGCGGCTTCCTGGCGGCTCCGCTGGAGAGCGAGGCGGAGCTGGCCGAGGACGACGGCCGCCGGCGTCACCCGCGCTTCCGCGGCGAGAACCTGCCGCGCAACCGGGAGCTGGCGCTCCGACTCGAGGCGCTCGGCCGGGAGCTCGGCGCCTCGGCGGCCCAGGTCGCCCTGGCCTGGGTGCTCGCCCGGGGCGACGACGTCGTGCCGATCCCCGGCAGCGCCCGGCGCCGGCACCTGGAGGAGAACGTCGCCGCCCTCGGCCTCGCCCTCGGTCCCGAGGCGACGGCGCGCCTGGAGCGGGCCTTCCCGCCCGGCGCCGCCGCCGGCGACCGCTACCCGCCGGAGGTGATGCAGACCCTCGACCGCTGAGGTCGGGCTCTCTAGGCCCTCCCCTGCGGCGGCAGCGCGCGGTTCGAGCCGCCCCGGCCCTGCACCACGCCGACGCTCATGCGGCCCACGCGCTCGATCTCGACCGTCACCGTCTGGCCGGCCCGGATGGGGGCTACGCCCTCGGGCGTGCCGGTGGCGATCACGTCGCCGGGCTCGAGGGTCAGGACCGACGACGCCATGGCGATCATCTCCGGGACGTCGAGGAGCAGGTCGCGGGTGTTGGCGTCCTGGCGCAGCTCGTCGTCGACCCAGAGGCGCAGCCGCAGCGCGCCCGGGTCCCCGACCTCGTCCGCGGTGGTGATCCAGGGGCCGACGGGCGTGAAGGTGTCGTAGGACTTGCGCATGGTGCGCTCCACGTCCATGCCGCGCACCGTGATGTCGAGCAGGCAGGCGTAGCCGAAGACGTGGTCGAGGGCGTCCTCGCGCGGGATCAGCCGGCCCCGCCGGCCGATCACCAGGGCGAGCTCGCCCTCGTGGTGTACCTCGCGACCCAGGGGCTCGGGCAGCACGATGGGCTGGCCGGCGCCCGACAGCGAGCTCGCGCTCTTCAGGAAGAAGCCGCGAGAGCCGGCGGTGTAGTCGACGGCCATCTCCTCGGCGTGGGCGCGGTAGTTCGCCGGGAAGGCCACCAGCTTGTTGGGCCAGGGAACCGGCGTCTCCAGCACCACCGAGTCGAGCGGCCGGCCGTCGCCGATCGCCGCGGCGGCGATGGAGTCGCGGCGGCGCCCGAACTCGGCCACCAGCTGCACCATGCCCACCGGAGGCCACGCCTTGGGATCGACACCGGCGGCGTCGGTGACGTCGTAGACCCGGTCGCCCCGCACCACGCCGATGCGACCTCCGTCGAAGCGCGCCAGCCTCATGGGCGATCGAGTATACTCGGTCCGGCGTCGCCGGGAGGGCCCTCGGCGGCAGGAACGCCGAGAGGAACGGAACGAGATCCGAGAGGAATGGAACGGGA
>Ga0299906_10004321_pt1 | contig 11668 bp, 11 predicted proteins | sample RVTome_14_FD_200259 | JGI IMG/M metagenome (GOLD analysis project Ga0299906, IMG submission 200259) | Soil microbial communities from uranium-contaminated site in the Upper Colorado River Basin, Wyoming, United States - RVT145D125 (version 2) ... | reverse complement strand
GCGCCTACGGATTAGAAAGGCAACAACAATTCCATCTAGTACCATTCAAGCAATAAACTACAACCTAAAGGTCTCAACATCCGATAGGGCAAAGCATCTCAAACAGATAGGCGAAAACATATTCCGACCACGTCTTGTTCAAAAATCTGAAGTTTCATTATTGACCCTTGGCGGTTTTGGCCAAGTTGGTAGATCAAGCATGATGTTAGTCACACCAGAAAGCAAGATCTTAATCGATTGTGGCATCAACCCTGGCGCACGTACCCCGTTGGAGTCATTTCCAAGACTTGATTGGGCAAACCTCACGCTTGATGAAATAGATGCGATTGTGATTAGTCATGCACATCTTGATCATACTGGATTTTTGCCAGTCTTGTGCAAATATGGTTTCAAAGGACCCATTTACTGCACAGAGCCCACTTTACCAATGATGAATCTAATTCAGCTTGATGCCATAAAGGTAGCAGCTGCTCAGGGTAGAGCACCTATCTACTCGGAAAGAGATGTCAAACAAATCATGAGGCAAACAGTTACAATCCCATATGGGACTGTAACTGATATTGCACCCGACATTAAACTTGTATTTTCAAATGCTGGGCATATTTTGGGATCAGCTACTTGTCACTTCCACATAGGCAATGGCGACCACAACTTTGTGTATACTGGTGATCTGAAATTTGGTAAAAGTATTTTGTTTGAAAGTGCTTCATGGAATTTTCCACGTGTTGAGACTTTGCTCATTGAAAGCACATACGGTGCAAAAGAAGACATCCAGCCTACTCGACAAGAAGTAGAATCCGCTTTCATTAACGCTGTAAACAACACGTTAGTAGATGGAGGCAAGGTTCTCATTCCAATTCCGGCTGTTGGTCGTGCCCAAGAGATAATGATGGTGATTGATTACTATATGAAGGCGGGTCAGATGGTAGAAGCTCCAGTGTTCATGGAAGGAATGATTTCGGAGGCAAGTGCCATTCATGAATCATTTCCAGAATATCTGGCACGAGAATTAAGACAAAAGATACTTGAGACTGATGACAATCCGTTTGATTCTGAATATTTTACAAACATTGAGCATTCTGATGCAAGAGAAGAACCGCTTAGGGAGGGTACCCCCTGTATCATTTTGGCTACATCTGGCATGTTAGAAGGTGGGCCAGTATTGGAGTATTTCAGAAATATTGCGCCTGGAAACAAAAACAAAATAATTTTTGTTTCATACCAAGTAAATGGCACATTGGGACGTAGGGTTTTGGATGGAGCAAAACAAGTCCCCCTTTTGGGAAGAGATGGTAAGGTTGAAATTGTTAACATTAATTGTTCGATGATAAAGCTTGATGGGTTTAGTGGTCACAGCGACTACAATCAACTACTTTCATTTGTACACAAACTGAGACCAAAGCTTAGAAGGGTCCTTGTAAATCATGGCGAACGAAGAAAGTGTGAAAACCTTGCTATGACAATTCGCAGAATGTTTAGGATTCCATCCCATTATCCTCAGGTTCAAGAGGGAATCAGACTATTCTAGAGAGCCCAACCTCAGACATACAAGACATCATGTTTTATTAAATAGCCAAGCCCAGAAAGATACTCGGTATCAGTAATTTTTCCTTCTGTCCACCACCTTACAACATTCTTGAACCAAGGTGGTATTCTCATGTCTTCGTATTGTATTTTGATATCCTTTGTGAAAATGTTTGTCTCAACAAGTTCTGCAGTCCAGATAGTCTTTCTGATCCTGTCTTGATGTTTAGCAAAAAGTACTGCGCCTGTCTGTTTGTCAATAATTTCATAATAGCTATCTGTATGATCTTTTGCGATCAGTGCGGGTCGTTTTTGATCCATAAATGGATAGACGATCTCATCGGTTAATTGGGCATCAAAGGTAGAACCGATTTTTGTTCCTATTTGAAGTGGCATTTTGTGCATAAATCTATAGTAATCACAGCATTTTTGATCGGCCAGACTAGCAAGACCATCCTCATTTATTTGAAAAGTGTTTGTTGTCTTGCCACTTTTTGAGACCTCTTGTGCCAATATAATAAGCGAGTTCTCATTTACATTTTGGAAAGTATGAGTTAATGTGATCACATCTTGTATGCCAGTGTTTTTTATTGAGTATTTTAGAAAGTCGTTTTGCACAGCGCAGATTCTATTTTCACAGTAATTTGGATCAGAAATGTTGGTTAGTGCAGGGATCATATCCGAGGTTATCATGTACCTTATTCCGTATGAAAAAACAGTGTCTTTTTCCTTTCCTTGTTGCCACCTTATTGCGTCATCTTTGATCCATTCTGGGATGGTTTGACTTTGTGTAAGGCGATCTCGTACAGGCATTGGTACTGTGGGCTTGTCTAATAAGGCAACAAGTTTTTCGGTGCGATCTGTGTCATTTGAATACCATAATAGATCATTGAATAAAATGGTACAGCTCCGAAAATTCATGTGGTATTGATAGCGTTGCCGAAATTTCTCAGTCCCAAGTTTTTCTAGATCTGGATAAATTTTTTCGCAGCTTTGAATCAATATTATTTTCTCATCAGTACCAACAGGTGTTTCTGCGGCAGATGGTTTTGTATTCAGTATTACTATAATTGATAATGCTGTAATTACCAAAAGAAATTTTTCCAAATCAGGAAAATTGTGTTATTCCACGATATTAAAGAGACGTAGAAATGATACGTTTTGTTTTAATATTATTTCAGATCATATTCTGGCTTCCAAATTTTGACGCCAGGTGGAGTTACGATGATTCTTTCTTCGCCAAGCCTTGCAATATCTGCATTGTAATTTTTTGCCTGTGCATAGAGATCTTCTACTAGCTTGCGCAACTGCTCAACATCTTTTTGTGCAAGCGGCGTTACTCGTAATATCAATATCATGTTTTTTTTCATGTCTTCTTTGATTGAGTGAATGTCGCTTGGATCACGAATTGTTATTGCTTTTAGATATGTTGGGCTTTCTTGCTTTTGCATCTAATTATGATTGCGGATTACTCCCTCAAAAAGTCTTTCGCAACAGGCATGAAGTAAGTTTGTGATTTTTGTTCCTAAATTCTATATTTGATATAATCAGACTCTTCGGCCTTATTAGTTAGGATTTCCGACTTAGTACCGTTACCTTTTTCAATACTTACAATTCCTTGGGTTTCTTTTGGTGCATCTGAATATCGAAGTGTAATTGCCGCACAAAGATCTTTATGGGTTTCTACCATCTCACCGCGTAATAGTGCAATTGGCCCCATGTGATCTTTTACTTCAAATATTAAATCATCTGGCAAAGCTAACGCTTTGATCATTTCGTTTTCGTCTTTGTTTCTTCCAACGATTAGTTTTGATTTTTCATCCAGCCTGAAATGTCTTCCAATTTTTAGAAGGTCGATATCGTTTGTTGTAGGAGTTGTGATATGTTTGAAGAGATCTTTGGCTCTTATGGCAAATGCTGGATCTGTAAGAAGACACCCCCCGCCCGCATTTGGCGGATTTTCAATTCCAAATTCTTTTGCCATTTGAAGTTGTATTCTTCTTGTTCTTCCACGGATCATCCCCATGTCTTCCCTTTTTATCAAACCATTTTTTTCTGGCATTGTTTGCGGGAGTAATGCTGCAGATAGTGGTCTTACTATGTAGCCTTCAAGCTCAGATTCTTTTTCAATCGTCTTAAGAGCTGGGCCGTGTTGACTCATGGGTCTTTGACCCAATACCTCACCTGAAATGATAAAATCGGCCCCGATCTCATCCATGTGTTTTTTTGCAGCCTTGAACATCATTGCTCTACAATCAATGCAGGGATTCATCCCAGAGCCAAACCCATGTTTTGGATTTTTTAGCATCTCAATGTATTCATCTCCCAGGTAAACTGTTTTGAGGTTTACTCCGAGTGTATCTGCTCGTTCTCTGATTTCAAATCCACAGCCTCTTCCACAATCAAAATCGCAAAATGGTGTTTTTATTGCAACTGCAGATACCTCAAATCCCTGCTTTTGCATCATTTTTACAGCTAGTTGGCTATCTAAGCCTCCCGACAATAATGCAACAACTTTGTGTTTTTGTTCTTCCAACAATGCAAAAAGTTGAATGCCCGTATACAAACTTTGCAAAACATCAAACTTGGTATCGAATAGTTGTGTTCTTCTAGATCAGATTCGTATAAATTCGCTATACGAATACCAATTTTCGACTTGAAAGAACGTCGAAAAAAGCTGATGCAATACGCTCAGGACATGAATTGTAATGTTTTAGTTTCTTTTGAGCCTGAAAATCTTTTTTACATGACTGGATTCTGGGGCGAGGCGGTGGGAATACTTGAAAAAGATGGCACCGCAACAATAATTGCGCCTGAGCTCGAAGTAGACAGGGCAAAAAAGGAATCAATAGACTGCAATGTTATCAAGTCTGAGCGTGGGGTAGGACTTCTTTCTAGTATTATAACAAAAATTAATGGTAAGAAAGTCTGTACTGATTGCCAAAATTATGTTGCCATGGAATCTTTGAAAAAATCAATCCCCTCAATAAAGCACTCAACTGATCCCTTTTATCGTGCAAGAGAAATAAAGGACCAAACAGAAGTAAGCACTCTAAGAAAAGCTTCCAAGGTAATTGACCAGTTGTATGAGTTGTGCGTAAAAAAAATCGTGGTTGGGCAACGGGAATCAGAACTTCAGGCAATTTTAATGTCATATGCTATGGAACACAACGCGTTTAGCACTGGATATCGTTCAACTCTAAATCCTTTGATAATTGCTGGGGGCCCAAACGGTGCGTTGCCACATGCTCAGGTTACTAAAAGAAAATTTACAAGTGGAGACCTAATTGTAGTAGACCTTACACTACGATACAATGGATATGTCAGTGATGCGACAAGGACGTTTGGTCTTGGTACTATTAGTGATCAAGTAAAAGAGGTTTATGAAATAGTAAAAGAATCACAAAGGAAGGGTCTCAAGATTGTAAAACCAAATATTTCTTGTAAATCAGTCGATGATGCATGTAGAGAATATATTAATCAAAAAAACTTTGGACAGTACTTTATTCATTCTACTGGACATGGGATTGGTCTTGAGGTACATGAGCTACCAACAATAAGCGCAAAAAGTCAAACCAAATTGCAAAAAAATATGGCAATAACAGTTGAGCCCGGCATCTATATCCCAAAAAAATTTGGAGTAAGAATAGAAGACTCTGTCATTGTAAAAGACACCCCCCAAGTTTTACATAAGTTCACAAAAGATTTGATTATCCTCTAGATGTTGTCCGTTTTATACACACACCAATCTAAATTAGAACGGTTTGTAGGTTAGACAGTGGAGTCATTAGTTGGGTATGTGCTTCCAATGAAAATTTGGAAACACCCAACAATTTTTATGGATTTTTCGCAGTAGCTATTAGAACTTTCCAAGGAAATACAATCTGACCGCTCTCTTTTGTGTAAGGAAGTGTGTTTTTTCTGATTCGCTCTCTCATTGAATGTCTTTGATGGATTGGAATCTTGTAGATTTTTTCTTTGAGAGGTTTTGCCAAATACCTCAGATAATCATTCCAGTAGTTTGAAAAAGTGCCAGGTCGGTACTCAAAATTGTGCTGTTTTATCTCAATATTTGTAAAATCAGCTTTTGCTAATGCTTTTCTTAAGCTGGTTTTTGTTCCAAATCTATCAAGTGATGGGGCACCGGGTGGAATGTAGTCTGGAACAAATTTTATCACTACATCAAGTATGCTGCTAAAGTAAGGAACTGAGTTTTTCTCACCATGAACTGAGACTGCGAGAGTTCCATTTTTCTTTAAACAGTGTTTTATCTGTTTTAACACTGTGTTTGTATTTGGAAAAAAGAACAAAGCGTACTGACATGTGATGGTATCAAACTTTTCATTGAAACCAATGTGTTCTGCATCAGCTATGACAAAATTCACGTTTGGTTTTGCATTATTCCATTTTTTTGCAATTTTAATTGCAGTTTGCGAGCTGTCGATTCCTGTAACTTGCCCACTATTACCAACTTTTTTTAGAATTTGTTTTGTGACTACGCCTGTTCCGCATGCAAGATCAAGGACTTTGTAACCGTAACGAATTTTTGCCATAGAAACTAGTTTTGCTGTACTCTTGAAAGGGCCAATGTTATCTTTGGCCCACCTTTTATGATATTTCGGAGCTATCTCATTCCATGTAGTAATTATTCTCCTTTTGTATTCTATAGAATTGAATTTAATTTTCTTCGGATTTCCCAAATTCTCTATAGTCTATATCAAATAGCTTTTAATTATATTGTGAATGAGTACTAAAATATTGGATGCAAATATTCGAGAAGGTAGGCTTCATGATATTACTCATTTTGGAATAAGGCTTGCAGTTGGTGTAATTTTCATAGTTCATGGGTCGGCAAAATTTAATCCAGGTTTTGTTGGGTTTTTGTCGAATATTGGCTTGCCAGCAGAAATGCAGATTCCAATAGCTTTGGCAGAGACGGTGTGTGGAATATTGCTTATCATTGGTGTTTTGAGTAGGATTTCCTCGTCGTTGTTATCAATTATCATGCTTGGAGCAATTTTTCATGTAAAGGGCGCAGCAAGTTTGACTGGAGAAAGAGGATTTGAAATAGATCTAATTTTATTGGCTGCAAACTTGACAGTTATTGCGATTGGTCCGGGAAGGGTATCGTTGTCACATTTAGTAAAGAAGATTCCTAGATTTCTGCAATAAATCTTTGAAATCTATTCTTTGTTTTTATGATTATTATTGCTGGAACAACAAAATACATTCCCATGTTCAGCAGTATGATTCCAATCCCATATCCTAACAGTTCTCGTTCAGAGTCAATGTCAACGTAGTTTAGTATCGATAAAGTTGATAGCATTGGTGTAATTGTTGTTTTAACTAGCTCCTTGAATGTTGGATTTTGCCTTTCCCAGTCTGCAACAGTTGGGCTAAATGAATAATAAAATTGGTTAAAACCAATCATAAATGATGAGCCAGAATTAGTGTTGAGTACAACACCATCTCTAATTTCTCGTAATAGCTGTACTTGTGGTGCAAGCTCAGAACCGTATGTAGCTGTTGCGATCAAGCACCCACCGTTTTTATCATCAGTGATGGGGGCCGCATGGTCTGAGTAGGTTGGTGGCGATGTTATCTTAAAAGATCTTATAGCTTCGTCGAATTTTGGTAGCGTTTCATCAAAATTATTTTCACTGTTTGAGTATGTTATAATATAGAATGTTTCAGAACTTTTTACGATAATTTCTTTAAATTTCACGTTGATTATTCCCTCTGGGGTATCAAACTTGCCTACTGCGTCTGTTATGTAGGCCTCATTTCCGTTGATTGATGTTTTTTCTTCCATCAAAATAGTTAGGGTACCATCATCTATTGCCTTTTGTAGAGTTTTTTTAATTGACGCTGAATAGCTTTCAAGTGAAGTGCCATTGGAGTTTTTTACCGAAAATGAAATTGCTGGTGTAAAACCTCCTATCTTACTTCCAACTGCAACGACGTCAGGTGTTTGAGGGTTTCTTTTTGGTGGTTCCTGAACAAACCATCCTGCAGGAGGAACAAATGAAAATCCAAGTTTTTCATTTGAATATTCTTGTGCAGTCTGATTTGTGAGTGCAGATACTCTTTCTGGGTCACCAAGATCAAGAAGGTCTGGGATCTCTGAACGATTTTTTATCTCTGCACTTAGTACCTCAGCTTCGCCCCACTTGAGTGGGATGCCATTTGCCGCTTCTCCTGTAGTCTCCAAATTTGCTATTTTATCTAGCGTTTCATAGCTAGTGTCTGTTGCAAGCCGACCAAATGCCGCGTAGTTTTGATCCAAGAAGAATGAATCTTTGTGAATAATGAAAAACTGTGAGCTGCCACTGTCTGGGTCTGATCCCCTTGCCATAGAAACAATTCCTCGCTTGTGTTTTATCGTATTAAATTCGCCCAGTATGGTATAACCAGCATCACCTGTGCCCCATTCTGACACATTTTTGTATGCTCCTGGTTTTGTCTTGGGATCTCCTCCTTGAATCATGAAATCTTTGATGACCCTGTGAAATACCGTCCTATCGTAAAACCCATGTTCTGTTAAATTTAAAAAATTGGCAACTGTTTTTGGCGCGTCTTCTGGGAAGAGCTCTATTACCATATCTCCCGAGTTTGTGTGTAAAACCACTACTTTATCAGAAATCTCTGTTTCTGCAAAAACAGGAATTACTCCTGCGGCAAATACACCAATAACAACTAGAACAACAAGACTAAATTTCAATATGGGTCGTTTTTGAGCCTCAAATAAAAGCTAATTGTATTAGTTTTTAACAAGTCTTTTTCAAAGATTTAGGATATGGAACCTAATGAAAAAATCAAGGCTCACCTACTTTCGGTGTGGAAAGAAGAAAAAAAATTATTTTCAAAAGGTAGAGAGTGTATGTTTTTTTTAACAAACAAGCATGTAATCTTCATAACTAAAACTGAGGCAAAGACTCAGTGGTGGAAACCTGCGGTCCAAAGACAAATTATTACCCTTATGAAATCAAACGACATAATGTTGACTCATGATGGTTATGGCGAAGAGAATCTTAAATTGGATTTAGAAAATAAGAAGAATGAAGAATATCCACTAGAAGATATTATTGATGCTGAAGCTGAAGAAAAGGTCTGGGGAGGAGTTTTAAAGTTAAAAATTAGACATGGCGACAAGGAAAAAAAAATTCACTTATCAATTGCTAAAGATTGGGTTGCATATCCGATCAGAGATCCAGTTAAATTTTTGAAAGTAGACTGGATCCCCGTTGTGGAATATATCAAAAATAATCAAGGTAGGTAAATTGATAACTGTTTACGCTGTTGGCGTCGGTCCAGGCTCAAGTGCTTATGTAACTGACATTGTCAAAGAGACGATACGTAACTCAGATATTATTATTGGTTACAAGTATACGTTAAGAACCATCGAGTCTCTGATCAAAGATAAAGATGTCTACGAAATAACAATGAAGGATCAGGAAGAAACTTACCAAAAGGTTGCAAAGACAATCGGTAACAAAAAACTAGTAGTTCCATTCACGGGCGATGTTAATTTTTCAGAATCAGAAGTTGTAGATAGGTTAATTGAAATTTTTGGCGATGTACAACTAATCCCTGGAATTAGCTCAATTCAGGTAGCTGCCTCAAAGGCAAAAGTGCCGTTGGACAAATCCAAAATCATTACAATGCACATAACTACACCTATTGAGGAGAAAAAACGAGAGTTACAAAAGGCGCTCATTGATGGGTTTAGTGTGATTTTGGTTCCACGGCCATGGCCAAAAAACCCCCAAAAACACTTTATGCAGTCTGAAATTGCTTACTATCTCGAAAAGAATGGTTTTGACACGAGCCACTTAAGGGTGCATGTGTTTGAATTTTTGACCACCGACAAAGAAACAGAATTTGTTGGTACAGTAAAAGACCTAAAAGAAAAAGAGTTTTCTGATCTTTCTGTGATGGTAATTAATCAGGCAAAATTAGAGTCGTACATCAATTTCAAAGACTAGTTATGTGGTTTTATATTAGAACCCAGACTCTGTGAACCGGTCTCCGAAGTCACAAAAATTGTAGTATCCATCCATCTATAGTTTTCATTAAATAGTCTGTAAAATCCTGGCTTGTCAAACGTCACACTCCAAGACTGGCCTGGTTGAATGTCCCCACTCGAGATTTTACCATCTGGATCAAATGTCTTGTGACGCGAGCCATAGTTTGCAGTACCGCTTTTTAGGATGTGTGATACGGTGTCTTCATTTACAAAGGTGATTGTCCCCCCAACAGGGATTGTTATTCTGTCCTCTGAGAAGAACTTGAATGTATATCCCGCTGTTTGATCAATGTAAGTTCGTTCGCCTGGGTTTGAAGAGCCTTTTAGAATTTTAACGGTGATGGCAGATTTTGATGTTTTCTCAGTTGTTTTTATTGTAAATTCCGATACCTTTGTTGTAAAAACAAGTTTTGTTACTTTTTTTGAAGAATCTGTCAGGGTTCCAGTTAAGCTGTAGATCGAGTCTGTTTGGGCAGTGTCAATTATTCTACCAAGTATCCTAACTGTAAACTGATTTCCTTCTGAATCAGCTGCATTTGAAATAATTCGAAAAATTTTGCCTTTATGTAAGAGCAGTCCACTAAGATCAGAAATGTTTAGATCATTATCACCAACCACAATCACTCCAGTTTGAAGACTAAAGTCAATCGTGTTGTTCATTTGGTTTGTGGTGAATAACAAATCAACGCTTGTATCAGAAATATCATTTTCAGATACTGCAAATCCATTTCCAACTAGTGAGAACGCCTTGTTTCCCGCAAGCTGCGCGCTTGCATCTTGTGATATGATAAGGGTTATGCCTACTAACGCAAGGGCTGCAAACGCAACATATCTCATGGTATAGTCTTGTTTTGATTTTGTTTATAATTTACTACTGAATTCTTTTTGGCAAAGCCACTAAATTTTATTTGTTATTTTACTTCTGAAAACGGGTTTTCTGGTACAGAAAACATCTCTATCATATACGCCTCAATGATCCCTCCTGCAAGCAACAACCCAATCACTATCCCTATCTCGATTGTGGTCTGTTTCCATTGTTGCGAGATTGGGGTTTTTTTAACTAGACTGATTATCAATAGAGAGCTTCTTGACATCCCAATCGAATATGCGGCAAGCTCCATGAGCCCAAAAGGAGTTGCAAAGATCATTGCAAGTGGCGGAATTTCATTCAAAAGTGGTGTGGTCGTTGCAAGTGCTGCAAACGCAAAACCTGTTGAAAATGCAGAAAAAATTCCCCACCCCACACCAAATCCAGGAATAAACATGGGTAATGCGATCTGGATGTTGTGTAGGAAGATTTCGATGCCAAAATTTTCACCTTGTAGTGCGTCAAGTAATTTGTTAAATTCATCAAGAAATATTTTGGCCTCTTCTTCTGGAACAGTCATTTCAGCACCGGCTGAAAAAGCCGCTGAAAATATGGCTAAAAAGATAAAGAAAAAAACTATTCGTTTTTTAATCACGACGGGTTTTTTTGATGAGCTTATTTGAGTCTGTTGCTTTGCGCAGATTTAATTAAAACTTGTTTGGATGAAGTTTCATTATGATTAAAGATCTCAATGCTGCATTAGATTTTGCTTTAAATCGTGGGTTTCAGGTACATCCAGATGCGCTCAAGATTCTTGAGCAGGTTGATGAAAAAGAGTTAGAGGGGATCATCAGGCAAGTTGTGCGAGAAAAAGAAAAACAGCGCGCCTACTTGATTTCACAAAAAGATCTCGAATCCTTCTTAGGAATTAAAGAGGATGAGGAATTAGATGACTCACATGAAATCTTGTTTGATGCCACCACAAAAATTACCTCTGCTGAGGGGGTGGAGGGATTTAATGCTCTTTTCTCAAGTAGGTACGCTAAGCTAAAAAAGATAATGTCGAATCGGCCCGAGGCAAAGATGCTAAAACCCATCTCTTCGGCCATTTCCATAAAATCAAAGGACGAAATCTATGTTTGTGGTTTAGTTTCAGATAGAAGGACGGATAGAAATGTTACAAAAATAACGCTTGACGATCCGTCAGGCTCGATCGAAACTATAGTAATTGATGAGGACCTCCAAAAGATAGCCTCTTCTCTCCTCATGGATCAGTTTGTTATGGAAAAGATAGTCGCAAGTAAAAACGG
>Ga0299906_10004320_pt1 | contig 11670 bp, 7 predicted proteins | sample RVTome_14_FD_200259 | JGI IMG/M metagenome (GOLD analysis project Ga0299906, IMG submission 200259) | Soil microbial communities from uranium-contaminated site in the Upper Colorado River Basin, Wyoming, United States - RVT145D125 (version 2) ... | reverse complement strand
ACGGTGTGGCCGGCCCGCGGCGCAGGCACTTCGGGGAAGGTCGGAACCTTGCGTCCGAGTGCGTCCGTGGCCACCCAGGTGTCGGCCAGATTATCCCACGCGGGTGCGGCGGAAGCGCCGCCACAGCCGAACAGCATGCAGAGGGACGAGAGAACCAGGAGTGCCGAACACCGCCGTTGCCGCGCGCTCCCGGCTGGCTTCATAGCGTCCACCCCGCCCGATACTCGCGGCGCAGGAACTGGTTGGCGTCGTCGCTGTTCGTGATACGAAGCGCGGCGGAATCCCACAGCAGTTTCTTGCCCGTCAACTCGTCGCGCAGACCGTGGCGCAAAGCCACGTTGCCGAGCAGCACCGCCTCGGCGAGCGGGCCGGCGAAGTCGAAATTCGATCCGGCGGGCGGGCCGCCCGTGCACGCCTGCGCCCATTCACCGTAGTGATTCGCCACACGGGGAATGGTCTTCGGCACGTCGCCCACTTCCTGGCGCCGCGCCTCCGGATACACCTTGGTTTCGAGGATGAAACCCAGGTCGCCCACGAGCAGCCGGCCGTTCGTGCCCATCTTCACCCGCTCCGGCAGACCCGGCGGACGCGGTGGACGCAGACCGCCGTCATACCACACGGCTTTGAGCGCGGGCATTTCCACGCCGCCCGCGCTGGCACCTTGCTGGCCGAGGATGTGGGCGTTGTACGCCTGCACCGCGGCGCTGCGGGCGGGAAACTCGTAGGTCACCATCGAGGCGAGCGGGTAGGTCTCCTGGTTCACGCGCGACGAACTGGCCTGCACGCTGGTCGGCGCGCCGAGCTTGAGCGCACGGAAGACCGGGTCGAAGGCGTGACAGCCGATGTCGCCGAGCGCGCCGGTCCCGAAATCCCACCAGCCGCGCCATTTGAACGGCAGGTAGGCCGGATGAAACGGCCGCTCCGGCGCGGGGCCGAGCCACAGATCCCAATCGAGCGTGCCGGGCACGGGCGGCGTCTCCTTCGGCCTCTCGACGCCTTGCGGCCAGTATTCGTTGAACAGGCCGTTCGACGGACGGTCGGTCCAGATGTGCGCCTCGCGCGCCGAGCCGATGGCACCGGCCCAGACCAGTTCACATAACCGACGCGTGTCCTCGCTGGCCTGACCCTGGTTGCCCATCTGCGTGGCGAGCTTGCGTTCGCGCGCCATGGTGGCGACCTGCCGCGCTTCCCAGACGGAGTGCGTGAGCGGTTTCTCGCAATAGACATGCTTGCCGAGTTTGAACGCGGCCACGGAAGCGAAGGCGTGGACATGATCGGGCGTCGCCACGACCACGGCGTCGATGTCTTTCTGCTCGTCGAGCATCTTGCGATAATCCTTCCACTGACTGGCCTTGGGGAATTTCTTGAACGTGCCGGCCGCATGCGCCCAGTCCACATCGCACAGTCCCACGATGTTGTGGTCGGGAAACTGGCTGATGTCGTGCCCGCCCTGGCCGGAGACGCCGACGCCCGCGATGTTCAGCTTCCTGCTCGGCGGCGTCGCGCCGTTGAGTCCGAGCACGTAACCCGGCACGACCTGGAAGGCGGCCGCGGAAATGGCGAGCCCGCCCATGAACTGGCGGCGGGAAAGTGGGCGGGCTGATCCGGCTTCGCGTGGATGGTCGGATGGATGGTGTTTTGTTTTCATGGCAGTTTCTTTGGCTGAACCCCGTTGCCGGCGCGCGACTGGAAAAGCCGTCGCGATCTTGCTGATGATATTGGTTTCACGGCCGTGGCTCGCTCCAATCCAGTGGTGATTTCAGGTTGATCTGTTCTGGAGGTGTGGTGCGGCGGCTGCCGGGCGTGAGCACCACGGCCAGATCGAGCGTGCCAGACTCAGGCGCCCTGGCCGTGAAGACGGCCATGACCGTGCCGGGATTGGCTGAATCCCATTCGTTCTTGGGCTGGGCGGTGTCGTGCAGCGCCCACATGGTCTCGGCCGGCTCCAAAATGCGCAACACGAGCGAGGCGTTCCGCTGACGGAGATCGAGAGAGCGAGCGCCGGTTTTTCCGGGCGTCGCTGGAGTGACCATGCCCCAGCGCACGCTCGCGCCCGGCTTCAATCCCGTGAGGCGGTCGCGCAACAACACTTCGCCACTGGGCAGCAACGCCACACCGCGATGCGCCGTGGCGGCCTGGCCGGCATAGACGGCGCTCAGGTCCACCACCGAGTGCGGGAAATCCGCCACAGCGGAGAATCGCACGAGAGTGGCGTGACCGGCGGCCTGCTGCAGCGCGCCGTCGATGACGAGCGTGTTGTGGCTGAGACTGCTCTGGCGGAAAACGGTCCAGCGTTGCGAGTCCTGCGCCATGCTCCAGAGATTCATCCCGCGCGATTCGATACGATTGTAGCTTTCCGCACCCAGGTCAGCCGCCCAGCGCACGCCGTCGGCGTCGAGCACGAACGAGCCGATGTCCATGTGCCCGTGCGGGCCGGACGGCGAACCGGCTTTGATCCCAACAAACACCGCCTTCGGATCCGTCCACGAACTGCGGTGCAGCGCGATGGGCACTTTGTCATCGCTGGTCCAATGCAGCGGCAGCCGGTCGAACTTCGGTTCGCCGGCACCGCGAGACCACGGGAGCAGCAGCGGGAAAAAGCGGTCGGAGCCGGAAATGCCATCCGCTACCGCCGCCAGTTCTTTCTTCAACGGGCGTTCCTCTCCCGCCAGCCATTCCGGTCGCGCGTAACGGGCGGCGAACCAATGCACCGCAGGCTCCACGCCGCGGCCGGAGCCGCCGTCGGCGTAGTTGAAAGTGAGTCCCGAAGGCCCCGTGGTCAACGCGAGGTAGGCGCCCGTCTGATCGAAGCCCGGCGCGTGGTCCAGCCCGAAGCTGCCACCCAGGGCGGATTCGAGCATCGCGATCAACAGCACGTTGAACGTCGTGCCGTAGGACCAATAGCCCGGCCCTTCCGGGTAACTGCCCTTGGGCGCGAAGGCCGCCATCGAGCGCGGCACGTTCGCGAGCGCGCGATGCACCGTGATCGCCGCCGTCTCGCGGTCGTCCTCCAGCACCGCCAGCGCGCCTGCCACCATGCCCGCGTGGCAGACCTGGCCCCAATTGTTTTGCGCGCGCGTCCACGCGTTGTGTTTCGTGTCGAGTGGAACGCGGACGCCTTTGGATAGAATCGCTTGTCGCACCGTTTCGCGCGTGGACGCGTCAAGCTGGTCGTGCAGCCAGTCGTAGCCGATGGCCAGCGCGAACGTCATCTCGCCCACGTCGAGGAAGTGCGACGGATTCCAGTCGGTAAACGCCGCCGCCGCCCGCATCTCGCGCGCGGCCCGTTCGACATAATCGTTGTTGCCGGTCAAGTGATACGCCATCGCCAGGGTCAGGATGCGACGGACGGCGCGGCGGGACTCGCCCAGCAGGCGGCGGCCTTCGAGTTTCCGTTCGATAGGCGGCGCGGCGAGCATCGCCTCCGCGTCGCGGCGCACCGCCCCGGCGATTTCGCGGAGCCGGGCATCGCGGCCCACGCGCTCGCGCAAGGCGCGCAATTCCTCCGGCCCCATCAGCAGGCGCGGATGGCGCAAGGGAGCGGATTGGACCAGCGCACGCACCTCCGCCTCGGTGGTGGTCGGCGGGAAATTCGTGGCCGGCGCGGCTCCGGCGAGCCGGAGTGTTGGCAGCGTGGCGACGATCAGGAGAAGGGGCAGTGTTCTCATGGTTGAAGGTGTGGCTGCGTCAATCCGCCACCGGTCGAATCCAGATGTTGCGGAACGCCACCGGGCAGCCGTGGCCACCCAGCAGGATAGGCCCCTTCGCCACCGCCTTCGTCGGGTCAAGCAGCACCCGGTGGCCGATGGCGCCGTGGATGATCTCGTTGTGATGCACGAGCCACTCGCACCACGGCAGCTTCGGCGTGTCCTTGTAGCCGTAAACGCCGGAGCCGGACTTGGCCTTGACCAGTTCAGCCGCCGACACGAGTTGCGGCAGCGTGACGAGCGCGAGGAGGCCGATGAGCCTTGCGACCGGGCGGGAGTTGAGTGGATGCGGGATGTTCATGGAGTGATGGGAGACGTTGAGCTGTGCTGTGAAACATTGGGCGGACCGCCGGACTTCTCGACGGACCCGAAGGCGTAAAGCTGACTTTTGGTCCGCACGTAGAGCGTGCGCTCGACGATGGCGGGAGTGGCGAGGATCGGTTCGTCGAGTGAGTTGCGCGCCAGGATTTCAAGCGTGTGGCCGGCGCGATAGACCACCACCACGCCCGGCTGCGAGGCCACGCAGATTTTTCCCGCCGCGGCCACCGGCGAGGAATAGTAGTCGCCCAGCGCGCCCAGTCGTTCCTCCTGGTAAAGAAACTTGCCCGTCCGAGCGTCGAGGCACGAGGCCAGTCCGCCGTTCTTCACGAGATAGATCCGGCCCTCGTGGAACAGCGGCGAAGGCACGTAAGGCAGACCGCGCGTCGCCTTCCAAACGACGTGCGTGTCCGTCACGTCACCGCGTCCATCGGGTCGGACCGCGAGGGCGATGTTCTTCGACTCATCGAAGATGCGGGCGATGGCAGCGTATTCCTCGTGGGTCACCCGCCCGTTCTTGTCGGCGTCGATGTAAAGAAAGTGTTGTTGGGCCGGGCCAGCGGGAGCTTCTTTGCGTGTGAGTTGGCCGTCATTGTTCGCATCGGCTTGTTCGAGCAACTTGTCGAAGGTGGGCATCCGGCTCGCGCCCGAGCCGTAGGTCCACCCGGCGATATAGATCAGCCCATCTCCGGCGACCGGCGAGGAAACCAATTCATTGGGCAGCCCGCGCACGCTCCAGCGCTCGGTGCCGTCCTTCAAGTTGTAGGCGACCAGCCGCAAGGTTCCCGGCACAATGATCTGTTCCGGCTTTTCAGTCGGCCACAGCAGCGGCGTCGCGAAACCGCGATGAAAACCTGGGCGCTCGGTTTTCCAAACTGTTTGTCCGTCGCGCTTGTTCACCGCCAGCAAATGGGAATCAACATCCTGGTCGCTGTTGAGGATCAATAAACCGCCAGCCAGCACCGGTGACGTGCCGGCACCGTGTTGCGTGACCGGAATGGAAAGCGGTTTCCGCCACAGCTCCTTTCCGTCGAAGTCGTAGGTCACCAGGCCGAACGCGCCGAAATAGACGCACACGCGCTCGCCGTCCGTAGTCGGGGTGGCGGTCGCTGGATTGCTCGGTTGCGCACCGCGTTCGATGTTGCCCGGCTCGACGTGGCGTCGCCAGAGCACCGCGCCGTCGCGCTGATTCAAGCAGAGGGTTTCCAGTTTCCCTTCCGCAAATCCGGTCAGGAAAATCCGTCCGCCCCAGATGCACGGCGAAGAGTGGCCGGAGGGCAGCGCCGTTTTCCACACCACGTTCGAGTTCGGCCCGAAGTGCGTTGGGAAATCCGTGACCCCAATGCCGGAGCCGCCTGGCCCGCGAAACCGCGGCCACTGCGCGCCGACACCATGCGCGGACAATTCGTGCCAGGTCAGAACCGTCGCCGCGGCACAGAGGCAAGCCTTCCACTTGATCATCAAACTCGGAGTCACGGAGAGCAGACGTAACCAGATACTCGGATAATCAAAGGCGTTTCGGATGAGCGGAAACTTTTTGTCGGCGGAGGAATCGGTGCCAGTCGAATATGAACTTTTCCATTCGGCTGCCCCGCCATCGTAAATTGGTTGGTTCCCTTTGCCGCCGCGCGGGGACCTGTCTCGACCCGTCCGCCTGAAACGAGATACGCCAGCAGGTCGAGCACTTCGTCCTGGGTAAGCGACGACAACAATCCGTCCGGCATGGGCGACGTCTTCGAGGGTTCGATGGAAAGGACATCCTTCCGGTCCACCTTCACGGTTTCGGCAGGGCTGAACATATTCGGGCTGACCATCACCCCGTCGCCTTGCGTGTGATAGATGATGCGGCCGGTCAGGCTCTCGCCGTCGCGGCGGGTGATGATGACGTTGCCGTAAAGGTCGCTCACGGTCTTGCTCGGCTCGATGATGGATTCCAGCAGGTCGCGCGGACTGAACCGCCCGGCGACTTGCGTGAGGTCAGGCCCCACCGCGCCGCCTTCGCCAGCGAAGCGGTGACATTGGAAACAACCCGTCGCGCCAAACATCCGGCGGCCTCGCTCCAGGTCGCGTCCCTGCAATCCCCGCTCCAACGCGGGCGACAGCCTGGCCACCGTCCATGCGGTGGTGTTCGTGCGACCAGCGAGCGCGGCGCTGAAGGCGGCCATCGGCGAGACGAGTGCCGGGGCGTTGAGCACGTCCTTCAGGGCGGCGCGTTCCGGTTCGGTCAATGTGGTCAGGGCGTCGGCTTTGATCATCTTGAGAAAGCCCGCGAAGCTTGAACCACCGCGGTAGCCCTCAGCGCGGTGGAACCACGCGAAGTAATCGCGGCGCAGTTCCGGCGTCCAGCCGGCGCGGAGCACACGCAATGACTTGATGTAATCGAGCTGTTCCTCCTGCGTGGGCGCGGAGCGAACGAGTTCGAGCGCCGCCACCGCCACTCGCGGCGATTGAAGGTAAACGAGCAACTGACACAACTCGCTGTTCAACGCGCGATCCGCCGTCGGGAACCACGGTTCAACCCGCGCCAGCAGCCGAGTGCGCGTGGCTTCCCCGGGCGGGCCAAGCCGGGTGAAGCACAGCGTGCAAGCGCGCAGCAGCGCGATGCGATCCGCGCGGGCAAGCGCGGACCAGTCGAATCGCTCCAGCGCCGCCAGCACGCGGGCTTGCAGTCCGGAGTCCGGAGCGGCATTCGTGGGCTTGCGGTGAAACTCATCCTTCGCGTTGACTCGAAGCAGTGCCATGAGTGCATTCAGTGCCGTGGCCGGATGCTTCTCCGCCAGCGCACGCTCGCGCCACGACGTCGGATCCTGCCATTCGAGAGCGACACGCGCGGCGTAACTCAGGAACCGATCTTCACCGCCCAGGTGCGGCCACGCGATTTCGACCGCCGCCGGGTCGCGCCGCCCGTGGAAGGATTCCAGTTGCCGCCGCAGGGTATGCACGTCCATGCCGCAGGGTGTGCCGGGAGCGACTTCGTCGCGGTCCGAACCGGTCCACGTCACGCGGTAAAGGCCGGTCTGAATCCTCCATCCACCCGTGATGAAGTAGAGCGCGCCATCGGTGGGATGCGCCACCAGATCGACGACCGGCAGCGGCACGCCGGACACGAAGACTTCGCTCTCGCCGCGGTAGGACGAGCCCTCGGGCCGCGGATGCACGGCGTAGATGCGGCCGAAGGTCCAGTCCGCCGCGAACAGCGCGTCGCGATACCGCGCGGGAAACTTCGTCCCATAGCCGAACGTCACGCCGGTGGGCGAGCCGGGACCGATGTCGAGAATGCTCGGCAGGTTGTCTGGCTGGTAAGCCGGCCACTTTCCCGCGCCGTTGCGCCAGCCGAATTCCGCGCCGCTGGTGACGTGACAGATGCGCGTGGGCCGATACCACGGAGTGCCCAGATCCCATTCCATGTCCGCGTCGCAGGTGAAGAGCTCGCCCGCGAGGTCGAACGCCGCGTCGTAAGTGTTGCGAAAACCATTCGCCATCATCTCCCAGTCGCGCCCGTCCGGGCTGACGCGATAAATCACCCCGCCCGGCGCCATCACGCCCTTCATGTGGCCGCCCGCGTCCGGGAGGCGTGGCAGCAAATGGTCCTCGCTCCAAAGAGGCGGCACGCGCGACGCCGCGAGACTGGGTGACGTGGTATTGTTGCCCGCGATGGCGTACAGCGACTTCCCGTCCGGCCCCGGAATCACCGCGTGCCAGCCGTGGTCCCCGCCGCCTTCGAGCGCGCGCAGCAGTTCAACCTTGTCCAACTGGTCGTCCCCGACCGTGTCACGAACGTGGTAGAGACCGCTGGGCGTTTTCGCGTTCTTCGTCACCAGTGCGTAGAGGCTGTCGAACGCCCAACACAGTCCTTGTGCGCCGCTGAGTTCGACCGGAATCCTCTCCACCTTGATTACGCTCGGATCACCTCCCAGAGGTGGCGGCGTGATGCGAAACAGTCCTTCATCGTATTGGCCGCTGACGATGAGCCGGCCCTTTGCGTCGGCGCAAAGGCTGACCCATGAACCTTCATTCTCCTTCGCCGGGGAGTAGAGCAACTCCGCCTTGAAGCCGGATGGCACGCTCAGCTTTTCGGCGGGCGTGGCCCCAGCCGCCGCGGCGAATTCCTTCAGGCGCAGATTGCGGAACTGGACTTTCATCGGCGGGCCCGGATGCATCTGCAACCCGATGAGTCCTCGCGCCGATGCCTTGGCGGACTGCCGGTCCACGGCGTGCGCGGTCTTCACGCCGTTGATGAAAAGCTGAATTTCCGGCCCGCGCGCGAGGACCCGGTAATCATTCCAGTCGTTCGAGCGAAAGCTCTTTTGCAACGCGGCCGCGTCAGCAAACCGCGTGACCTGTCGCGCGCCGTCAGCCGCGAAGACCGTCTTCTCGCCGCGCAGCGCGATGCCGCCCCGTTCGTGCTCGAAGAGCGCGCCCGTCCACTGCGCCCCGTCCTCGATGTCCGCCTGGTAGCCGCGCATGTCCCAGTCGGGAACCTCGCGGCTTCGAATCTGCACGCCCGAATTGCCACCGGTGATGCGATACTCGAAGCGCAGCTCGAAGTCCGCCGGTTCGCCACCGCGCCAGATGAGATAGTTGTGTTTCGTGCAGGGTTTCTCCGCCGTGCTTTCGGCCGTGATGGCGCCGTCCTCGACGCGCCACCAGCCCGGCTTGCCATCCCAACCGGAGAGGTCGCGGCCGTTGAAAAGCGAAATGAAACCGTCCTCGGCCGGCGCGGGCCAAGCCAAAATAACAGCCAGGAGGCAACAAACTGCAAATCTCATAGCAAATGCTCACAGCCAAACGCGGCCGCTCCACGTCCCATGCGCGCCCTGGATTCCTCGGCGCCCAAGCATGGAAGATCCGGCGGCATTCTTGCTTGCTCCAGACATCCCCACCTTGACTCAGGTCAATTCGTTTTCGCGTCAGCTTTGGCAGCCTGCTGTGGCAACGACGATGAAGCTCGAAGACATGCGATTACATTACGACCGCGACGAATTACGCCGGGAGGATATACGCCTCATGCACCCTCGCCGCTCGCGGCGAGGGTGCATGAGGGGTGCGGATATGAGAACTAAATCAACCTGGCTGGCGCATCTCGCGTCCGCCTGGAAGTGGGAGGACGAATGTTACTTCTTTACGAACCTCAATCCGCGGATTCGGATAATGCTGGCGGCGGACACGACGACATTGAAGGACGCGAAGCACGCGATCGCGCCCGGCGGACAGTTGAACGGAACTTTCCCGTTGGCTTGGTTTCACGAGTTCGACGGCGCGCGCGTGTTCCACACGTCGCTTGGACACAAGAGCGCATACTACTCGGACCCGGATTTCCGGAGGCACCTCCTCGGCGGCCTTCGCTGGGTGGTGGGACACACCAACACAACCACGAACCCGAACCCACCATGAAGCCACACCTCTCGAACCTTAATCGTCGTCAGTTCCTAAAACTCACCGGTGCCTCTGCTGCCGGTCTAGGTTTTCCGACCATCATCCCTGCGTGTGTGCTTGGATCAAGCGCCCCCGGCAAGTTGATTCGCATCGCCCAGATCGGTTGTGGCCGGATCGCCAATGACATGGACATGCCGGGAGTGCTGAAACACCCGGACCTCGCCCGAATCGTGGCGGTGGCGGACTTCGATGCAAAGCGCGCGGAGCTGGCCCGGCGAAAAATTGAACGGTCCTATGAGAAATCCGTCTCGCGGAAAGTCGCGGTGACGGCCCACGGGGATTACCGCGAAGTCATCGCCCGCCCGGACATCGACGCGGTGATGATCAGCACGCCGGATCATTGGCACGCGCAACCGGTCGTCGAGGCTGCGCTGGCAGGCAAGGACATCTACGTGCAAAAGCCCCTCGGCATGACCATTGCCGAGGGCCGACTGGTCAGCGACGTGGTGCGCGCCCGGAAGCGCGTGTTGCAAATCGGTTCACAGCAGCGCTCGACGGCGCAGTTCCACCGCGCGTGCGAACTCTCGCGCAACGGCGTCATCGGCAAGCTCAAGTCCATCCGGATCGGCCTACCGATCGATCCCGCCGGCGGTAACTCGGCGGAGACGCCGGTGCCCGCCACGTTGAATTACGACACCTGGCTGGGCTGCACGCCGCGCGCGCCTTACACCGAGGATCGCGTGCATCCGCAAACGGACGATCCGAGGAAGCTTTTCGGTCGTCCCGGCTGGTTGCGCTTGAACGCCCACACCTGCGGCATGATCACGGGCTGGGGTTCGCATCATGTGGACATCTCGCACTGGGGCATGGGCACGGAATACACGGGGCCGGTGGCGGTCAACGCCAAAGCCGCATGGCCGGGGCCGGATAGTTTCTGGGACGTGCATGGCAAGTATTCGGTGACGCTGACTTACGCTAATGGCGTCCAGACGACGATCAGCGATGAACTGCCGAACGGCGTGCGTTTCGAAGGCGAGGACGGCTGGATCTGGGTCACCCGCGGTGCGGCGAATTCAGCGAAGAGCATCAACGCGAGCGATCCGAAGCTGCTGGCGGTTCCCGACGCGGAATTGAAGACGAAGCTTCATCGCAGCCCCGGCTGGGATCATCATCTTGACTGGCTCGAAGCCATCCGCGGGCGCAAGGAAGCCACCACCAACGCGGAGACGGGTCATCGCTCCTGCTCGGCCTGCCTGGTGTCGTGGATCGGGATGAAGCTGGGCCGGCCGCTAAAGTGGGATCCGGAGAAGGAACAATTCAACGACGACGAGGCGAACCGGATGCTGCATCGCCCCGAACGCGAGCCGTATGGCGCCTTCCACGCGGCGAAGAAGGCCGGGTTCACGGCGTTCAAGAACCTGCGCGGTGGCGGCGAATGATGGGAAACAGATGAATCCTCGCTTCACACGCCGCGAATTTCTCGGCACGCTGGGCCTGACCTCCGCCGCGCTCGCCTGGCGCTGGCCGGCGCTCGCCGACGAACCCATGAAAGTGAAAATCACCAGGGTCGAATGCTTTCCCATTCGTTATCCGATGGTGGGGCGGTTCAAATTCTTTGAAGGCCCGCCGGGAAGTCCTGCGGGCCGTCCCGCCGTGGTGGTGAAGCTCACCGCCGACAACGGTGCCGTTGGCTGGGGCCAAAGCGTCCCGGTCCCAAAGTGGAGTTACGAGACGCTGGAGACGGTTCACTCCACGCTCACCCGCCATCTCGCGCCGGAACTGATCGGCCGGGATCCGTTCGACATCGAAGGAATCCACGCCGGGATGAATCGAGCCGTCGCGCCGTCGTTCTCCACCGGCCAACCGATCTGCAAAGCGGGCGTGGACCTCGCGCTGTTCGACCTCACCGGCAAACTGCTCAAACAATCCGCCGCGCAGCGGTGGAACAGGAAGGGTCGCGCGCGGCTCACGCTCAGTTGGACGCTCAATCCGCGCGCGCTCGACGAGGTCGAGCCGCTCATCGCGCGGGGCCGCGCGCGCGGCTACCGACACTTCAACGTGAAGGTCGCGCCCGATCCCAAGTTTGATTTCGAACTCTGCCGCCTGGTGAAGCGCCTCGTACCGGATGGTTTTCTCTGGGCCGACGCCAACGGCGGTTACGACGAGGAGACCGCTCTGGCTGTCGCGCCCAAGCTTGCGGACATCGGCGTGCCCGTGCTGGAACAACCGCTTCCGGCCAACCGCCTTACTGGCTACCGACGCCTCAAGA
>Ga0299906_10004319_pt1 | contig 11670 bp, 10 predicted proteins | sample RVTome_14_FD_200259 | JGI IMG/M metagenome (GOLD analysis project Ga0299906, IMG submission 200259) | Soil microbial communities from uranium-contaminated site in the Upper Colorado River Basin, Wyoming, United States - RVT145D125 (version 2) ... | reverse complement strand
GTCGGTGGCTGCTGCGGCACCACCCCGGTCCACCTGAAAGCGATTGGGGAAGCTCTCGCCGGCTACGAGCCGGGATCGATCCCAGACGTCGACGCGATCGAGGCTGCGCTCGGTCCGATCAAGACACCCGCCCCCGGCGCCAACTGAATCGTGGATCGATAAATGGGTCTGGCACGATTTCTGCGTAGCGGGAGGTCATGCCGCCGCTGCGCCTTGTCCCGCCGCCCGCCTTCTGCCCCAACCCCGACTGCGAGTCTCGAAAGAAATCAACCCGTTGGCGCTACAAGAAGAAGGGATTTTTCTTCCGCGACCAAAAGCCCCACCGGATTCAGCGGTACCTCTGTCATCACTGCGGCCGGAACTTCAGTTCACAGACCTTCGAGACCCGCTACTGGCTGCGCCACGGCCGCCTGCTCGAGCCCCTCTTCAAGCGCCTCGTCTCGTGTTCCGGGCTCCGCCAGATCGCCCGCGAGATGGAGATCTCCCACAGCACGGTCCAACGCCTCACCGAACGCCTGGGTCGGCACTGTCTGCTGTTTCACGAGCGCCTGCGCGCCCGGGTCGTCCCCACGGAGCCCCTCGTCCTCGACGGCTTCCGCAGCTTCGAGCACAGCCAGTACTGGCCAATGGACCTGAACCTGCTGGTCGGGGCCTCGCACTACGTCTATGGCTTCAATGACGCCGAGCTGCGGCGCAGCGGCACGATGCGGCCGTCTCAGCGGCTCAAACGGGCGCGGCTCGAGAAAAAGCATGGCCGTCCCGACCCCCAGGCGACCCGGCGCGGCGTCCAAGAGCTGCTTCGTCGCGTCGTGCCGCCGGGGGGCGCCGCGGTGCTCCGGTCCGACGAACACCAGGCCTACCCGCAGGCGATCCGTCGCCTGCGCGACCGAACCTTTCGCCACGAGCCCACGTCCTCGACGGCGGCGCGGACGACCCACAACCCGCTGTTCCCGGTGAACCTGGCGGACCTGCTCCTGCGGCACTGCAGTGCGAACCACAAGCGCGAGACGATCGCGTTTTCGAAGCGGCGACAAGGTGCGCTGTACCGTGCGGCGATCTGGGTGGTCTGGAAGAACTACCTCAAGAGCCTGTCGGAAAACCGGCGGGATGCTCCGCCGGCGAAGGCTTTGGGGTTGATCCAGCGTGCGCTGACCGTGCGCGAGGTTCTCGAAAACCGCCTGTTACCGGATCGGGAGAAGCTCTCGGGCTGGCTCGAAGCCTGTTATTTCGCTCGGATTCCGACGCGGGCGATCGCGGCGTGTCGGGTGCATCGGGCGAAGTACGCCGTCTAGTCCCTGGGATCGCCTGAAATCGCCGTCATGCAAACGGTTTCGGTGCGGCTGGACCCAATTGTCGGTCCACGTCTTAAGGGTCGTGGCGCTTGGACCACTTGAGGCGTTTGATGTTGATCAGAAGCACCCGGCGCGCCATGCCCGGGGGGCAGGTGATCGGCGGTACGCCGTGGAAGGATGCATCCGACCGGACGAAACCCGACAAGCGATTTCGCGCGAATCCCGCAGCGCCGATCACCTTGAAATGCTCGAAGGGGATCCGATCCGTCGGGGCCCAGCTGCGGGCGAGTTCTGGATCCAAAGGTGCGTAGAATTCCGTCGCTCCACCGTAGGATTCTTGCCAATCCGGGTCCCGAAAATAGAGCAGCAGGCTGATCAGCTTGCGCGGCGCATCCGTGTGGGGAACCACGACTCCGTCTCTTGGGAGCAGGCTGATCTGGAAGGTCGTTCGAATCGGCTCTTGAAAGATGTAGCGGAGCGGGTTGCTTGGAACGGCGCGCTCGGTGCAGTCGAGCCATGGCCGACGCTCCATGATGCCGCGCGCGTCGAGCAGCGCAGGGGCCAGAGCCCTCCTCGCGTCCGCGCTGAATTCCGCTGAACTGAAGAAATCCACGAGTCGCCGCCAGGCCGGATTCGCGTCGCAGAAGGAATCGAACGAATCGGACTCGACGGACGAGCGGAAACCCATTTTTTTCGAGTCGTCGCTCTCATAGGTCGACTCATCGGGAAACGTCTCTCGCAATGCCTGGTAGAAATCTTCCGGGAGATAGTCGTCGACATGGAAGAAACAGCAGGGGTCGATTCGCACCTCACCCAATCTCTTCGACAGGAACAGCTGGCTTGTATCGAACTCGGTCATTCGATGTCCCCGGGAATTTTCCCGATCGTCTACTCGAGCTTCGGCGAAGATAGCGTGGGCGCGGGAGACCAGCCGCGCGTCGTGAGAGTAGGGTGTGGGTTGCACGAGAACTGCCGGAAGGGCGAGGCCTCGCGCGATGGTGTCCCATCGCGCGAGGTGGTAGCCTTGCCGCTCGAATGGGCCCAAAGACCGGATCGGAAGCACGTCAGGAACGGATTGCGGCGCTGGGCTACGACTACGCGGCAAGGCCTGTTCGCCGGATGCGCCGCTGCAACCTCTGCGGCGGAAGTCGCTTCGTAACCCTCACGCGTCGAGATCGCTACGGATACCCCGCCGCAGCCGACGGCTGCCTGCACTGCGGACTCGTCTTCCTCAATCCGGCGATGACCGCCGATGCCTATGCGGAATTCTACACAGACGTGTATCGGCCGCTGGTGAGCGCCTATCACGGCCGCCTGATCGACGCAGAGTCGATTCAAGGCGAGCAGCGCGATTACGCGTCGGCTCGTGCCGACTTCATCGAGCCGCGGTTGCGCGAGCGAAGCTGTAAGACCCTGCTCGATGTCGGCGGATCGACCGGCGTCGTGGCGAACGTGATGCAGGAGCGCTTCGATCTGCGCGCGACGGTGATCGATCCGGCCCCGCTGGAGATCGAGGTGGCCCGCGCATTCGGGTTGAAGACCGTTGCCGGCTTTGTGGAAGACTACGATACGGGCGGCGCCACCTACGACTTCATCGTGCTATGTCAGACCGTCGATCACCTGTTGGACATTTCACTGTCCCTTTCGAAGATTCGCAATCTGCTCTCCGAAGAGGGTCTGTTCTTCGTCGACATCGTCGACTTCCGGGCCGCCTACCGACGCAACGGCTCGGTGGAAAATGCGGTCAAGATCGATCACCCCTATTACCTCACGGACGAAACCATGCGCGCATATCTGGCTCGCAACGGTTTCGACGTACTCGGGATCGATTACGCGGCCGATCACCTTCACGTCGGTTACCTGTGTGCGCCCTGCAAGCGAGAGCCCGACTCGCTGCCCGATTCCAGGTTGGTGAACGATCAGTGGCGCGAGATCCGCGCAATCCAGAACTCCCTGCCCTGATTGCCTGCCGGAAGGCGGTCAGCCCGGCCGGATCTCGAAGATGTTGCTGTAGCGTTCGGCAACTTCGAGTTTTTCGAAGCGGCCGAGCAACGCGGCGAGGCGATCCGCGCGCGCGCGTACTACCTTGAGGGGAAGCCTCGGAAAGCGCTGCTCCTGGTAGGCAGCGTTGTTCTTGTCCGCCGGAATCTGCGAGCGCACGAATTTCTCGGCTCTACGCAGATTCGCGTGCGACCACGCTCTCGCGTAGCGCGACCACCCCACGCGTACCGGCCTCACGCCGCCCCGTTCGACGCTCTCGAGGGCGTCTACGATGCGATCGGAAGCCAGAGGGCCGTCCATCGCCGCGATGTGGTGATCGATCAGCGCGCGCTGTTCGGAACCCTCCCGAACGCCGCGCTTGCCCGCAGCGATTTCACCCAAAATCGAGATCAGCTCGTCGCAACTGTGGGCCGGGTGCGACATCGCGTTGGTGATCGGAGAGTCGAGGCGTTCGGAAGCGATCGGCAGAAAGCTGACCACGGGCCGCTGCAGTAGATACGACTCGACGGCGGTCGTGCAGTTGTTCTGGATCACCGCGTCTGCGGCGAGAAGCCACGGGATGACGGTTCCCTCGAAAACGACGTGAACGTTCTCGCAGCCCCGGGCGGCCTCCTCCCAGGGGGTGTGATTTTCGAGTGGATGGGGGCGCAGTACGATCGAATGTTCGGGAAACGCGCGCGAGAGCTGCGGCAGAAGTTCCTTGAAGTGCTCGAAGAGAGCCAGGCGATGGTGGGTCGTTGCAACCTGGAGATCTTCGGCGTCGGCACCGCCATCTTCCGCCTCTTCGATCATTTCCAACCATGACAGGCTTGGAACGCGGTGGTTGATGGTTCCGAAATTCGTGTTGATCAGGAAGTAGTCGCCGAAGCGCTCGCGCAGCGCGTTTGCTTCGGGCGCGAAATAGCCGCGCAACTCGGGGCGCAGCAGGTCCACCCGCGGATTTCCGGTCACGTGGATGGGTGCACCGGCGTAAGCAGGACAACGGCGGAAGAGCGCCTCGTTGTCGGGACCCCAGGCGAAGAGGTTCGAAATCATCGGGAACGCAACCGGCGAGACCCTTCGTTCGAAGTAGAGATGATCGGGGTAGCGAAGCAGCGCCTCCTCATCACACGCGACGATCTCGAAGCCGAGATCGCGCAGGATTCCGAAGATGGTGTCGCTGAGCGAGCGGAAACTCTTCGCGTAGTAGATCCCCCGAGGCAGCCGCGTGACCTTGAGGTGGATGTCGCGCCGGGCACCCACGATGGCCGGAAAGCCCCGCTCCGCGGCAACGCAAGCCAGCAGGAGCTTGGCGTCGAATTCTCTCGACTGCTCTTCGGCCGGAATGATGAAGCTTCGATAGGACATCGCGGTCGGCGTCTCCAGCGGGCTCGGCATGTGCCCGGATGTTCGCTAGGTCAGCCGGGAAAATAGCGGAATGCGCCTGGGCATAGCGGTATCGACCCGCGGGCGCAGTCTTGACACCTCAGAACCCCACTCCTATGTTCGGGCCAGGCATGCGCCCCGGGGGCCAGTCGCCCCAGTCGGTCGAGAGTCCGCCCCACAAACCCATTGTCCGAACGCGAGCTTTCCGTGCAGACTGCTGATCCTGCGATATCCAACCGCTCATTCCGCGACGAGGCAATCGCGTCCCTGCGCGGCTATCTCGCGGGCGGTGAATTGGGCGGGGGCGACACGTCGACCGACGCTCTAACGGTCGATGAGCAGGCGAACCTCTTCGAGGCCGGTGTGCTCGACTCCCTGCATCTCGTCGGTATGATCGGTTTCATCGAGAGCGAATTCGAATGCTCGCTCGACTACGACGAGCTGACCGAGGAAAACCTCGGCACGTTGGCCGCGATCCTCGCGATGATCGAGAGGAAGCGCGCAGCCAACTCCTAGCCCGAGGAACCGAAATGGCCGAGGCGCGTCTGCAAGGCTATTCGATCTGCAGCGACGTGAGCTTCGAGATCACCCAGGACGGTGTGCTCGCGAGTAACCACCGCGCACGCCAGCACGTCCTACTCAATCTGCCGTTGTTCGATCTGCTCGCCGGCGCGGAGCCCGATTCGAACGATCTGTGCGCCTGGGATCGCTCGACGATCTCGAATCTGGACGGGCTGCTCGCCGATCCCACCTGCCTGATGCGCGGCGCGCTCGGCGACCCATCACGTTTTGTCGGCATAACGGACGCGCTCGAGTTTCTCGCCGAGCGTTTCATCCTGGTTCGCGATCTCGAGGCATATCGCGCGTACTTCGCCAAGCGATCGTCCCTGATCGATCGCAAGCACATGGGGACGTTCCATCAACGCGTCGGAGCGGAGTTGCTGCTGCGAAAGAAGGTCGACCCCGACGAGTGGTGGTACAGCCAGAAGTTCGACCCGGAGACGGGAAAGGTTCGCGACAGCTTGTATCGCTACGTACAGAAGGAGTTCATAGACGGCTACATCGGCTCCCTCGATCTCGCCGGGAGTGCGGTGTTGGATTTTGGCTGCGGAAGCGGGCTCGCGTCGCAGCTCTTCGCGGCTGGCGGCGCCCACGTGACGGGAGTCGATCCGGACCCGACAGCGCTCGCGACTGCGGAGCGCGAGGTCGGAGCCGACTTTCAGCCGGTCCAGCTGGATTTCTCTGCGCCCGATCCGCTCTCGAAGCTGCCGTTGGGTCCCTTCGATTTCATCTGGCTCTCCGATGTGCTGCTGTTCTATTTCTATCCGCAGGACGCGGGGCAGCCAGTGGTGGCACCGGCCGAGTTGCTCGAACAGCTCGCGAATCGGCTGGCTGACGGCGGGCGTCTCGTCATCATGAATCCCCACGCTGTCTTCTGGCTCGCGCCGTGGTTGGGTGACGACGAATTTCCATACACGGTCATCACCGAGTATGCGGGTCGTGTCTACTCGGTGACGCCCAGCCTCGAAGAGCTTTCGCGTGCCCTCGAAAAGGCGGGTTTGTGCATCTGCCGGATCTACGAGCCGCGCCCGGGTGAAGCTGGCCGCTCGGCGGATTCGAAGGCGTACCATTTTGCCAAACGATTTCCCGTCTGGTGGGTATTCGAATGCGCGAAGGCGCCGTAGGCAGCGGTGTGCAACTTCGCGATCAATCCGACCCGCTGACGTCGCACCAACTTGTCGGAGTGAGTCACCTCGTGCTATCGGTCCGGGAGCCGTTGGCCTCCGGGCCGATTCTCGAAGCGCTGGGGTATGGCGAGCACGCCGCGAACGAGAGCTGCCCGAATCCTGCGGCGAAGACGCCGTTCCTCTCGGGCCCGTTGCACGATACCTGCGCGATGCGACTGATGGTTCCCGCCAATGGATCACCCGCGATCGAAGTGCTGCGTAGCTCGAAGGCTTCCGCCACGCAGCCGCACTTCGAAGGCGTCCTCTCGGAGCAACCCGGCGCGAGCGCGGAGGAAGTCCGCGATGCGTTGGCGGCCAATCACGAGGCTGTACTCCCCGGGCTCGTTTGCCCCGCGGGCGCCGAAGGCAAACGCGGAATTGGCGCACTCTTGATCCACGTCGATTCGCTCGAAGGTGCACTGCCGCTCTGGCGGGCGCTCGGCTATCCGGAACAGGATTTCGATTCTCGCGCGCAAAAGGTTGCGGTCCGCGGGCTTCGCGCGAGCAACCGCCTCGACCTCTACTTCGTCGACGATCGCAAGAGGGCCGAGAGGGGGCATCTCGACGCCACCGGTATCGTCTGCCTTTCGCTCTTTTGCAAGAACGCCGACCAGCTGCAGACTGCGCTTTCCGATCGCGGCTACGAAGTGGGAAAATGCTTCACCCTGGCGCCATTCGGGACAGCGCTTCGTATCTTCTTCATGCGCAACACGACGGGAGAAATCTACGAGTTTCTCTCCATCGCGAACTCTCGCAACTCGGAGGGAGGATCGTGATCGACAAGTACGACATCCGCTTTTGTGAAAAGGGCGAGGCAGCGAAGCTCCAGAAGTTCATTGGTGAGCACTGGAAGCCCAATCACGTCCTGGCGTCGAGCCGTGAGCTGCTCGACTGGCAGCATCTCGATCGCGAAACGGATACGTACAACTTCGTGATCGCACGCCATCGGGAATCGGATGAGATCCACGCTGCGTACGGGTTCATTCCGACTGCCTTGTTCGATCCCGCGTTGAAGTCGGCGAAGGATTATTGGCCCGCCGTTTGGAAGGTTCGTGAGGACATCGAAGCTCCCGGTCTGGGAATGTTCGTCTACTACTACTTCGTGAAGCAGAAAAAGCCGCGTAGCTTGTCGGGTTTTGGGATGAATCCCGATCTCGCGCCTCTCGCGCGAAAGATCTCCCACGCGATGGGGATGCTCGACCACTTCTTCATGCTCAATCCCACGAAGAAGAAGTTTTCATTGGTCGGCGGGTTCGACGAACGTTTTCTCTCCAGCGCCGATGCTTCGGGCGATGTGAAACTCGAGCGCATCGATCCCGGAAATTTCGCCGAGAGCGCATCCGAGATCGCGTACCGGCCCGGCCCGAACGACGTCCCCGCGAAATCAATCGCCTATCTGGAGCACCGCTATCTGCGGCATCCGTTCTACGACTACGTGTGTCATCGCGTGGATCGGATGGGGCGCCCCGAGGCAATCGTCGTGACGCGACTCGCGAGCCACGCTGGCGCCAACGCGCTGCGTACCGTGGACTACTTCGGCGAGACATCCAGTCTGGTCGGAGCGCGCAGCGCATTCCAGCAGTTGCTGGTCAAGTGTGACGCCGAGTACATCGATTTCTATAACCTGGGCCTGGATCACGGTGACCTCCTCGCGGCGGGCTTCGTGCTCCGCGGCTCCGAAGATTCAATCGTGATTCCGAACTACTTCGAGTCCTACGAGCAGCGCAATGTCGAACTCGACTACGTGATCTACACGGATGTTTCAGGATTCAACTTTCGCTTCGTGAAGGGCGACTGTGACCAGGATCGCCCGAATCAACTGCCCTGAACCGCGAGCTTCGGCTTCGGATATGGGGGTAGCGGGCATCGGGCACCTGAGCGCGTAACGACATGAGGAAGCCATTGGACGTTCTCACACAGGTTCTCGAACGCGTCGCGAAGGACGCGGATCGCACCTTCCTGATCGACTCGATCGCAGAGCGCACATTCAGCTATGCCCAAGTCGACGGAATTGCCCGAGAACTCGCTCTGGCGCTGCGCGCTCGCGGAGTTGGCCACGGAGATCGGGTGGCGATCCTGCTCGAGAATTCGGCTGAGTTTGCGATTCTCTACTTCGCCTGTCTGTATCTGGGGGCCGTCGCCGTTCCGATCAACACCCAGCTTCACCGGGAAGAGATCGACCTCATTTTAGATCTTGCAGGAGCGCGGTTGATTGCCCACTCCGAGAGGTCCTTTGATCTCTTCGATGCGGTTGAAATGGAGAAGAGTGGCGCGTTGCTTTTTCTCGTCGCGGACGTTGCAAGTCGGAGGGCCGCCGAGCGTGAAGTCTCGGGATGGAGTGCGGGCGATCGGAGCCAGGCGGAAGATCCAGACTGGCAACCGCTTCGAGGCGTCGAGCCATCGGATCTGTTTTCCATCACATTCACGTCAGGCACGACGAGCGCGCCGAAAGGTGTGGCCCATCGGATCGGAAGCCTGCTCGGAAATGCCAGCTGGATCTACGAGACGCTGGGTCTGGGCGCCAGCGATCGAATGCTCCACGTCTTCAACATGGCCTACATGGCGGGCTTCCTGAATACGCTTCTCTGCCCTTTCATGGCCGGCGGGAGCGTGGTGCTCGCGCGCGCTTTCGACGCGCGATCGATGCTTCGCTTCTGGGAACCTGCGATCACGCACGCAGCCAATACCCTCTGGCTCGCACCCACGATGCTCACCGCTTTGCTTCGCTTCGACCGCAATCCGGCGGGTGCTGAATACAGCCGCGAAAACGTCAAGACGGTGTGCGTCGGCACGGCGCCCCTTTCCGGCAGCACGAAGCGGGAATTCGAAGAGCGATATGGAGTGACGGTGCTCGAGAGCTATGGACTATCGGAATTGCTGCTCCTCACGAGCAACTCGAATCGGAATCCGATCGCCGAGGGTTCGGTGGGGCGGCCTCTGGGAGAAGTCGAGATCAAGGTCGCCGTCGACGATGGAAGCGAGCTTTCGAGTGGTGGGGATGGCGAAATCCTCGTGCGCACGCCGCAGGCGCTGTCGGGTTACATCGATGCCGAGAGCCGCGAAACGGTTGCAGTGGATCCCGACGATTGGTTTCCAACCGGTGACATCGGACACCTGAGCGAGGTGGGAGATCTCTTCATCACGGGGAGGAAGAAGGATCTGATTATTCGAGGTGGCATGAACATCAGCCCGCGGCGGATCGAGGATGTCTTGCTCGAGCACCCTGCCGTCTCGGATGTCGCGGTCGTTGGCGTCGACCACGAATTCTACGGAGAAGAAGTCGTGGCGGCGCTTCGGCTCGCAAATGGTGTTGCTCTCGACGATGTGCGGTCGGCGCTCGAGTCACTCTGCAAATCACATCTGAGTGCGGTGTCGATGCCGAACCGCTTCGTCGCAGTCAGCGAATTCCCGATGAGCGTTACCGGAAAGGTCCAAAAGTCCAAGCTCGCTAAACTGCTCTCGGGCAGGTCCTAGGCACCTGCCACCGATTCCGGTCGATCAACCCGGCCGCCCGTGCGAGCCGGCTCGGTTCATCGGGTGCGGCATCGTGCGCGCATGACCCAGGGGCCTTGATCCCCCGAGCCGGATCTCGTCCGCTCGCGGGGCCTTTGGTATCGTCTCGAGATCCGAGATCGGAGCGCGGCTCGACAGGACCCGAACGGGCGCGCAAGCAGGCAAGGACGATAAATGCGATTCATCGATCTGACGGCCGAGTTGGCTCATGGAATGGTGCGTCACCCGGCACCCCATCTCCCCCCGGTTGAAATGATTCCGGTAGCCACCCACGAAAAAGACAAGCGACTCGTGCATCGCGTGAGCTTCGGCACGCACGTCTCGACACATCTCGACGCGCCGTCCCACGCGATCGAGGGGGGTGCGAGCATCGACGAGATCGCGATCGAAGTCTTCTGCGGAACGGCTGCGCTGATTCGCTTCGATGATGCCACGAAGCAGAACCCGATCGACGTGTCGAAGCTGGAAGCATCGCGCGACATCCTCGAGCGCAGTCGGCGGGTCGTACTCGAAACGGGTTGGGCGAGGAAGCAGTGGGGCAGCGCGGAGTACTTCACCCAGGGGCCGTTCCTCACTCGGGAGGCCTCTCGGTACCTGGCAGGTTTCAATCTTGCGCTGCTGGGTATGGATTTCCCGAACGTAGATTGTGACGGGGAGACGCGGCCTGGAATTCAGGCGCCAAATCACGGAATCCTGCTTGGCACCGGACTCGTGCTGCTCGAGAACCTGCTCAATCTCGAAGAGATCGAGGCACCGGAGTTCCGGCTCATTGCGCTGCCGTTGAAACTGATCGGGGGTGATGGGTGCCCCTGTCGAGCGATAGCCGAAATCCCCGATTGAAGGATCTGGAGTAATGCAATGATTTCAAGTGAACTCGACATTCTCGAAACCACTCTGCGCGATGGAAATTACGTGGTCGATTTCCAGTTCACCGCCCAGGACACGGGTTGGCTTGCCGGAAAGCTCGAAGCCTGTGGACTGAACTACATCGAGATCGGACATGGTCTTGGCATCGGGGCTTCTCAGGTCCACGCGTCGGCAGCGGCGAGCGATGCCGAGTACATCGTCGCAGCGAAAGCTGCGGTGAGTCGGGCCAAGATCGGGATGTTCGCGATTCCGGGACTCGCGAAGATCGACGACATCTCCGCCGCGGCTGACCTGGGGCTCGATTTCCTTCGGGTCGGGGCCGACCTCGAGCGGATCGATTCGATGGCGCCCTTCGTGGAGCGCGCTCGAAAGCACGACATGTTCGTCTGCACGAACTTCATGAAGTCGTATACGTTGCCTGCAGACGAATTTGCCCAGTGCTGTCGCAGGGCTCAGGAATTCGGCACACAGATGAACTATGTGGTTGATTCCGCCGGAGGGATGCTTCCGCATGAAGTTCGCCGCTACTTCGAAGCCGTAGCGGATGCGACCTCAGTTCCATTCGGATTCCACGGCCATGACAACATTCGTCTTGCAATTGCAAACGCCCTGATCGCCATCGAATCTGGCGCAAAACTCGTCGATTCGACATTGTTCGGTGTTGGACGTGGATCCGGAAACACCGCAACGGAAATCATCGTGGCTCTCGGTAAGCGGGCATATGGGATCTGGGGCGAGAAGGACGACCTGGGGCTGATCCATCTGGCCGAGAGCGAAGCGGCGCCGTTGCTCCGCCACCGCCACCAGGAGACGATCAGTGGATCGCTGGGTCTCGCGAAGGTGCATTCGATGTATGTCGACGATATCCTCGAATGGGCGAACTCGAATCAACTCGATCCCCACGC
>Ga0299906_10004318_pt1 | contig 11670 bp, 9 predicted proteins | sample RVTome_14_FD_200259 | JGI IMG/M metagenome (GOLD analysis project Ga0299906, IMG submission 200259) | Soil microbial communities from uranium-contaminated site in the Upper Colorado River Basin, Wyoming, United States - RVT145D125 (version 2) ... | reverse complement strand
CACCCTGCGCCGCTCCAGGCTGTCCCGCGAGCTGGCGACGTAGGCGTTGTACTCGGGTATCACCGTCGGCACGTCGACGCTCCCCGGGGCCCTGTCGTTGAGGCCGACCCAGAGGTTGAAGAGCACCGGCTCGGCCACCACCGGGAGTCGGTGCTCCCGCCAGTTCCTGGCGACCACGGGCAGGACGACCAGGGTGGCGACTCCCATCGCCACGCCAGCCCGAATCCAGCCTCGGAGGCGGAATCCCTCCCGCGCGACCGAGGGGATCAGCAGCACCGGCACGAAGAACAGCAGGAGAGTCTTCATCAGCATCGCGAGGCCCAGGCAGACTCCGAGCGCGATCATCCAGGTGATGGAGCCTCTGTCGCGGGCGACGATCCACGCCGCGCACGTCGCCAGGAAGAGGTGCGGCACCTCGGGCCAGAGGTAGTGGGCGAAGGCGACCAGCGGCGGGTAGGCGAGCAGGCCGAAGGCAACCCAGTCCGCGGCCAGGCCCGAGCCCACCACCCGCAGCGTGAGGTCCCGCCAGAGCCACGCCACCGCGCACAGCAGCAGCGTCTGCCCGAGCTGAACGGTCCAGACGTCCCCGCCCAGACTCCAGACCCACGCCAGGAGATGGGGGTAGAGGGGCGGCCAAAGCAGGTCCAGGTCGGCCGGCTGGCCCTGGAGGATGCGTGCGCCCGCCTCCAGGTAATTGTTCTCGTCCCCGGCGAGCTGCTTCGGCTCCGGGAACCAGTACACGAAGAGGAGCGTGAGATGAACGCCGATCGCACACAGGGCCAGCAGCCAGCGGAGGCGGGGGCTCAAGGTCGAGGGGCCCGGCAGGCGGAATGCGAAGCCGCCGCGCGCGGGGCTGGCAGCGGGCCCTTCACGACGAGAGCCTACCACGCGTCCGTGAGCTCGAGCGGCGGGGTCCGAGCTCCGTCGGCGCTCCCCGACGGGCCAGTCGGGCGCGTGACCACCGACACGGTTCCCTGTCCGGGGGGCGGATACTATGGAAGCTCGTCCGCTCGCTCCCGGAGGACCCCGGGGGCCTCGGAGGTGGCTCTGAAGCTCGGGCGTCTCGGTGGACTCGCGTCGCTCGCCGTCCTTGCGGTGCTGGCGCTCCGCGGTAGCGTGGCCGGTGCGGAGCCTGGGCCCGAGAAAGGCCGCTTGCGCACGGTGGCTCAGCCCATCTATGGGGAGTACGTCGTGATGCTCGAGAGCGACGCGGCGCGGCGCGCCAGCGCCCCGCTGAGCGCCGGCCCGCCGGTCCGCAGGGTCGCTTCGGAGTTGCTGCGTCAGGGCGGCGGTCTGGGATTCGTCTACGAGCACGCGGTCGTGGGATTCAGCGCGTTCATGAGCGCTTCTCGAGCCGAGGCGCTCGCCACGGACCCCCGCGTGGCCTGGGTCGAGGAAAACGGCAAAGTGCGGGTCGCCGGGTCGGGCAGCCAGGTCGCGGGCTCGGAGATATGGGGGCTCGACCGCATCGACCAGCTCGACACGTCGTTCCCCGCTCTGGACGGCACCTACGAATGGCACTACGACGGCGCGGGTGTGCGCGCCTACGTGATCGACACCGGAATCCGAAGCACCCACGAGCAGTTCGAAGGCCGAGTCGGAAGCGGGTTCACGGCGATCCTCGACGGGTCGGGGACCGAGGACTGCCACGGCCATGGCACGCACGTGTCGGCGGTCATCGGCGGTCGCGACACCGGCGTCGCGAAGGCCGTGGATCTCGTTCCGGTACGCGTGTTCGGCTGCGCCGGCACGGGCTCCGTCGCCGGTATCATCGCGGGCGTCGATTGGGTCAACGCGGACTACGCCGCCTGGGCGCCCGCGGGCTTCCCGAAGCGGGCGGTGGTCAACATGAGCCTGGTGGCGGGCGACAGTGCTGCACTCGACGCGGCCGTGCAGAGCACCATCAGCGACCCGCTCGTCGGTGTGCCGGTCGTCGCCGCGGCAGGGAACGACGCCGGCAGCGCCTGCGCCCAATCGCCGGCGCGGATCCCGGACGCCGTCACGGTCGGCGCCACCACCATCGCCGATGCCCGCTGGCCGTCGTCCAACTTCGGGACGTGTCTCGACCTGTTCGCGCCGGGGGCCGTCGTCCTGTCCGCCCTGGACGAGGCCGACGACGCCTACGGCTTCATCTCGGGCACGTCGGTGGCGGCGCCCCACGTCGCCGGGGTGGCCGCGCTGATCCACACGGAGGCCGGATGCTGCGTCACGCGCTCACCCGGAGAGATCCAGAGCACCCTGGTATCCGACGCGCTGCCCGGGCTGGTGGGGAGCCCGGGAACCGGCTCTCCCAACCTGCTGCTCCAGACGCACCCGGACCGCAACCCGCCGTCGGCTTCCATCCTCTCGCCGCCTGCCGACACCACCGTGAGCGGCTTGCTCGAGGTGAGCTGGACCGCGACCGACGACACGACCGCGTTCGCGGACCTGGAGGCGCACCTTCGCATCGCCGGCGGCGCCACGCTAGACACGGACGCGATGCCGGCCCTGGGAACCCTCGGGTGGAACACCGCCGGCTCGCCGGACGGCTGGTACGACCTGGAGGTCCTCGTCCTGGACCAGGCCGGGAACGCCGACGTCCAGGACCTGAGGGTCCGCCTGCTCAACGATCCGCCCACGGAGATCTTCTCGGACGGATTCGAGAGCGGCGACGTGTCGGCGTGGACCAGCGCCGTGCCCTGACTCAACCTCCCAGAGATCGACCCGGTGGATCCGGTGACTGCGTCCTGCCTCGCGTGCCGCTGAGACTCGAAGAGCGGAGCGTTCACCTCCGCAGCCGGATCATCCGGATGCTGGTGATGATCACCCAGGGGAGCAGCAACAGCAGGAACGCCTCGACCGGCACGTCCGCCCCGTGGGGCTCCCGCAGGGCGGTCAGGAACGCGCCGCCGAGGCCTCCGCCCGCCGCCGCGAGCCCCAGTAGGACCAGCCACCCCGGAAACGCGCCGCTCCCTCGACCCGCGAGGCTGAAGCCGAGGACCATGACGGAGAACGGGACCGCGGTCGCGTTCCAGAGGAAGTTCGAGATGCCCCACAGGGCCAGAGCGAGCTGAGGCTGCTCGGTGAGCCCGCCGGCCTGCCAGACCAGGACCCCCTCGATCGAGTTCGCGACGAGCCCGATAGCGGGGACCCAGAGTGTCGCCATCAGGCCGAGGGTGGCCCAGCCCCGGTGGGGGCCGTCCTCGCGCCCCCGTACCAGCCGGTACAGGCCGATACCGAAGATCAGCAGCAGGATCTGAGCGAAGAACCGGATCCCGTGCCCCAGAGCCAGCTCGCTGCTCTTTGCGGCCCCATAGGCGGCCAGCTCGCCGATCGGACTGTCCAGCCCCGGCGGATCCGGGGGAGGAGCGAGCAGCACGACGTTGACGACGATCCCGGCAACCTGCGTCAGCAGACCGGCGATCCCCGCGATGAGGAGGAAGCTATCCCGCCCCGAAGGCGCCGACGTGCCGGTCGCGGGAGGGTCGCTCACGACGGCATCGTAGCCTCTTCCTGACCCGATCGGGCGACGAGTGCCATGCGTGCGCTTCGGCGGAGCATGACGGCACACCGCCGCGGTTTGGCGTTCTGAGACACCCCGCGAGCAGGAGCCCGAGGAGCCACGCGGCCCGGAGACGATCGTTCGCTCGGCCACGAAACGCCGTCTTCTCCCATAGAGCCCATCTCGGGAGCGGCGATGGGCGGCACGAGGAGACGCTATGAAGATCGTGACGGAATGTACCGTGGCCCTGGCGTTCGTGACCGCAGGCTGCCTGCCCGGTTCGATCCACCCCCTCTACGAGTCCTCGGCGGATCTGGTGTCGGTGCCCGATTTGCCCGGGATCTGGGTCGGAGAAGACTCGGGCGAGCACCTGGTGGTCCGGCAGGAAGAGGACCGGCACTACGAGTTGGTTCTCATCGAGGACGACGACGAACCCACCGCCGATCGGCTGGACGTGCGTCTGGTGCGATGCGGCCCGTCGCTGTTCTGGGACCTGTCGGTGCCGCATCCCCCTGGGGACGTCTTCGGTGCCCACCTCCTGCCGCTGCACACCTTCGCCCGGGTGGAGGTCGGCGATGGCTCTCTCGAGGTCGCTGGCCTGAACGAGGAATGGTGGAGGGCCAGCCTCGCCGCGGGTAGCGTCAGGCTCGGCTTCGAGGAGATCGAGGACCGATTGGTCCTGACGTCGGCACCGCAGGAGCTGTGCAGCGAGCTGGGGCGTCACGCCGACGATCCCGCTGCCTTCGGGCCGCCAGACCGCTTTCGCCTTCTACGGTGACGAGTTGGGGGGGCCATCCGTGGGAGCACCGGCGACGGTGCTCCCACACAGTGGCCTCGTCGGTCGGATGCTACGATCCCGCGATGCGCGCGAGTAGCGCGGCCCTTCTCGACGAGGCGCGGGCCGGCTCGCCCGAGGCGTGGGAGGCACTCTGCGGCCACCACGCCCCGCGTCTCCTCGCGCTGATTCGCCTCCGGATGGGCCCCGCGATTCGAGCCCGAGTGGAGTCCCGGGACGTCCTGCAGGTCACGCTGCTCAAGGCCGTGCGCGGCATCGGTGCCTTCCGGGGCCAGACCCGCGACGCTTTCGCCGCCTGGTTGGCGCGGATCGCGGCAAACGAGGTCCGGGACCAGGCGGACCGCCTCGGACGGCGGCGCCGCGCAGCGGCGGTCGAGACCCCCTTGGAAGACGTCCCGAGCGGGCGCCTCGCGGACACCGTCCGTTCTCAGAGCAGCCGCATTCTCTGGGACGAACGCCGGGCGCGACTCGAGCGGGCGCTGGAGTCGCTCTCGGCCGAGCACCGCGAGGTCGTCATCCTGAGAAAGCTCGAGGAGCTGTCCTTCGCCGAGATCGCTGCCCGTATCGAGCGCAGCCCCGACGCCTGCCGCATGCTGCTGGCCCGCGCGATGACGGCGCTCACCCTGGCCATCGAGGGGGAACGGTGATGGCTCGCGACGCGCGCCTGGAGGGCATGCTCGAGCGCTACATCCAGGGTCGCCTGGCTGGCGCCGCGCCGGACCCCGCTGTGCTCTGCGCCGACACCCCGGAGCTGGTCGAGCCGCTCCGGGAGCTGGTGCGGCGCTTCGAGCGGCTGGATGGCGAGCTGAGCGGCGGGCTCGACGGCGCCCAGGAGGGGATTCCCCTGGCCTCGTTCCCGGGCTTTCGCACCATCGAGCGCCTCGCGCGGGGAGGCAGCAGCGACGTCTACAAGCTCGAGGATCTCACCCTGGGGCGAACCGTGGCCGCCAAGGTGTTGCGGCCGAACAGCCCCCTCGCATCAACGGCGAAGGACTTCCTCCGGGAGGCCCGAGCCCTCGCCCTGTTCGACGATCCGCGAATCGTTCGGCTGCTGGAGTTCCGGGAAGGAGATCCTCCCTGGCTCCTCCTCGAGTACGTCGAGGGCTTCGAGCTCTCCGAGGTGGGGCCCTCTCTGGAGCTGGAGCAGCGGGCGCGAATCGTACGGGACGTCGCGCAGGCACTGGAGCGCGCCCACAGCCTGGGGCTCCAGCACCGGGACCTGAAACCGTCCAACATCCTGCTGAGGCCGGACCTGAGTCCCCAAGATCCTCGACTTCGGCCTCAGCTCGGCGGAGCCCGGCCTCGGCCACGGCATCGGAACCCTCGCCTACATGGCACCCGAACAGCTCGATCCGGAGCAGCCCATCGATGCTCGCAGCGACGTGTACGCTCTCGGCGTCGTCCTGTACGAGCTCATATGCGGTGACCTGCCGTACCACGGGGCCACCCAGGGAGAGCTGATCGACCGCATCCGGCTCGGCGAGCCCCGGCTCCCGGTGGAGGTGGCTCCCGGCGTTCCGGAGCCGCTCCAGGCCATTGCGCTGCAGGCGATGGCCCGCGAACCCAGGGCGCGTTACCAGAGCGCGGGCCAGATGGCTCTCGACATCGAAGGGTATCTCGGTGGGCGGCCGGTACAGGCACGCCCGCGGCTCTACGAGACCGCCCTGGCCCGCCGATCCGAGCGCCACCTGGAGGAGATCCGTGACTGGGAGCGAAGCGGGCTCGTCCATCCTCACGAGGGTGACAGTCTCCGGACGGCGTACCGCCGGCTCGAGGGCCGGGAGGACGACTGGATCGTCCAGAGTCGCATCCTCTCGTTTCACCAGATTGCGCTCTATCTGGGTGTCTTCCTGGCAGCCTGCGGCGGGCTCCTCTACTTCACGGCGTACATCGCCGACGCGGGTGAACCGTGGTGGCTCTTCGCCGGAGTGCTCGCTGGAGAGTCGGCCATCGGTGCGCTCGGGATCCCCTTCGCGGCTCTCACCCTGACGGCGGAATGGCTGTACCGGCGCGGGGTCAGGGCGGTCGCCGTTGCCTACTACCTCGGCGGTGCGGTGCTCGTGCCCCCGTTGCTTCTGATCGTCCTGCGGGAGAGCGGCCTCTGGGCGGCCCACGGAACCGAGGGGCAGCTCCTGGAGCAGCTGTCCAACCGCCAGCTGCAGGTCGCCACCGCACTGGCCGCAGGCTGGGTGGCCTGGCTCGCTGGGCGAACGCGGACGGTCGCCCTCTCGGCCTGCCTGGCGGCACTGCTGGTCCTGCTGCACGTCGCGCTGTTGGCAGATCTCGGGCTGCGGGCGTGGATCGACGACGAGCGGTGGGACAAGCTCGCGCTTTGGCTCTTTCCCTTTTCCGCCACCGTCCTCGCACTCGCCTGGGCCCAGGAGAGGCGGGGGCGGCTCTGGTTGGGCACCCCGCTCTATGCGACCGCGGCCCTCGCCTACGTCGTGGGGCTTGAGCTGGCCTCGCTCGACGGACGCGCGGCGAGCCTCCTGGGCGTGACATTCTCCCACTGGCAGCCCGCGGGAGTGACGAGCGAGACGTTGCTCGACACGCTGGCAGCGATGACTGGCGCGGGCCTGCTCTGCTACGCGACGGCATGGCTGCTCGAGAACCGCGGAACACCGCTCATGAGGCAGCCCGGCTATCTCTTGTACTCGCTGTCTCCGTTCGCGACCCTCGAGCCGCTCGCGTACCTGGCCCGAGTGGGGGAGTACTCTCGCGGGTTCGATTGGGGCTACCTGCTGCTCGCCCTGTCGATCGCCTTTGCGAGCCGCTACCGGCAGCGACGGAGCTTCTTCTACGCCGGGATCACGAACACGGGTCTCGCGTTGTTCACGCTCACGGAGCACTACGAGTGGTTCGATCGCCCCGACTGGGGAGCGGTCGTGGTGCTCGCGGGCGTGACGGCTCTCTTCGCAGGGCTCGTGCTCGAGCGGCGCTCACGGCAGCGGGCGACGAGGCAGCCCACGACGCGGCCCTGAGCCACTCGAAACGTTCGAGGGTGCGGAAGGCCACCTCCCTGCTACACCAGCTCGGGGTCCGTCATCACCTCGACGAGCGCGGGGCCCTCGTGGGCCAGGGCGCGCGACAGCGCCGCGTCCAGGTCGTCGCGGCGCTCCACCCGCTCGCCGTGCGCGCCGCAGATCCTGGCGTACTCGGCGAAGGATGGGTTGTGGAGCGAGGTCTCCCAGACCGGCCAGCTGCCGGAGCGCTGCTCCTTGCTGATCTTGCCCAGCTCGTCGTTGTGGAGCAGCACGTGGGTGATGCGCATCGCGTACTTCACCGCGGTGAGCAGCTCGCCCATGTACTGGCCGAAGCCGCCGTCCCCCGAGATCGAGACGACGCGGCGGCCGGCGAAGGGCGAGCCCGGCTCCTGTGTGGCGGCCCAGGCCCCCATCGCGGCCGGGAAGCCGAAGCCGATCGAGCCCAGATAGCCGGACATGAGCACCGCCTGACGCCGGCACTCGAAGTAGCGACCGAACGAGTAGGTGTTGTTGCCGACGTCGACCGCCAGGATCGCGTCCTCGGGCACGGCGCGCTGAAGCCCCTCGAAGACCACGGCCGAGGCCAACCCGCGCCCGCGGTCGTCGCCGCGGCGGCGCCGCTTCTCCTCGCGCCAGATCGCCCAGCGCTCGGCGACCTCGGGGCGCTGGTCCGCGGCGGCGCAGCCCCCGGCGAGGCCCGCCGCGAGCGCCTCCGCCACGACGCCGATGTCGCCCTGTACCGGGACGTCGATCCGGTGGAAGCGCCCCAGGGCGAGGGCTTCGGAGTCGACCTGGATCGTGGGCTTCTTCGGCGTGATGCCCGTGTGGTTGCTGAAGCTGGCGCCGAAGACCAGCAGCAGGTCGGCCTCGTTCATGAACCAGCTCGCGATCGGCGTGCCGCTGCGGCCGAGCACGCCGCAGCCGAGCGGGTGGTCGTCGGGCACGAGGCCCTTGCCCTTGAACGTCGTCAGCACCGGCGCGTGCAGCAGCTCGGCCAGCGCCATCACCTTCGGCATGTCGAAGCGCGCGCCGTGACCGACGATGATCACCGGGCGCTTCGTTTCGCGCAGTCGCTCCAGCGCGGCGGCCAGGGACTCCGCTGGAGGCGCGATCCCCGGGGCCGGCAGCCGCCCCTCGGGGCCGCCGGGCCGCGCGCCCTCGGCCGCGGGCAGCTTCTGCACCTCGTCGGGGAAGACCAGGTGCGACACGCCGCGGTTCAGGATCGCGTGCTTGCAGGCGAGGTTCATCAGCTCGGCGTGGCGGCTCGACTGGAGCACCGGCTGGCTCCACTGCGCCACCCTTCCGAAGGCGGCCATCAGGTCCACCTCCTGGAAGGCGCCGGGGCCGAGCACCTGGGTGTCGACCTGTCCCGTCAGGGCCAGCGCCGGCGAGCGGTCGACGTTGGCGTCCCAGAGCCCGGTGAGCAGGTTCGTGGCGCCGGGCCCGGCGATGCTGAGGCAGGCCGCGGGGCGCCCCGTGAGCTTGCCGTAGGCGGAGCAGGCGAAGGCGGCGGCTCCCTCGTGGCGGATTCCGACGAAGCGCAGTTGCCCGCTCTCGGTGCGGCGGCGGATCGCGTCGGCCAGGCCCAGGTTCGAGTGGCCCACCATGCCGAAGACCCAGCGCACGCCCCAGCGCTCCATGGTCTCGGCCATCAGGTCGGAGACGGTGGCGGCGTGCGGGGCGGGCTCCTCGAGGCAGACGTAGATGCCGTCCTCGCGCTCCTCCACCTCGAAGGTCGCGACGCCGTCGTCGTAGCCGCCCGGGGGCTTGCCGGTGGTGGGGTGGTAGTCCCAGCCGTGCCACGGGCAGCGCAGGTAGCCCTTTTCGATCGAGCCCTCGCCCAGCGGCCCGCCCTGGTGCGGACAGCGGTTGTCGATGGCGGCGTAGCAGCCCTCGAAGCGGGTGAGCGCCACGGTCGTCGTGCCCAGGGCGACCGACTTCACCCGGCCCTCGCCCAGCTCGCCGACCTCGGCGGCCTTGTGCCACATCCGGCGCGTGCCGGCCATCAGCCCTCCTCTTCCACCAGCCGGCGGCCCGCCGCCACGGCCGAGCGCAGGAAGCGCTCCAGCCGCTCCCGCTGGCCCGGGACCCCGCCTTCGACCAGCCGGCTCGCCCGGAGCAAGGCACCGAAGAAGTCCTCGCGGTACCACTCGCCCCCCGCCTCCAGCGTGGGGAGCTCGCCCTCGGCTTCGGGAGCGGGCCAGGGGTTCACGTAGAGGTAGGGCTCGGGGATGCTCCCGTCGGCGGGAGCCAGGCCGATCCCGATCGAGCGCGCCTCTTCGGCCGACCGGTCCGCATCCAGGGTGACCAGCGTCGCGATGTCGAAGTGGTGGGGCCAGCAGCGCACCTCGGAGGCGCCGCGGTTCGCGGCCGCGAGCCCTCCCAGCACCAGGTCGGCGTTCGCATACCAGCGCGCGACCTCCTCGAAGGCCGCGGCGGGCTCGCCCGATAAGCGCCCGCCTCCCGCAACGGGGTGCTCGGGCATGTCCCAGTCGCGGCGCGCGAGCGCCGGCGGCTCGCTACCCGCTACCCGCGCAGCCGCGCCGCGGATCCAGCCGAACGCCTCCTCCAGGCTGTGGCCGGCGAGGGGCCATTCCTCCGCGACCCGGTCCCCGTCGAGCACCAGCAGCGCCAGGTCGGCCGGGCGCACCCCGGCCCGCAGCCGGCCCGCCGGGTGCGTCAGCAGGGCGGCCGCGGCTTCGTGCCAGCCGAGGTTCACGTGACTGTCGTCCTCGCGCTTCGGGATCAGCGCCTCGGCGAGCGCCGCCGGAGCCTGAGCCGCCCAATGCACCTGGCGCCACGCGTCGCCGAGCGCCGCCGGGGCCGTCGCGCCGAGCCCGCGCCACGCACGCCCTCCGCTCTCCGCCGGTACCATGGTTCCTCCCTGGGGCCCTCAGTACCGCGTCACGTTGCCCGGAAAACGCGGGTGAGGTGGGCCACCCATCTGTGAGTCTCGATGAGGCGCGGTCCTGCCGTGTCGTCGAGGCGAGCCCCTGCTGGACCGCGTGACACACACGGTCAGGCGAGGATGCGTTCGAGGTCCGCCGGCCTGAGGTTCAGACTGTCGGCCGCGCCCTGGAGTGTCCGGAAGACCCTCACCTCCTGCGGGCCGCTCGAGGCCAAGCCCTCGTACATGCGGGAGAGCCCGAATGGGAGGGTTCGCGGCGCGACGATCACGGTCCGACTGCTCGTGTTCGCGCTCACGAGCTTCGACTTCGTCATCCCGGCGACCTGATTGAGCGCGGCTGCGCTCACCCGAGAGCTGGTGACCAGGCGGAGGTCGGATATCTCCGACATTCCGGGCTCGAACTGAGCGTCTGAAAGGAGCGCCGCGTACACGCCGGTGAAATCCGGGTCCGAGACGAGGCCCCAGAACCGGGTGAGGACGAACCCGAGATCCTTCTTGAAGGTGAAATCACCTGGCACAGGCTCCCGCCTCCGACGTCCAAAGGGGGGATTATCCCCCAAAGCGGAGTGCCTGGCGGCACATAATCACGCATGGCGTCACACACCCCTGGCGGACCGCCCACCGGCGGTGCAGGATCGCCAGGCTGGGAGGTGTGCATTCGCACGACGCGTCGCGAGTTTCTGACGGCATCCGTGTTGGCACCCGCCACCTTCGTCGCAGTCGCGCTGCCACGACGCGCACGCGCAAGGCAGCCTCAGATGGCCTCGTTCGACGGCTCCCTCACCGGCGACGAGCGCGTCGTCGAAGGTATGCGTCTCTGTTGGTGTCCCCCGGGGCGATTCCGCATGGGCAGCCCGCCGACCGAACGCGGACGGCGCCCCGACGAGTCACAGGTCGACGTGACCCTCAGTCGCGGGTTCTGGGCGGGCAAGTTCGAGGTGACGCAGGGCGAATGGCGCCGCATTGCCGGCGCCTTCCCCGATCGGCTGCCGTCGCCGGCATTCGGCGAGGGCGACGGCGTTCCCATGTACTGGGCCAGCTATGAGCAGGCCGCGGAGTTCTGCGGCACCCTGACGCGACGCGGACACCAGAGCGGGACGCTTCCCGCGACGTGGACGTTCGGCGTGCCCACCGAGGCGCAATGGGAGTACGCCTGTCGTGCGGGCACGACGACCGCGACGGCCTTCGGTGACGCCCTCGGTCTCGACCACGCCAACTTCGATCCCGACGCCGAGACGCGTACGACGCGCCTCGAAGGCGGCTCGCGCCCGGTGGGCAGCTACGCCGCCAACGCCTGGGGACTGCACGACATGCACGGCAACGTGTGGGAGTGGTGCCGCGACTACTACCACGCGCGACTGCCCGGGGGCACCGATCCCGATCTCTCGGATCGCCCGGGTGTGCGGAATGGCGACGGCAGCTACTCGCGTGTGCGGCGCGGCGGCGCATGGATCGAGGCCGAGTGGGCCTGCCGCTCCGCGTGCCGCCTGCGCTACGAACC
>Ga0299906_10004317_pt1 | contig 11670 bp, 11 predicted proteins | sample RVTome_14_FD_200259 | JGI IMG/M metagenome (GOLD analysis project Ga0299906, IMG submission 200259) | Soil microbial communities from uranium-contaminated site in the Upper Colorado River Basin, Wyoming, United States - RVT145D125 (version 2) ... | reverse complement strand
AAGGTCGAGCGTGATCGTCAATGAGCCGAGCGCCCCGCTGCCAGCTGCTGACTGCCGACTGCCGACAGCGCGGCTCCGCGCCGTTGGCTGACGGCACCCATTCGGTTGCGGCGGAGCCGCGCTAGGGGACGGTTTCGCCCCCGCCAGGGGCGTTTTTGGCATGGATTGAAAATTGGATTGGCAATCCATGCCTAGAATGCCCAGACTGGCTCGGACGTGATCGAGCGCACCCTGGCCCCGCGGCTCCTGGATCTGGCCGGGCACTACCCGGTCGTGACCCTCACCGGGCCCCGCCAGGCCGGCAAGACCACCCTCTGCCGGGCGGTCTTTCCGGACAAGCCCTACGTCTCGCTCGAGCTCCTCGAAGCTCGCGAGTACGCCACTCGCGACCCGCGCGGCTTCCTGGCGGAGCACTCGCGTGGAGCGGTTGTCGACGATGTCCAGCACGCACCCGAGCTGCTGAGCTACCTCCAGGTCGAAGTGGACGAGCGCCCGGAGCACGGACGCTTCGTCCTGACGGGCTCGCAGCACTTCGGGTTGACCGAGCGCATCTCCCAGTCCCTCGCCGGCCGAACGGCGGTGCTCCACCTGCTGCCCCTGGAGCTGGCCGAGCTCAGGCGCTTTGGCGCTTTGCCACGGGGTCTCTTCGAAGTCCTGTGGGCCGGTTCCTATCCGCGCATCCACGATCGCGGGATCCCTCCCCATCAATGGCTGGCCGACTACGTGACGACGTACGTGCAGCGCGACGTGCGGCAGGTCCTGAACGTCACCGACCTCGAGACCTTCTCGACGTTCCTCAAGCTGTGCGCGGGGCGCACGTCGCAGGAGATCAACCTCTCCGCCCTCGGCGACGACGCCGGAGTCACGCACACGACGGCGCGGTCGTGGCTGTCCGTTCTGGAGGCGAGCTTCCTCTGCTTCCGCGTGCCCGGATGGCACCGGAACCTCAGGAAGCAGACGATCAAGGCCCACAAGCTGCACTTCTTCGATTCCGGGCTCGTGTGCTACCTGCTGGGGATCCGCGATCCGGAGCACCTGCGCCACCACCCCCTGCGCGGCGCCGTGTTCGAGAGCTGGGTGGCTTCCGAGGTGTACAAGGCGCGCGCGCACCGGGGGCTGCGACCCGAGCTGTTCCACTACCGGGACGCCAAGGGGCTCGAGGTCGACCTCGTGCTGGAGACGTCGAGGACGGTGCTCGTGGAGGTGAAGTCGGGGGCCACCGTCAACGAGGACTTCTTCAAGAGCCTGCGCCAGCTCGCGCAGGCGGCCCTGGAGCGCGGGGCCGGGGAGAGCCTCGAGCTGCGCCTGGTCTACGGCGGCGAGAGCCCCCAGCGACGCAGCGACCTCACGGTTGTCCCGTGGTCGGAGGTCGATGCGCAGGACTGGTCCTGAGCCCTGAGCTCACTCGACGAGACTGACCCCCTTCACCCGCGCGAAGACCCGCGCGCCCGGCTGCAGCCCGATCAGCGAGCACGACTTGCGTGTGATCCGCGCCAGCAGCCGGGGGTCGTGCGGCTCGTCCCCGCACGCGAGGTACACGAGGACTTGCCCCGGCCCCGAGTCGGCGATCTCCAGGACGCGGGTCGCGAAGCAGTTGAGGATCGAGCTGCGTTTCTCCTCGTCGAGGCTGAGGCTGACGTCGCGCGCGAGGATGCGCACGCGCACGCGCGCGCCCGGCGGGCGCTCGAGGCGCGGGACCCACAGCCGGCCGCACGGGCTCTCGAGCGCGGTCAGCTCGAACTCGACGTCGTGCACGGCGACGCGCGCCTCGAGCACGGCCATCGTGTCGTCCTCGGGGTCGGCGGAGGGGTCGAGCCGCGCCAGCAGCTCGTTCAGGGGCCCGCTGCCGCGCACGCGCCCGCGCTCGAGCCAGAGCATGTGGTCAGCGAGCCGCGCGACCTCGCGCAGCGAGTGGCTGACGTACAGGACGGGGATCTCGAGCTCCTCGTGCAGGCGCTCCAGGTAGGGCAGGATCTCGCGCCGGCTCGCCTCGTCGAGCGAGGCGAGCGGCTCGTCCATCAACAAGAGGCGCGGGCTCGTCGCGAGCGCGCGCGCGATCGCGACGCGCTGGCGCTCGCCGCCCGAAAGGCCCGTCGTGCCGCGCTCGAGCAGCGCCGCGAGGCCGAGCCAGTCGATCACGGTCGCGAGCTCGACCTTGCGCTCGGCGCGGGGAACCCGCCGGTGGCCGAACTCGAGGTTCCCGCGAACGGAGAGGTGCGTGAAGAGGCTCGCCTCCTGGAAGACGTAGCCGATCGGCCGGCGGTGGGCGGGCACGAAGGTCTCGCTCTCGTCCTGCCAGACGGCGCCGTTCACGCGGAAGCTGCCCACCCGCGGCCGCTCGAGACCCGCGACGCAGCGCAGCAGCGTCGTCTTCCCCGAGCCCGACGGCCCGAACACCGCCGTGACGCCGCGACCCGGAACCTGGAAGTCGACGTCCAGCGCGAAGCCCACGCGCTCGAGCGCGAAGCGCGCGTGCAGCTCGCTCACGGCCGCGGCGCCTCGAAGGCGCGGTTCAGCCCGTACACGATGAAGAAGACGAGGAACGCGAAGAGCAGCATCCCGGCCGAGAGCAAGTGCGCCTTGCCGTACTCGAGCATCTCGACGTGGTCGTAGATCGCGATCGAGATCACCTGCGTGCGCCCCGGGATGTTGCCGCCGATCATCAGCACGACTCCGAACTCGCCGACCGTGTGCGCAAAGCCCAGCGTGGTCGCGGTCAGGAAAGCGGGTCGGGCCAGCGGCACGACGACGTGGAAGAAACGGTCGAGCGGCGCGGCGCGCAGCGTCGCCGCGACCTCGAGCGGGCGCGCGCCGATGTCTCGAAAGGCGTTCTGCAGCGGCTGCACGACGAAGGGCAGCGAGAAGAGGACCGATCCGATGACCAGTCCCGGGAACGAGAACACGAGACGCGCGCCGCCGATGCCTTCCCACGCGGCGCCGACCGGCCCCTTCGGCCCGAGCAGCACGAGCAGGTAGAAGCCGAGCACGGTGGGAGGCAGGACGAGGGGCAGGGCGGTCAGGGCCTCGACGCCGGGCCGCACGCGCGCGCGGCTGGTCGCCAGCCACCACGCGAGGGGCGTTCCCACGAGCAGCAGCACGAGCGTCGAGGTCGCCGCGAGCCTCAGGGTCAAGAGGATCGGCGGCCAGAGCTCGCGTCCCCGGCCCGCGAGGGTCGCCCGCGGCGCGCTCGCCGTCGCGCCGTACCCGGCGGCCTCGATCAGCTCGCGCGCGCTCTCGGTGCCCAGGTACGCGAGGAAGCGCCGCGCCTCGGCCTTCGACGCCGCGCGCTCGAGCAGGACCGCGTCCTGACGGATCGGCCGGTGCATGTCGGGCGGGACGGGCCAGTAGCTCGCCGGGTCGGCTCCCGCGAGCAAAGAGAGCGCGATCAGCCCGAGCTCCGCGCTGCCCGACTCGACGAACTGCTGGGCCTGCGCGATGTTCTCGCCGAAGACGAGGCGCCCGGCGCAGCGCTCCGACAGGCCGAGGGCTTCGAGCACCTCGAGCGCGGCTCGCCCGTAGGGGGCGGTATCGGGGTTGGCGACCGCGAAGTGCTCGAAGAGCGCCTGCTCCAGGACGGCGGGGCCGCGCGCCGCGAGGTCCAGCCCGGGAGCGTAGAGCGCGAGACGGCCGAGCGCGTAGGTCACGCGGCCTTCCTCGCGCGCGAGGCCGGCCTCGATCAAGAGCGCCGGGCGCAGGTCGTCCGCGGCGAGGAACACGTCGATCGGCGCGCCGTTCTCGATCTGGGCGTACAGCTTGCCCGTCGATCCGCTGCTGGCCTCGATCCGGATCCCCGTGTCCTCCTCGAAGAGCGCGGCGATGCGCTCGAGGGTCGGCGCGAAGTTCGACGCCACGGCGACCCGCACCGTATCGTGCCGCGCAGCCCCCTCGCCGCAACCCGAAGCGATCGAGAGCACCAGCAAAGCCTGGGCCAGCCGTCGCATGGCCGCGCAGTTGAGGCCACGGCCGGGGCGCTGTCAACTCGGCGGCCGCGGCGGCGAGCTACGCTGGGACGCCGTTCTTACGGTCACGATCATTCGTCTGCCCGCGCAGCGCAACTTCGCGCTGCGCCCGCGTCGTTCCGCCGAGCGCCGCCGGGCGCGCGAGGCGAGCGCGGCGCGCCCCGAGGCCGACGACACGGGCGCGGACTCGGCGAGCGAGCGCTTCGAGCGCCACCGCGAGCTGGTCGGCGCGCTCGACGAGCTGGCGGCGGACGCGCGCGAGCTCTTGCTCCTGCGCTACTTCGAGGGCCAGGCGCCGCGCGAGATCGCGCGCCGCCGCGGGCTCTCGAGCGAAGTCGTGCGCAAACGGCTCTCGCGCGCCCGGGAAGCGCTGCGCGCGAAGCTCGACGAGCGCCACGGCGGAGATCGCGCGGCCTGGTGCGCGCTCGTCGCGCAGGCCTTCGACTTCGAGGTCGGCGCGTCGGGGGCAGGAGATCGAGATCGCACCGGGGGGAGGACCGGGTGCTCTTCTTCGATTGACCCCCCTTGGCCGGGGCCGGAGAGGGCTCTGCTTGATTTCTGATGATGGCATCACGATATTTCAAGTATGTACTACCCGCGGCTGGCCGGCCCCCGGCTCATCACGCTCATGGAGCGCTTCCCGGCCGTCGTGGTCGCGGGGGCCCGGCAGGTGGGCAAGAGCACGCTGGTGGAGCACGTCCTCGCCGGCCGCGCCGAGATCGTCGTCTTCGATCCGATCGCCGACGTCGAGGGGGCGCGCGCCGAGCCCGATCTCTTCCTCGACAACCACCAGAGTCCCCTGGTCCTCGACGAGATCCAGTACGTGCCCGAGCTGGTCCCGGCCCTCAAGCGCCGGATCGACCGCGACCGCCGGCCGGGGCGGTTCGTGCTCACCGGCTCCCAGCAGTGGGAGGTGTTTCGCGCCCTGTCCGAGAGCCTCGCGGGACGGGTGGTGTTCCTCGACCTGGAGGGGTTCTGCCTGGCGGAGATCGCCCGGCACACCGGACGCACGAGCTGGCTGGCACGCTGGCTCGAGGATCCGGACGCGCTCCTGTCCTCGCGTCCACATCGCCTGGAGGGCGGACGAGCGGTCTACGAACGTCTTTGGCGGGGCTTCCTCCCCGAGGCCGAGTTCCTCGATGTCGAGGTCGTTCCCGACTTCCACGCGGCATACCAGAGGACGTACATCGAACGCGACGCGCGCATGATCGGCGACGTGCAGGACTGGCGGCAGTTCGGCCGCTTCTTCCGGCTCGCCGCCGCCTTGACCGCCCAGGAGATGAATCAGAGCCAGCTGGGGCGCGACATCGGGGTGACGCCGCAGACGGCCCGCCGCTGGCTCGACATGCTGGAAGCCACGTTTCAGTGGCACGAAGTCCCGCCCTGGTCGGGCAGCGTGGTCAAGCGCGTCAGCAAGAGGCCCAAGGGGTACCTGGCGGACTCCGGCCTCGTGTGCTCGGCGTTCCGGATCTCGTCTCCGCGCGCCCTCGCGGACCATCCGTCGCTCGGCGCGATCTTCGAGACGGCCGTGTTCGCCGAGATTCGCAAGCTGATCTCCGTCATGCCCACGAAACCGGCGTTGCACCACTGGCGCTCGCACGGCGGAGCCGAGGTGGACCTGATCCTCGAGCGCGACGGCGTGCTTCACCCGATCGAGATCAAGGCGACCGCCCGTCCCTCGCCCGGAGACGCGCGAGGCATCGAGGCCTTTCGTTCGACCTATCCCGGGCTGCGCATGGCGCGTGGGCTCGTCCTCGCTCCCACGCCGTCGGTCGTGCGGCTCTCGGAACGGGACGTCGCGTTGCCCTGGGACCTCGCTCCGGTCTGAGAACTACTGGAACCGGAACCTGCGCACGGCCATCCAGCCGACGATCAGCGCGGCGATCGTCGTGCCCAAGAGGTGCGGCAGCGCGCTCGCGGCTCCCGCCTGGAGGTCCCGCGGTCGAAGGCCGCGGACGCGAACCGGTGAGGCTTCTACGGGGGCCTCGTCGGGACCGTCGCCGGCGCGCTCTTGTGGGCCGTGCCGACGGCCTTCGTGATCGGCCGCCCGCTCCTCGCCGCGATCCCGATCGGGCTGCTGGCGCGCTCCTCGCGGCGGGCGTGAAGTGGCGCAGCGGCGAGCTGGGGCACGAGCGGCGTTGCCGTCATCGCCGGAATCGCGCTCATGTGGGGCGCCCTGATGCTCCAGCTCACTTGCGCCGCGCGCCGGTGAAGAGCCCGACGCCCGCCGCGCTCGCCGAGGGCAGGCTGCCCGTGACGAAGGCGTGCATGCTCTCGAGCTCGTCCTTCAGGCCGGCGGCGAGGCTCTGGAAGTGCCCGTCGATCTTCGCCCAGTCGACGGTGATGATGTCGAAGTAGACCAGCGCGAACGCGACCATCAGCATCAGCCCCAGCGCGACGATGCTGAGCTTCACGAACGAGCGCAGGGCGTACGCGATGCAGAAGCCGGCGAGGAAGCTGAAGCCGCTCTTGACGAAGAAGGGCGAGTAGGCGGTGAGCCCGCCCTCCTGCTCCGCCGGTGCTTCCGCTCCGCCGGCGCCGCCCGGACCCGTCGTCGTGCCGCCGGCGACGAGCGAGCTCGGCGTGACCGAGCTCGTCGACGCGGTCGCGCCGCCGGCGGGCGCCTGAGACGGCCGGGGCTCGGGGCCCATGAAGCTCAGCGCCAGGCCGACGACGACGAAGACGCCGGCTGCGGCGACCAGCACCTTCTGCCAGCGGGCGACGCGCTTCACGCTCTTCGGTGACGGCTTCTTGCGGTCCTTTCCATCCGTGCTCATCGCGATACCTCGCTTGCCGTCATTTTCCCGTGAAACCCGCCAGGAGACCCGCCGCCGCGGTTCCGGTCGACCCGGCGTTGCCCTCGCGGAACGCCGCCACGCTTGCGAAGTCCTCCGGCAAGCTCGAGACGAATGCGAGGACGTGGGCGTGCAGCTCGTGCCAGTCGATGCCGAGCGTCTCGAACTGCACCAACGCCGCGCCGACGATCGCGAGCAACGCGATCACGACGAGGCTCTTCATGACGAACCTGCGCACGAGCCGCGCGACGACGAACGCGATCACGAAGGCCGCCCCGCCCTTCAGCAACAGCGGCCCCCAGTCCGTCATCGCGTTCCGCTCCAGCTCTCCGAGCGCGTAGCCGCCACCCGCGGATCCACCGCCCAGGAAGAGCGCGACCTTCTTCCAGAGGGGGAGGCCCTTCTGCTCCTCCTCGACACGGTCCTTGCGCGTTGCGCTCATGATCGTCCGAAGAGCGCCTCGATGCGCTCGTTGACGTGGGCGGGGACCTGCACTTCGACCGCGGCGAGGTTGCTCGTGACGTGCTCGGGCCGCGTCGCTCCCGTGATCACGCTCGAGACCTCGTCGCGCTGCAGCAGCCAGGCGAGCGCGAGCTGCCCCGGCTCGACGCCCGTCTCGCGCGCGAGCGAGCAGAAGCCGCGCACGCGCGCGAGGTTCCCCTCGGTCAGCTTGTCCTCGAGCCACTGCGTCGTGTCCGCGCGGCTGCCGGAGGGCACGCCGTCGTTGTACTTGCCGGTGAGCATCCCGCCCGCCAGCGGGCTCCAGACCACGACGCCCATCCCGAGGCGTGCCGCGGCCGGCAGGACGTCCTCCTCGATGCCGCGTTCCAGCAGGTTGTAGGGTGGCTGCTCGACGAGCGGAGCGTACAGGTTGCGGCGGTCGGCGAGCGCGTGCGCCTCGTCGAGCTTCCGCGCCGACCAGACGCTGGTGCCCCAGTAGAGGATCTTGCCCTGGTGCACGAGGTCGTCCATCGCGCGCACCGTCTCTTCCAAGCGCGTCTCCTCGTCCTCGCGGTGGCAGAAGTAGATGTCGAGGTACTCGGTCCCGAGCCGCCTGAGGGACCGCTCGACGCTCTCCACGACGTGCTTGCGCGAGAGGCCGCGGTCGTTCGGGTCGTCGCTCATCGGCCAGAAGACCTTGCTCGAGATCACGAGCTCTCGGCGCTTGAAATCGGACAGCACGCGGCCGACGACCTTCTCGGCCCGCCCCCGTGCATAGACGTCGGCGAGGTCGATGAAGTTCACCCCGCCCTCGACGGCAGCGCGCAGGATGGCGTGAGCGGCCGGCTCGTCGATCGAGCCGCCGAACGTGATCCAGCCGCCGATCGACACGGCGCTGACCCGCAGGCCGCTCGAGCCTACCTTGCGGTATTGCATGCCGGCTACTATAGCGAACCCGCGCCACGGCGAACCCGCGGCGACACCGCGGGGCGGACGACTGGAGGCGAATGGGCCGGACCACTTTCAAGACCGTCGTGCTCGCGGCCGGACTGTGGCTCGCGGGCGCGCTCCCCGGAGCGGCGTCGCAGGGCGAGGAGGACCTCGCCGCGGCGCGGGCCCTGTTCGAGCGCAACGTCGCGGCGATCCAGGCAAAGGACCGCGAGGCCTACCTCGCCTGCTACCTGCCCACTCCGCGCCTCGTCCGCGTTGGCCCCGACGGGATGCAGCTCGGGTTCGACGGCTTCGAGGCAGCCGCGCCGACGACGGCCAGCGACGACTGGCCCGATTCGCTCGTCGCGCGCGACCTGCGCCTGGCGTGGGTGCGGCCGGGAGTCGTGTACGGCACGTACCGCTACCACGTCGTCTCGCGCGGCGCCGAGCGCGACGGGATCTCGACGCGCCTGTTCGTGCGCGCGGACGAGGGCTGGCGGATCGCCGTCACGAGCGCCTTCGACGGGCCCGCGGGCCTTCCACCGCCGCCGGTCGCGCTCGTCGGGGCGACGCTCTACGACGGCGCGGGGGGCGCGCCCGTGCGCGACGCGGCGATCCTCGTCGCCGGCGGCCGCATCGAGCGCGTCGGGCCGCGCGCCGAGGTGGAGCTGCCCGACGGCGTCGACGTCGTCGACCTCACGGGGCGGTTCGTGACTCCGGGGCTCGTCGACGCGCACGTCCACTTCTCCCAGACCGGATGGGCGGACGGCCGACCCGACGCCCTCGACGTCACGGCGGACCACCCCTACGCCGAGGCGATGGCGACGTGCCGCCTGCATCCCGAGCGCTTCCAGCGCGCGTTCCTCGCGAGCGGGGTGACGGCGGTCTTCGACGTCGGCGGCTACCCCTGGACGCGCGGGCTCGAGCGCGCCGCGGAGGCGTCGCCCTACGCGCCGCACGTCTCGGCGACCGGACCGCTGCTCGCGACGTGGGTGCCGAAGGCCCTCAACCTGCCCGACCAGCAGCAGATGCTGCTGCTCGAGGACGAGGAGGACGCCGCCGTGCTCGTTCGCGCGCACGCCGCCCAGGGCAGCAAGGCCATCAAGGTCTGGTTCATCGTGCACGCCGGCACGGACATGGAGCACATGGCCGTCGTGATGGAGGAGGTCGTCGAAGAGGCGCGTCTCTTCGAGTTGCCCGTCGTCGTGCACGCCACGACGCTCGAGTCGGCGCGCGTCGCCGCGCTCGCTGGCTGCCACTTCCTGGTGCACAGCGTCGAGGACAAGCCCGTCGACGACGCCTTCGTCGAGGCGCTCCTGAGCCGCGGGACCTACTACTGCCCGACCCTCACCGTCAGCGCGGGCTACGAGCAGCTCTACAAGCGCGAGCTCTCCGAGGAGCTGCTCGGCCAGCTCGTGTTCGTGCACCCGAGCGTGCGCAGGCGCGTGCTCGCGACGGGCGGCGTCCCGCCCGCACCGGGCACGCCGCCGCGCATGGTCGACACGATCGTGGCCGAGCTCGCGCGCCAGCGCGGCATGCGCGCCCAGAACCTCGCGCGCCTCGCCGCGGCCGGAGTGCCGATCGTCCTGGGTACCGATGCCGGCAACCCGCTCACGCTGCATGGGCCTGCGGTCTTTCCCGAGATGGAGGCGATGCAGGCGGCCGGGCTCGCGCCGCTCGCCGTGCTGACGGCGGCGACGCGCGACGGCGCGCGCGCGATGGGTCGCGGCGCCGATCTGGGCCTCGTCGCGGAGGGCCGCAGCGCCGACCTCGTGGTGCTGGAGAAAGACCCGGCGCTGGACATCGCGAACATGCGCGCGATCACGCACGTGATGCGCGCGGGGCTGCTGCACCAGCGCAGGTTCCTGCTGCAGGAGGAGTGAGCCTCGTCGTGGAGTTCGTGCAGGAGTCCAAGCTCGCGGCGCGCCCCGCGGAGGTCTTTCGCTGGCACGCGCGGCCCGGAGCCTTCGAGCGGCTGGTCCCGCCGTGGGAGAGGGTCGAGCTCGTCCGCTCCGACGGTTCGCTCGAGGTCGGCTCGCAGGTCGAGGTGCGCGCCTGGATCGGTCCCTTTCCATGCATCTGGCGCGCCGAGCACACCGAGTACAGCGCGAACGAGCGGTTCGTCGACGTGCAGCTCGAGGGACCGTTCGCGAGCTGGCGACACGAGCACGAGATGCTCGCAGCCGGGCCCGGAAGCTGCCGGCTGCGCGACCGCGTCGAGTACGCGCTGCCCCTCGGGGGTCTCGGGCGGCTCGTCGCCGGGCCCTTCGTGCGCAGGAAGCTCGAGCGCATGTTCCGCTACCGCCATCGGACGACCGCGGCCGACCTGCGCCGCCAGCTGGACCGTCCAGAAGGAGACAGAACGATGATCGTCGCAGTCACCGGCGCTACCGGGCTCGTGGGCTCGACCCTCGTCCCCTTTCTGACCCAGAGCGGCCACGAGGTCCGGCGGCTCGTGCGCCGCGCCGCGCGTGCCCCCGACGAGGTTCGCTGGGACCCCGCCGCCGGGACGCTCGACGCGGCCGCGCTGGAAGGCGTCGACGCCGTCGTGCACCTCGCCGGCGAGAACATCGCCTCCGGCCGCTGGACCGCCGCCAAGATGCAGCGCATCCGCGAGAGCCGCGTGGGCGGGACGCGGCTCCTCGCCGAAGGTCTCGCGAAGCTCGAGCGCAAGCCGCGGGTCGTCGTCTGCGCCTCGGCCATCGGCTTCTACGGCGACCGCGGCGCCGAGGAGCTGACCGAGGCGAGCGCGCCGGGCACGGGCTTCCTGGCCGACGTCTGCCGCGACTGGGAGGCGGCCGCCGATCCGCTGCGCGCGGCCGGCGTGCGCGTCGTCCACCTGCGCATCGGGGTCGTGCTCAGCGCGCGCGGCGGCGCGCTCAAGGCGATGCTCGTCCCGTTCAAGCTGGGGGTCGCCGGGAACATGGGGAGCGGCCGGCAGTACTGGAGCTGGATCGTGCCCGACGACATCGCGGCGGGCGTCGCGCACGCGCTGGCGGACGCGGGCCTCGAAGGGCCGGTCAACATGGTGTCCCCGAACGCGGTCACGAACGCGGAGTTCACGAAGACGCTCGGGCGCGTGCTGCGCCGGCCGACGGTGCTGCCGATGCCGGCGCCCGCGGCGCGTCTCGTGCTGGGCAAGATGGCGGACGACCTGATCCTCGCGAGCGCGCGCGTCGTGCCGGCGAAGCTGCGCGAGAGCGGCTTCGAGTTCGACTACCCGGAGCTGGAGGGGGCGTTGCGGCACGTGCTGGGGAGATAGCGCAGGTGAGCCGAGCGTCGAGGAGCGCGGGTCGGCAGAAGTAGGAAGGGTTTCGACTGAGAGTCGAGGACGACCTCGTGAAGATCACCGCGCTCGGCCGACGAGTCGCCGTGCTCTTCACCAAGAACTGCGGCGTTGAATCGTGAGAAGCGCACTCCTAGCGCGGCTCCGCCGCAACCGAATGGGTGCCGTCAGCCAACGGCGCGGAGCCGCGCTGTCGGCAGTCGGCAGTCGGCAGTCAGCAGCTGGCAGCGGGGCGCTCGGCTCATTGACGATCACGCTC
>Ga0299906_10004316_pt1 | contig 11672 bp, 12 predicted proteins | sample RVTome_14_FD_200259 | JGI IMG/M metagenome (GOLD analysis project Ga0299906, IMG submission 200259) | Soil microbial communities from uranium-contaminated site in the Upper Colorado River Basin, Wyoming, United States - RVT145D125 (version 2) ... | reverse complement strand
GTTCACTCCGCCCTGATCGTCCCCGTCTCGGGCAGCCAGGGCCCGCAGGGGGCGCTCTGCGTGGTTCACGCGAAGCCGGGTGCGGTTCCCACCGCCTCCGAGCTCGACCTGCTCGCCAGCCTCGCGGACCTCGCGTCGGTGGCCCTCGCCACCGCCGAGCTCCGCCACGCCCACCGGAACTTCTTCTCACACGTCACCGCCATCCTCCTCGATGCAATCGACGAGCACCTCGGCTACAACGCGGGGCACGGAGAGCGCGTAGCCCGCCTCGCGAACCTCGTCGCCCGCTCCCTCGGCTTTGCGAACGACCGCTTGGAGCGGCTACACGCTGCCGCCCTGCTCCACGACATCGGGATGCTCAAGATCGATCGCCACATCCAGCACGACCGGAGGGTCTGCGCGGCACATCCCCGGCTGGGTGCCCGCATGCTGCGTGGGATCGTGATCTGGAGCGACGTCGCCGACTTCGTGCTGCATCATCACGAATGGTTCGACGGCAGCGGGTACCCGCAGGGACTGTCCGGGGAGGCGATCCCCCTGGAATCGCGGATCATCGCCGTCTGCGAGGTCTTCGACTCCATGACTAGCGCGTCCAGCTACAAGTCCCCGCGCCCGCTGCGAGAGGCCCTTCGGGAGCTCAGGCGTGGCCGCGGCAGCCAGTTCGATCCCGGGGTGGTGAACGTGTTCCTCGATCTCGCCGCCAGGGGAGAGGTCAGCGTTTCCTGAGAAGGGCGTTCCCAGCGATCACACCTTCAACAGTCCCTCGCGGATCGCATAGCGCACGAGCCCAGGTATCTTGTGGATGTCCAGCTTCTCCATGATGTTCGCCCGGTGCGTACTGATCGTCTTGGCGGCGACGCCTAGGCGTGAGGCGATCTCCGGGCTGGAAAGGCCCTCGGCGATGAGTTCCAGGACCTCGCGCTCCCTCTTCGTCAGCCTCTTGGCCCGCTCGTCGCTGGGACCGGCGATCTGGTCGACGACCAGCCGCAGGACTCCCGGCGAGAGATAGCGGCCTCCGGCGCGAACCGAATCGAGGGCAGTGAGGATCTCGGCGGCCTGGCCGGTCTTCACCACGTAGCCAACCGCGCCCGCCTCGAGGGCGCTACGAACCATGCTCCCGCTTTCGTGGAAGGAGAGCACGATCACCGAGGTCGCGATCCCGCTCTGTCTGATCGCGCGGGTCGCTTCGATCCCGTTGAGGCGCGGCATCTCCAAGTCAAGGATGGCGATGTCGGGCTGTACCTGGAGGATCGCCTCGACCGCCTCCTGGCCGTCGGAAGCCTCCCCGATGATCTCGAGATCCGGTCGGCTCTCGAGGAGCCGCCTGAGGCCGGTACGAACGACCGGATGGTCATCCGCAACGACGATGGTGACCGTGTCCGACACGGGCTCACCCCCCGCCTTCAGAGGTGAGAGTAGGCTTGGGGTCCTGCAACGTCAAACAGCGCGCCCGCCGAGCTCTCGAGAACTACCTACGCATTTCGATGGAGTCTTCATGAGGAGAAGATCGGATCGCGCCGCTCCCCTGGCGTGGACTGCGTACACACGAGGGAGTTCCGCAGCCGGAACCAACGGAAGAAGGGGGAAGCCGTCGGGCCCCTCAAGGCGCTGTCCTGGAGCGGACATTCGAGGCGTCGCGTGAGCCATCGTCATCCGAGCCACGCGACTCCCCGTCGCCGCCCGAGGCCGATCAGACCGCCGAGACCCGCCAAGAGCAGCGCGGACCCGCCCGGCTCGGGCAGGTAGTGCATCTGCAAGGTATCAATCTCGGGATCGAGAAGCGTCGCTGCATCGTAGGTTGCGCCTGAGAACTCCGCGCGGCCGGCGTGGACCAGGTTCGAGAGGTCGGCTCCCAGGAGGCTCGCACCGCGGAAGCTCGTATCCTTGACGTCGCTGCCGCTCAGGTCTGCTCCGTCCAGCACGGCGTCGACGAACAGGGCAGATTTGAGGTCGGCCCCAGTCATGGGGACCCACCGCAGACTGGCCGCGGTTAGGTCCGCAAACTTGAGATCGCAATCTACGAGGTTCGCCCCGTCGAGCACCGCTCCGCCCAGGTACGCGTACTTCAGATCGGCCGCTGTCAGGATCGCGCCGGTCAGGTCCGCGCCGCCGAGCTCCGTTTGCTGGAGGCTGGCCTCGCTCAAATTCGCCCAGAGGAGGCTCGCCTCGCTGAAGTCGGCGTAGCGGGCCCAGCTCCGGCTCAGGTTGGCTGCATCCAGGATCCCCTGGCGGAAACTCGAGCCCTCCAGGTCGCTGGAGTCGAGGTCGGCACGCGTCAGATCGATGAGATCGAGAATCTCGTCGCTGTGATCCTCGAAGGAGTGGTCCTCGAAGGAGTGGTCTCCGCCGGCAAAGAGGACGGCGGCCTGGGCTAGTGAGCCGGATGAGAAGAGCAGAAGAAGGAAAGCCGCCGAGGCGGCGCGATTGGAGAGTCCCATCTTGTGGCCTTTCCGGTCCGCAAGGCGGGGCTGGGTGGCACTCGCTCACCGACCCGGGGCGGTCACTCGAGAGGCAGTTGGTTCCAGGGGAGCGCTTCGGCCGATTGGGGCGCTGGGATTAGCCCACGAGCAGGAGTGCCGATCGCGAGCACGCCGTTCTTGTGCAGGCGATGGGCGAAAACGCGCCCAGCTTGCGGACCCCTCCCATCCACCTCAGGCGCCTGCGCAACTGCGCGCGGGGGGCCCCTGCCCGACCCGGCTCCACCGCCTTGGGAGCTACACGGGGGGCATGGCCGGCCAGGCCAGGAGGCCTGCGAGGAGCCGGCGCGCGGCGCAAGCGCGGAGCGCGCGCAGCCCGAGCGAAGCCCATGACGCCCCGGAGCCGGGCGAAGCGCCGGCGCCCGAGCGGGCAGCGGGCGCGAAGGCCCGGCCAGGCGGTACCCTGGGGCCCAGGAGGCCTGCATGCAGGTAGCCGAGGAGCGGATCACCATCGAGCTGAACCCGCGGGAGCAGCGCCTCTACGACCGCATGCGCACGCAGATGGCGCCGCGGCGTCCGGGCGCCGGCTCCGGTCCCCGGGACCTGATGCTCCTGCTCCCCGACCTGACCGTGCTGCTGCTGCGCCTGCTGCGCGACCCGCGGGTGCCCCTGGGCTCGAAGGCCCTGGCACTCTTCGGCGTGGGCTACGTGCTCTCGCCCCTGGACCTGCTGCCCAGCCTGCTGCTGGGCCCCGCCGGCTGGATCGACGACCTGTTCGTCGTCTCGGCCACGCTGTCGCGGCTGCTGAACCACGTGCACCCGGACGTGGTGCGCTCCCACTGGTCCGGCCAGGGCGACGCCCTGGAGGCGATCCAGCGCCTGACGGGCTGGGCCGAGGGCCTGGTGGCGGGGCGCGTGCGGCGCCTGGTGGGCTCGGTGTTCCGGCTCGCCCGCTAGCCGCCGCGGAGGGTCGGCCGCGCCGCGCGGCAATCGGTCCATCCAATCCGGGCGGAACGCTCGGCGGCCGGTCGAAGGCGGTGGGGCGCCGCGCCCCAGGCCTCTCAAGGGCCGCACCGGGTGGGCCGATCCGTCCCCCGAGCCATGCCGTTCTCGAGCCAGGACGACGCCAAGCGCTTCTTCGTGGACCGGGTGCTCGCGAGGGCCGCCCAGGAGGGCGTCGAGATCACCCCGGCGGAGCTGTTCGCCCTGCGCTTCTCGGCGGCGGACGAGAAGGTGGACGAGGATCTGCTCGCGGGCTTCGACCGGGACTACGACATGGCCGAGTTCGAGGACAAGATCGCGGGCCTGCTCGGCCGCGCGCTGGCCGCCGACCGCGAGGTGTCCGGCAGCGAGGCCCGCTGGCGCGAGGCCTACGCCGTCCTCAAGGGGGGCGATCACTACCTGCTCGTGATGCTCGGCCGCGTGCTCGGCGGCTGGCTCGGGCGCATCCTCGCCCACCTGCAGCGCCCCATCGTGCTCGACTAGACGAGGAGGCCGGCGCGAAGCCGGCCGACGCAGCGAGCCGAAGGCGAGCGAAGCGCCGGAGCCCGAGCGCGAGCGATCAGCGAGCGCGAAGGCCCGGCCAGACCGGGTCCGGCGGGCCGCGCAAGCGCCTAGAACTCGTCCTTCAGGGCGCGGCGGCGGCCGAGCTCCTCGGCGCTGCCCGCCCGCATGAAGGGGTTGGTCTCGCGCTCCTCGCCGATGGTCGAGGGCACCGTCATCTCGTCCGGGGTGGCATCGTGCCAGTCGGCCGCGGCCCGGGCCCGGAGCTTGGCCACGCGCTCCTGCTTCTCGCGCACGGCGGCGTTGCGGGGCTCCACGTGGGCGGCGAAGGCCAGGTTGCCCGCCGTGTACTCGTGGCCGCAGTACACGCGCACGTCGTCGGGCAGGGCCGCGAGCTTCTCGCAGAGCGCCACGTACATCATCTCGGGCGTGCCCTCGAAGAGCCGGCCGCAGCCGGCAGCGAAGAGCGTGTCGCCGCAGAAGACCGCCCGGGCGTCGTCGAAGACGTAGGCGATGTGCCCCCGGGTATGGGCCGGGATGAAGAGGATGCGCGCCTCCTCGCGACCCACCCGGATGGTGTCGCCCTCCTCGAGGCCGTCGCTGAAGCCGGGGATGCGCCGGGCGTCGGACACGTGGCCGAAGACCGGCGCGGCGTAGCGCCGGGAGAGCTCCGGATTGGCGGCGGAGTGGTCCGGGTGGTGGTGCGTGGAGAGCACCTTGGTCACGCGACAGCCGAGCGCGTCGACGCGCCGCGTGACCGGCACGACCTCCGGGGCGTCCACGACGGCCGCCTCGTTCGTGTCCTCGCAGACGAGGAGGTAGGTGTAGTTGTCGCCGAGGGTGGGGATGCGCTCGACTCGCAGGCCCATGGGAGTCCGAGCTTACCACAGGGAGAGCTGCTCCCGGACCGGCGCCGGCGCCGGCGCGCGCGCTCCGGCGCCGCCCTGGGCGGGGCAGCGCTCGCGGTACTCGCACCACTGGCACAGCGGGCCGGGCCGGGGCGCGAACTCGGTGTGCGAGCGGATGCGGTCGATCAGGCGCATCGTGCGGTCGCGCAGGGCCTCGAGCTGCTCCGGCGTGCGCGCCGAGCGCCGCTCCTGGTTGCGCAGCAGGTAGTGCCAGACCAGCCGCACCGGTCGCTCCGGCCCGTAGCGCTCCGCCACGCCGAGCTGGTAGAGGGCGAGCTGCCGGTCCTCGTCGATCTGGCGCTGGCTCGGCACCCGCGCGCCGGTCTTGTAGTCGTGGATCTCGATGGCCCCGTCCCGGGCGCGCACCACGCGATCGATCACTCCCTGCATGCGGTACTCGCCCCGCCCGTCGAGGGCGAAGACCACGCGCTCCTCGAGCGCCAGGGTCTCGCCGCAGTCGAACGGGTAGTGGCGGCGGTAGTAGTTCTCCAGGCAGCGCTCGCCGTTCTCCCGGTAGAGCTCGGCGCTCATCTCCTCCCGGGCCACGCGGATGCGCTGCTTGTGGTAGTGCTCGTCCCAGAGCGCCCCGAACCGCCGCAGCACCCGGCCCAGGGAGGGAGCCCCGCGGCCGAGGGCCGTCACCCGGTACAGCCGCTCCAGCACCTCGTGGACGCGCTTTCCGAGGAACGCCTCCACGGACTCGTGGTCCGGTGCGATCTTCTCGAGGTAGCGGTACGCGAACTTGCGGGGGCAGGCCTCGAAGAGCGAGAGCCGCGAGTGGCTGTAGAGCTCGCCGGCCTCGCTCACGCCAGCGCCTCCGCGGCCCGCTCCAGGGCGCGGCCGAGGGCCTCGCGCTCGGTGTCGTAGCTGAGCCGGTCGAGTGCGGCCTCGGCGAGCCACCAGGCCAGGTCTTCGAGCTCGCCCTCCGCGCCCTCGAAGTCGCCGCCCAGGGGCTCCATGAGGAAGAAGTGAACCTGCTTGCCGACGCGCCCGCCGCGCTCCCGGTAGCTGTACGACACGCTGCCGAGGGCGGCGAGGATCCGCGCCTGGAGCCCCGTCTCCTCGGCCACCTCGCGCAGGGCCGCGGCCTCGTGGCTCTCGCCCTCCTCGAGGCGGCCCTTGGGCAGGCGGATCGTGCGCGCGCCGGTCAGGCGGTCGCGCTGGTGGCCGAGGACCACCTCGAGGCCCTCGGGCCCGCGACGGCACACGACTCCTCCCGCGCAGATCTCGCGTCGCTCGCTCACGGCTCCGTCTGCGGAGGACCTGCCGGCGGGTGGGAGGAGGGCCGACCCGCCGAGGCCCCACGCTACCTCAGCTCCCCGCGGGACGGCAAGGCCACGCCGTGATAGACTGCCGGCCTCGTCCGCGCGCCCGGGAAGGAGCGACCATGAGCGGCGGCCTCTCCGAAGAAGTCGTCAAGGAGACCATCGCCGAGCTCTCCAAGAGCGGCGACGACGCGCTGACCAAGGCGGCGGCCGAGGGGCTGCCGAGCCCCGACGAGGTGGTGGACTGGGTCGAGCGCGCGAAGCGCCTGATCATGGCCGAGCGCGACCGCTCGGCCCTGCGCTCGGAGATCCCGCGGCTGGCCGAGCGGCTGCTGCGCCTGCTGCGCTCGGTCCCGCTGCCGGACGGCGTCGCGCCGGAAGAGGTCGTGGAGCGCTTCCTCCGGCGCCTGCCCGCGGTGCGGGCCCGGCTGGCCGAGGACGTGGAGGCCGCCTTCGAAGGCGACCCGGCGGCCCGCAGCTTCGCGGAGATCCTGGTCTCCTATCCCTCGATCCGCGCCATCGCCGTCTACCGCATCGCCCACGAGCTCCACGAGCTCGGCGTGAGCCTGCTGCCCCGCATGATGACCGAGCACGCCCACGGTCTCACGGGCATCGACATCCACCCGGGGGCCCGCATCGGCCGGCGCTTCTTCGTCGACCACGGAACCGGCGTGGTGGTGGGCGAGACCGCCGAGATCGGCGACAACGTGCGCCTCTACCAGGGCGTCACCCTGGGGGCCCGCTCGCCCCGCAAGGGCGACCTGCTGCGGGGCCAGAAGCGCCACCCGACCATCGAGGACGACGTGACCATCTACGCCGGCGCGACGATCCTGGGCGGCGACACCACCATCGGTCGCGGCAGCGTGATCGGCGGCAACGTCTGGCTGCTCGAGTCGGTGCCACCCGACTCGAAGGTGATCGCCGATCCGCCCACCCAGAGCGTGCGCACGCGCACCCCGAGAACCGACCAGCTCTACTGGGACATCTAGTTGGCCCGGCGCGCGCTCGAGCCCCTGGCCCTGGCCGCGTGCCTCGCGCTGCTGGCCGCGGCCGCTCCCGCCGGCGCCGAGGCGGAGCCCTGGGCCTACCAGGTGTGGCGCGAGAGCATGAGCCCGTACTGCCCGGGCCGCACGCTGGCCGACTGCCCGAGCCCGCAGGCCGACACGCTGCGCCTCTGGATCCAGCTCCAGGAGGTCGCCGGCCGCAGCCGCGAGGACGTGGAGGCGGAGCTGGTGGAGCGCTACGGCGACGCCATTCTCGCGGCGCCCCGGGCCCGGGGCCTGGGACTGGCCGCCTACGCGCTGCCCGGCGTCGCCTTCGTGGCCGGCGGCGTGCTGCTGTTCGTGTTCCTGCGCCGCTCGGTGGGCTCGCCGGCGTGAAGATCTACACCCGGCGCGGCGACGGCGGCGAGACCGACCTCTTCGGCGGCCCCCGGGTGTCCAAGGACCACGCCCGAGTCGAGGCCTACGGCGCGGTCGACGAGCTCTGCGCCTGCCTCGGGGTCTGCGCCGCCGCCAGCTCCCACGAGGACCTGCGCGCCCTGGCCCGGGAGATCCAGGCCCGACTCTTCGACCTGGGCGCCTGCCTGGCCAGCCCCGACGCGGCGCACCGCCGGAAGGCCGGCCTGCCCGAGCCGGGACCGGAGGAGGTCGCGGCCCTCGAGGCGCACATCGATCGGCTCGAGCGCGAGCTCGAGCCCCTGCGCCGCTTCATCCTGCCCGGCGGTACGCCGGCCGCGGCCCACTTCCACGTGGCGCGCACCGTGTGCCGCCGGGCCGAGCGGCGCAGCGTGGAGCTCGGGCGGAGCGAGCCCCTCGCCGAGGCGTGTCTCGGCTACCTGAACCGGCTCTCGGACCTGCTCTTCGTGATGGCGAGGGTGGAGAACCGGCGCGCCGGCGTGGCGGACGCGGAGTGGCTGGGACTGGGGGGCTGAGCCTGGTCTTCGTCTACGGGAGCCTGCGCCGCGGCGGCGCCGCCCACGGACGCCTGCGCGGAGCGGAGCTGATCGCCCCGGCGCGCTACCAGGGGCGCCTCTACGACCTCGGCGAGTACCCGGGCGCGGTGCCCTCCGCGGACGCCGGCGACGCGGTCCACGGCGAGCTCTACCGGCTGCCGGCGGTCGGGGCGGAGGCGCTGCTCGCGCGCCTGGACCGCTACGAGGGCCCCGAGTACCGCCGCGAGCGTGCCCGGGTGGGCCTGGAGGCCCGGGGCGAGGCGCGCGAGTGCTGGATCTACCTCTACCGGGGCGACCTGGACGGCCGGCGCCGCGTCGCGTCCGGCGACTGGGGCCGGTCCCTACCGCCTCGAGGAGCGCCCGCGGGCGGCCAGCAGGGATAGGCCCAGGGCCACCAGGGCGCCGCTCGAGGGCTCGGGCACGAATGCCGCGTCGATGTTGCCGCTGCCGGTGATCAGGCTCTCGGCGAAGAAGATCTCCGCGATGTCCAGGAACGGATCGTAGCGGACCACGTCTCCGTCGCCGAAGGTGATTCCGCCCAGGGTGGCCGAGTTGGCGGTGCTGAGCAGCAGGCTGCTGTCGCTGAACAGGGAGACCCCGTCGACGTTCTCGTTCTGCGAGAAGTGGTCCTCGGAGAAGAACAGCGTCGCGACGTCCAGCAGCGGGTTGTAGAGCACCACGTCGCCGTCCCGGAAGGAGAGGCCGCCCAGGGTCTCGCCCGCAGCCGTCGAGAGCAGGAAGGTGCCGTCGGGCAGCAGGGACAGGGCGTCGATGTCCGCGGCGTCCGAGAACAGGCTCTGGTCGAAGAAGAGCGTCGCCGTGTCCGCGGACATGTCGTACTCCACCAGGTCGCCGGGCCCGAAGGAGAGGCCGCCGAGGCTGGCGGAGGTCGTCGTCGAGAGCACGAGGTTCCCGTTGGCCAGGATGGAGAAGGCGTCGACGTTCTCGTTGGTGGCGAAGGCGTCCTCCGAGAAGAAGAGCGTCGCGGTGTCCGTGGCGAAGTCGTAGAAGACGACGTCGCCGTCCCGGAAGGAGAGCCCGCCCAGGGTCGCGTTGTTCGAGGTGGAGAGGTAGAGGGCCTCGGCCGGCCCGGCGGCGGCGAGGCAGGCGACGACCGCAGCGAAGGTGGAGAGGCGCCTCACGGTGCGTGGGCCCTGCCCCCGCCGGCGGGCGCCCCGCCGCGCCGCCAGGGCGGCGAGGCCGAGCCCCAGGAGCGCGCCGCTGGCGGGCTCGGGGACGACGTGGACGGCGTCGATGTCCTCGTCGCCCGCGAAGGCGTCCTCGGAGAAGAGCAGGCTGGCGGTGCCGCTCAGGGGGTCGTAGCGGACCAGGTCCCCGTCCCGGAACGGGAGGCCGGCGATCTCCGCCGAGTCCACGGTGGAGAAGACCAGGTCGCCGTTGTCGAACACGTAGAGGGCGTCCACGTTCACGTCGCTCGCGAAGGCGTCCTCGGAGAAGAAGAGCGTCGCGGTCCCCAGGAACGGGTCGTAGACGACGATGTCCCCGTCCCGGAACGCGAGCCCCGCCAGGGTCTGGCTGGCGTCGGTGGAGAGCAGGATCCGGCCGTCGGCCAGCACGTGCACGGCGTCGATGTCGGCCGGGCCCGTGAAGAGGTCCTCGTCGAAGAAGAGCGTCGCCGTGTCCGTCAGCGGGTCGTACTCGATCAGGTCGCCGTCCTCGAAGGAGAGCCCCCCGAGCGTGGCCACGTTGAAGGTGGAGAGGACGAGGTTCCCGTTGTCGAGCGGCTGGAAGGCGTCGATGTTCGAGCTGCCGGCGAAGAGGCTCTCGGAGAAGAAGAGCACGGCGGTGTCGGTGATGTCGTCGTAGCGCACCACGTCGCCGTCCTCGAAGTCGACCCCGCCGATGCTGCCGCTCGTCACCGTGGAGAGATAGATGATCGTGGCGCCGGCAGGGCCGGCGAGGCCGAGGCCCAGGAGGATTGCAGCCAGGGCGCAAGCGTGCCGCGGGGACTTTCTCACGCCCGTCCTGATCGGGCGTTCGCCGGGCTCCCTTGAGGGGCGCCCGGCGCTCAGGCCAGGAGCGCCAGCAGATCCTCGCGGCCGATGCCTCCGGCGCTCTCGGCGGCGCCCAGGGCCGCCCGGGAGAGGCTCCGCTTGTGCTCCTGCAGGGCCAGGATGCGCTCCTCCACGGTGTCGCGGGCCACCAGCCGGTAGACCATCACGGGCCGCTCCTGGCCGATGCGGTGGGCCCGGTCCGCCGCCTGGTCCTCGGCGGCCGGATTCCACCAGGGGTCGAGGATGAAGACGTGATCGGCCGCCGTGAGGTTGAGGCCCACGCCGCCGGCCTTGAGCGACGCGATCAGCAGGGGCGGGCCGGCCTCGTCCTGGAAGCGCCGGACGGCGCCGTCCCGGTCCCGGGTGCTGCCGTCGAGGCGCTCGAAGGCGAGCCCCGCGCGCTCCAGGTGGGGCTCGAGCAGGTCCAGGAGCGAGGTCCACTGGGAGAAGACCAGGGCCTTGTGGCCCTCGGAGACGACCTCCTCCAGGACCTCCAGCAGCACCTCCAGCTTGGACGAGCCCGCCGCCGTCTGGCCCGGCACCAGGGCCGGATGGCAGGCGGCCTGCCGCAGCCGCAGCAGCGCCTCCAGGGCCTGGAGCACGCTGCCGCCCGCGCCCAGGCGCTCGACGACGCCCGGCAGCGTGGCCGCCCGCACCGCGTCGTAGACGCGCCGCTCGTCCGGGGAGAGCTCGGCGTGGAGCACCGTCTCGGTGCGCGGCGGCAGCTCCCGGGCCACCTGGCGCTTGAGGCGCCGCAGCACGAAGGGCCGGATGCGCTCGCGCAGCCGCGCCACCGCCTCGGCCTCGCCGCGCCCGACGGGCCGCCCGTAGCGCTCCTCGAAGTCCGACTGGGAGCCCAGCAGGCCGGGGTTGAGCACCTGCATCTGGCTCCAGAGCTCCTCGAGGCGGTTCTCCACCGGGGTCCCGGTGAGCGCCACCCGGAAGCCCGCGCGCAGGCGCCAGGCGGCCCGGGCCACCTGGCTCTGGGGGTTCTTGATCGACTGGGACTCGTCGAGGACCAGGCTCTGCCACTCCACGCCGGCCAGCGCCTCGGCGTCCAGGCGCAGGAGCGCGTAGCTGGTGATCGTGAGATCCGCATCGGGGTCGAGGGCCCGGTCCGGGCCGTGGTAGAGGCAGCAGCGCAGGGCCGGCCGGAAGCGCCCGGCCTCCCGGACCCAGTTGACGAGCACGCTGGTGGGGGCCACCACCAGCGTGCGGCCGCGGATCGCGCAGAGCGCCTGGAGCGTCTTGCCGAGGCCCATGTCGTCCGCGAGGAGCGCGCCGAGCCCCGCGTCGCGGAGCGCGCAGAGCCAGTCGACCCCGTGGCGCTGGTAGTCCCGCAGGGCGGCCGCCAGGTCCGCGGGCAGCTCGGCCGGCGGCAGCCCGTCCGGCGCCTCCACCAGGGCGCGCAGCGCCGCGTAGGCCGCCGGGCGGGGCTGCCCGAGGTCGTCGGCCAGGCGCGCCAGGTCCGGCAGCGCCGAGCGGCAGACCTCGCCCGCGGCGTCCCGGGCGGCCAGCAGGTCGGCCACCCGCTCGCCGAAGCGCTCGAGCCAGTCCCGGGGCAGCGGCGAGAAGCCGCCGCCCTCGAGGCCCACCAGGGACTCTCCCCG
>Ga0299906_10004314_pt1 | contig 11675 bp, 11 predicted proteins | sample RVTome_14_FD_200259 | JGI IMG/M metagenome (GOLD analysis project Ga0299906, IMG submission 200259) | Soil microbial communities from uranium-contaminated site in the Upper Colorado River Basin, Wyoming, United States - RVT145D125 (version 2) ... | reverse complement strand
TCGTCGGGGCGGGCGATTCGCTCTACGCGTTCGTCATGGTGGCGGACCAGGAAAACAGATGAGAACCCTGTCGTGCACTCTCCTCTTCCTGGGCTTTCTCAGTGCGCCCGTCGCGGGCGAGCAGAATCCCGACCAGGAAGAGTGGATCCAGCTCTTCGACGGGGAGAACCTGGACGACTGGATCGTCAAGGTTCGCCGGCACCCGGTCGGCGAGAACTACCGGAACACCTTCCGTGTGGTCGACGGCCTGATGACGGTCGCCTACGACCAGTACACGGGCTTCGACGAGCAGTTCGGCCACATATTCTACAAAGACCCGTTCTCGCACTACAAGATCCGCGTGGAGTACCGTTTCACCGGGGATCAGGCCCCGAACGCTCCCGACTGGGCGCGGCGCAACAGCGGGGTCATGCTCCATTCGCCCGCGCCCGAAACGATGCCTCCGGATCAGGATTTTCCGATCTCGATCGAAGTCCAGTTCCTCGGCGGTCTCGGCGACGGCAACCCGCGCTCGACCGCCAACATGTGCTCGCCCGGAACCCATATCGTCTACCAGGGCGAGTTCAACGCCACGCACTGCATCGACTCCGCGTCTCCAACGTTCGATGGCGATCAGTGGGTCACGGTCGAAGCGCTCGTACTGGGAGATGAACGGGTCGTGCACTACGTCAACGGCGAGCAGGTCATGGAATACGGCGGACTGACCTATGGCGGAGGCGTCGTCTCCGGACACCGGCCCGAGATGAAGCCCGACGGGGATCCGTTGACGGGAGGGTACATCTCGCTTCAGAGCGAAGGCCACCCGATCCAGTTTCGCCGCGTGGAGCTGTTGAACCTCGAAGGATGCATGGACCCCGGCGCGGCCAACTACAAGAGCTACTACGTCGAGTCCGACCCGGGAAGCTGTCGTTAGACCTACCCCGCCGGTTCGATGCGCAGGATCGCGCCGTTCTCCTCGTCGGTCAGGACGTACAGCAGCTCGTCGGGACCCATCCGGACGTCGCGGATCCGCTGCCGCAAACCCGAAAGCAGCGTCTCGCGGCGCAGCTCTTCCATGTTCTCGTTGAACAGGATCCGGTCGAGTCGTCCGGTCCCCGGGATCTCGCCGTAGCGCAGCCCGCCGACGAAGACGTCTCCTTTCCATTTCGCCAGGCGATCGCCGGTGTAGAACGCCATCCCCGACACCGCGATCGACGGCATCCAGTAGACGACGGGCGGCTCGTAGCCGGAATGACCCGGGATCTCCGACTGCCACGGCCCCTGGTAAGTGCGGCCGTAGCTCACCTCGGGCCAGCCGTAGTTGAGGCCGGGCCGGATGATGTTGATCTCGTCGCCGCCGTTCGGCCCGTTCTCGTTCTGCCAGAGGTCTCCTGTCGCCGGATGGATTGCGAGACCGAGCGAAGTGCGGTGACCCATCGAGTAGATCTCGGGCCGGTAGCCGTCGCGCCCGACGAACGGGTTGTCGTTGGGAACGGTTCCGTCGTCGCGGAGCCTCAGGACCTTGCCGCCGTGTCTGCCGGGGTCCTGGGACCCGCCGCCGCCGACCGTCATGAAGAGCGTTCCGTCCTGCCCGAAGGCGATGCGCGAGGCGCCTCCACCGCCCTCGGTCACGAGCACGTCGGCGGTGTCGGTGAGGCGTGTCCCGTTCCAGCGGCCCCGCGCCAGCGCGATCGTCGTGCCGTCGGCGAGCGGTTTCGTGTAGGTGAAGTAGACCGATTGATTCGAGGCGAACTCGGGATGCAGGGCGATGTCCATCAGGCCGTGGACCGCGCCCGGTAGACCCGACGTGCCCCGGTAGACCGAGTCGGGGACGCCTGCGACCGGTTCCGGGTCGAGCACGCCGTCGCGGACGATCCGGAGATTTCCCGTTCGTTCGGTGACGAGCATGCCGCCGCCGGGGAGGAACGCCATGCCGAAGGGAAAGCGCAGACCCTGGACGTACACGACCACCCGGATGTCCTGGCCTTCGGCGGTATCGAAAAGCACAGGCGCGTCCGGAAGCGCGCGCGGCCCGAGGCCCGAAGGCGCCAGCGGGATCCCGCCCTGAAAGGGCACCTGTTGCTGGGCCAGGACGGCCAGGCTCATCAGACAGAAAGCTGCAATTAAAATGAAGACCGAACGCGGGCTGTGCATCGTCACCGTATTTCCTCCAGGAACGTCAGTATATGGGGTCTCCGCCTCCTCTGTCCCGGCCGATCAGTTCTCCGGGTTCTGCGGCGGCCGCCGCCGGTACCGGGGGTGGTATTGCTCGTGACAAGCGCGGCAGGAGGCTTCCAGCGCCGGGCTCAATTCGACGATGGCCTCGAGGTCGCCAGCGACGGCGGCTTCATAGGCCTCGGTTCCCACTTCGACCAGCCGCTTCGCATGCGCCATCCAGTCCTCCTGCTGGATGGAACGGCCCTGGATCATCAGGAGGTTCCCGGCCTCGGCCAGAGTGAGCGCGCTGCGCCGGAGCAGCGTCCAGTCGTAGTCGGTCTCCGGGGGCTCACGCATGACGTAGAAAAACTCGTCCGACAACGGGTAGATGATATCCACCATCAGCTCGCTGATCGTGCCGACCGGCTGAAACTGCGCTTCCTGGGCGGTGGCTGGAATGAGGGAAAACAGGAGAGCAAGAACGAGGGGGCTCAGGGTTCGCATGGCAGTGCCTCCGGCATGGTTGAGGCATTCTAACTCAACGTTCGGGCTTTCTGTGTGTCCGCTCGCCGCGCAACTCGTACTCCCTCAGGAACTCCGGGGACTCCCAGGCGGGGGGCAACATTCCGGCCAGGTCCTTCCCTGGGAATCTCATTCAATTTTTCGCGTGGGGTGCCGGCGGTTGACGAGGAAACCGAGGCCGTAACGATTCGGGGATATTTCCTGATCAAGCCGATTTTCCTGAATCGGAAATCGGTCCAATCTCCAGCTCGCCGCCCATCCGTAGAGATCGCTTATTTTCCTGAAACATGCTACTTTCCAGAACAGGAAAATGTCTGGAACTAGGAAACAACTTTCGGAGAAGGACGTTATTGAGCGGCTACGGAGCCCCGCGTTCGCCTTTCCACCCCTCCGCTTCGAAGTTATCAATACTCAACCAGATCAAGTAGATAGAGTTAAATGGGACTTATTGATCGGAGCCTCGTGGAACGGTTGGCAGGCCCGATTTGCGGCGGAGTGTCGGGCTCTTTCGACTCCAAAAGCGTTCCAGGATGCCGTGCGACGCATCCGGGATGTGCCCCTGCCAGCCGACTACCTGCCGCTTGTGGTCCTGCCTTTCCTGCGCGAGTCCCAGCTTGCCGAGTTGGAGCAGCAGGGCATCAGCGGAATTGATCTCTGTGGCAACGGAGTCGTCATGGTTCCAGGACAATTCGCGGTGTTCCGCACGGGCGCCAGGAACCAGTTTCCGACATACGCGCCGATCAGGAACGTCTACCGCAAGAACACCTCGATGGTCGCCCGGGCGTTGTTGGCTGTTCGGTATTTCGAAAGCGTTCAGGATGTGCGCGACACGGTCAATACCCGAGATGTGCTCGCTTGCCGATGGACGAAGACGCCAATACGCTTAGGGACGGTGTCCAAAGCACTCAAGGCGCTCGAAGAGGACCTCATCGTTGAGCGGCAGCAAGGCATCCGCCTGCTTCAAGCCGAAAAACTTCTCGACAAGCTACAACAGAACTATGAGGCGCCCCGAACACTCGATCGCGTCCGGCTAAAGGTCGAAACCAATAACGTCAGCCTCACCGAGGTGCTCGGCGAGCACGCGGAGCGAACAGGGCTGCCGGTAGTCGCCACGGGTCTTTCCTCCGTCTCGCGTTATGCCACGATGCAGCGTGAAGACATGCTGTCGGTGTACTGTCCCAGACGCGCTCCGCTGCTGGAGCAACTTCCGAGCCGGGAAACGGAGCGCTTTCCGAATCTTGAGCTTATCGAAACCGACGCGCAGCCTCTGTACTTTGATTCGCAAGAGGACGAGGGCTTCCTCTGGGCATCGCCCGTCCAGACCTATCTGGAACTGATGGCTGGCGACAAGAGGGACCGGGAGACGGCCGAACAGGTCCGGGCCTATTTGCTTGACCGCCTGGAAGGCAGCAACCAGTGAAACGCATCCTGGATCTGCATACGGCACTGGTGGACCTGCTCCATGCGACCGGAGGCGAAGACCTGCAGTTGATCATCGGCGGTGGGTATGGAATATACCTGAAACGCGAGCATGTCCGAACCGCCGGGGTTCGGACGCTTCTTAAGGAGTGGCCGGAAGCCCGGTCCACGAACGATCTCGATCTGTTTCTCCGGCCCGCACTGCTGGCTGAACCCGAGCGCCTCAAGCCCCTTGTTAAGGCGTTGACGGACCTGGGATATCAGGTCGTTCCAGGCGCTGAGAAGTATCAGTTCGTGAAGCCGGGCCCTGGAGGCGGCCGGTCGGGAAGACTGAAGATCGACCTGCTGACGGGTCCGCGGAGCCGATTCGAGGGAACCTCCGCCAGGGTGGACGACCGGCGTGTCCGCCCCCGGCCGTCGGTGGACTTGCACGCTCATCCGGTGGAGGAGGCCCTGACCCTGGAAGAGGGCTTGTTGGTGATCAGGATCCAGGGCGAGACGAGCGGCGCCGTCAGGCACGAGGCCGAAGTCTACCTGCTCCACCCGATAACCGCGTCCATGATGAAGCTCTTCGCTTTCCGGGACCGGGTTGGCGACCCGGACAACGATTTCGGCCAGTATCACGCGCTCGACCTCTACTCCGCCCTCGCGTTGGCGACCGAGCCGGAATGGGAGGAGGCGCTCGTGTATTCGAAGCAGCACAGAGAAACGCCGGTGTTTACCGAAGCGGCGAATATCGTGGATCGGCATTTTTCCTCTTTGACAGCCGAAGGCATGCTGCGGATGCGCGAGAGCCCCTACTGCCGGCCGGACCTCCAACTCGACGATTTCCTTTCGGCGCTCGACGAGCTCTTCCCCTCGGCGAGGGGGGAGCGGAGGCGATGATGCGGGGTGTCGTCACCGAGTGGGTCCAGAAGCTGATTGAGAGACAATGACCGCGGCGATGAAAGCGTTGGGGATCAGTGGATATCGATCAGTCCTGCTCGGCGTCCTCGATGACGTGGACTCGATAGGCGTTCATTTGTAAAGGCGTGAGCGCCTCGCATCACGGTGACGGAGTCCTGAAGCCGTCCAGCAGTTCGTTGAGCGTCCGGCTCGGCCGCATCGCCCGGGACGCCAGGCCGCGATCCGGGAGATAGTAGCCCCCGATGTCCACCTCCCGGCCCTGCACGCCGTTCAGTTCCCCGACGATCCTGTCTTCGCGAGAGGCGAGTTCCCCTGCGAGTGGCCGAAAGCATGCCCGGAGATCGGCGTCGTCGTTCTGCTCAGCCAATGCCTGAGCCCAGTACATGGCCAGATAGAAGTGGCTCCCACGGTTGTCCAGCTCCCCGACCTTGCGCGAGGGCGACTTGCCGGCTTCGAGCAGCCGTCCCGTGCCCGCGTCGAGCGTCCGGCCGAGGAGGGCGGCTTTTCGGTTGCCTGTCGTCTCCCCCAGATGCTCGAGCGAGACCGCCAGCGCCAGGAACTCGCCCAGCGAATCCCACCTCAGGTGGTTCTCCGCGAGGAACTGCTGGACGTGCCTGGGCGCGGACCCGCCCGCGCCGGTCTCGAACAGCCGGCCCCCGGCGAGCAGCGGCACGATCGAGAGCATCTTGGCGCTGGTCCCCAGCTCGAGAATAGGGAAGAGATCCGTCAGGTAATCGCGCAGGACGTTCCCGGTGACCGAGATCGTGTCCTGGCCGGCCGCCAGGCGCCCGAGCGTGTACCGCGTGGCCTCGGCGGGCGGCATGACGCGGATCTCCAGACCCGTCGTGTCGTGCTCTCCCAGGTACGCCTCGACCTTCCGGATCAGCTCGCGATCGTGCGCACGGCTCTCTTCGAGCCAGAAAACGGCCGGACTCCCTGTGGCCCGCGCCCTGCTGAGGGCGAGTTTCACCCAGTCGAAGACCGCGGCGTCTTTGGTCTGGCACATCCGCCAGATGTCGCCTGCCTCCACACGATGTTCGAGCAGCGTCGATCCTGTCTCGTCGACGACGCGGACAGTCCCGTCGCGGGGTATCTCGAACGTCTTGTCGTGGGACCCGTATTCCTCGGCCTGCTGCGCCATGAGACCGACGTTGGGAACCGTCCCCATCGTGGCCGGGTCGAACGCGCCGTGCTCCCGGCAGAAGGCGATCGTCTCGGCGTAGACGGCGGCGTAGCTCGAGTCGGGGATCACGGCCTTCGTGTCGGCGAGCTTCCCGTCCCGGTTCCACATCTGTCCGGAGGCCCGGATCATCGCGGGCATCGACGCGTCGATGATGACGTCGCTCGGCACGTGAAGGTTCGTGATGTCCTTGTCGGAATTGACCATGGCCAGATCGGGACCGCGAGCCCGGACGGCCCGGATGTCGGACTCGATCTGTCTCTGTTCGGCCTCGGGCAGTTGCCGGATCGCCGCGAGGAGATTGCCCAGCCCGTCGTTCGCGTTGATCCCGAGCCTCGTGAAGGTCGCGCCATGCTTCTCGAAGACGTCTTTGAAGAACACTTTGACGGCGTGGCCGAAGATGATCGGATCGGAGACTTTCATCATCGTGGCCTTCAGATGCAGCGAGAAGAGCAGCCCACTCCGTCGTGCGTCCCCGATCTCTCTCCCGAGAAACGACCTGAGCGCGCGAACGCTCATCACCGTCGCGTCGAGGACCTCGCCTTCGAGCACCGGAATGGTCTCCCTGAGGACGGTCACGTCGCCGTCCCGGCCTACCAGCTCGATCCGGACCGAACCGGCGTGATCGAGGGTGACCGACCGTTCGTTCGAGCGGAAGTCGCCCTCCGTCATGTGAACGACGTGGGTCCGCGAACCGGGCGACCAGGCCCCCATCGGATGCGGGTTCTTCCTCGCGTACTGTTTCACCGCGTTCGGCGCCCTCCGGTCCGAGTTCCCCTCGCGCAGGACCGGGTTGACGGCGCTGCCCTTGACCCGGTCGTAGCGCGCCTGAACCTCGCGCTCCTCGTCGCTTCCGGCTTCGTCCGGGTAGTCCGGAATCGGATAACCCTTCGCCTGCAATTCGCGGATGGCGGCTTTCAGTTGCGGAATCGACGCGCTGATGTTCGGCAGCTTGATGATGTTGGCCTCCGGGCGCGTGGCCAGCCCGCCCAGTTCGGCCAGGTCGTCGGAAACGCTCCGGGCCCGACCCAGCCGGTCGGGAAACTGCGCCAGGATCCGGCCGGCGAGCGAGATGTCGCGCGTTTCGACCCGGACGCCGCAGGGTCTGGTGAACGCCTCAATGATCGGAAGCAACGAGCAGGTCGCCAGCGCCGGGGCCTCGTCGGTCAGCGTGTAGATGATCGGGTGCTTCGTATGAGTCATGTCGTATGCGTGTCCGCGATCCATGTCGACAAACCGAACAGTATAGCCGGACACGCGTGGGGAATGTGCGGGCGTTTCGGGCTCGGGCTTACGGCTGTCGTTCCCCTGGGTTGACTCTTCATTCTTGGGCGGCCTGGCGCTTGCGGTCGCCGCGGTCGGCGTCTACGGGATCGTCGCCTACGCGGTCACGCGGCGAACTGCGGAGGTTGGAGTTCGCCTGGCGCTCGGGGCCGACCGGGTGCAGATCGCCGGCCTGTTCCTCCGAAGAATGGCGTTTCTCCTGTGCGCGGGCCTGGCCGGCGGCCTGCTGGGTTCGGTCTGGCTGACTCGCTACATTCAAAGCCTGCTTTTTCAGATCGAACCGACCGATGCGCTTACGATGGCCTCGATGGCAGCCCTTCTCGCGGCAACGGCCCTTGGGGCTACGGTGATTCCTCTCGTCCGCGCTCTTCGTGTCGATCCGGCCAGGACGTTACGCTCGGAGTGATAGGTTGGTAAACGGCGCCGTTGACATGTGATCCACATGCTCACATACTCATCACATGCCACGGATGATCCAGCTCCGCAACGTTCCCGACGCTCTGCATCGCAAGCTCAAGATTCGCGCCGCCGACGCGAACATGTCGTTGTCGGACTACCTGATCCGGGAAGTCCGCGCCATCGCCGAGCGGCCGACCGTCGACGAGGTCATCGCCCGGATCGGCCGACGCCCGCCGGTGACGATTTCGGAGAGCTCGGCCCGGGCTGTCAGGGAAGAGCGTCAGGCCCGGCGATGATCGTTCTCGACGCCTCCGCGGTCATCGACCTCCTGCTCGATCGTCCCCTGACCGGACAGCGCGTCGCGCGGAGGGTTTCCGCCGGGGAGTCGCTGGTCGCGCCGCACCTGCTCGACGCGGAAGTGGGGCAGGTCTTGCGGCGGTTCACTCTGACGGGCGAGATCTCGCCGCAGCGTGCCGCGAGCGCCCTGGATGATTACGCTCTCCTGCCGATAGTCCGCTATCCTCACACGCCGCTGCTCCGGCGCGCTCTCGCCCTCTACGCCAACACGACCTTCTACGATGCCCTGTACCTGTCGTTGTCCGAGGCGCTGGATGCTCCTCTGATTACCTTGGATCGGGCCCTGGCCGGAATTCCCGGGGCCCGGGCGACGGTCGAAGTGCTCTAATGCCTGTTACGATTCTGACGAGGTATACGCATGGCAGTGGCCAAAAGAGACAACGCCTCCTCCTTCGTCATCGTCAACCCGGCAACAGGCGACGAGGTCGCGACCTGGCCGGGGCACTCCGCGAGCGAGGTCGGCGCGATCCTGGACGACGTCGGGGCCGCCCAGCGGGCGTGGCAGGCCCAGCCGTTCGCCGAGCGCTCGAAATACCTCCGCGCGATCGCCTCCGAGCTCCGGAAGGAAACCGCAGGGCTTGCGAAGCTCATGGCGCTCGAGATGGGGAAGCCCGTGCGGCAGGGCGAGGCCGAGATCCGGAAATGCGCCGACAACTGCGATTTCTATGCGGAGCACGCCGAATCGTTCCTGGCCGACGAGAGGCTCACGATCGAAGGCGCGCTCGTCCGCTACCAGCCGCTGGGCACGGTTCTGGCCGTCATGCCGTGGAACTTTCCCTTCTGGCAGGTGCTGCGGTGCGCCGGGCCGGTCCTGATGGCGGGCAACGCGATGGTTCTGAAGCATGCTTCGAACGTCATGGGCTCGGCCGTGGAGATCGAGCGCGTCATGGAGCGGGCCGGGCTGCCGGAGAACGTGTTTCGCACGCTCAGGATTTCCTCCGGCCAGGTCGAGGCGGCGATCCGGCATCCCGCGGTTTCGGCCGTGACGCTGACAGGTTCCGAGGCCGCGGGCAGGGCCGTGTCGGGGGTCGCGGGTTCGGAGCTCAAGCCGTGCGTGCTGGAGCTGGGCGGGTCGGATCCGTTCATCGTGCTCGAAGACGCCGACGTGGACGAGGCCGCCGAGGTCGGCGCCTGGGCGCGAAATCAGAATGCCGGTCAGTCCTGCATCGCGGCCAAGCGTTTCATCGTGGCGGATGAGGTCTACGACGCGTTCGTCGGAAAGCTCGCCGGGCATGTGAAGGCGCTCAGGGTCGGCGATCCCCTCGACCCCGAGACCCAGATGGGGCCGCTCGCCCGCCGGGACCTGCGGGACGCGCTCCACGATCAGGTGGTCCGGTCGATCGCGGCCGGCGCGCGGGTTCTGGTGGGCGGCGAGGTCCCGGACGGGCCCGGCGCCTTCTATCCGCCCACGATCCTGTCCGGCGTCGTTCCCGGCGTTCCGGCCTTCGACGAGGAGACGTTCGGCCCCGTGGCGGCCCTCGTCCGTGTCGCAAGCGACGCGGAGGCCGTGGCGATGGCCAACCACAACCGCTTCGGCCTGGGCGCGTCCGTCTGGACGAAGGACAGGGCGCGCGCCGATCGCGTCGCCTCCGGGATCGACTCGGGCATGGTGTTCGTCAACTCGATGACCCGGTCGGATTCGCGGCTCCCCTTCGGCGGCATCAAGGCTTCCGGCTTCGGACGGGAGCTCTGGGTCCAGGGCATCCGGTCGTTCCTGAACGTCAAGACCGTCTGCCTGGGCTGACGGCGGGTGCCTGATGCGGATTCTGGTGCACGAGTTCGTGAGCGGCGGCGGGCTCGCCGGGCGGGACGTCCCCGCATCGCTTGTCCGCGAGGGCGCGGCGATGCTTCGCGCGCTCGTTACCGACCTCGCCGCGATTCGCCGGCATCGGATCGTCGCGACCGCGGACTCCCGTTTTCCCCTGGAGGCGCCGCCCGGAGTCGATGAGGTGACGCTCGGGCCGGCGAGTCACGCGCAACTGGACGCGCTGATCGCCGCCTCCGATGCCGTATGGCTCGTGGCGCCCGAGACGGGAGGCTGCCTCGAGCGCCTGGCGGCCCGGGTCGGGCGTCAGGGGACCCTCCTGCTCGGCCCCGGCCCGGCGACGATTCGCCGGGCCGCCGACAAGGGGGCGTTGCCGCGCCTTCTGGCCCGGCTCGGCGTCGCTTGCCCGGCGACGCGCGTTCTGGGTCCGGGCCGGGCGTGGGCGGATTGGAAGACGGCGGCCGGCCGCCTCGGCTATCCGGTTGTCGTCAAGCCCCGGCGCGGCGCGGGCTGCGACGGCGTGTGCCTGGCGCGCGACGCGCGGGAACTGGGCCGGGCCGTCGAGGTGGCGCGCGAGGCCGGGGGAAGGGAATCGCTGGTCCTCCAGTCCTACGTTGGGGGTGTGGCCGCCAGTGTCTCGCTCCTGGCCGACGGACAGCGGGCCATGGCGCTGGGCGTCAACGCGCAGTCGGTACGGGCGGCCCGGCCTTTCTCCTACCGCGGCGGAACGACCCCCCTGGATCATCCTCTGGCCGGACGCGCGGTCGACGTCGCGCTCCGCGTTTGCGAGGCCTTGCCCGGGCTGCGCGGCTGGGTCGGCGTGGACCTGGTCCTGACCGGTTCGGAGGCCGTCGTCATAGAAGTCAACCCGCGGCTGACGACCGCCTATCTGGGGGTTCGCTCGGCCGTCGCGTCGAACGTTGCGGCCCTCGCGCTCGCGGCCTGCGCGGGCACTCTTCCCGGCTCCGTCGCCATACGGCAACCTGTTCGTTTCAGTGCTCTAGGCCGGGTCGCGGGAAGATGACGAGTTCCATCATCGGCTGGGACGTGGGTGGAGCCAACCTCAAGGCTGCCGGCATCGGGGACGACCCCTCCCCGGAGCCTGTCGTCGTCGAGCGTCCGTTTCGGCTCTGGCGCGAGCCGGAGCGATTGCCCGTAGTCCTCACGGAAATCGCGGCGGGCCTGGGAGGCGCCAGCTCCCGGATGGCGATCACGATGACCGCGGAGCTGGCCGATTGTTTTGCCACCAGGCGCGACGGAGTCCGATCCGTGATCGACGCCTTCCGCCGGGCCTTCCCAGGCGTCGAGCTCGCGATCTACGGGACCGACGGGCGGTTTCGATCCGTTCCGGAAGCGTTGAGAGTGCCGCTCGACGTTGCGGCTGCCAACTGGATAGCGACCGCGACGCTCGCAGCCCGGACGTTTTCCGACGCAATTCTCATCGATGTCGGAAGCACGACCACCGACATCATCCCGATCGCGGGCGGCCGCGTGGCCGCAACGGCGCGGACGGATGCCGGGCGCCTCGTCGCAGGCGAGCTGGTCTACACCGGGGCGCTGCGCACGCCCGTGTGTGCCGTCGTGCGGTGGGTTCCTCTCGGTGATCGCCTGTGCCGCGTGGCCGCCGAGCACTTCGCGACCGCGGCCGACGCATATCTCTGGCTGGGACGGATCGAAGAGCGCGATTACACGTCGGAAACCTCCGAC
>Ga0299906_10004313_pt1 | contig 11675 bp, 7 predicted proteins | sample RVTome_14_FD_200259 | JGI IMG/M metagenome (GOLD analysis project Ga0299906, IMG submission 200259) | Soil microbial communities from uranium-contaminated site in the Upper Colorado River Basin, Wyoming, United States - RVT145D125 (version 2) ... | reverse complement strand
AGGTTTCGCGGGTGTTCGCCAAGCTCCTGCGGGAGGCAAGCATACGGTTCGCGATGCTCGGACCGCGCGAGCTCTGCACCGGCGATCCGGCCAGGCGCATGGGCAACGAGTACCTCTTCCAGACCCTGGCGGAGCAGAACGTCGAGACGCTGAACGGTGCGGGCGCGACGAGGATCGTCGCGAGCTGCCCGCACTGCTTCAACACGCTGTCGAACGAGTATCCGGACTACGGCGGGCGCTTCGATGTGATCCACCACACAGAGCTCCTGGCCGAGCTGGTGGCCTCTGGCCGCCTGCGGCCGAGGGGTGAGCTCTCGACGCTCCTCGCGTACCACGACCCGTGCTACCTCGGGCGGCACAACGGCGTCTACGACGCTCCGCGCTCGGCCCTGGATGCGGTGCCGGGGCTGCGGACCGTCGAGATGCCGCGGCACCGGGAGCGCGGCTTCTGCTGCGGAGCCGGCGGCTCCCGGATGTGGATGGAGGAGCGGATCGGCAAGCGGGTGAGCGACGAGCGGATGGACGAGGCCGTCGCGACCGGAGCCGACACCGTCGGGGTCGCCTGCCCGTACTGTCTGGTCATGCTCGACGACGGCGCGAAGGCACGCGGCGGCCCGGTCGTCGAGGACGTCGCACAGACGCTGGCGCGCTCGGTCCTTCCGCCTGACCGGTAGACCGTTCGTCCTCACCCGTTCCGGCGCCATCTCGGCGCCTGGCCGAGGCTACGCACGCCTCCCCACCCATCTTGCCCGCCCCGTAGGCCTGCGGGCCTCCGCTCGGTTCAAGAGACCGCCCGGTCCGTCCGAAGGAAGAACTAGACCGAACGGGGTACCGGGCCGTGCCGTGCCGTCCTCGGCCGCGAGAGGCAGGCGGCACGGCGAGCCGTGCCGGCGGGACGACGAGGAGACCGTGGAAACCACGATCGAGCGAGACTCGGGGGAGTGCCGGAGGCTGGCGGAGCTCCTGCGCCTCGACGCCGTCGGCATCGCGCGCGGGGGCGACCCGCGCCGCATCTCATGGTGGGCGAGGCCGGGATCCCCGACGCTGCCGATGAACGTCGACGACGTCCTCGAGGGTCGGGTCGACGGGTGGGTCGTGACCGTGCATCGGTCGGACGTCGTCTTCGGGCGCCTGTCCCCCGGCTCCTCGCCAGGGATCGAGCCGGCGCTGCGTTCGCTCCTCGAGTCGCTCGCGCTCGGCGACGACGTCCTCGCCCCCCCTCCAGGGGGAGGCATGGCACCCGAGGACCCCCTCGCCCGTGACCGGACGAAGTGGGCCTACGCGATCCACGACGGTCTCACACAGGTCGTGACCGCCGCCGTGCTGGACCTCGAATGGCTCGCCCGCAAGGCTGAGATGGAGCCGGCCAGGGCGATCGAGGCCCTCGACGAAGCGGCGCGCGAGCTCCGCATGGCCCTCGAGGAGATCCGCGGGATGCTCGCCGTCGTCACGCCGAGCGAGCCCGAGGAACGCGCGGATGGGATCGACGAGCTGGTGCAGATGGTCGCGGCGCGGTGGCAGCTCCCGGCCGAGTGGTCGGTCGAGGGCGACCTCAGCGCCGTCCCGCGCTCCGTCCTCGAGGCGGCCTCGTCGGTGATCCGCGAGGGCGTCGCGAACGCCGCCAAGCATTCGTCATCGCGCGACGTCGCGGTGCGGATCCACGCCTCGCCGCAAGCGATGGAGGTGTACGTCGAGGATCGCGGGAACGGGTTCCGTCCCGAAGAGACGGGCCTGCACGCCGGGCACCTCGGCTTGGAGATGATGCGCCGCCGCGTTGCGGAGGTGCACGGAACGCTCGACATCGAGTCCGAGCCGGGACGCGGGACCCGCGTCGTTGCCCGGCTGCCCGTCGGCAAAGGAGACATGACGTGAAGATCATGATCGTCGACGACCACGCGCTCGTTCGCCGTGGCATGGCGCACGTCGTCCGCGAGTGCTTCAGCGAGGCGGACGTGATCGAGGCCGGCAGCGCCGCCGAGGCGACGGCCGTGATGCAGTCAGGAGGCGTAGAGATCGCGCTCGTCGACGTTCGCATGCCCGACATGGACGGACTCGATCTGCTCCACGAGCTTCGGACGAGATGGCCGGACTGTCCCGTCATCATGCTGACGACCTTCGACCACGCGAACTACGTACGCCGCGCGCTCGCCGAGGGTGCCGCGGGCTACCTGCTGAAGGACGCGACGCCGGACGACCTCCAGCAGGCCATCAAGGTCGCGATGTCGGGCGGCGGCAACGTGCTGTCCCCGAAGGTGATCCAGAACCTGTTCGAGTCGATCGAGTCGTCGAGCGACGAGCGGGGCGACGCGCAGCAGCGCCCCGCCTCGAACCTGACGCAGCGCGAGACGGACATCCTGGCGCTCCTGGCAGAGGGCAAGAGCAACCGCGACATCTCGCGGTCGCTCTTCCTGTCGGAGAAGACGGTGAAGGCGCACCTCGCCGCGGTCTTCCGAAAGCTCGGCGTCAGCAACCGGACCCAGGCCGCCATGGCGGCGGTGTCGATGGGCATCGGCCCTGGGCGATACCCGATCGACATGAGCGTCGTCGGCGGCCCCCAGGGCGGCGCCGACTGATGCACGAGGGCACGACCGAGCTCGGCGGATCGGGAACCGCGCACCCAACGCGGCGCGCGAGGAGGGCGGGAACGTGAACGACGCACGGGTGACGAACGAAGAGTCCACTCAGGCGTACGAGGAGGACTGGTACCGGAGCCTCCGCGCGCTCGCCGAACGTCGCCGGAGCGAGCTCGAGCAGTCCGCCGGCGACGAGGACGAGGCAGCGCCCGAGGAAGGTCTCGGCGCATCCTGGCCCACGCCGTCGTCGACCGATGCGACCGAGCCGCCTGCGGCCGGGACGGGATCCGAACCGAACGGCTGGGTCTCGGACCCGTCGCAGGTCGCTGCGACGGGGTCGACGTTCGTCCGACCCGCCGACCCCTTCGTCCCCGCGGAACGGTTCGGGAACATCCCGGAACCGCCGGCGGGCACGACCCCGGATGGGTCGGAATCGGACATCCCCGCAGATCTCGCGGCCTTGAGCAAGCCGGTCGAACGGACCACGGTCGAACGGGAGACCGTGGAACCGCGGACGGTCGAACCGGCCACGACCGAAGCGGTGTCCGACCCCGTGGCCGCACCGTTCGACCCGAGCTCCGCGCCCCCGGCGAGCCCAACGATCCACGAGCTCTTCCCGCCGGCCGACGCGACTTGGGCCGAAGCCGACGTCACGCCGTCGGTCATCGAGCCGGAGCCGGAGTCGGCCATCGAGCCGGAGTCGGAGCCGGAGTCGGTCATCGAGCCGGAGCCGGAGTCGGAGCCGGTATCTGAAGCGGAGCCGGTCGTCGCCCAGATGGCTGTGCCCCTGGCTGACTCGACAGCGCAGCCAGCGCCCGCGCCCGCGCCTGCACCTGCGCCTGCACCCGACGCTGCGCCGGAGCCGGCGCCTGCGCTCGACGCTGCGCCGGAGCCGGTCATGCCCTCGCTGCTGTCGCGCGACCCGGCCGAGCGCCGCGAGGCGCTGCTCGCGCTCGCCGACCACGAGCCGTCGCTCGACGAGTTCGAGGCGACGGCGTCCCTGATGCTCGATCCGGACGCCGAGATCCGAACGCTCGCGCTCAAGACGCTTGCCCGCTACCCCGATCGCTTGCAGAGCGCGACGATCCGACAGGCGCTCCACGATCCGGCGGACGACGTCCGCGCGCTCGCCGTTCGGGTCGCCGCATCGCGCGGGCCGCGCGACGCCGGGATGCTGATGCCGCTCGTCGGCGCCCGGCGATGGCCCGACACCCAGAAAGCCGTCCTCGAGATCCTCCCGGCAGTGCTGGTGCTCGCCGCACCCGAGGCCGAGGAGCTCGACCCGCTGCTCTCGGCGGTCGCGGAGATCGATCCCCCCCTCGAGGTGTGGGAACGACAGGGCCTCGCGAAGCTCGCCGACGCGATCGGGACCTCGATGCTGATCGATGCGATGACGCTGCCCGACATGCGGCGCCTCGGAGCCGTCCGCCTGCTCGCCGGAGACCCGTCGCATACGGTCCGGGAGGCACTCGCCGCCCGCGCCGGAGACCCGATCGAAGAGATCCGCGAGACGGGCACCGCCGCGTCCCGCGAGCTTGCCCGGCTGGCCGCGCCACCCGAGCCGGAGTCGGAGCCTGTGCCTGAACCGGGGGCAGGGGCGAAGGCGGAAGCCCAGCCCGAACCGGAACCCGAACCGGAGCCCGAACGGAAGAAGGACATCTCCGCCCTGGCGCGGAGCGTTCGCGACGCGGCACCGGAAGAGGTAGAGAGCGCGCTGTTCGATCTTTCGCAGATCCCGCGCACCGAGGCCGCCGAGTGGGGCAGGGAGCAGCTCGCCTCGTCCGACCCGGAGGCGATCGTCCTGGTCGCCGCCGTGGCCGTGGTGCTGGGTCTCCACGAGATCGGGACGGAGCTGCTCGAGCGGACGTCCGGGCTGTCGGTCGAACGCCGCCGCACCGTCATCGACGCGCTGGCCGAGTTCCCCGATCCCGGCGAGCTCGCGGGCGCGCTCAGGACCGTCGCACCCGACAAGCGTCCCGACGCCGTCCATGTCGTCTGGCAGGCCCTCGGGACGCGCGTCTCGCCGCAGCTGCGATCGCTGCTGTTGGATCCGTCGATCGAGGTCCGCGTCGCCGTGGTCGATGTCCTCGGTCAGTCGGGCGACCCTGCCTCGGTCGAGGCAGTGGGGGGCCTGGTGTCCAGCGACGCCTCTCCCGAGGTGCGTTCGGCCGCCGTTCGCGCGATCGCGAAGGCCGGCGCCGAGATCGACAACGTCGCCCGCGCGCTCCAGGACGTCGACGCCGACGTGCGGGCAGCGGCGATCCAGCACATGCCCGGCGACCCGGCCGACCGCGTCGGCCCCATCCTCGCGGAGGCGCTCGCCGACGCCGACGAGAAGGTGCGTCACGCCGCGATGGAACGCCTGGCGGGCGTGTCTGCGACCCACCGAACGCTCGCGTGGTCGGCGCTGCGGGAGTGCCGTCCCGACGAACGGCACGCCCTGCTCGAGGCGTTCACCAAGAACGACCAGAGCGTCATCGTGGACATCGCCTTCGAGCACCTCTACTCGACGGACGAGGGCGAGCGCGCGCTCGCGATCGAGGCCGTCGGATGGGGCGCGACGCAGGCATGCGTCGAATCCGCGATCCGGGTGCTCGGCGATCCGGGTGCGCTCGTCCGGCGTGCCGCGGTCGACGCGCTCGGCCGGCTTCGGGACCGTTCGGCGGTGGCCGCGCTCGGCAAGACGCTCGGCGATCCCGATCCTGAGGTCCGCTCCGGAGCGGTGCGCGCGCTCGGCGTGATCGACGACGAGGGCGTGCTCTCGTACCTCGTCGCCGCGCTCAAGGACCCTGAGCAGTCGGTCCGTGAGACCGCGAGCCACGTCCTGACCGAGTGGAGCTCGCCGGCTGTCGCAAAGCGGCTCGCGGGCGTGCTGACGGTCCCCTCGCTGCGCGATTCGGCGGCAGATCTGTTGATGCGGATCGGGCCAACGTCGGTGGAGCTCCTGATCGACGTCCTGCGCCAGGGCTCGCCGGGACTCCGCGGGACGGTCGGACCGCTGCTGAACAGCCTCGTCGGTGTGGATGAGTTCATCCGCAGGATGGAGTCGGTCGAGCCCGAGCGCCGGTCGCGTGCCGCCGAGGCGCTCGGCGCCATCGGCGGCCCGGATGCCGTCGACACCCTCGTCGCGGCGCTGTCCGATCCCGACGAGCACGTCCGCTTGCGCGCGGCCCAGCTGCTCGGCGATATCGGCAACGCTCGCGCCGCGGAAGCGGTATCACGGCTGCTCGACGATCCCGTCCCGGAGGTCGCGGCCGCGGCACGGGAGGCGCTGGAGGCTGGGCTCGACCGTCGCGGCGACGAGGGCGAGACCTACGGCCACGGATCCTAGGTCCTGCGGAACTCCTCGAAGAACCGGCTCGCCGTCGGACCCCGCTGGCCCTGGTACTTGCTCTTGGTCTTCGCGGATCCGTACGGCATGTCGGCGGCCGTCGAGAGCCTGAAGAACGAGATCTGCCCGATCTTCATGCCCGGATAGATCGTGATGGGCAGGTTGGCGACGTTCGACAGCTCGAGGGTGAGGAACCCGTCCCATCCCGGATCGACGTAGCCCGCCGTCGAGTGGATCAGCAGCCCGAGGCGCCCGAGCGAGGACTTGCCCTCCAGGCGGGCGACCATGTCGTCGGGGATCGCGACGCGCTCGAGCGTGGACCCCAGCACGAACTCGCCGGGGTGCAGGATGAACGGCTCGCCGTCCGGGACCTGCACCAGCTCGGTCAGGTCCGGCATCTCGCGCTTCACATCGATGTACGGGTAGCGCGAGTTCGCGAACACGCGGAACTGCGAGTCGACGTGCAGGTCCACCGAGGACGGCTGAACACACGTCGGCTCGAACGGATCGATCACGATGCGCTTGGCGTCGATCTCCTCGCGGATCGAGCGGTCGGACAAGATCATGGCGTCAGGATGCTAACGGGTCGCCCGGCCCGAAGTTCGGTCGTCAGCGGAGCGTCTGCGAGACCTCGATCCACCGGTCGAGCGTCGCGCGCGCCGCGCCGTCGTCGATCGAGGACGCCGCCAGACGGATCCCCTCCTCGACCGAATCGACACGGCCGGCGACCTCGAGCGCGGCGGCGGCGTTCAGCAGGACGACCTCGCGGCGGGGGCCCGTCTGGCCTGCGAGCACCCAGGCTGCGATCTCCGCGTTCGTGGCTGCGTCACCGCCCTTCAGGTCGTCGTCGGTCGCCCTGCGCAGACCGAGCTCGGAGGGGTCGAGCGTCCGTTCGCGGACCTCGCCGTCGCGGGTCTCGTGGACCGTGGACAGACCGGTGGTCGTGAGCTCGTCCAGGCCGTCCTCGCCTCGGAAGACCTTCGCCCGGACCCCGCGGCGCGCAAGCACCTCGGCGACGAGCGGCAGCATGCGGGCGTCGGACACGCCCACCACCTGAGCGGCCGGCCGCGCGGGGTTCGTGAGCGGACCGAGGAAGTTGAACGCCGTCGGCACGCGCAGCTCACGCCGGATCCCCGCCGCGTACGCCGCGGCGGGATGGAACACGGGAGCGAACATGAACGCGATCCCGGCCTCGTCGAGACAGCGCGATACGCCCCGCGGCCCCAGGTCGATCCGCACGCCGAGCGCTTCCAGGAGATCGGCGGACCCGCAGGCGGACGAGGCGGCCCGGTTGCCGTGCTTGGCAACGCGGACGCCGCTCGCCGCGACGACGATCGCGGCGAGCGTGGAGATGTTGAACGTGCCGGCGCGGTCACCGCCGGTCCCGCACGTATCGACGACCGGCTCCGACGACTCGACAGGGTGCGCCATGTCGAGCGCCGCGCGAGCGAAGCCCTCGAGCTCGTCGACGGTCTCTCCCTTGGTCCGTAGCGCCATCAGGAACCCGGCGACCTGCGCGGGCGTGACCTCCTCCCGCATGATCGCGAGCATCGCCTGCTCGGCCTCGTCGACCGACAGGGGATCTCCCGATATCAAGCGAGACAGCAGGGCCGGCCAGACGTTGGGGTCCAGCATGGGGTGGGCAGGCTAGCAGGTCATACAGTGCCGGAGGCGCCGCTAGACTGTCACGAAGTCCGGTGCGCCGGGCGGGAGCTGCGGGTGTGGTTCAATGGTAGAACGCAAGCTTCCCAAGCTTGAAACGGGGGTTCGATTCCCCTCACCCGCTCGAGAGCGCTGAACCCCTCGAGGCCGATCCTTCATGCGATCAGCTCGATGATGTCGTCCTCCACGACGACGTGGTCGCGGCCGACAAGCTGACCGGGGAAGCGCGCCGACGGACCCCAGATGTTGGCCCCGCGACAGCTCATGCGCAGCTCGGCGTGCACCTCCGCGGCGACGTCGGCGATGGTCGCACCTGGAGCGACGGCCATGGGGTCTTCCTCCTGCGACCCGGGGCGTCGCGTGAACACGCGCACGAGGCCCGTCAGTCGCCAGACCGCATCGCGGAACCGGTCCACGCTGTCATCGTCGAGGATCGAAACCGCGATCAGGTCGAGGCCTTGCATGGCGAGGGCGAGCCGCGCGAGATGCGTCGTGTGTGCCTCATCGGCCTTCGTGGCAGCGAGGATCGCCGGCAGCGTGATGTTCGCGGCTTCCACCTCGGCGCGGACCTCGAGCAGCGGCTCGACGGGCACGGTCGCGTCGTGGCAGTAGACGATCCCGTCGGCACCGCGGAGCACGCCGAGCAGCGCCCGGCCACCGCCTCGGTCTTCGCCGGCACCGGCGATCAGACCGGGGATCTCCACGAGCTGCACGGGGACGCCGTGGATCATCGTCACGGCGGGGACGGGACGGAGCGTCGTGAACGCGTAGTCACCGGTCTTGACCTGGATCTCCGACAGCGCCTGGAGCAGCGACGACTTGCCGACGTTCGGCGGGCCGACCAGCGCGATCTGCGAGACGCCCTCGCGGCGCACCGCGATCGAGTCCCGGTGGACCACCTTCGAGCGTCCGCGCGTCTGATCGATCTCGCCGAGCACCCACTTGCGGATGTCGGCGTACGGACCGTTCTTGTAGTCGGGCAGGTCCGCGAGGATCGCGCGGAGCTCCTTGATGCGCGCGCTCCCGTCCTTGCCGACGAGCCGGCGCTTGATCAGTTGCATCTGGACCCGGTGTGGCATCGGCACGACTCGAACCTCCCTGGACAGATGACGCGGGACGATCGTTCGGGAGGACGGTCGAACGCCGAGCGGCGACGAACGCGTCTTGCTCCCGCTGCTTCCCTCGACGCTCGGTGTGGGAAGCAGCGGCCTAGCCGGTCTGTCTGAGGACCTCCAGACGCCAGCGCGCTTCGTCGCGGAGTGCCATACGCGCGAGGATAGCGTACGGCCCGCCGAGGGTCACTCGCGGCCCAGGTTCACACGCCCGGTCGGACAGACGTCGTTCAACGGGCAGATCTCGCAGCGAGGACGACCCGCCTTGCAGATCTCGCGACCGAGTCGGATCAGGCCGACGTGCATCGACACGCGGAGCTGCGGCGGGACGATGTCCTCGAGGATCCGGTGCGCCTTCTCGGGGGTCGCCTCCGGTGGGATCAGGCCGAGACGTCGTGTGACGCGGTGGACGTGCGTATCGACGGCGAGCGCGTTCCGGCCGAGCGAGAACGCGAGCACGATCGCGGCCGTCTTCGGCCCGACCCCGTTCAGCGAGGAGAGGTACGAACGCGCATCCGCGTCGGACATCTCGGCGAGGAAGGACAGGTCGTACCGTCCCTCACGGCCGTGGATCTCGCGAAGGATCCCCTGGATCCGAGGCGCTTTGATGTTCGCAAGCCCGCCGGAGCGGATCGAGTCGGCAACGTCGCTCGTGCGGGCCGCCGCGAGGGCGTCCCAGTCCGGGAACCGTCGGCGGAGCTGCTCGAAGGCCCGAGCCGCATTGACGTCGCTCGTGTGCTGCGAGAGCACCGTGAGGACGAGCTCCTCGAGCGGGTCGCTGCTCCGCGGGGGCGCGAGCGGCCCGAAGGATCGCTCCAGCCGCCGGTGGATCGCACGAACCCTGCGTCGGTCGGCCACGGCGCGCGCAGCCTATCCGAGCGCGCTACGACGCCGGGTGGAAGTCCTTGAACTGGGTGAGGTGCGGCAGGAACGTCAGCGGGATGCTGTCCGTCGGGCCGTTGCGGTGCTTGGCCACGACCAGGTCGGCGAGGCCCTTCTTGGCAGGGTCGGAGTCGTCCCTGTGGATGAACATCACGACGTCTGCGTCCTGTTCGATAGCCCCACTATTATGAGAGATAGCAGTTCCTCGACCGGCCAGCCAGTTCGAAGGCCCAGGTACTGTCATATCATAAACGACCTCCGAGCCGGCCACGACCACCTCCGTGACGCGGTCCCAGAACACATCACTCTCGGCCTCGCCGATGAGATCGGGCTCGCCGAGCAGCTCCCCGTACTGAGCGACCAACGATCTGGACGGAGCGAACCCGAAGTGCGCGGTGCCGCCGTACGACGTGCCGCGCAGTCTGGCCATGCCGCGCGTCGTCACCCCTTTCTCGCGCATCGCGCGCCGTACGCGCTCGAAGATCTCCGGGGCAAGGGTGTCGACGTTCGTGTTCGGAACGATCTCACGCAGCGCGGTTGCGAGCTCACGCGCGGGACGAACCCGCGGACCGAACGCGCCGACATGGCGAAGGAACCACCGCTGGTCCACCGATCCACAGACGTGAACGCGCCACCACGGACGGTACCCGTGCTTGGCCGCTCGCTTGATCCTCGCGACGATCCCGAACCGAAGCAGCAGCGTCGCAACGTCGTAGGCGAGGCCCTCGCTGCTCGTCGAGAAGTACACGGTGTGGCTCCCCCGCTGACCGGGCTTCCTCACGTGGACGCAGCCATCGGTCGCCCAGAGGTGACGCAGGAGGATCGCGACCTGCTGGTTGGACAATCGGAACGCTTCTCCCGGGATGCGCTTGTCGGCGGAACCCTGCCCGTAGATCCCCAGCTCGCGCAGCCAGGCGCTCACGCCCGTCGGCCGCCACCGAGTTCCGTTCCCACCGATGAACAGCTGGTGCCACGCCCCGCGTCCTCGGATCCGTTTCACCCTCGCGCCGAACTGCTCGGTGGCGGCTCGTGCGACAAGGCGGCTGTTGTCTTCGGAGGCCGTCGTGTACCGGAGCGACCGCGCCCGGAGGTAGCTGCCGTCGCCGATCAGTTGCCCGAGCAGCGCCACGCGGTCGTCGTGCCAGCGGATCGTCCGTGCGGGCTCGGGTAGCCGCCGGGCGATGCCCAACCGGTCGCCTTCCCGGATGTCGCGGACGCGCTTCCACCCGGACGCGCCGAGGAGCCGATGCGCCTCCGTGGCGCGGATCGTGCGCCCGCTCGCGAGTCGGACTTCGAAGAGCTGCCGCTCGCCGACCGGCCAGACCTTGTCGCTCCGCGCTTCGAAGATCCGCCCGTCCGTGCCCACGGCAAGCACGTCCGGCTCGGTACCGACGAGGTCGCGGATCGCTCTGCGCTGCCCGTCGGCCAGCTGAACCAGCGTGTCGCCGGGAACGCACTCGCGCAGGTCCGAAAGCTGCGGCCGCTTGTCCTGCCGTCGCTCGGGGTCCCGGTTCAGCTGGGACACCGCGATGACCGGGATCTTGAGCTCCTTCGCCAGCAGCTTGAGGCTGCGACTGATCTCGGCGATCTCCTGTTGGCGGTTGTCGACGCGCCGATGGTGCGACATCAGCTGGAGGTAATCGACGATGATCAGACCGAGGCCCTGCTTGCGGGCCGACAGCCGCCGCGCCTTCGCGCGGATGTCGACGATCGTCACGTTCCCCGAGTCCACGATCGACAACGGCGCGTCGTGGAGCACCTCGGCGGCCTGCACGATCCGCGACCAATCGTCCGCACCGACCCGCTTGTTGCGGATGCTGTCCCAGGGCACGCGCGCCTCGGCGCACAGCAGCCGCATGCCGATCTCCCACCGCGACATCTCGAGCGAGAACATCGCGACCGGCCCGCGCGCCTCGACGGCGACGTTGCGTGCGAGGTTCGTCACGAACGACGACTTGCCGATGCCGGGCCGTGCCGCGACGACGATCAGGTTGCCCGCCTGCATCCCCGACAGCAACGCATCGACGTCACGGAACCCGGTCGGTATCCCGGCGAATGCCGACTCTCGGTTCTGGATCTTCTCGAGGTCGGTCATCGCCTGGTCGACGAGCTCTC
>Ga0299906_10004312_pt1 | contig 11676 bp, 10 predicted proteins | sample RVTome_14_FD_200259 | JGI IMG/M metagenome (GOLD analysis project Ga0299906, IMG submission 200259) | Soil microbial communities from uranium-contaminated site in the Upper Colorado River Basin, Wyoming, United States - RVT145D125 (version 2) ... | reverse complement strand
TCGCCGTCGAGGGCGACGCCCACGTCGGCCCGCACCTCGCGCACCTTGGCCGCCACGCGCTGGGGGTGCAGGGCCCCGCAGCCGTCGTTGATGTTGCGACCGTTGGGCTCCACGCCGATGGGGAAGACCTCGGCGCCGAGCTCCCGCAGCATGGTCGGGCCCACCTTGTAGGCGGCGCCGTTGGCGCAGTCGAGCACCACGCGCATCCCGTCCAGGGTCATCTCCGGGGGGAAGGTCTTCTTGAGGAAGACCACGTAGCGGCCCTCGGCGTCCTCGATGCGCCGGGCCCGCCCGATCTCGTCCGGCTCGGCCCGCAGCGAGGCGAGCTCGCCCGAGTCGATCAGCGCCTCGATCCGCGCCTCCATCTCGTCCGGCAGCTTGTAGCCGTCCTTGGTGAAGAACTTGATGCCGTTGTCCTGGTAGGGATTGTGGCTGGCCGAGATCATCACGCCCGCGTGGCAGCGCATGTCGTGGGCCAGGAAGGCCATACCCGGCGTGGGCATGGGGCCCACCTGGAGCACGTCCACGCCCATGGCGCAGATGCCCGCCGCCAGGGCGTCCTCGAAGAGGTAGCCCGAGAGCCGGGTGTCCTTGCCGATGATGATGCGCGGCCGCTCGCTCTCGCGCTCCACGATGCAGGCCAGGGCCTGGCCCAGGGCCAGGGCGACCTCGGCCGTCATGGGGTGCACGTTGGCCTTGCCCCTCACCCCGTCCGTTCCGAACAGGCGTCGCTCGACCGTCATCGTCCGCTCCTTGCCTCCGCGGCGGCCTGCTGGTCCTCCGGGGGGACCTCCGGCTCGAGCCGGATCCGGACCTTGACCGGGGCCGGCGTCTCCATCCACACGTGCCCTGCCCCCAGGGAGAGGCGGGCGTCGCGCTCCACGGATTCGGCCAGGCCGCTCACATCGATCGTTTCGGTCACCACCTCCGACAACCGGAGCACCGAGGAGCGCGCCCCCACCAGCCACACCCGGGGCGGGTCCACCGTCACCTCCGCCAGCAGGAAGCCATCGGCGGGCTCGCCCTCCACATCGGGCCGGATCTTCACGGACTTCCGGCCCCGGCGCTCGTACTCCACCTCGATGCTGGCCGGCGAGCGGCTGGTGATCTCGGAGTTCCGGGGCAGGCGTTCCAGGATACGGCTCGGCTCCACCTCGTAGAGGGCCGGCCCGGGCTTGGCGCCCGCCACGTCGATCGCGTACTCGAGCTGGCTGGCGGAGATCTCGCGGTGGGCCGCGGCGGTGCTCTTGACGCGGATGTTCACCACGTCGGCGCTCTGGCCCGTGATCACGAGCTCCTGGGGCACGCCCTTGAAGACCACCGGGATGTCGTAGCCGCGCTGCTCGCCGCTCGAGCGGTGGGAGAGCAGCCACAGGAAGGAGGCCGCGATGGCGGCCAGCAGCAGGAGCCAGAGGTCGGAGGCGCGCCGCGGCATGGGGGCCTAGCCGGCGCTGCGGGCCCCGGCGGCGTCGGCGCGGCCGGTGGCGGCGGGCGCCTCGGCGCTGCGCGCCGGTCGGCCCACGTCGGCCAGGTCGCGGCGCTCGCCCGAGAGGATCTCGCGCAGCAGCTCGCGCAGGCGCGGGGCGTCGAGGTCGCGGACCATGTCGCCGTGCATCACCAGGGAGATGGCGGTGGTCTCCTCGGAGACCACGATCACCACCGCGTCGGTCTCCTCGGTGATGCCCACGGCGGCCCGGTGGCGCGTGCCGAGCCCCTCGGGCACCTCGGCCTTCAGCGTCAGCGGCAGGATCGCGCCGGCGACGGCGGCGCGACCGCCCTGGATGATCACCGCCCCGTCGTGGAGCGGCGAGTAGGGCAGGAAGAGCGAGGTCAGGAGCTCCTTCGAGACCGCGGCGTCGATGGGCTGTCCGCCCTCCACCTGGTCCTCGAGGCTGGTCTCCCGCTCGAGCACGATCAGGGCGCCGACCCGCTTCTGGGCCAGCGTCTGGGTGGCCCGCACGATCTCCTCCAGCATCTGCGACTCCTCCTGCGCCGAGACCGTGGGGAAGAATCCGCGGCCCACCCGGGCCAGCGCCCGGCGGATGTCGTACTGGAAGATGATCACGATGATGATGATGATCGACTGCATGAAGGTGGAGAGGATCGAGCGGATCGTGACCAGGTCGAAGGTCTGGGAGGCGAAGTTGGCGGTGATCAGCACCAGCAGCCCCACCAGGATCTGCCCGGCCCGGGTGCCGCGGATCAGCAGCAGCAGCCAGTAGAGCCCGAGCGTCACGGCGACGATGTCGATCGTGTCACGCACCGGGTCGTAGTTGGTGCGGACGTAGTCCAAGAGCTCGAGCAGCACGTCCCACGCCCACTCGATCACGGGGCCGCCTCCCGGACCGCATCGCGGAGCGCGCGGGCCACCGCCACGGCGCGGCGCGCACCGGCCGCGCAGTGGACCCGCACCGCGTCGGCGCCGGCGAAGACCGCCACCGCGCAGGCGGCGGCGCTGGCCGGGTCGCGGGCCTCGGGCGGGTCGCCCGTCAGCTCGCCGAGGAAGGCCTTGCGGGACGGGCCCACCAGCACGGGCAGGCCCAGGCGCCGGCGGAGCTCGCCGGCGCGGGCCAGCAGCACCAGGTTGTGCTCGAGGCGCTTGCCGAAGCCGATCCCCGGGTCCACCGCCAGGCGCTCGTCCGGCACCCCGGCCGCCCGGGCCCGCTCCGCGGCGGCCCCCAGCTCGGCGGCCACCTCGGCGAGCACGTCGGCGAAGCGCGGGTCCTGCTGCATGCTCTCGGGGGTGCCGCGCAGGTGGCCGAGGATCAGGCCGGCGCCGGCGCGCGCCGCCACCCGGGCCAGCTCCGGGTCGCGGGCAAGCCCGGAGACGTCGTTCACCAGGCGCGCGCCGGCCTCGAGCGCCGCCCCTGCCACCTCGGCCTTGCGGGTGTCGATCGAGATCGGCGCGTCGAAGCGCTTGGCCAGCGCCTCCACCAGGGGGCGGGTGCGCGCGATCTCCAGCGCCGCCGGCACCTCCCGGGCGCCCGGCCGGGTGGACTCGCCGCCCACGTCGAGCACGTGGGCGCCCTCGCGCAGCAGCGCCTCCGCCGCGCGCAGCGCGGCGCCGACGTCCGTCGGCCCCCCGTCCCGGACGAAGCGACCTCCGTCGGAGAACGAGTCGGGGGTGGCGTTCAGCACTCCGACGATCGTGACCCGATGCGGCGGGAAGATCGCCGACTGGACCACCTGGGGCACCTCACGAGGGGACGGGTTCGGGCTCCGGCAGCTTCTCTCCGGGCACGGGCTTCGGGGGCTTGGCGTGCACCGCCGCCGGCGGCTTGCCCCCGGGCACGTCGTCCGGCGTGGGCAGCGGCGGCAGGGGCTTGCCCTGCATCAGGAGCTTCAGCTCGAAGCCCTCGAGGGTCTCGCGCTCCAGCAGTGCCGCGCTGATGCGGTCGAGGGCGCCGCGGTTCTCGCCGAGGAGCTGCTTCGCCTCCTCGTAGCAGGTGACCAGGATGCGCGTGATCTCCTCGTCGATCTCCATGGCCTTGCGCCCGCTGTAGTCCTTGCGCTGCACGAAGTCGCGGCCCAGGAAGACGTCGTGGGAGTCGTCGCTGAACGAGACGGGGCCGAGCTTGTCGCTCATGCCGTAGGAGCAGACCATGCGCCGCGCCATCTCCGTGGCCTGCTTCAGGTCGTTCGCCGCGCCGGTGGTGAAGTGACGGAAGACGAGCTCCTCGGCCGCGCGGCCGCCCATCGCGTGCCGGATCCGCGCCAGGATCTGTTCGCGCGTCAGGCTGTACTGATCCTCCAGCGGCATCGTCCAGGTGACGCCCAGGGCCATGCCGCGCGGGATGATCGTCACCTTGTGCACCGGGTCGGCGTGCGGCGAGAGCGATGCGACCAGCGCGTGCCCTGCCTCGTGGTAGGCGGTCGAGCGCTTCTCCTCATCGCTCATGATCAGGCTCTTGCGCTCCGTGCCCAGGACCACCTTGTCCTTGGCGTTCTCGAAGTCGGCGCTCTCGACGAACTGCGCGTCGCGGCGGGCCGCCAGCAGGGCGGCCTCGTTCACCAGGTTCTGCAGGTCGGCGCCCACGAAGCCGGGGGTGCCCCGGGCGATCACCTGCAGGTCCACCTTGTCCGACAGGGGGACGCGGCGCGTGTGCACCTTCAGCACGGCCAGGCGGCCGCGCAGGTCCGGACGCGGCACCACCACGCGCCGGTCGAAGCGGCCGGGCCGCAGGAGCGCCGGGTCGAGCACGTCCGGGCGGTTCGTGGCGGCGATCAGGATCACGCCCTCGTTGCTCTCGAAGCCGTCCATCTCCACCAACAGCTGGTTCAGCGTCTGCTCGCGCTCGTCGTGGCCCCCGCCGAGGCCCGCGCCCCGGTGGCGCCCGACGGCGTCGATCTCGTCGATGAAGATGATGCAGGGCGCGTTCTTCTTGCCCTGGAGGAAGAGGTCGCGCACCCGCGAGGCGCCGACGCCCACGAACATCTCGACGAAGTCGGAGCCGGAGATCGAGTAGAAGGGCACCCCGGCCTCGCCGGCCACGGCCCGGGCCAGCAGCGTCTTGCCCGTGCCCGGCGGGCCCACCAGCAGCACGCCCTTCGGGATGCGCCCGCCCAGGCGGGTGAACTTCTTGGGCTCGCGCAGGAAGGCGATGATCTCCTCGAGCTCGACCTTCGATTCCTCGACCCCGGCCACGTCCTCGAAGGTGACCCGCTGCTGGTTCTCGGTGAGCAGCCGGGCCCGCGACTTGCCGAAGCTCATGGCCTTGCCGCCGCCCGCCTGCATCTGGCGGATGAAGAAGACCCAGAGGCCGATGATCACCAGCAGCGGGAACCACATCATGAGCGCCTGGCGCAGGAAGCTCGCCTCGGGCTTGGGCTGCGGGTGGATGGCGACGCCCCGGGCGCGCCAGGCCTCCAGCAGGTCCTGGCTCAGGACCGTGGGCGGGATGTAGGTGGTGAACTCGCCGCCCCCATCCTTGTACTTGCCCTGGACGTGGCCCTCCTCGAGCGTGAGCTCGGCGACCTCGTCGCCCTCGATCTTCTCGACGAAGTCGTTGTAGGCGAGCGGCGGCGGCGTGGTCTGACCCTGCCGCAGCATGGTCACCAGCATCAGGATCATCACGAGGATGACCACCCAGAGGGCGAGGTTCTTGTAGAACTGCTGGTTCAAGCGCGCCTCCCGGCTCGGGCGATCCGCGTGCCGCGGACCCTGTCCGCGCCCGCCGGGCGCCGGGCGCGCGTCCGGAACCCTGCGGGATCTCGCCAGATTAGCACGCACCCCCGGGGTCGCCGGCCGGCGCGCCGCGCCGGGGTCCCATGCGGTAGCCGTCGCGCTCGCACCGGAGTTGGACGCCGCCCGGCAGCTCGATGTGCGATCCCGCGCGGGCGGATGCGAGGAAGCCGAGCATCCGCTCCAGGTGCACGCGCGAGGCGTCGCGGCCCGCGCCGCAGCGGTCGAGGGCGCGCCGCGCCAGGCGCCGGGCCAGGGCCGGCGCCAGCGCCTGCCAGCCGCAGGCCTCGATGCGCAGCCAGGCGCCCTCGTCCCGGAGCCGCCGGGCCTCCTCGCTCTCGACCTGCGCCGCGATCCACTCCGAATCCCTCCGCTGTGCTTCGGCCAGCCCCCCGATCGCCCTGAGCAGCCGGGGGTTGAAGTCCCGGGCGAGGCCGGGGAGCCAGCGCTCGCGCAGCCGGTTGCGCGCGTAGTCGAGGCAGCGGTTCGACGCGTCCTCCCGCCAGGGGATGCGGTGGTGGCGGGCGTAGCGCAGGACCTCGGCCCGGGGGGTCCCGAGCAGCGGGCGCAGGATGCGGCCGTCGGGCGAGCGCTCGGGGATGCCCGCCAGGCCGTCGGGGCCGCTGCCGCGCAGCAGGCGCAAGAGCACCGTCTCGGCCTGGTCGTCGGCGGTGTGGGCGGTGGCGATGGCGGTGGCGCCGGCCGCGTCGGCCAGCTCGCGAAGCGCCGCGTAGCGGAGCCGGCGGGCGGCCTCCTGGAGCGTCGGGCGCTGGCGGCTCGAGCCGCCCCGGCGCAGGGCCCGGGGCTCGACGCGGGCGGCCGCCACGGGCAGGCCGAGGCTCGCCGCCAGCTCGCGAACGGCCGCCTCGTCGGCCTCGGACTCGGCTCCGCGCAGTCCGTGATTCACGTGTCCGATCGAGAGCTTGAGGCAGAGCTCCTGAGCCAGGGACTGAAGGCAGTGGGCCAGCGCGCAGGAGTCCACCCCGCCCGACACGGCCACCAGCAGCGAGCGCTCCCGCACCCCGAGCCGGTCGAGCGCGCTCGCGACCTGCCGAACCAGCATGGCCCGATGGTATAGGCTTCGCGCGGGAGGTGCGGCATGGCCGCGCGCAAGAAGACCACCCGCCGCCGGAAGGGCGCCGAGGCGGCCTCGCGGGGCCTCTCCGCGGCGGAGACGGGCGAGGGCGAGCCGCCGGCCGCGCTGGCCGCCCTGGAGGCGCGGGTGGCCCGCGCCGAGGGCCGCGTCCTGGCGCGCTACCGCGATCCGCTGGGGGGCACCTGGCTGGCCCTGGTTGCCCTGCCCGTCGACCGCATCGAGCCGACGCCGTTCCAGCGCGACCTGTCCGAGGCGCACGCCAAGCGCCTCGAGGAGGTGATCCGCAAGCTCGGCACCTTCCTCGACCCGCTGGTGGCGGTGCCCGCCCCCGACCCGGACGCGAAGGTCGCCTTCTGGACGCCGAACGGGCTCCACCGCCTGAACGCGCTGCGGCGCATGGGGGCGCGCACGGTGACCGCCCTGGTCTCGCCGGACCCCTCCCTCGCCTATCGCATCCTCGCCCTCAACACCGAGAAGGCCCACAGCACGAAGGAGCGCGCCCTCGAGGCCGTGCGCATGGCCCAGGGCCTCGCCGAGCTCGACCCGGACCGCCGCGAGGACGAGTTCGCCCTCGAGCTCGAGGACGGCTCCCTCGTCACCCTGGGCTTCGCCTACGAGGAGCGGCCGCGCTTCGCGGGGGGCGCCTACGCGGCGGCCCTCAAGGCCAGCGACGCCTTCCTGGCCGAGCCCCTCTCCGAGGCCCTGGCCGTGCGCCGGGCCCGGGCCCGCCGGCTGCTGGCCATCGACGACCGCGTCGCGGCGATCATGCAGCAGCTCAAGAGCCGCGGCTTCGACAGCCCCTACCTGCGCAACTTCGTGGTGGCCCGCATCCGGCCCTTCCGGCCCCGGGGTGGCAAGGCCCCCGACGCCGACGCCCTGCTCGAGCACATGGAGGCCAGGGCGGCGGCCTTCGACGCGGGCAAGGTCCGGCCCGAGCAGGTGGCGAAGGCGGCCGGCGCCGCCGAGTGATCACTCCGCCAGGGCGGCCGGCGCCGCCGAGTGATCACTCCGCCGGGGCGGCCGGCGCCGCCGAGTGATCACTCCGCCAGGGCGCTCGCCGCGCCGAGCAGCACCCGGGTGCCGTCGTCCTTGTCGACCCACACGTCGCAGTGCACCCGGGTGCGGGTGCCCTCGGGCACCTGCTCGCGGATCCGGGCCCGGGCCACGACCGTCTCGTCCACCCACAGCACGTTCGTCAGCTTGACCGACATGCGGCCGCCGGCGAGCCAGCCCCGGCCGAAGTGGTCCTGCATCACCTGGCTGACGAAGCAGGTCGTCATCATGCCCTGCACCACGATGTTCGGGAAGCCGAGCTTGCGGGCCTCGTCCCGGTCGGTGTGGTAGTTCCTGCCCGGCCCGGAGAACATCCAGCAGCGCCGCGCGTCCACGGTCTTCTTCAGCGGCGGCAGGTCCGGGCCGGTCGCCGTGGGGAACGCGGGGCGCGGGGCCTTGCGCCGCGCCGCGCCCTCGTCGACGGCGTAGCCCGGCTCGCCCGGCTCGCCCTCCCGGGCCGCCGGCGGCAGGAAGGACTGGTGGGTGCGGCCGCGGATCCGCAGGCGCCCGTCGTCGGCGTCGCAGAGGTCGGTCTCGTTCACCACGTAGTCGCGGCCGCGCTTGCGGTAGCGCTCCACGATGGCCGAGCGCGAGCGCAGGCGCGAGCCGATGGGAACGGCGTCGAAGAGCTCCCAGTCCTGCTGGGCGTGGAGGTTCCCGAAGAGGTTCCGCAGGTACCACTCGCCGAGGAACTTGTAGCACTCCGAGTGGTGCAGGAGCGGCGGGGCGAAGCGCTCGTAGAGCGGGCTCGGATCGTCCAGGGCCTCGGCGTAGAAGGCCACCGCCTCGGGCGTCACCTCGTAGGTGTGGGATCCGCAGTGCCGGCCGACGTGGGCCGTCTCGCCCTTGAGGTTCATGCCGCCGTCCCCGACGCTCTCACCCGTGCGCGAACTCTCGCATAATACCGCGGTGCCCGGAAGGAGCGCCCGCGCCGTGCCGAGCCCGATCCACAACGTGGGGGGCTGGCTGGAGCGCTGGGCCCTGCGCGCCGGCGACCGGCCGGCCCTCGTCGAGCCCGGGCGCAGCCTCGACTACCGCGCACTGGCCGGGCGCAGCGCCGCCTTCGCCGCCTGGCTGGCGCGTTCCGGTGTCGGGCGCGGCGAGCGGGTGGCGCTGTTGCTGCGCAACCGCTCGGCCTACCTGGAGGCCGTCTTCGGGGCGGCGCGGCTCGGCGCCATCGCCGTCCCCATCAACGCGCGGCTCACCGCCCGCGAGGTCGCCGGCCTGCTGGACGACTGCGCGCCCGCGGTGCTCCTCTACGAGGCGGAGCTCTCGGCCCGGGTGGACGACGCCTGCGGGCGCAGCGCGCGCCCGCCCCGGCTGCGCCTGGCCTGCGGCGGCGCGCCCGACGCCTACGAGGAGGCCCTGGCCGGCGCCCCGCCCGCGGCGGCGATCGAGCCGGTCTCGCCGGACGACCCGATGCTGCTCCTGTACACCTCGGGCACCACGGGCGCGCCCAAGGGGGCGCTCCTGCCCCACCGCAAGACCCTCTACAACAGCCTCAACGCCCAGCTCTTCTTCGGCCTGCGCGCCGCGGACCGGGTGCTGGTGGTGCTGCCCTTCTTCCACTCCTTCGGCCTCCTGATCCTCGCGCTGCCGGCGCTCTACACGGGCGCGGCGGTGGTGCTGCGCCCGCGCTTCGATGCCGACGCCTTCTGGCCCGACGTGGAGCGCGAGCGCATCAGCGTGGCCGGCGGCGTACCCACCATGTTCCAGGAGCTGCTCGAGCGCCTCGAGGCCCGGCCCGGGGCCTGGGACCTCGGCTCGCTGCGCGTGCTCTTCACCGCCGGCGCCGCGGTGCCCGTGGAGACCGTACGCGGCTTCGAGCGCCACCGCCTGGTGCTGGCCCAGGGCTACGGGCAGACCGAGACCTCGATCCTCTGCTGCCTCGACGGCCGCGACGCCCTGCGCAAGGCGGGCAGCGTGGGCCGCCCGGTCCTCCACGCCGAGCTGCGGCTCGTCACCCGGCAGAGCGTCGGCGGACCGACCCGCCGCTGGCGCGACGCCGCGCCCGGCGAGCCCGGCGAGATCGTGGTGCGCGGCCCCATCACCATGCTCGGCTACTGGGATCGACCCGAGGCCACGGCCGAGGCGCTGCGGGGCGAGTGGCTGCGCACGGGCGACGTGGCGGTCCGCGACGAGGAGGGCTTCTACACCCTGGTGGGGCGCGCGCGCCAGATGTTCATCTCGGGCGGCGAGAACGTCTACCCGGCGGAGATCGAGGCGGTCTACGCCGAGCACCCCGCGGTGCGCGAGATCGCGGTCGTGGGCGTGCCGGACCCGCGCTGGGGAGAGGTGGGGCGGGCCTACGTGGTGCCCCGCCCCGGCGCAAGCCTCGACCCACGGGCCCTGCTCGCCTGGGGCGCCGAGCGCCTGGCGCGCTTCAAGCTGCCGCGGGACTTCGTGGCGGTGGAGAGCCTGCCGCGCACCGCCTCGGGCAAGGTGGAGCTGCATCGGCTCGAGCGCCCCGACGCGCCGTAGCGCGGCGGCCGCGGCGGGGCGGCGCCTTGACACGCCGGAGACGCTCGGCGAAGAATCCGGGCCGCCTCCCATGCAGACGCGCAAGCCGCAGCTGGATGCCCTCACCGGCGTCCGCTTCTTCGCCGCCTTCCACGTGGTCGTCTACCACCACGCCGCGCTGCTCGACCCGCTGGTGCCGGCCGCCCTCCCCTTCCTCGGCCACTACCTCCACACCGGCTACTCCGGGGTGAACCTCTTCTTCGTGCTCTCGGGCTTCATCCTGGCCTACACCTACTGCGATCCGCGCCGGCCGCCGGTGGTGGATCCCGAGCGCTTCTGGGTGGCCCGCTTCGCGCGCATCTACCCGGTCTACCTGCTCGGACTGCTGCTGGTGGCGCCGCTGGTGGTCTCCCACTTCGCGGCCACCAACGCCGAGGCCACCGCCGCCCTGAAGATCGGCGTGAGCGGGGCCGTGGCGGCCGGCCTCTTCCAGGCGTGGATCCCGCCGCTGGCCGGCATCTGGAACTCGCCGGGCTGGACGCTCTCGGTGGAGGCCTTCTTCTACGCCCTCTTCCCCTTCCTCGTGCCCCTCCTCTGGCCCCTCTCGCGCCGCCAGGCGCTCGTTGCGGCGGGGGTGGCCTGGGCGCTCGGCCTGCTGCCGCCGCTCGTCAGCATGCTCGTGCTCGCCCCCGAGCTGCCCGTGGCGCCGGGGCACGGGCACATGCCGGTCGAGCCGCTCGCCGGCTTCCTGCGCATCGCCCCGATCTTCCGCCTGCACGAGTTCGTCTTCGGGATCTGCCTGGCCCGGGCCTTCTTCCCCGATCCCGCCGCCGGCGCCCGCTCCGCGCGCCGCTTCGGCGCCGTGGCCCTCGGCGCCGCGGCCTCGATCCTGCTGGCCCTGGCGCTCGCCCCGCGCATCCCGCGCCTGCTGATCGAGGCGGGCGTGCTCGATCCCCTCTACGGGGCGCTGATCGTGGGCCTGGCCAGCGGCCGGAGCCCGCTGCGCTCGCTCCTCGCCACGCCCCCGATGCGGATCCTCGGCGAGGCGAGCTACGCGCTCTACATCCTCCACATCCCCTTGCGGGCGTGGATGGAGCGCGGCCTGGGCGCGCCCGTGGCAGAGCTCGGCGCGCGCTTCTTCGCGCTCTACGCGCCGCTGGCCGTCGCCCTCTCGGTGCTGGCCTTCTACGCCCTGGAGGATCCGGCGCGGCGCTGGATCCGCAGCCGCGCCCCTGCCGCGATCGAGCGGCTCACGCGGGCCGTGCGGCCCTGAGCGCCTCGGCTCAGGGCTGGCGGACCTCGTGCGCCGGCGCCTGCCAGGGGCCGAGGGCGTGGGCGATGGCGTTGCCGACGCCGGCCAGGGCGAGGCAGGCCAGCACGATGGCGCTGGCCATGGCCAGGGGGCGCGCGCGGCGGCGCTCTCGCCTCGCGACGGCCTCGAGCGAGCCGGCGGTCTCGGGATAGCTGAAGCTGGCGGCCATCGGGGCTCCTCCCTCGCGGGCGCTCGCGCGCCCATCCGGGAAGTGGCCCTCCGGCACCCCTGCGTGGCGGCCCATGTTGGATTTTTCGGATCGGGCCGGAGCGGACTTGAGCCCCGCGGGGAAAGACGCCGCAGCGGCGCCTCGGCCGAGGGGCCCGGATCAGCGGCTCCGCCGCCTCATCAGGCCGAGACCCAAGAGGCCGAGCGAGAGCAGGGCCACGGCGCCGGGCTCCGGAACCGGGTCCACGGAGGCGCCGCTCAGCGTGACCGTGCCGCAGCCACCCCCGAAGCAGCCGGTGCCGGCGACACCCGAGTCGTTGAACGTCGGGAACACGTCGATGCCGTCCGCCCCGTTGGCGAGCACGTGGAACGTGATCGTGCCCATCGTGTAGTTGCCAAGGGGCA
>Ga0299906_10004311_pt1 | contig 11677 bp, 10 predicted proteins | sample RVTome_14_FD_200259 | JGI IMG/M metagenome (GOLD analysis project Ga0299906, IMG submission 200259) | Soil microbial communities from uranium-contaminated site in the Upper Colorado River Basin, Wyoming, United States - RVT145D125 (version 2) ... | reverse complement strand
TCGGTACACGTGGACCTCGACCGGTCTCCCCATCTCTTGCATCGCCGTGTCGAAGGCGAGCACCGACGCCTCAGGAATGCCTTCATCCTTGTCGCCGAAAAAGCCGAGTACCGGCGCCTTGATAGCCGCCAGACTCTCGCGCTCCGTGGGAAGCGGCCCGTAGTACACCGCGCAGGCGGCCAGAGTGGGCTCGGCCACAGCCAACTTGATGGAATATCCCCCTCCCATGCACCAGCCGATCGAGCCAATACGGTCGGGCTTCACGTCGGGGCTCGTTTTTAGATAGGCGAAGGCGGCCGCGAGATCGCGAAGCGCCCGGTCCTCGGGCAGCCCGCGCATGAGCTCGTGCGCCTGCTCCGGATTGTCGGTTTGCTTGCCGCGATAGAGGTCCACTGCCAGTGACAGGTACCCTTCCCGCGCGAGCTGATCCGCCATGCCCCGAATCTGTTGGTTCAAGCCCCACCACTCGTGAATCACCACCAGAGAAGGAAAGGGACCCTGGCCCTTGGGCCTCGCCAGATAGCCCACCACCTGTTCCGAGCCGCTGGAAAAGGCCACCTCGCCCGGCCCCAACACCGGACCGCTCGGAGCCGCGGGAACGGTGGATGTGGTCGGTGCGGGAGCCGGTTCCGGCGAACAACCGGCAAGGAGCGCCAGTGTGAGGGGAAACGGAGCCACCTTGGTAAGTACTACGCGCATGCTCTTTACTCCTCCAGAGGTTTCAACCAGCGATTCAGGATATCCCGGGTATCGACCCCGGTGCATGGAAAGAAGGAGCGGCAGGTCTTCCAGGGGGAAGCGCCGCCGCTGGCGGGCGAATGTGCCGGTCCATCTCCGCCTCCAGGTTAACTCGAAGATTACCTCCGCGTGGAGGAGGTCCAGTTCTTCTGCATAACCGCGCCAAGACTCACCTGTTCACCCGAGTAAGTACATCGGGTCGGACGTTTCCGAACACCGCGAGCTGTTTGCCGCTTCGATCACGGAATAGATAGCACGGACCATCCGGGATCTCGATCGGGCCCGCTTCGGGCCGCCCTCCTCGTCCTTCGAGCTCGCGCACCGTGGAGTCGAGGTCGCGAACAGAGAAGACCTGAAGACAGCTCGGCGCGGGCCGATGATCGGCGATGAGAAGGAGCGGGCCGACCGCGACCCGAAACGCTGCGACCTTGGCGCCGAACTCTTCGAATTGCCAAATCTTCTCGGCCCCGAGGATGTCGCCGTAGTACGCGAGATCCTCTTCGAAGCGGCTGGTTCCGACGTAGAGGTACTTCAGCTCACCCAGCGGAATTTTGGGGCTCTCCATGGAACGTTCATACAACGCCCGCTGGTCCTTTTCCAGCTCGCGCATTTCCGGTCGTTCTCTTAGTTGACCTACAGGCAACTAGTCGGTATACTTGTCCCCGAGGATGGACCATGAAACGAGGAGAGCGGAGTGGCGAAAGAACCCCCGAGACCCGCATGCGTGTTCCTGATTCCGGTGGTGCGGGACTCCGACCGGAAGCCCCACCCTTCTACCCTCTGGCGGCTACTGCAGGACGCCGTCGTAAGAACCTGCGGGGCGGTCACCGGCCCGGAAACCGTCCTCTACTACCGCAACCCGTCGGCGGTTCCGGGCGCCTGGTCACCGGGCGAGGGGCAAGAAGCGGTGGAAGACCTGAGCAGAAAGTATACAGTGGCGGTCCCGGCCGACCGGTTGGATGAGCTCCGGGCATTCCTCCGGCGGGCCGGCAATTCCTTTGACCAAAGGGTCATGTATCTCGAGGTCGCGGGATACGCCGAATTCTTGGAGGTCCGCCCCGAGGACGGGTTCCTGGAGGTGTGAGAGTTTCTCCTGGGACGCGGGCTCGGTGAATCGGAAGCGAGGTCAGGCATGAAGAAACGCGACTATCAGACGATTACCGGCAGGACGCTCGATCTCGGCGTGCTCGGCGACGGGGAGCGAAGGTTTCTGAAAAAGGTGCACCGGAAGTACGGCGGCGGGCCGGAGTGGTCCGCGTTCGCTTCTTGGTGGACGGAACAGTTCCAGCGCTCGCGGCTTCGCGAGGACTCCCTTGCGTATCGCATCTGTCAGGACCTGGAGGCCCGCCTCGGCATCGCCCAGGGGAAAGTAGCCAACCCCGATTACCGCGACTACCTGGCAGACCTGATCGAGCAGCGCTATGGCTCCCGCTACCGGTTCTGCAAGGAGACCGGCGTTGACCCGGGCCACCTAAGCCGTGTCTTTGCCAGCCGCTCCGAGCTATCGCTTCAAAGCCTACAACGGATTCTCGAGGCACTCCATGCGGCACTGGTCATCCAGCCCCAGGAGAATCTCGCCGAAAGGGTCAGCCCCGAGCGAGCCGCGGAGGCGCTCGCCGCGGTGGCGCGGTAGAGTGTTCTCCCGAGCTTCCGAGCCTGGAAGAGAGGTGTGCACCGCGGGTGCCAGACTTTTCTTGAATGCCTTCCTCGCTGCGTACTTGCGCCGCCGTGGCTCGTCCGCCGACTCGTTGGAGTTGTACCCAAGCCAGCGCCCCCATCCGGCGAGAAGGCCGCCCAGGCTTCGGCAAGCGGTGTTGTCTCACGACGGCAAGATTTCCCATTCTCAACCGTCGAGCTCGCGAATCCGTCAGGGGGCGGGAGCGGCCAGGAGGGAGTCCACCTTTTCGACCAGTTTTTCGAAAGGCTGCTCGGTGCTGGGAGCGGGTGTCAGGCGCCCCTGGTGGTCGATCAGGAAGTTGGCGGGGTAGCGCGCCGTGGTACGGTAAATCTCGGGAACGTCTCCTTCGGTGGTGAGCAAGGGATAGGTGATCGAGACCTTCTCCGCGGCGAAATCGCGCTGGAGCTCGGAGTCCTCGGTCGAGAGCCCGAAGACGACGAAACCCTCTTCGGCTCGGCTCTTGTAGAGCTCGTCGAGCTCCGGCATCTCCTTCCTGCAGGGAGGACACCAGGTCGCCCAGATGTTGATGAGCACCACCTTCCCCTGGTGGTCGGAAAGGCGGTGGGTCTTTCCGTAGATATCGGTCGTCTCGAACTCCGGCGCCTCGACGTTCTCGAGCGCGAGAAGCTCCGCCTGTTTCGCGCGGCGGATCGCGCCGCGGATGGGAAGCCAGGTCAACGCCAGCGACAGGAGCGCGAGCGCCAGCCCCGCCTTCGATGCCCTTCCCAGGCTTCCGCGCCGATGGTCGAGGAGCGCGAACACCGCAGTCACCATGAACGGCAATGCCATGGCGAGAGCGGTCATCGAGAGGCGGAAGACGAAATCGGCATCGCGGTTGGCGCTCGCGCGCGTGAGGGTGAAGTACGTCAGAGCGCCAAGCGCGGCCGAGGCGAAAGGCGAAGCTATCCCGGCGGCCAGAGTGCGATTCGAACCGGCTCCGGACATGGAGGGAACCTAGCACGGTTCAGCTCGAGGCTCCAGTATCCTGGCGGGACGTAGGCTCGGCATCGACCCGATCGGCCGCGCCGCTCTTGAGAATCCCTTAGCCTTTCGCGAGAACCATCTCGCCGTCGTTGACCATGGCGACAGCGAGACCGGGGACACCCCAGCCCTCGGCGCCTCGCTTGCCGGACCCCGCTGATTTCCCTATTCTCCCTCCCTATGCCGGTAGGACCGAGCTTCCGTTCTGAGTGATCGGGTGGATCGTGTACGTGAAGGGCTAGCATTTTTTGCTCAACATCGACGGCTCGCAGGGCGAAGGAGGGGGCCAGATTGTCCGCTCGTCTCTCAGCCTTTCGCTTCTGACGGGGAAGCCGTTCCGCATCGTGAACATCCGGGCCGGGCGCGAGCGACCCGGCCTCATGCGACAGCATCTGACCGCGGTACGCGCCGCCGAAGCCGTTTCCGGCGGAGAAGCTTCCGGCGCCACGGCGGGATCCGCGGAGCTCACGTTTCGTCCGGGAGAAACGAAACCGGGCGAGTATCGGTTCGACATGGGTACGGCGGGAAGCACCACGCTCGTCCTTCAAACCGTGCTGCCGGCTCTGATGCTGGCGAAAGGGCCGTCGTCGTTGACGCTCGAGGGGGGAACCCACAACCCCTTCTCGCCTCCGTTCGACTTCCTGGCGAAGGCGTTCCTCCCGATCGTGAACCGCATGGGACCCCGGATCGAGGCCATCCTGGAGCGGCCCGGCTTCTATCCCGCGGGAGGCGGACGAATGCGAGTCGCGATCGAGCCGGCGGAGAAGCTCGAGAGGCTCGGTCTCCTCGATCGCGGCGAGATTCTGGCCCGGCGGGCTCGCGCGATCGTGGCGGTCCTGCCTCGATCCATCGCCCAGCGGGAGGTCGCCGCCGTCTCCAAGAGGCCGGGCTGGGGTTCCGCTTCCTTTCAGATCGAAGAGGTGAGAGACGCTCCAGGCCCGGGAAACGTCGTGATCCTGGAAGTCGAAAGCGAGCACCTCACCGAGGTCTTCACCGGTTTCGGCGAGAAAGGAGTCCCCGCGGAAACGGTGGCCGGGGGGGCCGCCGACGAGGCTGCGGAGTACTTGCGGGTCGGAGTTCCGGTAGGAATGCACCTGGCGGATCAGCTTCTGCTGCCGATGGCCCTCGCGGGAGGCGGATCGTTTCGGACGCTGGCCCCGACGAGGCACACCGAGACTCAGGCGGAGGTGTTGCATCGATTCCTGGGCGTCGATGTGCGGAAGAACGTGATGGGGGATGGTCGGTGGGAGTTTCAGATCGGCGGTGGTAGGCTTCTCGGTCGAGAACGAGCGTGAGCAGCCATTTCGAGTGCATCGGTCTTCGCTCGCCGGATCCGGACTCGTTCGCGCGGCTCCTGGATCTCTTGATCGACCAGGCGGGCACAACCGCGTCATAACCTTTCCACAATTCTGCCGTTTCACGGGCACCCTCCCTCGTTAGCCTCTAGCCATGGAGAGCCCGCAATGGAATGGACCGGATGCGTCGCGCCAGCGAAAAAGGGATCGGCGATGAGTCCCAGCGCACAGGATGGGGTTCACCCCGGGTCGCCGCCGATCTCGCGCAATGGACTCCACGTGGCCATCATCATGGACGGCAACGGCCGCTGGGCCCACGCCCGAGGCAAGTCCCGCACGTTCGGACACCGCGCGGGTGCCCAAGCGGTGCGCCGCACCGTCAAGGCGGCGGCCCGCCAGGGGGTCTCCGTGCTGTCGCTCCATGCCTTCTCCGCGGACAATTGGGGACGCCCGCGCGAAGAGGTCGATACGCTCCTCGCGCTTTTCGAGAAATACCTGAGGGTGGAGATGCGCCGCTGTCTCGGAAACGGCATCCGTTTGCGGGTGATCGGCCGGCGCGATCGACTCCCGGGCTCGCTTCAGCTCGAAGTCGCGAGGGCGGAGGCGCGCTCCGCCGGTGGGACCCGGATGCTCCTGCGCATCGCGGTCGACTACTCGGCGCGCGACGCCATCCTCGCCGCCGCTCGGGAGAGGCGCGAGGCCGGCGCCGGCCGGGAAGACTTCGCGGAGGCCCTGGCCCGCGTCATCCACGGGGGCGAGGCCCGGGACGTCGACCTCCTGATCCGCACGGGCGGTGAGCGGCGGCTCTCCGACTTCCTCCTGTGGGAGAGCGCCTATGCCGAGCTCTACTTCACCGATCGCGCGTGGCCCGATTTCGACGGAGACGACCTGGCGGCGGCGCTCGCGTGGTTCCGCGGCCGCGAACGCCGCTTCGGCGGGCTCCTGAAGACGCCGCCTCCGTTCGAGACGGTGGCGGGGAAACCGCTCCCGTGAGACTAGAACGCTCCGGCGTAGGCGTTCAGCGCCGGCTGACCGCCGAGGTGGGCGTAGAGGACGCGGGAGCCCTCGGCGATTCGACCGGTCCGCACGAGGTCGATGAGCGCGGCCATCGATTTTCCTTCGTACACGGGATCGGTGAGCATCCCTTCGAGGCGGGCGCAGAGACGAATCGCTTCGATCGTCTTGTCGTCGGGGACGCCGTAGCGGCCTCCGTGCCATTCGTCGAGGAGCACGATCTCCTCGTCCACGAGCTCGCGCCCGAGGCCGATCGCTTCCGCCGTTCGCTGCGCGATCCTCGAGACCTGCTCGCGAGTCTTTTCGACCGTCGCCGAGGCGTCGATCCCCAGCACTCTTCGCGGACGCTCCTGGAGCGCGAAGCCCGCGATCATCCCGGCCTGGGTCGATCCGGTGACCGAGCAGACGATGATGGTGTCGAAGAAAACTCCGAGTGCTCGCTCTTGTTCCTGAACCTCCTCCGCCCACCGCGCGAAGCCGTGGCCTCCGAGAGGATGATCGGAGGCGCCCGCGGGAATCGCGTACGGCTTTCCTCCCCGGGCCGTCACCGACTCGATCGCCTGCTCCCAGCTCGGGCGGAAGCCGATATCGAAGCCGGCATCTACGATGCGGACGTCCGCCCCCAGAATGCGGGACAGGAGGATGTTCCCCACCTTGTCGTAGACCGCGTCGGGCCAATCCACCCAGTGCTCCTGGACCAGGACGGCGGAAAGACCGAGCCGCGCGGCGACCGCGGCGACCTGGCGCGTGTGGTTCGACTGGATCCCGCCGATCGAGACCAGAGTGTCGCACCCTTGCGCGAGCGCCTCGGCCACGAGGTACTCGAGCTTCCGGACCTTGTTGCCGCCGAACGCGAGCCCGGAGTTGCAGTCCTCCCGCTTCGCCCAGATTTCGACGTTGCCGCCGAGGTGCCGGCGAAGGCGCTCGAGCCGGTGGATGGGCGAGGGGCCGAAGAGGAGCGGCACCCGAGCGAAGTCTTCGAGGCTCATCCCATCAATAATAATAGAGTTCGAACTTCACCTTCCGGGAATACGTAAGCACGACAAGAGGTTCCCATGCTCCACCAACTCTGGAAGGACGTCCAATATTCCGCCCGGAGGCTCGCCCAGCGGCCGGGATTCACGCTGGTGGCGATTGCCTCGCTCGCCCTCGGGATCGGGGCCAACAGCGCCATCTTCAGTCTGGTCAACGCGGTGCTGTTGAGGAAGGCTCCCCTCGAGAAGCCCGAGGAGCTCGTCGAGATTTACCTTTCCTCCCCGGAGTTCGAGTACAACGCGTTCTCTTACCCGGACTATCGGGACTTCGTGGAGGGAACGAAGGGCCTCTTCGCCGAGGTTTCGGGGACGAAGCTCACCCTGACCCAGACGGACAGCGACTCCGGAGTCGAGGTCCTCCCGGCGGAGATAGTGACGGGCAACTATTTCGGGACCCTCGGCATCGAGGCCGCGATCGGTCGAACGATCCTCCCGGAAGACGACCTCGCCCCGGGAGCGCACCCGGTGGTGATGCTCGGCCATAATCATTGGCTCAAGGCCTTCGGAGGCGATCCCGCCGTCGTCGGCCGCGAGGCCCGGATCGGAGGCCTTCCTTACACCATCATCGGCATCGCTCCCGCGGACTATGAGGGCCACTTCCGCGGGCTCGTGCCCGCTTTCTTTCTCCCGCGGATGATGCTGAACGAGGTTTCCCCCTCCAACTACGACCAGCTCGAGTCCCGCGGCGATCACGGCCTCTTCGTAAAAGGGCGGCTGCGCCCCGGCACGACCCTCGCCCAGGTCCAGACCGCGGCTGATGCCGTGGCCGAGCGGCTTCGGGAATCCGCGATCGAGGACTGGGATCCTCAGGCGAGCTTTCTCTTCGTCCCCACCTCGGACGTGATCCTCTACCCTCCCTTCGATCGCTTCGTCCGCGCCGCGGCCTGGCTCCTCATGATCGTGGTGGGTTTGGTGCTTCTGATGGCCTGCGTGAACCTCGCAAGCTTTCTTCTGGCGAGGGCCCTCGACCGCAGGAAGGAAGTCGCGCTTCGCATCGCTCTCGGGGCGACTCGCGGCCGTCTCGTAGGACAGCTCCTCACCGAGACGCTCCTTCTCGCCCTTCTCGGAGGCGTCGCCGGCGTCGCTCTCGGTCAGGGGCTCCTCGCGCTCCTGGTGGGCGCCGATCTTCCGCTTCCCGTTCCCCTGACGCTCGATCTGGGTCTCGACCCGAGGGTGCTCGGCTTCAGTCTCCTGGTGTCCCTCGCCGCCGGCCTACTTCTCGGTCTCGCGCCCGCTCTCCAGACCACGAACCCCGACGTGTCCGCGACCATCAAGGACGAGAGCGCGGGCGTGGGACGCTCGGGAGGGCTCACGCTCCGAAACGCGCTCGTCGTTCTCCAGGTGGCGACGTCCGTCGTGCTTCTCGTGGGGGCGGGCCTGTTCCTCCGGAGCTTCCAGCGCATCCAGACCGTCGACCCCGGTTTCGGCCGCGAGCCTTCCGCGGTCCTCACGATATTGCTTCCGGGATCCCGATACTCCGAGCAGCAAGGACGACTCTTCGAGAAGCGTCTCGAGGAGCGCCTCCTCCGGGTGCCGGGAGTGACCGCCGTGGGGGTCACCAGCAATCTGCACCTCAACACCCTCAACACCCAGAACATGAACTTGAACGTCGACGGGGTCGAGCCTCCCCCCGGCCGCGAGTCGCACATGGTGGATCGCGCCACGGTGAGCGTCGGGTTTTTCGAGGCCGCGGGTGTCCGTATCCTTCGAGGGCGCAACTTCGAGGCGAGCGATCTTCCAGACTCTCCTCGGGTGGCGATCGTGAACGAGGCGCTCGTCGACAAGTTCTGGCCCGGCCAGGATCCCCTGGGCCGCATGCTGCGCCGTCCGGACGAGGGGGACGAAGACCTGATGATCGTCGGAGTCGCGGCAACGGCCAAGATCCGTTCGCTCGGAGAAGCGCCCCGGCCGTTCGTCTACGTGCCGTTCTCTCAGAGGTACACGTCCTATGTCACGGTGGTGGCCAGGACCGCCGCCGATCCCGAGCGCACGTCGATCGACCTCGTGGCCGCCTCACGAGAATTGGACCCGGAAATCTGGATCTGGGAATCGACGACCATGGCGCGCTACCTCGGCATCGTGCTCCTGCCGGCCCGTCTGTCGGCGCTTCTGCTCTCGGCTTTCGCCGCCGTCGCTCTCGCGCTCGCGAGCATCGGGCTCTACGGCATCGTGAGCTACTCCGTGTCCCAGAGGTCCCGCGAAGTGGGGATTCGCATGTCTCTCGGAGCCGACGGGGGAAACGTCGTGGGAATGCTCATGGGGAGCGGGCTCAAGCTGGTCGGAATGGGCGCGGCGTTCGGAGTCGTGGCCTCGCTCGCGGCGATGCCCGCACTCGCCAGTTTGCTCTTCGGGATTCAGCCGAGGGACGTCGTCTCCTTCGTCGTCATGCCGTTGGTGCTTGTCGTGGTCGCGACCCTCGCCGCCTACGTTCCCGCGAGACGGGCGAGCCGCATCGACCCCGTGCGGGCGCTCAAGGCGGAGTAGGGGGAGTCGCTTTCCCTCGTGGCTCGCGGGGTTATGATAACCTCCCTCCACCACGAAAAAACTCTTCCATCGTCGTGTGAGGTGAGCCGTGAGGTCCATGACGCTTCCGCTGATGGGGTTGCTGGCCCTGGGCGCTTCCGATCGCGCCTCGACGCAGCCGTCCGGGCGCGAGAGGGAGTGGCCGGTCCTCGAGGACATCCTCGAGAACGGCGAGGTCGTGGCCATCGAGGAGATGGGAACGGGCGCCAACAAACCCTTGAAGGTCACGCTGCGGAAGGAGGGTCGCACCGCCTCCGGCGTCTATAAACCCATCAAGCGCGGGCCGCGAGAGGAAGCGTGGGAGAGTTATCAGGCGGAGGTGGCCGCCTACGAGCTCGACAAGATGCTGGGACTTCGCATGGTCCCGCCCACGGTCGAACGGGAGATTCGAGGGGTCAAGGGATCCCTTCAGCTCTGGGTCGAGGGCAGCCGCCTCTTCCAGGACGCGCGGGCCGAGGCTCCAGGGGGAGCTGCCTGGGAGCGGACGATGTCCCGCATGAAGATCTTCGATAACCTCATCAGCAACTGGGCCCGGAGCGACAGGGACTTCATGGTGGACTCCGAGTGGAACGTTCTCCTCATCGACCACTCGCAGGCGTTTCTCAGCACCAATGAGCTCAGCGCGAAACCCGATCAGGTTCCCTCGATTTTCGACAAACGCCTGATGGAACGACTCCGTTCGCTCCAGTCGGAGACGCTTTCCATGCGCTTCGGCCGTTTGCTTCTGGACCCTCAGGTCCGCGCTATCCTCGGGAGGCGCGACGCGCTTCTCACCTTGATGGAAAAGTTGATCGCCGAGAAAGGCGAATCCGCGGTCCTGTTCTGAGGAGATGGGCGGGAACGTTTCCGCCTTGAGCGCCCCCCGCCGCCTTCTCGTCGTTCGCGCCGGCGCCCTCGGGGATACGCTGATGGTGACGCCGCTCCTGCGGGCTCTGAGGGAGAGGTTCGAGAACGCGGAGATTGACGTCCTCTGCTCTCGACTTGCGGCCGACATCCTCGAGCTCTCGCCCGGAGTTGCCCGGCGATTCGCCCTGCGGTACCGGAATCTCCCGTATGCGCTGTCGCTCGAAAAGCGGAAGCTGGTTCGCGAGCTTCGCTTGCGCGGCTACGACTTCGCGGTCCTGCTGGAGCGGGCGGAGCGCTACCGTCTCCTCCTGGAGCGCGCGGGCATTCGAGAGATCCGGAGCTTTCGCGAAACTCCGTTCGACCCTCGAGCCCACGCCATCATCAACAATCTCAGAGCCGCGGGGCTCGAGGACGGCGGCTTCGGTTTCGATATGGAGGTATTCCTCTCCGACGAGGATCGGAATCGGGCCGCGGGTCTCCTGAGCGCCGTCCCCCCTCCGAGGATCGGGATCCACGTCGGTTACGGCCCTCGAGGCAAGAAGCGAAACCAGAGCGAGAGGCTGAAGGGCTGGTCTTCCGACAATTTCACCGAAGTCGCGGCGGGGCTTCTGGCCGAGGGGAAGAGCCTGGTGTTCACCGGAAGCCGCGAGGACCGCGCGGACGTCGAGGCGATCCTCGCAAGGCTTCCCGCGGGCCGGGGCGTCCTCAGCCTCGCGGGCCGCACGCCGCTCCGGACCCTCGCGGCGGCGATCGAAAGGCTCGACGCTCTGGTTTCCGTCGACTCGGGTCCGGCGCATCTCGCGGCCGCGATGGGAACGCCTCTTCTGGTTCTGTGGGGGCCGGCGATCCTGGAGCAAGTGCGGCCCTTGTCGTCGCGCTCTCCGGTCACGGTCCTGCGCCATGCGCCTCCCTGCGCCCCCTGCTACGAAACGCCCTTGATGAAGACCTGCCGCCGCAACGTGTGCATGGAATCGATCACGCCGCGGGAAGTCCTCGCCGGCGTGGGCGCGCTCCTCGACCGTGGGGAAAATCCGACGAAGACAGCGACGAACGCGCGGTCGTCGCCGCCAAGTCCCTGATTCCCTGGATCTAAGGGCAGTCCCGAGACCTCCACCCCTGGCACGAGCTTTGCTCTCAGTGCGATCCCGTGGAGTCTATTCTCATTGCCGCCCTGGTCCTTCTCTCCCCGCCGGGCGCCGTCTCGGACGCGGAACAGCTTCTCAAAGTCGTCTCGTACGACCGAAATCTGGCGGCCAGGACCCCCGATGGGCTGCGCCTGCTGATCCTGTTCGCTCCGGAAAGCGAGGCCTCCCGCACCGGCGCCGTCGATCTTCAGAAAGAAGTGGCGGTGATCGTCCGCGAGCGAGGAGCGCTCGCCCCCGCGGCAACGGAAATGCTTCCGTTCGCGTCTGGAGAGGCGCTCTATCGTGACCTCGTCGCGAAGAAGATCTCGGCGGTCTACGTCGCCGAGGGTTTCGGCGCGGCTCTTGCCGACGTGGTCCGCGCCGCCGAAGATGCCGGCGTCATGACGCTCGCGGGAAGCGCCGAGGACGTCGAGCGCGGGCTCG
>Ga0299906_10004310_pt1 | contig 11678 bp, 6 predicted proteins | sample RVTome_14_FD_200259 | JGI IMG/M metagenome (GOLD analysis project Ga0299906, IMG submission 200259) | Soil microbial communities from uranium-contaminated site in the Upper Colorado River Basin, Wyoming, United States - RVT145D125 (version 2) ... | reverse complement strand
CTCCATGCGGTTGGATTCGATCTCACGCCCGCGCCCCTCCGGCTGGCGGGGAATCGCAGCGGCCGCCGTCATCGCATTCGCACCAGGCCACGTGGGCCATGCCGACCCGCCGGCGCCTGCGACGAAGCCGACGTACACGGTGGGAGACTGGTGGCAGTACACCGGACGGCGCATGCCCTGGGGTGCGAAATGCTTCACAGACCTGACCCTGTTCGCCTCGGACTCCAGCTCGCTGTTCTCCTCGCGAGCACAGCCGTCTCGGCCGCAACAATAGACTGGGTAGCCGTGGGGCTACCGGGCAACGCCGCCGACTCGCTGAACGGCCACGGGGCCGTCGACTACAGCTACCGGATCTCGAAGTACGAGGTGACGAACGCGCAGTATGTCGAGTTCCTCAACGCGGTAGCGGTGGTGGCGGACCCGAACGGACTCTACAACCCGGAGATGGCGACGGGCCTCGCTGGGGGTATCGCGCGCAGCGGCGCCGCGGGCGCCTACCACTACGCCCCCCTGGACGGCCGAGAGCAGGCGCCCGTGACCTACGTTTCGTTCTACGACGCTCTGCGCTTCGCGAACTGGCTGCACAACGGACAGGGTGCGGGCGCCCAGGACGCCACGACGACCGAGGATGGCGCGTATACCATCACGGCGCAGGGGATCTCCGACAACTCGATCGTGCGCAACGCGGGCGCGCGAATCGTGCTGCCGAGCTGGGACGAGGCCTACAAAGCGGCGTTTCACGACGCACTTGGAATCCAAGCGACGGACTGGTTCCGCTATCCCACGGGCACGGACACACGGACGACGTGCAGCAGCCCCACGAGCGCTTCGAATCGAGCCAACTGCGAGAACGTGGTGCGCGACGTGACAAACGTTGGTAGCTACGCGTCATCGGCCAGCCCGTGGGGGACCTTCGATCAAGGCGGAAACGTGTGGGAGTGGAGTGAGGCCGTAAGCGCTTCTGGAGCGGGCCGCGAGATTCGCGGCGGATCGTTCCAGGACACCTCGAATTCCATGTCGTCGTCCGGCCAGCTCTCGGATGTCCCGGAGGATGAGTCCCCTGTGGAAGGCATCCGCCTCGTGTCGCTCGTAGTGCCCGAGCCCAGCACCGGCCTGCTCGTCGCTTTGGGGCTGCTGGGCCTCGCTCGGCGGGGGCGGCGCTCGCACGGCAAGCGGTGATGACTCCCTCGGCAGGCCGGCACGGTCGCTCGGTGCGCCGGAACCCCCTGGGCGCCCTGGCCCTGCTCTTGTCAGCCCTGATCGTCGGATCTCTTCCGTCCGCGCCCGCCCTCGCCGTCACGATCGACTGGGTGACGGTGGGCCTTCCGGGCAATGCGTGCGAGGTCCAGAGCCAGGGCTGCTTCGGCGGGGTCGACTACACCTACCGGATCTCGAAGTACGAGGTGACGAACGCCCAGTACGCCGAGTTCCTGAACGGCGTGGCGGCGAGCGATCCGAACGGGCTCTACAACCCCCAGATGACCTCCTCGCCGCGCGGCGGCATCACCCGCAGCGGCGGCGACGGGAGCTACGTCTACACCGCCATCGCCGGCCGTGATCAGATGCCGGTGGTGTTCGTCTCGTTCTACGACGCGCTGCGCTTCGCGAACTGGATGGACAACGGCCAGATCGTGGGGTTCCAGGACGCCACGACGACCGAGGACGGCACCTACACCATCACCGAGCAAGGGATCCTGGACAACACCATCGTGCGCAACGCGGGCCCCCGGATCGCGATCCCGAGCGAGGACGAGTGGTACAAGGCCGCCTATCACGACGCTCTGGGGATGCAGTCGACCGACTACTTCCGGTATCCGGCGGGATCGAGCACGATCGTGACGTGCGACTTCCCAAGCAATGCTCCGAACTCCGCGAATTGCGGACCTACGGTGAACGACTTCACCGACGTAGGGAGCTACACCGCTTCGAGCAGCCCCTGGGGTACCTTCGATCAGGGTGGCAATTCCTACAATTGGAACGAGGCCGTCGACGAGAACGGGTTCAACAGGCAGGCTCGCGGGGGATCGTGGGCAGATGGTCATATCGCCCTGGCGTCGACCACTCGGAGATTCAACAATCCGCTGGATGAGAACGAGATCACCGGCTTCCGACTGGTAGCGCCCATCCCCGAGCCCAGCACCGGCCTGCTCGTCGCCCTGGGCCTGCTCGGGCTGGCTCGGCGGCGGAGGGCCCGCTAGCCGGCGACCGGACCCCCCGCGCCCACCCCGCGCGAAATCACTAGCCAACAGAACGGACTGTATGGTAAAACGCCCGACGCGCGGTCGGGCGTCCGGCGGCGCCCATCCCTTCCGTCCAGGGGGCTCCCGTGAAGCAGGCCGTCACCGGGCTCGAGCTGACGCTCGCCGCAACCATCCTCCTCCTGCTGCTCGCCGCGCCGGGGGTGGCTCGCGCCGACGACGCCGAGCTGGCGCCGCTGGCCGCCGACGCCGCGCTCCGCGGCTGCGACCTGCTCGACCCGGCCCACTGTCTCTACCCGTTTCCGAGCGATCACTTCACCGAGGCCGCGCCGGCCGGCAGCCCCCAGTCCGAGGCGCGCGGCGGCACGGGGCGGCGGGTGGCCTTCCAGCTCGCAGCGATGCCCCGCAACTCCCAGCAGAAGCCCATCGACCCGAGCGAGTGGAACCGCAACGACGGCTTCTCCCCCGGCCAGCTGATCGTCACCTACGTGCCCCACGTGAGCCTGCCCGCCAGCTACGGGGCGATCGACGCCGAGCTCGGCGTGGCCGACCTCGCCAAGAGCCTCGACGCCGACGCGCCGGTGCTGCTGCTGCGCGTCGAGCAGGACGCCTCGGGCGCGATCGTCGCCGCCACCCGCCACCTCGCCTGGGCCGAGCGCGACCGGAACGCCGGCATCGTCGTGCAGAGCGGCGAGGACAACGGCGGCGTGGTGGTCGACAACCCGGGCGAGACGCCGATCGCCCTGCTGATCCGCCCCGGTGTCAACTTCGAGGAGGGCGCTCGCTACGTGGTGGCGCTGCGCGACCTGCGCGACAGCGACGGCCGCCGCATCCCCGCCTCCACCGCCTTCCGCGTGTGCCGCGACCGCCTCGGGAGTGCGCTGCCCGCCGTGCAGCAGCGCTGCGACGCCCTCGAGGAGACGGTGTTCCCCGCGCTCGCCCTCGCCGACGTCGAGCGCGACGAGACCCTCCAGCTCGCCTGGGACTTCACCGTCGCCAGCACCAACAGCCAGATCGGCCGCCTGCGCCACATGCGCGACGTGGCCTTCGCGACCCTCGCCGGGGGCGCCGCCACCGACTGCACCGCGCACGTCGACGACAGCCACTGCCTCGCGCCCGGCTTCACCGTCGAGGAGGTGCTCACCGGCGGCGACGTCGAGGGCGGCATCTTCCGCCAGATCCACGGCACCCTCACCGTGCCGAGCTTCGTCACCCCGCTCGACCCCTCCCCCGCCGAGGACCCCGCCATCCAGGCCGTGCTCAGCCAGCTCGAGAACGAGTTCCCCGAGGAGTTCGAGGCGCTCTTCGAAGGCGGTGACATCGCCACCAGCCTGTCGCTGCCGCCGAACCGGCTCTTCTACGCGCCCGACGAGATCAACCCGAACGATCCCCGCTCGCTCCTCTACGGCGACGGCCTGCCCGACAGCCTCGGCACGATGACGCGCCCCTTCATGTGCCAGATCCCCGACGTCGCGACGGCCGCCGACCCGGCCACCGCCGGCATCTACGGCCACGGCCTGCTCGATCGGCGCCACGCCATCACCTACGACGGCGTCGACGACATCAGCCGCGAGCACAACTACATGTTCTGCGCGGTCGACTGGTTCGGCTTCGCCACCGGGGACATCGGAAACGTCGCCACCTCGCTGATCGACCTCTCCAACTTCCCGGTGATCCCCGACGCCGGACAGCAGGGCATCCTGAACTTCGCCTTCCTGGCCCGGCTGATCCGCCACCGCGACGGCCTCGCCTCCCACCCCGCCTTCCAGGACGCGGGCGGCCAGCCCCTCTTCGACCGCAGCCACGTCTTCTACGACGGCAACAGCCAGGGCGGCATCCTGGGCGGCGCGGTGATGGCGATCTCGAAGGACGTGACGCGCGGCATCCTGGGCTCGCTCGGCGCCAACTACTCGCTGCTGCTGCGGCGCAGCAAGGACTTCGATCTCTACTCGGTGCCGCTCTACCTCTCCTACCCCGATCCCCTCGACCGCAACTTCCTGTTCTCGCTGATCCAGATGGTCTGGGACCGCGGCGAGAACAACGCCTACGCCCCGCACATCACCGACAATGCCGCCTTCGCGGGGCCCGACAACACGGCGCTGCTGCATCCGATGTTCGGCGACCACGAGGTGACGATGTGGAGCGCCGACGTCATGGCGCGCACGATGGGGATCCCGGCGAACTACGAGATGGTGGAGGAGACGGGCGCCGTGCTCGGCCAGGCCGACCGGCATCCCGACGTCGAGCCCGGACTCGCGCTGGACGACCTCGACTTCGCCGATCCCGCCGACCGCGCGGGCTCGGGCCTGGTGCAGTGGGACGGCGCCGTGCTGGGCGACCCCACCGCGATCCCGCCGATCGGCAACGTCCCGCCGCGCGAGGGCCGCAACCCCCACGACGACTCGGCGAAGCGCATCCACGGTCGCTGCCACAAGGCGCTGTTCCTGCGGCCCGACGGCGAGATCACCGATCCCGTCGACCTCGAGGTGCACAAGCAGCCGATCCTCGTGGACGGTGTCCCGTGTCCGTAGCCAAGACTTCCACGGAAGCGACGAGAGGAAGCTCCCCCGCCATGCAGCACGCGATCCGCGCGACCCGGGCCGTCTCGGCGATGGCCCTCCTCGTCCTGGCCCCCGCCGCCGGCGCCCTCACCCTGGAGCGCGTGGCGCTCTCCGGCGAGGAGGCGCCCGGCACCGGGGGCGCCACCTGGCTCGGCTTCGGCGTGCCGGTCACGAACGACGCCCAGGGCGTGGCCTTCACCGCCAGCCTCGAGCAGATGGGCGCCGTCGACGCCAGCAACGATCTGGGCCTGTGGAAGGGCGCGTTGGGTGCGCTCGCCCTGGTCGAGCGCCAGGGGTCGCCGGCCGACGGCACCGCGGGCCTGTGGGACGTGGCGATCGCGCCGCCTTCGCTGAACGACGCGGGAGGCGTCGCCTTCCGCGCGAACGTCAGCGACCCGAGCGCCGTCGGCGTCTGGTACGAGGGCCCGGGCGGCCTCGCGCCCGCGGCGCTCTCCGGCAGCCAGGCCGACGGCCTGCCCGCCGGCGTCGACACGGCGGGCCCGCTCTCGGAGCCGGCCTTCAACGACGCGGGGCAGCTGGCCTTCCACGGCGGGCTCGCCGGCGCGGGCGTGACGTCGGCGAACGACCGCGCGGTGTGGGCCGGCGGAGCGGCGGGCCTCGTCCTCGCGGCGCGCGAGGGCGACCTCGCGCCCGGCGCGGGCGGCGCCGCCTACGTCGGCTTCGAGGGCACCCTCGTCGACGGCAGCGGAGGCGTCGGCTTCCGCGCAACGCTCGACGACGGCGGCACCGGCCTGTTCGCGGGCCCCGCGGCCTCGCTGCAGCTCGCGGCGCGCGACGGCTCGCCGGCCCCGGGCGTCCCGGGCGCCGAGTTCGCGAGCTTCATCGCCCCCGATCTGGGCGCCGGTGGAGCGCTCGCCTTCCACGCCGGGCTGGCCTCGGGCGTGGGCGGCGTCGGCGCGGGCGACGACCGCGGCGTGTGGGCCGGCGCTCCCGGCGCGCTCGCACTCGTGGCCCGCGAGAGCGACGCCGCTCCGGGCGGCGGCGTCTTCGAGAGCTTCTCCTCGCCGCTCGTGAACGCAGCAGGCGACGTCGTGTTCCGCGGCTTCCTCGACGCCGGCACGGGACTCTTCCTCGAGCGCGGCGGCGCCCTCGGCGCCGTGGCGCGCTCGGGCGGCGCGGCCCCGGGCACCGACCTCGGGCTCGGCGAGGCGAGCTTCGCCGCCTTCTCCGACTGGGCGCTCACCGAGGCGGGCCAGGTCGCCTTCGAGGCCACCCTCGCCAGCGGCGTCGGCGGCGTCACCGGCGTCAACGACACGGGCCTGTGGATCGCCGCCCCCGGCGGCGCCACGCTGCTGGTGATGCGCGAGGGCAACGCGATCGAGATCGCTACCGGCGACGTGGCGGTGGTGGCGAGCATCGACTTCTTCGGCGACTCGGCGGCGCGCGGCCGCGGCGCCACCGATCACAGCATCGCCTTCGGCGTCACCTTCAGCGACGGCCGCGAGGCGGTGTTCCTGCCCGAGCCCGGCGCGACCGCCCTGCTCTGGGGCGCGCTGCTGCTGGCGGCTGGCGCCTTCCGACGGGGTCGCCGCTAGCCGCGGCCCGAGGCGCCCTCCTCTGCGGCGGACACGCGATCCTGTACCCTGACGCGGTTGGACATCTGTCCCGTCTGCCGTCACTCCAACCCCCCGGAGGCGGCCTCCTGCGATGGCTGCGGCGCCCACCTGCGCCGCGATCTCACCCGGGACGGGCCGGACGCGGGACTCCCCGGGTCGGAGCGGCGCACCGCCACCGTGCTCTTCGCCGACCTCGCGGACTACACCCAGCTCAACGAGGCGCTCGACCCCGAGGACGTCGCCGCCCTGATGCGCGACGTCAAGCTCGGAACCGAGCACCTCGTCGAGGAGCACGGCGGGACCCTGAACCAGTTCGCGGGCGATCAGGTGATGGCCCTCTTCGGGGTTCCGGTCGCCCACGACGAGGATCCCGTCCGGGCGGTCCAGGCCGCGCTCGCCATCCACGCGCTGATGAACGAGCTGTCCGACCGACACGCGGGCCGGATCGGCCGGAAGCTCGCCATCCACATCGGGGTGAACACCGGGCTCGTCCTGGCCCAGCGCAGCGACCTCCGCGAGGGGGCGTTCCAGGTGACGGGCGATGCCGTCAACACCGGCGCCCGCCTGACCGGCGTGGCAGGGCCGGGCGAGGTGATCGTCGGCCCGGCGACCTACGACGCGATCTCCGTCTTCTTCGACACCGAGCCGCTGCCGCCCATGTCGCTGCGCGGAAAGCGCGATCCGCTGGTCCCGCACCGCGTGCTCGGGATCGTGGCGCGCTCGCGCTTCGACGCAGCGCGACGCCGGGGTCTCTCGAAGCTCGTCGGTCGCGCCGAGGAGCTCGAGCGGTTTCGCGGTGCCCTCGATCAGCTGTCCCGGGGAAGGAGCGGCTGGATCGCGGTCTCGGGCGAGCCGGGCGTCGGCAAGAGCCGGCTCTTCCACGAGTTCGAGCAGATCGCCGAGCGCGCCGGGATCCTCGTGCTGCACACGCGCTGCGAGGCGTTCGGCGCGACGACGCCGTACGACCCCTTCGCCCGGCTGCTGCGGCGTCGCATGGGCTTCGCCGAGGGGGATTCGGACGCGGCGCGGATCGACGAGGCGGTCCGGCGGCTCGAATCGCTGGGAGAGGAGACACGCGCGCGGATCCCGGTGCTGCTCCACCTGCTCTCGCTGCGTTCTGCGGAGCACCGCCTGCCCGCCGAAGCGCGCGGCGAGGCGCTGCAGATGGCCATCCACGAGTCGATCGACGCCTGGCTTCGGGCCGAAGCGAGCCGGGAGCCGGTGGTGGTGATGCTCGAGGACTGGCACTCGGCCGACACCGGCTCCGAGCTCGCCCTGCGCACCCTGCTGCGTGGTCTCGACTCGACGAACGCGCTGCTGCTGGTGAACCACCGCTCCCACTACCAGCCCGAGTGGCCGACCCAGGGCACGCGCCTCCAGCTCGAGCCGCTGGCGCGCGGCGAGGCGCAGGACTTCATCGATGCGCTGCTTCCGAGCGCCTCCCCGAACCGCTGGCGTCGGCTGATCCGCGAACGGACGGCGGGGAACCCCTTGTTCATCGAGGAGGTGTGTCGGGGCCTCCGCGAATCGGGCGCGCTCGACGAAGCGCCTCCCGAGACGGAGTCCGACTCCCTCGCGAACTGGATTCCCGACTCGGTCCAGGCCGTCGTGCGCGCGCGCATCGACCGCCTCGGGGAGGAGGCGGGGCGGCTGCTGCGCATCGCCTCTGTGCTGGGCGACGCCTTCCCGATGCCGGTGCTGCGCCGCCTCGCCGAGCGTTCCGACGTCGAGGCCAGCGTCGCCGAGCTCGGGCGGGCCGGTCTCCTCAGCGTCGGCGGAGACGGCGAGCGGGGACGCTTCCACCACGCGATCACGCGCGAGGTCGCCTACCAGATGCTTCCGAGGAAGCGTCGCCGCGAGCTCCACGAGGCGGCGGGCGGGATCATCGAGGCGCAGTTCGCCGGTGACCGCCTCGAGGCCCACTACGAGGAGCTCTCCCACCACTTCTCCCACGGGCACGACGAGGAGAAGGCCCTCCTCTATCTGGAGCGGGCGGGCGACAAGGCGTCCGCGTCCTTCTCGCTCGCCGAGGCGCGGAGGCACTACGGCGCCGCCGTCGGGCTGCTGGCGAGGCTCGAGCCGACGCAGGAGCGCCGGCTGCTGCAGCTCGACCTCACCTTCCGCTGGGCCCAGGCCGGCTGGTACGGACCCACCCCGGACCAGCTCGAGGCGCTGGCGGTGGCGCGCGGGATCGCGAGCGAGCTCGGCGAGCGCGCGCGCGAGGTGCGCTGCATCTACTTCAGCGGCTGGCTCCACCACACCCTCGGGGCGAGCGCGCGCGCCGTGCGCGACTTCGAGGCGTGCATCGATCGGGCGGATCCCGAGGACCACCGCCTGCTATCCCAGCTCTACTGCAACCTGGGAGAGAACCTCGGGCTGGGCGCCCGGCACGCGGAGGCGCTCGATCACCTGGAGCGCGGCCTCGCCATGCGGAAGCGCGCCTTCCCCGAGCACTGGCGGACGATCGGCATGGCCTACGCGCTGGCGTGGAAGGGCCTGATCCACGCCGACCGCGGCGACTTCGAGGCGTACGAGAAGCAGATGGACGAGGCGATGGCCATCATCGGCCCGATGCGCCATGGCTCCGCCCTCGCCTCCATCAACCAGGTGCGCGCCATCGCGATGGCGCTGCGCGGCGACTGGGAGGCGTCGGGTCGCTACGCGCTGGTCGGGCGGGCGGTCACCAACGCCATCGGGGCGCCGGGCATCCACGGCATGGCCCTGTGCGTCGACGGGTACCGCCGCTTCATGCAGCGGGGCTCCGGGGTCCACCTCATCGAGCGGGGGCTCCGCGAGATGGCCGACTACGACACCCATCTCGCGGTGTCGATCTACCTCGCCTTCGCCGCGGAGGCGATGGCGCGCCGCGGCGACGCCGAACGCGGTCTGGAGTACGCGGAGCGCGCCATCGCCCGGGCCGAGGAGGGAGACCGCATCGGCGAGGTGGCCGCCCACCGGGCGCGCGCCCTGGCGCTGGCGTCCGGCGCGGAGTGGCGACCGGGGCGGCCCGAGGCCGAGGCCTCCCTCTCCGCCGCGGAGCGGCTCGCCGCCGGGAAGCAGAGTCCGCGGGACGCCGCCCTCACCGACTTGGTGCGCGCCGAGCTGTGCCTGCACTGGGGCGAGCGCGTGGCCGCGGAGCGCAGCGCCGAGGCGGCCGCCCGCACCCTCTCCCAGCTGGGCATGAGCGAGTACGAGGCCCGCGCCCGGACGATCCTCGCCTCGTCACGCGCCTGAGGGGCGCCTCGAGCCGCGGCGCTTCACCTGGGATCGAAGCGCACGATCAGGTGGGCGGGATAGTTCTGGTGCGGGTAGCGGCCGCGCGCGCCCGACTGGAGCATGCCGCGGCGCCCCCGCACGCGGCGCAGACGCTCGAGCGCGAACAGGGGCTGGGCCATGCCCGTGAGCGTGTCCATTCCCACGCCGTCGCCCACGCAGAAGTGCTCGCCATGGCCGAAGATCATGCGTTCTTCGGCGGGCCGGTCGAGCAGGAAGCGCTTCGGACTCCGGATGCTCCTCGGGTCCATCAGGGCCGAGTCCGCGAGGCCGACGACCGTGTCCCCGGCGTGCAGTCGGACCCCGGCGAGCGTCGACTCGGCCGGCGCCCGCTCCTTCCCGCCCCGCACGATCGGATCCAGGCCGGCGCGCGTCTCGTCGTAGGCCGTGCAGCGGCGGTAGAGGATGACCGGGTCGGGCGCCATGCGACCCGCCTCGAGCAGGTAGCTGCGGACCCGGACGCTGTCGCCCTCGCGGGCGGCGCGCCGCAGGTCGCGCCCCGCGGCGCCGCGCAGGTCGAGCAGGCGGTCCACGGCCTTCGCGAACAGCCGCGGCGGCGGGCCCAGCGACCCCGCCACGAGGCCGGTGATCGTGCGCGCGACGGCGTCGCGCTCGGCGGGTCCGAACGGCGCGCCTCCGCTCCGTGCCGCCGCGATCAGCCGGCCGAGCACGCTGCCGGACCGGGCGCTCCCCGCCTCCACGACGCGCCTCACGTGCCCCTGCATCTCCTGGCCCGCGCGGAGGGCCCGGCGCCGATCGGCGTCGCTCGCGAAGGGATTGAAGATGTAGAAGGAGGTGAGCTGGATCCACTCCAGGAGCTGACGGCCGCCCGGGTTCGCCAGGCCGAAGTACCTCTCGGCCACGTGGACGGGAACGAGGTCGGCGAGGTCGGCGACGACGTCGAGGCGACCGCTGGAGGGGACCCTCCGAAACGTGCCGTTCCCGGCATCCTCCACCCGGAGGCCCGCGCGACGGATCTCGATCATGCGGGTCGCCTCGTCGAAGGCGATCTTGTGCACCACTCCCCTCACGGGTCCCTGCATCGCCGCGAGCGCCGCGGCGCGATCGGCGGCGCGCTGGGGTCCCGCGTCGTGGCCCAGGAAGAAGTCGGCGCCCGTCTCGCGCATCCGCGAGCCGTAGCCCGAGACGCTGTAGCCCTTCGGATTCGCGAGCACCTGATGGAGATCGCGATAGCGGGTGACGAGCACCACCCTGCGCACGATCCGGGGCAGGAACCAGCGGTCCGGGAGGCGCCATACGGGCCGCACCGTGCGCACCACTGCGAAGAGGCGGCGAAAGAGCCAGCGCTCGAAGCGGATCCCGACGACGGAACGCCTCATCCAGTCGATCAGACGCTGCGGCAGGTCCATTGGGCTCTCCCGGCGAGGACGCTGCGCCTAGCGCGCAGGTTCCTCAGCAAGTCCTTGCATGCGCTCGAGCATTGGTCCCTAATGAATCCCCAGTGGGGAAGGTGGCACCATGCGAGTGGGCGTCCTCGAGATCCTGATCCCCGACGTGGCTCCGGGAGCGCTGTGGCGCCTCCACGCGCGGAACCTCAATCGGCATTATGCCAGCATCATGCCCCAGGCGGTGAGCGTTTGGAGCCGCTCGCTGGGCCACGAGACCTTCTACGCGACCTACTGGGGCCAGGCGGATCCCGCGAAGCTGCTCCCCGACGACCTCGACGTCCTCTTCGTCTGCGCCTTCACCAGCGCCAGCGCCCTGGCGGCCGCGATCTCGCGCGTCTACGCCGCGCGCGGGACTCTGACCGTCCTGGGCGGACCGCACGCGAGGGGCTACCCCGAAGACGCTCGCCGCTTCTTCGACGTGGTCGTGGGAGACTGCGATCGCACCCTGGTGGACGAGATCCTGCGGGACCGACCGCGCGGCGTGTCGGTCTCGTCCGATCGCCCCCTGCGCGAGCTGCCCACGGTGGAGGAGCGCCGGCCCGAGATCGAGATCGCGCACTTTCCGAAGGGACGGGCCGGGTCGCGCACCTTCGTCCCGATCCTGGCGAGTGTCGGCTGCCCCTACGCCTGCGACTTCTGCGCCGACTGGGACAACCCCTA
>Ga0299906_10004309_pt1 | contig 11678 bp, 5 predicted proteins | sample RVTome_14_FD_200259 | JGI IMG/M metagenome (GOLD analysis project Ga0299906, IMG submission 200259) | Soil microbial communities from uranium-contaminated site in the Upper Colorado River Basin, Wyoming, United States - RVT145D125 (version 2) ... | reverse complement strand
CGGAGCCAAAGCGCTCGAGTAGCTGCTCGAACCCAAGAAGTGAATAGCGGCCGAGATAGGCGCACTCGGCCGCCTGGACCTTTTCGAGGAGAGCATCCGCATTCTGGAGCAGGTTCCGTGCACCCTCCAGCCCACCGCTGCCGACCGCGTCCTCTGCGACCGCCTCAGCCGCTCGAGCCCAGGCTTGCCCGGCCGCCGCCGTGACCGGTCGACCCCCGCAAAGGGGCTCGAGCCGGACGGCCGCCTGCGACAGCAGGGTTCGCTCTTCGTCGCGAGCGTCCGGAGAGAAGAGCACGCTGCAGACGAGCCCGAGGGGCACCGCCTCCTGCGGGGAGCGCAAGAGTGCAGGCAGCAGCGGGCCGGCCACCGGTCCTGCCGTCTCCTCGCACCGTTGCTGCAGCGCCGTGCGCTTCTCCTCGGCGAGCTGGTGGACCGCCTCACCTGCTCCCCGATGTGCCCAGCGCAACAGCTCCAGCGCGTCCGGCCGCCCGCTTGGGAGGCCCAGCCGCTCGGCTGCGAGGTCCCAGGCCGTGTCCGCGTCGAGGAAGCCGCTCGCGACGACCCGATCGGGATGCTCGCCGTGCAACTCGAGAAGCAGATCCGCCATCCAGGTCTTGTCGACCAGGCGCGCGTCGATATCCCGGAGCTGGAAGGCATCGCGAACGACGTCCCAGATCTTGACCGTCAACAGTCGGCCCCGAGCGAGACGCGCGCGAACGTCGGCCTCGAGGTCCATGTCGGTCAGCGGAGTCAAGATCACCACAGGTCTGGCCCCCTCCTCTGCGAGAAGGAGCTCCTCGCGGAGGGCCAGGGACGAAGCACAGTGCCGAACCCGGAGCGTCTCGCCGCCCACGAGCAGGGCATCGGGACCCGTCCAGCCAGCATTCGTGTGGATGCCAATGGCGAGCGCCTGGGGCAACCGGCTGCGAACGGACTTGACCTGCTCCCGGAGTTGGGTCGGGGACGGGCCGGAAGGACTCAACGGCCGCTCTTCTCCCGGAGAAGAGCCCACTGGAGGCGCAGGCGGAGCGCCGGCTCGTCCTCGAGCCGCTCCAGCAGGCGGGTGGTCTGTTCCCGCGCCTGTCGCGCGGTCATGGCATCGTCCTCGCCGGCCTCCACGACAGTGAATCCCGAGGGTGCGGGCGGGGGCGGAGGCGCCTTGGGCTCGTCCTTGATGAGCTTGAGAGCATCGCGCTGGGCGGCGGCGAGGGCGGGTGCCAACGCCATGGCCAGCTCGTCGTGCTCGAGCGCCTCCCGAACTCGCTGGCCGATAGCAGCCGCCGCCTTGGCTCGAACGTCCTTCAATGCGGCCACTGCCTCGAACAGGTCCCAAAGGGTCGACTCGAGGGACCCGTGGACCTCGCTGGCGCTCTTGAGCGCTTTCCCCACGGCCTGGTCGGAGGTCGGCGCGTCGAACCTGACCAGGGTCGCGACGACGTCGGCAGCCTCGGGACGCAGCTCCGCCAGCAGCCGCTCGCCCGCCGCGATCGACCGGAGTCGGTCCGTATCTTCTGATAGGCCGAAGGGCGCGCCCCGGGCCCGCAGCTCGGCGAGGAGCTTCTCCACCGCTCCCTGCGCGTCCATCGCCTGCTGGCGCACGCCATCCGTGAGCCGGGCGAGGTTGCTGGCGTTGCGGAGGGGAGAGGCAACTACACCGAACAGAGCTGCCGCTCTTGCTACGGCCACGTCCCACGTTTCCTGGCGTGGCAGCGCCTGCTCCCGGAGCTCCAGGTCGTCGGGAAGCCCATCGAGCGAGGGCTCGATGGGCCCGCCGTGACGGAAGAACGACCGGTTCGTCTGGTCCGCATAGAGCAGGATCACGAGGTTCTGGACCTCGCGGGGCAGCCCCATCGGGCGCGGCTGGTCGATCCACCGCCGAAGCTGTGCCACCGTGGGGTGCCCCACCTGTTCCTCGGCGATCCTGCGCCCGAAATGGTCCTTCCAGCGCGAGGACAGGAGTAGATGGGTCTCGTGCATCACCCCCAGCTCGAGCGGGTTGGCAACATGCCTGACCTGGGCCCGAAGGGGCCTCTCCACCAGGACCCTTCCATCAGGGGTCTGAGCAGCCCGGCGCACCTCTTCGAGCACCTTGCGCAGAAGGGCGGGCTTCATCTCGCTCTCGAACGCGGGATGCGCTGGGAACTGGTGTGCGAAGGCCTGGTCCAGCAGTTGTTGGAGAGCCTGGCCGAGGTTGGCGCCCACGGGAGTCTGCGGCCGGAAGGTCGGGTCCAGCGACAGGAACTGGTCGGACGGTCCTTCGAAGGGACCGCGGTCGATGCTCCCGGCCAGTGTCTCGGTGATGCCGTAGGCGGCGTCCAGGCAGTGGATCAGCCGCTGCTTGAGCTGGCTGCGCTGGTTCTCGAGAAGCGATCGTGCAGCGGCCCGGTCCACGGCCGAGAGATGCGAGGCGTACTCCTCGAAGCGCTCCCCGCGCAGGACGTGATCGAGGGTCGCGTACGTTCCCAGTTCCTTGAGGGTCTGGCCGGTGAAGAAGGCGGGTAGCCAGACCAGAGTCCGTGCGCTCGCATGGGACTGCTCGAAGCGCTGCACACGAGCCAGGTCGTCGGCGGGAGTGTGACCCGCCTCGTCGAACGGGTAGTCGATGATGACCCGCCAGTCGCTCGCTGAAGCCAAGGAGTCGTCCGGGAGCTCGCGGACGTTGGTGAAGACCACCTCCACGCGACGCCGCGTGCCACGCCAGGTGAGCTCGTGGATCACGAACAGCTCGTCTTGATCCGGCAGTCCGAGCTGAGCAAAGAGCAGCTCCCGCACCCGCCGCAACCGATTCGCGAAGGTGTCGTTGGCTCTGGCTCTCTCGAGGATGGACTCGGTGTCCACGCCGGAGAGCTGGATCTGGATGGTGGGGTTGCCCGGCTCCTCGCCCACACGGAGCTCGCCGACCTGGGCAGCCCATTGCTTGCACTTCGTAAGCACGATCTGGGCCTCGCGCCCGGCAATCGGCGCGCGGATCGTGCCGTGGTTGAGCGCGGCCAGACGTCCTGGCGTCAGCGCCCGCAGCGCCTCGACCTCGGGGGCGAGGGCGGCCAGCAGGAGCGTCTTCACCAGCCGACCATCGGCCCGGAAAGCCGTGACGCCGGCCTCGTCTGCCGAGCCCAGCGCGTCGGCTCGCACACCGTACTGCTGTTCGAGCAGTGGGAGGATCTTGTGCTGGTAGAGCCTCTGCGCGTTGTCGAAGTTCCGGCGCATCTCGTCCGTGAACGCCTCGTCTCCCTCGGCGATGACGTCGTAGAGGTCCCCCACCGGCACGACATCGCCCAGGCGCAACCGGTCCCGCTGCGATACCAGGAGCTGGACCATCACCTTCAGCGCAGTCCGCTCACGCTGGAGCAGCGACGACACCGCGACGAGCACCTGAATGAGTGCCGGGCTGAACGGATAGACCTGCCGGAACATCTCCCGGTCCGCGGTCGACGTGAGCAACGTGTTCATCACCTCGTCGCGCACCTGGGCGGTCTCTCGGAACGCCTGGTCCAGCTCCTGCCGGGCCGCCTCGGAGCGAGGCCGCAGCACGCGTTTCTCGGCGATCGCCGGCAGGTTGCGGTCTTCGAGCGTGATGGTGTGGAAGCGGGCCTCCCACCAGCGGAGCACGTCACCGAAGCCGAGCTGTTGGGCTCCGGGGACGTGCTCCCCCACCAGCTCGCGCAGGTCGCGCTGGCGCGCCACGAAGCTCACCAGGGGAATTGGTCGCTCGGCCGACTGCGCCTCCACCAGCTTGGCGAGCTTCTGTCCCTCGCGGTTCACGAAGCCGGCGTCGGCCGCGTGGCTCGCAAGCCACAGGATCAGCTCGTCAAGGAAGAGGACGACCGCGTCATAGCCCAGTTCCTTGGCGTGGCGGCTGACGATCGACAGGCCCTCGTCGAGCGGGACGAAAGCCTCCTCGTGGCCGCCCGCAAGACCCTGGTATGCGCTGAAGTAGCGGGCGATCAGCGCCCCGACCAGCCGTGCCCGCGGCTCGCTTCCAGGCGGCGCGTAGGCCGCCTCGGCATAGGACTCCGGCGTCCATGCCGCAGCCAGCTCTCCCCAGCCGCTGGAACCCCCGCCCTCAGCCTCGTTGAGGCCCGAGAAGAACGCCTCGTCCCCGAGCGACGCGCGGAGCCCGTCCGCGTTCGTGAAGAGCCGCTCCGCCTGGTACACGCCAGGGATCGGAGCGTCCGGGTGAAGCTTGCGCACGTGCTCGGCGTAGTGACCCAGGAGCGCCGACTCCATGCTCCGCGCACCGATCATGTGGTACGGCACCAGGAGGAAACGCTTGCCCGTGATCCACGACTCGTGCTTCGCGATGACCGGTGCCAGCTCCCGTACCGAACGCGCGCCGGCATGGTGCCGCAGCAGCAGGTTCAGAACGGCCATGAAGTGGCTCTTGCCGCTGCCGAAGCTCCCGTGAAGGTAGCTCGCCTTGCTGCTTTGGTCGTCCAGCGCACTCCGGATGAAGGCGAGCGCCCCGTCGAAGCACGCCGCGAGCTGCTCCGTGACGACGTACTGACGGAGGGTCTCCTCGGGCCGTTCGATGCCCTCGGTCAGGCGGAGAACGAAGTCGCCCCGGTGGACACGGTCGGGCAGCTCGATCAGTTCCTGGATCAGCGTCAAACACTGCTCCCACGTGCGGCGCGACCTGAGTCACGACCGTCGGGAATTGTAACTCGCTCTGTCAGATAAGGTTGGCCGTGGGCGGTATGCTTCCCCTCTGGTGTGCAGGAAGTTCCAGTTGGCGACCGGGGCCCGGCGGCCTCGGAGTGGCTATTCCACCTCGCCCATCGTGAGAGCATCCCCTGGATTCTCGAGAATGGGCTCCACGCTCGGGCCTCTCCGCGCAAGGACCCACGATATGTTGCCATCGAGAACCCGGGTCTCATCGAAAGGCGGCGGCATCTCGGTCAGCATTCGGCGGGGCTGGTACTTCTAAGTGGCGATCCGTTTCGTACGCGGCAACCTGCTCGATGCCGACGTCGAGGCACTCGTGAACGCGGTCAACACAGTGGGAGTGATGGGCAAGGGCATCGCGCTCATGTTCAAGGACGCCTTTCCCGAGAACTTCGACGAGTACGCCCAGGCGTGCGAGGAAGATCGTGTCCGGGTCGGCGAGGTGTTCGTCACGAAACGGTGCGCGGTGACGGGACCGCGATGGATCCTGAACTTCCCGACGAAGAAACACTGGCGAAACCCGTCCGAAATGGAGTGGGTCTCGGCCGGATTGGCCGACCTGCGGCGAACCCTGGTAGAGAAGGGGATCCGGTCCGTCGCCCTACCCTCTCTCGGCACGGGACTGGGTGGCCTGCGCTGGCCCGCCGTCAAGGCGGCCATCACATCGGCGCTCGAGGACCTCGAGGGGGTCGAGGTCCTCGTCTACGAGCCGACAACGCGTTACCACCACGTCGCGAAGTGAACCGGAGCGCAGAAGCTGATGCCCGGCCGGGCGCTCGTCGCCGAGAGCCATCATTGACATGTCGCTAGTTGGCACCTCAATATCAAGTCAGTTCCCATCGGGGTAAATGGTCACGATCGTCACCGACCTCGCGCGGTGAATGGAGCGCGAGGGCTTCTCGGTCGTAACCAGTTCCACGCTGCCGGTCGAATGCGCGGCCGCGACGTGAAGGGCGTCGATGGCCTGGACGCCGTGCGTAGAAGCCTCGATCTCGGCGGCCGTCACGATCTCCGGCAGATCGGTGGCCCACCGGGTCACCGCCGAAAAGAACGCCTGGTAGAAGGCGACTTCGGCGTCCCTCCTGTTGAAGATCGCCTGCGGGAGGACCTCGAGCCGGAGGAAGGGACTCGCGGTGAACTCACGTTGCGGGTCGTCGAGGATCTCGAGCGCGCGCGCAGCCTGCTCTGTTCCTCCGCGAGCGGCGGCAATCAAGACGCCCGCGTCCACGAAGGTGACCTTCACCGCGGCTCGCGGTAGCCGCCTCGGCGTGCGGCGACCTCCTCGGAGATCTCGTCCCAGTCCAGTGGGGCGGCCCCCGACTCGAGCACTTGTGCGCGCAGCTCCCTGAGCTGTCGACCGAGGGGCGTTCGGGCCGGTCCGGTTTCCTCTTCGATCACCAGACGGACCTTCGTACCCTCCACGAGGTCAACGGGTTTCGCCGGTTTGAAGACGCCGTCCTCGTAGATGGCATCGACGGTCGTGGTCATTGCTTCACCTCGGTCGTGTCGATTCTATCCTCGGGCAGGACTCGGCCCGAGACCTTTCTCATGGTGCATCGTCCGCGGGCCACCTGAGGTCCGCCAGCGGGCGCGAGGTTCGACCGCTCGCGCTCCGTACCGGCTGCCTCTCCGCCATTAGCGTGATGCTGTCGCGCCCTTCGGGTACTCTTCCCTCGCGCCTTTGTTCCCAGACTCAGGGTCCCGTCGGCTCCCTCGCGCGGCTTCGGCGCACCGACGCGGTGGCTCCGCGGCCGAGCTGGACCTCGCCTGCGCCAGACTGGCGCCCGCCGGCCACGCGCCCTACCGCCACTCCTCGAGCGTCCGCCCGAGGAAGCGGGCGACGGGGCCGCGCTTCAGCCACGGGTGAGCGAACTGGTTGCCGTAGTGGCGCAGGCAGCCGTAGCAGCTCGCATCCGGCCCGCACCCGGAGCATCCGTCGACGCGCGCCCGCGCGGCCTCGAGGGTGCCGCGGAAGACCTCGTCCTCTTCGAGGCGGGCGACGAGACCCGCGCCGCCGGGCACGGCGTCGTAGAGCACGATCTCGTGCCCCCCGGCCTCGACCGATCGGACGGTGACGTTCAGGTCCTGGCGCGGCACCTCCAACACCTCGGCCGCCCCGTGGAAGAGGGCGTAGGCCAGCGAGTGATGGAACCAGGAGCGGTCCTGCGGCGCGAGGTCCTCCGGATTCCGCAGGAAGCGGACGCGGAGGACGTCGGTGACGAACTCGTGCCCGAGCGCCACCGACTCGAGCGTGCCCCGGCAGCGGCGCCCGCTCGGGGCTTCGTGTTCCCGCGTCAGCTTCTGGCCGCCCACGCCGGCGCCGCACTCCGGGCAGATCCGGAACCCGCGCCCCCGCCTCCCTTCGCACAGGACGACGAGGTAGCCGGGAGACGCCCTCCACACCTCTGCGGCGTGGCCGAGCGTTCGTGGCTCCTCCTCGTGCCCGGCCGCCATGGCGCGGAAGTAGGGGCGTGAGCCGAGCACACGCCGCGGGCGGCCCCGCAGCGCGGTGGCTCCGTCGCGCTGGGCCACGAAGCCGAAGATCGGATCGACCCACACGTGCTCGACCGCATCACCGCAGCAGGGGGGAGCCGGCGGGTCCTGGCCGTCGGGCCAGGCCTGAAAGCTCCCGTGCTCCCGGCACTTCCTGTACTTCGAGCGGCCCCACGCCTTGCCCGGCACCCGCTTCAAGCCCCGCGAGGTCCAGAGCTGCTTGTTGGCGGCGACCTCGGCGTCGGGTGCGAACTCGGCGACGGCGATCGCGAGGTCGCGCTGGAGCGTCACGGTCGAAGCATGGCTCGTGCGTTGCAGGTCCAGCTCCACCACGTCCACCGGGAAGCCGTACTTCGGGATCACGGCCTTGCGCGACAGGAAGCTGATCACGTCTTCCCCAGCGATCGTCTTCTTGCGCTCCTTGGCCCAGCCGGCTCCCTTGAAGTCCTCGCTCTCGATGAACTGTCGCTGCGCCGCTTCCGCGTCCTGGTAGTCCCCAGCCGCCTCGGCGACCGCTTTCTCGAGAGCACGGCCCACGCGGGAGCCCCAGGTCCCGTCGAGGAGGCCGAGGGACCCGCGCAGCTCCGTGGGAACGATCGCGTCCAGCCGCGCCTCGAGCGGCCCGCGGCGCTCGCCCAGGAAGCGCTCCACGTCCTGGACGAGCGTCGGCGTCTCCATGTGGCCCAGGAGGCCCTCGACGCGCGCCTCGAACCGCTCCGGGTGCTGCCGAAAGAACTCCGAGAGCGCGACGGCGAGCACGTGCCGGGAGACGATCTTGTCGTTCGTGACGCGGAGGCGCGGCGCGCTCGCTCGTCCCTCCATCAACCGGATGGGGTCGTCGAAGGCCGCCTGGTCGTGCGGCCGGCGGCGGCAGTAGGTGACGGCGAAGCCCGGGTGGACGCGGCGGCCGGAGCGCCCCACGCGCTGGGCGTAGTTGAAGGGCTCCGGAGGCGCGTTCCTCAGGAAGATGGTATCGAGGTCGCCCAGGTCGATGCCCAGCTCGAAGGTGGTCGAACAGCTCAGGAGGTGGATCCGGCCAGCCTCGAAATCCTCCTGGAACTCGCGAGCCTGCTCGCGCGCGATCTGTGCGGTGTGCTCCTCCGCGCGCAGCTCCGGGGGCAGATGCTGCTGGTAGAGCGTCCTGTAGTGGTCGCCCCTTCCGGCATCCTCAGGGCGTGCCGGCTCGAGCCGGCCCGGGCACCCGTAGCGTGCGCAGATCCCGCCCACCGAGTAGGTGTGGAGCCGGGCGCAGACGGAGCAGCGCAGCAGGCCGTCGCCTGGTTCCACGAGTCGCGCGCGCCACCAGCCGGGCTGAGCCCTCTTCCCGTTGCGCACGGGCGACAGCAGCAGCGCCCTTCGGTACGCCGAGATGGCCTCCCAGACCTCGCGCAGAACGGCCTGTGCGGCCGCCACCCGCTCGGACGGATTCATCCGCGCGCCGTGCCGCTCCTCGAGCAAACGCGCCATGAGCGCCACGCGCCGCGTCTTCGGGCCGTCCCATGCCTTGACCGCCCCCCTGCCGCCGACCGCCAGCTCACTCTGCCTCGCCTCGAGTCCCAGCTCGTCCCACCGGACCCGAACGTCGCCGCCCGTGTCCAGCTCGACCGCGCCGTCGGCCCGCAGCGTGTCCAGGAGAGCCCCCACGGCGTCCCGGCCCTGCTCCGGCGGGAAGCTCCAGGGCGGCTTCCCGAGCGACTCCGGCAGCTCGAGGTCGGGCGGCAGGTGGAGCACCCAGCGCAGCAAACCCACCCCCTCGAGCGAGAGGCGCGGCTGGTCCGTCAACAGCTCGCGGAACACCTGGACCCACGCCCGCTTCAGCCGCTGGCGCTCCGTGACGGGCCCCGGCTCGCCCGCTGCCGCCGACAGTGCGCACAGCTCGTCCGCGAGGTCGTGGAGCCCGGCCTCGGCATGGCCGTGGCTGCAGATCTGCCGCAACGCCCGCAGCAGCAGCACCCGGCCGTGGATCGACTTGTAGGTGTCCTCCACGTACCAGGCGAAGAAGGCCGCCTCCTGCCGGCCGTCGGCGAAGGCCAGCACCTTCCGCCTCTTCTCCGGCAGGAGCTGGTGGAGCGTCGTCGCCACGACCGCGTTCGGACCGTCGGTCCCGTGTGTCAGCTCCCGCACCGGGTCCGGGGCCCGGTAGCCGCAGCGCTCGCAGCGGCGGACCTGGTCCGCGTGCCCCCCGCGTTCCTCCGAGGGCGCCAGGCGGATCGTCGCGCTGTGCCCGCAGCCCGGCTCCCGTGGCGGCTTGCCCTTGCGTCCGAGAGCGCCGCACGCCGTGCAGAGCAGGACGTGCGATCCGTCCTCGCCGTCCGCCCCGGCCGGGTCCAGCGGCCAGTAGAAATCGACGGTGGGCTCGCCGCCGGTTTCGTCCCGCGCGGCCTCGGCCAGACGGCCGGCGTCGTCGCGGCGTCCCACCAGGTAGTGCTGGCCGCATTCCCGGCACAGCGCGGCCTCGAACGCCGGCGTCTCATCCGCCGTGTCACCCCGGGCCAGCGAGACACCGGGCCGGGGGCGGTAGCGAATGAAGGCGCCTTCGAGCCCCCGGAGGAACGTGTGGTAGCGGCACGAGAGGAGCGGCGCCTTCGTCCGGGGATGCTCCGCCCGGACCAGCAGGTCCGCGAGCGCCGAGACGCAGGCCACACGTTCTTCCTCGGCGACGTCCGGGAACACGCGGCTGCCGGCCTCCTCGACGAGGCGCGGCTCGCGAAGCAGGCTCCGCAGCTCGAGCCCCCGGCTCTCCTGGCCGAGGACCGCGTACAGATGCGCCCTCGCGTCTCCAGGCGCGCGCCGGTCGACGCCTCCGCCTCCGGGCAGCCCCGCCAGGACCCTGGCGCAGACCGCGTCGTCACCTTGCCGCACCGAATCGGCCAACGCCAACAGCGTGGCTGGCTCGATCCGGAACGCGCCGCTCTCCGGCGCCGGCACGCCCACCTCCTCGCCGGTGAGGATGTCGTCGGGCTCGAAGGGCTCGCCGAACAGCTCCGCCGCGAAGGCGGCGAGCGCGTCCCGGTCGCGCTCCCCGGCTCCGAGGGACGCGCTCGTCGCGATGCACTGGAAGAACCCGGTGTGACCTCCCTCGCGCACGCGGCGCTTCAGGCGGCGGAGCAGCATGGCGATCTCCATGCCCTTGGCGCCCCTGTACTGGTGCGCCTCGTCCAGCACCAGGAAGCGCCAGGTCGCCCCGCGGCCGTCGTCGAAGAGCGGCGTCTCCTTCGGACGCAACAGGAGGTACTCCAGCATCGAGTAGTTGCTCAAGAGGATGTCGGGAGGGCGCTGGCGGATCTCCTCGCGTAGGATCAGCTCCCCGGACAGCCGGTCCCGGAGCTGCTGGCGCGCCTTGCGGTAGTCGTCGTTCGAGTCCTCCGGCGTCTCACCGGTGTAGCGCCCGAAGCTGAAGCGGAAGGCCGTCTCTCCCTTCTCCAGGGTGTCGTGGATCTCGCCCAGGCGCCGTCGCTGGTCGTTCGCCAAAGCGTTCATCGGGTAGAGGACCAGGGCCCGCACCCCCGGCGAGCGCTCCCCCGCGCGCTGCTCCCGGAGCAGGTGGCAGAGGATGGGCAACAGGTAGGCCTCCGTCTTGCCGCTGCCCGTGCCCGTCGCGACCACGACGTTCCGCCCCGCGGCCAGTCGCCGGATCGCCTCCTCCTGGTGGCTGAAGAGCTGGCGGGTGTCGAGCACGGCTCGCGCGAGGTCGGCGTCGACCTCGCCGCCCAGGACCTCCGCCAGGACCTCCGAGACCGTCAGGGTCCTGCGGTAGACGGGCGTGGCTTCGAGATACGGTCCCTTCTCGAGCGTCCACCCGTCGAGCGCCGCCTCGAACGAGGCCCGCAGCTCCGGATCGCGGAAGTAGAACATCGTGCGGAGGTAGCGGCGGTACCGCGCGGCGATCTCCCGGCTCGCGCCGACCGGGTCGAATGAATCCAGTGCGGCGCTCATCGTCGCGCCCTCCGCGCCCCGCGCGCGGCGTCTCGCGCCCTGAGGAACCGGGACCACTCGGCCACCGCAGCGGGATCCCGCCACGCGAAAGCCTCGGCGCGCCGCCGCCAGCGAGCGGGAAGGCGCAACCCCTGCCGGCGCTCGAGCGCCGCACACGCGAGCGCCAGGGCCTGGCGCGCGAAGGCTTCCCGGTCGCCGCTGCCGCCGCTCCGGGCCGATCCGTAGTACCGCTTCCGGAGCCGCCGCAGCGCCTGGCGCTCCGGGGTGCCGCCGTTACGCGTGGCACAAGTGAGCACGCTCATGAGCTTAGCGGGGTCCGCGCGCCGCGGCTCGAAAGCGCGGCGCGGCGTGTGGCGGCGTCCGTCCGCGGGGGCGACGACGCCGACCACGACGGGCCCCTGCTCGACGTCCCGATGGCGCACCGAGAGCAGCAGGTCGCACGTCTCCGCCGCCTCGCGCAGGACCTCGTCCTCGCCGAGATCGCGCAACGGACAGCGCACGACCGTATCGGACCGCGGCACGCGGAGCCTCCTGGGGACTCCACCCCGGAAGCCGACGCACAGCTCGTTCGCCCAGCCCGGTCCCGG
>Ga0299906_10004308_pt1 | contig 11681 bp, 6 predicted proteins | sample RVTome_14_FD_200259 | JGI IMG/M metagenome (GOLD analysis project Ga0299906, IMG submission 200259) | Soil microbial communities from uranium-contaminated site in the Upper Colorado River Basin, Wyoming, United States - RVT145D125 (version 2) ... | reverse complement strand
CGCGTCACGAAGGTGCTCCCCGGCATGCAGGCGGCCTTCGTTGACATCGGGCTGGAGCGGGACGCCTTCCTCTACGTGAGCGACATCTCGCTGGGCTTCGACGACTACGACGGGCCTCTCAACCTCGAGGAGGTCGAAGGGGCCGACGAGATCAAGGCCCACGCGCCCAAGGCCGATCGCCACAAGCCCATCCAGGACCTGGTCAAGCAGGGGCAGGAGCTCCTCGTGCAGGTCACCAAGGAGGGGATCGGGCAGAAGGGAGCCCGCATCACCTCCTACGCGACCATCGCCGGGCGCTTCCTCGTCCTGATGCCCCAGGTGGATCACGTCGGGGTCAGCCGCAAGATCGGCGACGCCCGGGAGCGATCCCGCCTGCGGCGCCTCGTCGAGAAGAACCGGCCCAAGGGGCTCGGCTTCGTGGTGCGCACGGTGGCCCGCGGGGCGACGAAGGGCGAGATCGAGGGGGATGTCTCGTACCTGACCGAGGTCTGGGAGAAGGCCCGGGTCCGCGCCGAGAAGCATGCCGCCCCGGCGGCCGTGCACGAGGAGCCCGGCGTCCTGTGGCGCGTGCTGCGCGATCACTTCAACCAGGACGTCACCAAGGTCGTCGTGGACACCGAGGAGTCGAAGGCCCTGGCTTCGAACTTCATCCGCCTCTACGATCCCGAGGCGGCCCAGAAGGTCGAGCTCTACCACAGCGACGCCCCGGTCATGGACCGCTACGGCGTTCAGGCCGAGCTGGACAAGGCTCTGCGCAGCCGGGTCTGGCTGAAGTCCGGCGGGTACCTCGTGATCAACCAGACCGAGGCCCTCGTCGCCATCGACGTCAACACCGGGAAGTTTGTCGGTAAGCGGAACCTCGAGGACACGGTGCTGAAGACCAACCTCGAGGCGGTCACGGAGATCGTCCGCCAGCTCCGGCTGAGGGATCTCGGCGGCATCATCGTGGCCGACTTCATCGACATGGAGAGCCGGCGCAACAGGCGCAAGCTCGTCGAGTCCTTCGAAAAGGAGCTGGAGAAGGACCGCGCGCGGACGAAGGTCCTCCAGGTGAGCGACTTCGGGCTCGTGGAGCTCACGCGCCAGCGCACGAAGAAGTCGCTCGAGAGGCTGTTGACCCGGACCTGTCCGTACTGCTCCGGAGCGGGCAAGATCAAGTCCAACTCGACGATGATCTTCGACGTCCAGCGCGAGATCCGGCGCCTCGCGCCGAGCATGGACGGCCGGCGCCTCGTCGTGAGGGCGAATCCCGAGGTCGCGGTCGAGATGGAAGCGGAGCGGGCGGTGCTCCTCGAGGGGCTGCCCTGGGTGAACGGGACGGAGCTGGTCATCCGCCCCGACAAGACCATGCACCACGAGCAGTTCGACATCGTCAGCATGTCCAAGGCCCGCGATGGCGGGAAAGACGAGCCCAGGACGAAGGGGGCGACAGGGAGGGTTCAGGAGTGAGCGGCGCATCGGCGTTCATCAGCGGCTTCAAGGACGTCTTCACGGTCTCCGCCGGAGGCGAGGTCACCATCACGAATCCCGGCGCGCTCCAGGGCGAGCCGACCGACCGCCTCGCCCGGGCGGCTGCCCTGGGGACGGACCAGGAGAAGGAGGCCTCACGGTGGCTGCTCAGGGAGCTCTGCCGCCTGTCGGGCATCCACTCCGCCTCGATCCAGGGCCTCTACGACGCCATGGGGCGGGGGGAGGCCTCCGGCTTCACGACGCCGGCGATGAACCTGCGCGGGATGGTCTACGAGGTGGCCCGGGCCGCGATGCGTGCGGCCGCGAAGCTGAACGCCGGTCCTCTCGTCTTCGAGCTGGCGCGATCCGAGATGGGCTACACCTTCCAGGATCCTGACGAGTACGCCTCGGTCATCCACGCCGCGGCGCTGCGAGAGGGACGGAATGGGCCGCTCTTCATCCAGGGGGACCACTTCCAGATCGCCTCGAAGAAGTACCACGCCGGCGGCGAGACCCGCGACGCGGAGATGGCGGCGCTCGCCGACCTCGTGACGAGGGCCGTCAAGGCCGGCTTCTACAACATCGACATCGACGCCTCGACCCTCGTTGTCCTGGAGCGCGAGAGCGTCATGGAGCAGCAGCGGGACAACTTCGAGCGGCAGGCCGAGCTGTCCGCCCTGGTGCGCGAGTGCGAGCCCGAGGGGGTCACCATCTCGGTCGGCGGCGAGATCGGCGAGGTGGGAAAGAAGAACTCCAACCCCGGGGAGTTCCGCGCCTTCATGGACGGCTTCCTAGAGGCCTTCAAGGGCAGGGGGGGATCGAAGGGGATCAGCAAGATCTCCATCCAGACCGGCACCAGCCACGGTGGCATGGTGCTGCCCGACGGCTCGGTGGCTGCCGTGAGCATCGACTTCAACTGTCTTCGGGAGATATCGGGGATCGCTCGCTCCGAATACGGGATGGCGGGAGCCGTCCAGCACGGGGCGAGCACGCTGCCCTCGGAGGCCTTCTCGCAGTTCCCGGCCCACGAGGCCGCCGAAGTGCACCTCGCGACGGAGTTCCAAAACATGATGCTGGACCACCGCGAGTTCCCGGCCGAACTCCGCAAGGAAATGTACGCGTGGCTCTCGGAGAACTGCGCCGGGGAGCGGAAGAAGGGCTGGACCGACGAGCAGTTCTACTACAAGACCCGCAAGAAGGGCTGGGGGCCGTTCAAGCAGCAGGTCTGGGATCTGCCCGCCGCGACGCGCACGACGATCATGAAGTCGCTCGAGGATCGCTTCGGCTTTCTCTTCGAACAGCTCGGGATTGCGGGGATGCTCCCGACGGTCGAGAGGTTCGTGAAGCCCGTCGAGGTCCGCCACCCGGCGCCGGCCTCCCTCAGGGGCTGAGCGCGATGGCCGGCAAGGTGAGCGTGAAGAAGCACATTGCGGTTCTGACGGGGGGCGGGGACGTCCCGGGGCTGAACGCGGCGATCAAGTCGGTCTACACGGCGGCCCGCGATCGCGGGTGGCTGCGGCCCGGCGGGGAGGGCGCACGCGTGACGGGGATCCTGCGCGGCTGGCGCGGGGCGGTGCATCTGACGGCGGCGCCGGCTCCGGGCGAGGAGCGCGTGACGATCGACCTGACGGACGAAGTAGTCCGGACGATCGATCGGAGCGGCGGGACCTTCCTCCACTCGTCGCGGACGCGACCCGATCGGATCAAGGAGGCCGACCTGCCGGGGCGGCTCAAGGCGCGGAGATCCGAGCTGAAGGCCGTTGCGGGGAAGGAGGGCATCTACGACGTCACCGACGAGGTCATCCGCAACCTCGAGGCGGCGGGGATCGAAGGCCTCGTCGCCATCGGCGGCGACGACACGCTGGGCTATGCGCACACGCTCTCGGCCCGGGGCTTCCCGGTCGTCGGGATCCCGAAGACGATGGACAACGACGTCCGGGGGACCGAGTACGCCATCGGCTTCAAGACGGCGCTGACGCGTGCGGATGCGTTCATCAACCGGCAGCGGACACATCTGGGCTCGCACGAGACGGTAGGTGTTTTCCGGATCTTCGGGCGCAACGCCGGCTTCACGTCGCTGGGGACGGCGATGGCCATCTCGGATATCCGATCCGTGATCCCCGAGCAGCGCTTCGACCTCGACGCTCTCTGCGATGCGGTGAAGGCCGACTACGCCTCCAACCCGGCCCGCTACGCGCTGGTCATCGCCTCCGAAGGGGCGATGTGGGAGGGCGGCTCGCTCGAGGAGTATGGCCCTCCGGACGCCTACGGCCATCGCAAGAAGGCGAACGTCGGCGAGATGCTGGCGACGGAGATCGCCCGCCGAACGGGGCTTCCCACGAGGGTGCAGGACATCACCTACGACCTGAGATCGGGCGATCCGGACGCGCTCGACAAGATCGTTGCGAACAGCTTCGGCACGCTGGCCGTGGAGTTGATGGCGACTGGCACGACCGACCGGATGCTCTGCATCAACCGCGGCGCCTACGACCACTGCGCTCTGCCGGCATCGGCGCTCGGAGCGCGGACGGTGGACGTGGCCACGTACTACGACGCGGAGCGCTTCCGCCCGAAGTTCACGCAGGGGATGGGCCGCCCGATCTTCTTCTGAGCGACCGCGCCACGACGCCCGTCCCGTTGGTCCGCAATCGCGGAGAGAACTTCAGCTCGTTGCGGAAGCTCCCGCCCGCGCCGTTGCGCCCCAGCGTCCAGTGCAGCTCCAGCGGGGCCTGCCCCCGGCAGGTGGCCAGCAGTCCGTGCTCCCCGCGCTGGTGGTGGAAGCGGCAGAGCGTGGCCCGGTTCTCCTCACCGTCGCTGCCGCCCCGGCTGCTGTAGTGGATGTGGTGGCTCTCCAGATGGCGCCGTGAGGTGCAGCCGGGCGCGACGCACCGCCAGCCGTCCCGGATGGCAGCGGCCTCGCCCGGCCACCGCGCGGCAGCCCGCGCGCCCGTCTGTTCCACGTCCCAGGTCTCTACGAACTCCTCCAGCAGGGAGAGGAGGCCTACCCAGGCCGGGAGCCGCCGGCAGCGGACAAAGAACTCACGCGCCGCAGCGACCGATCCCGCCGGAGAGGGATCCGGCCATGGCTCATCCCAGGCCACCTCAGCCGCCAGTTGCTCCAGAGATCGCCGCCGGGCCTCGACCGCGGTCAGAAGATCCGTGGCGACGCCGGCTGGGAGGCGCAGCAGGAGGAAAACATCCGACACCCGCGCCCGGGCGGCCACGGCTCCGAGGCGGGCGAGCCGCGCCCGGGAGGTTCCCACCTCGCGGCGCAGGCCGGCGTACCACATGGCATCGGAGACGGGGAGTGTTGGAATGCCGGATGGATCGCCGCCGGGGCTTTCCACCGTATCTGGTTCGGGACAGACGGCCGTTGACGACACTCCTGCCGCAGCCGAAGCCGCGACGTCCGGTGCGCCCGCGTCCAGTGCTGCCCATGGTGCGGCGTGGAATCCCCGGGGAGCGGAGAGCGCGGCCGGCGCACCGGCCGATCCCGGCGCCACCTCTTCGGCGGGACAACAACCTCCCTCCTGCCCGCCACACCTCCGGAGGCCTTCACCCGCGATACCGGGTCCTCGCCCCGCAGCGCACCGCTCCACCAGGCGGAGCTCATCGCGGAGGCGCTTGACCGTCGATCGGCTCGCCCTCTCCACGAGGCTGTCGATGTCCGTGCACTCCGCGCCCGGGCACCGGAGCATCCGTGCGACCAGCCATGCCGCCTCCGCGCCGACCTCGCCACCCTCGTAGGCAGCCCTGATCGCGGGCAGCCGGCGCAGCGCCCGCTGCACCCGTATCCGCATCCGCGCGGCCGTGCGCCCCATGGCCAGGCGTTGCTCGGCGTAGTGCGCCGCCGAGTCGAAGCGCAGCCGAGACCAGGCGCCGTCATCCGCCATCTGCCCCAGCAGCGCTCCGATTCGGCACTCGATCTCGTCTTCCAACCGGATGAGCGAGCGGAGCTGGAGGTCGAGCGCCATGAAGTCTCCCTGCCCCGCCACGCGCTCGAGCTCCGCCAGCTTCTCGAGGCTCGATCGCGCCAGCCGGAGCGCCCACCCGGCCCGCCCGGCGTCCGGCAGGTGCTCCCAGCGATTCGTGGTTCCGGCAAGGGCGCGCTCGCGGATCTCCACCGGCCTTCCGTGCCGCAGGATGTCGTCGTGCGTCCCGTCGATGGGATCGGGCATCACGCCCCCGGAGGCGCACGACTCCGCCACGAGGGCGGACGCGAACTCCGTCACGGAGGATTCGCGCCCCTCCACGCATCGGAAGAGCTCGAGGGCCTCGTTGAACGCGGCGCGAACCGGGCCGGGCATCTGCATCGTCACGAGGCGTCGTCCCGCGTCGTCATCGTCGACGTCGACGTCGGCCTCGGAGTCGGGGGAGCCGGCCTGCCCGATGGCATCCTCCTCCTGCAATACTGGCCTTGCTGCACGTCGAGACTCCTCGGCCACCGCCCGCGCGGCCGCCACCTCGTCTCGCAGTTCCCGCACGCTGAGGGAGCGGGCACGCTCCACCCAGTGGCGCAGCGTCGAGCCTGTTGCCACCCGGGAAATCAGGAGCCCGGCCACCCGTCCCACGGCCTGCTCGCCGTCCCTGCCGCAGACCGCATCCTCCAGCCCGGGGATCTCGGCGAATGCACGGCCCAGCGCCGCCAGGTTTCTCATCCAGCGGCTCGATCGCCCCAGCCGCTCGCGCGTGTGGTCAGCCAGCCGGGCATGGCCGAGCTCCTTCCACCCGTCGATGGCCACGAAGGCCGCCGCCGATCGGGCAAGCGGCGAAGTGATCCGGTCCAACCCCGCCCGGAGCTCAACGGTGAGGGCATCGGCCTGCCGGGCTCGCGCTTCGGTGGGAGGGAGCCCGCGGGGATCCGGAGCCATGGGCGCCGGAGCCCGCTCCGCCAGGATGAGGCAGCGGGCCCCACCCGGCAGCGCGTGAGGTAGGACGGGGGCGTAGGTGATCTCGCCGGAGCTCTCCCGACCCACCTGACCCTTGGCGCAGCCCCCGTGGCTGGAGAGCGCGAACCCGGCCTCCCGGACCGGCGCATGGGTCAGGAGTAGGGACTCCATGCCGTGAGAATGCGCCTCCTGCAACATGCCGGAGATAATAGCGAAACTAATACGAAAGTCAAGTCAATCACCCGCATTCGACCCGCTCCTCGCAGGGAATTCACTCAAGAGAGCGCCGGGGGGAAGAAGGCCCTTGCCGCCTATCATGAGCGCGGCCATGGTGGTGCGGAGGCTGTTGTGCCGACGGATTAAGTGCAATGTTTTCAGTTAGTTGACCGCGAAACGCCCTCGCACCGCTACCATCTCGCTCCTTCATATGAGGGGCACGACAGGCTTCCCACCACCATGGAGAACGTCCGGACCCCGGAAGAACCTCAGGCTGTCGTGCGACCTGCGTGCGATCCGCGCGGACGGCGAGGGGCTCCAGGGGCGCCGATTCCTTCGCGGGCGGCTCCAGTTCACTCCTGTCGGGGACTGCCCGGGCTGTCCCCGGTCGAAGCGAGACGCTCGAGATTCAGCCTTGCCTCCCTGAGCGCCGGCTTGATCCGGAGTGCCTCCTCGAAGTCGCCGCGGGCCTCAGACCCTTCGCGAAGGCGGCAGATGAGCTCGACCCGCACGATGTACCGCCTGCTCGACTCCGCCGGTCAGCTTCGCGAGCGGCGCGACCAGCGCAGGCACCCGACCTGCGCCCGCCCGGAGCTCCTGGCCACGAGGCCCAACGAGCTGTGGTCCTGGGACATCACCACGCTCCTCGGGCCGGCGAAGTGGACGTGCTTCTGCCTCTACGTGCTGCTGGACGCCTTCACCCGCTTCGTGGTGGGCTGCGTGGTCGAGCGCCGCGAGAGCGCGACGCTTGCCTCCCGCCTCATCGAGGAGAGCTGCCTGAGGCACGGCATCTCGCCCGGAGCGCTCACCATCCACTCCGACCGGGGCCCTTCGATGACGAGCCGGCTGCTGGTGCACCCGTTCTCCGTTCTCGGGGAGACGAGGACCCACTCGCGCCCCTACGCCTCGAACGACAACCCCTTCTCGGAGGCGCAGTTCAGGACGCTGACCTACCGGCCCGACCACCCCGATCGCTTCGGCGCGCTGCAGGACGCGAGGACGTGGTGCCGGCCGTTCTTCAACCGGTACAACCTCGAGCACCGCCACGGCGGGATCGCCCACCTCACGCCGGCGGACGTTCACTTCGGCCGGGCCCCCGAGATCCTTGAACGCCGGGCAAAGGTGCTCTCGGAGGCGGCCCGATCTCAGGGGGAGATCAGTCTCTACCGTGAGCAGCAAACCGGGAGTAACAACCTCCAGACCACGCAGATCATCGAAATCACGAACGGGCTGTCGATCCAGGATCTGGTCACGACCGCCTGGGCGTCGGCCTCGACCTACCGCGACAGCGACAAGCGTGGAGGTGCCAACCGTGCGCGTATCCGCCTCGAGCCACAGATCAGGTGGGAGGCCAACGAGCCCGAGCAGCTCCGGGTCGTCCTCGCAAAGCTGGAGACCGTGCAGGCCAGGTTCAACAGCGCACAGCGCGGCGGCAGGAAGGTCTCGTTGGCCGACATCATCGTGCTAGGCCTTGTCCAAGCGTGATGTGAGCGATTTCGTCACGCGAATCATGTGGAAGTACTCGAAACGCCTCGGTATCTTGCAGTGATGAGCATCACAACTCTCACAAACAAGGAGGCGTTTCGAGTGAACGATTATACACGCAGACTCGTGAGCAAGCGCAAGCGTCGGATCGCATACCGGCTCCGTGATCGTGTCTGGCAGGGCCAGGATGAACCGATGATGTCGGCCGGCAACATTCACTATGAGATGGCTGACAGGACACGCGCCGTTGGGGCGGGCGGCATCGGGGCGATGCACCTGCTGGCGCGGCGCACGGGATTGATCGACGCCATCGACAAGGCGCTGCCGCTGCTGAAGGTTCACCTGCCGTACCACGAGTCGGACCACGTGCTCAACATCGCCTACAACGCTCTGAGCGGCGGGACGTGCCTGGAGGATCTCGAGCTGCGTCGCAACGACGAGGTGTATCTGGACGCGCTGGGCGCCCAGCGCATCCCTGACCCGACCACGGCAGGGGACTTCTGCCGGCGGTTCAGCCCGGCCGACATCGACAGCTTGATGGAAGCCATCAACGCGGTGCGGGTGAAGGTGTGGCGCCGGCAGCCTGAGGAGTTCTTCGAGGAAGCGATTCTGGATGCGGACGGAACAGTGGCCGAGACCACCGGTGAGTGCAAGCAGGGCATGGACATCTCGTATGACGGTGTGTGGGGCTACCACCCGCTGCTCATCTCTCTGGCGAACACCAAAGAGCCGCTGTACCTGGTGAACCGAAGCGGCAACCGGCCGTCTCACGAGGGAGCCTCAGAGAGGTTTGACCGGGCCATCGGGCTGTGCCGGGCCGCGGGGTTTCGCAAGATCCTGCTGCGCGGAGACACCGACTTCAGCCAGACGCGGCATCTGGACGGGTGGGATCAGCAGGGCGTGGGGTTCATCTTCGGCATCGACGCGATGCCGAACCTGGTGGCCAGAGCCGATGCCCTGCCGGCAGGGCGTTTCAGGCGCCTGAAGCGGGCCGCGAAGTACGAGGTGGCCACCGAGCCGCGCCGGCGTCCTGACAACGTCAAGGAGCAGATCGTCCGGCAGCGGGAGTTCAACAATATCCGTCTGGAGTCCGAGCATGTGGCGGAGTTTGACTACAAGCCGACCGCCTGCACGCAGGCCTACCGCGTCGTGGTGGTGCGCAAGAACCTGTCGGTGGAGAAGGGCGAACGGGTGCTGTTTGACGACATCCGGTACTTCTTCTACATCAGCAACCGTCCCGAGCCGGCCGACCAGATCGTGAGGCTGGCCAACCAACGCTGCGACCAGGAAAACCTCATCGCTCAGCTCAAGAACGGGGTGCAGGCCCTGCGGATGCCGGTGTCGGATCTGACCAGCAACTGGGCCTACATGGTGATGACGGCCCTGGCCTGGACGCTCAAGGCGTGGTTCGCGCTGCTGCTGCCGGAATCGGGTCGCTGGGGCGAGCAATATCGCGCCGAAAAGCAGGCCGTGCTGAAGATGGAGTTCAGGACCTTCCTCAACGCCTTCATGCGCCTGCCGTGTCAGGTCGTGCGCGCGGGACGTCGAATCCGCTTCCGGTTGCTGGCGTGGAATCGCTGGGTGCCCGCCCTGTTACGCGGCGTCGATGTGCTCCGGCAGCCGTTACGTTGCTGAAAATCTGACCTGAGCCCGGGCGCAAGAGGCCCCGGTTTCCATCAACTCTCCCAATTCCAGAAAGCGAGCCCACCGATGACCGACACACAGCACGATGACAAACTCCCGGCCGCAAGGCCAGGGCCGGCGAAGTTCTACTCGCACCAGGTGTGTCTTGCAACGGCCATCGGGCGTCTCGCCATTCGCTTGTTTAAGGGCTAGGATGGACAGGAGAGGAGCTCGGCGGAGATTTCTACGCGGTCGATGGGCCTCTTGAAAAGCTACCCGAAGGCGATCCAGTCCAGATGCCCGAGGGACTCCCCGATGTATTCAAGCGAGCCGGGTACGACGTTCTTTTCGGTATACCGGGGCGCCTCACTGAGCACTTCTCGCAGGGTTACAAGCGGATCTGGAGGATCATTGCGTGGCAACGCAAACATTCCCTCATCGATCGTCAGAACAAGCAGCAACTCTGCGCTCGACCGAAAGACCTCCCAGTCCGTTGAAGCCAATCACAAGGTAGAGCGGACGGATTGGCTGGGCTGTCTTCTCAAGTTAATGGAGTGACATGGGTCAACTTGCTATCATGCGCGCGGGATGGAACGCAGAGCGGCTGGCCGAGTATCTGCTCGCTAAAGTGGCGTTTGTCAGCCAGCCGACATCCGTGGCTGACGACATTGGATTGGACTTCCTTTGCACGTTATTCCAAGAGATACCCGGTAGGCATACACAGCTTACTCCAACGCTCCCATTTGGCATACAGGTCAAGTCATCCGCACGGCCACTCAGACTCACCAAATACTTATCCCTCCTGACGCGGTCTCCTTTGCCATTCATGCTCGCGGTCGTCGACATGCAGAAGAACCAACTGACCTTGTATTCGGGTCGCTACGTTCGCTACGCGCTCGATCTTTGTGGTGCCCAGTTGATATCGTTCACGGGGGTTCCGATCAATCATTCAGTGGACGTAGAATCCGCCGTCCGGCGTACTGACACGAAGAATGGTCGCCGAGTCCGAGTGTGCCTGCCCCGACTCGTCACCTACGGGACACGGACCCAGCTAGCGTCTCTCAAGGATGTCCGAACCGCTGTAGAGTCGGAGGTGTTGCAGGTGGGCCTAAACAACTACAGCTCAGCAGTGAAGCAGTACCTTTACCGATTTCCCAAGCCACGGGCTGCAACCCGTGTTCTCGCCGGACCCGGTTCGAATCGTGTCTTTCGGCGCGTGATGGCCGACAGAATGACCGAATACGCTATGAACTTGTGGTGGCTTCGATCAGAAAGGGGCGATGCGGTCCAGGATGAAACGGACGCTTTCTTCGCGGCGCTTCGTGAGCTGAAGCCTTACCTCCCACAGTCGCCGCACATGAATCGCGTGCTTGCCCTATTGAAGCACTCCTGAAGGGCTCAACAGGATAGAAGCGCCTTCAAATTGGCAGCACTCATGTACTTGGCAATCGCGGGATCTCTAAACGGATCCTGTGAAGGGGATCCCGGTGCCTCGCATGGGGCATCAGTGCTCCTGAGATGAGGCAGCGTTGAGCCGTTGGTTGGGCGTGGAATGGCGGAAAGCAGCCTAGCACTCAAGATTGTAGACATTCTCCTCCAAGTCCTTGCTGCCCTCCGCGGTCGACCACGCGTATTCGTTCGCATTCTAGAGGAGGATATCAAGAAGGAGGTCGGTGGACTGCGTTTCGAGATTGAGAACCGCAGAACTATTGTCACGTCTCTCGATCCCGAGATCCGAGTCACCTACTACTGGGGTGATGGTGACTCCTTGCGAAGAGGTAGGAACAAGTACTTCGTTCGTGAGGTTGACCGTTCTCTCCAACCACACGTGCCGAAGATTCTGAGTGCCTCGGCAGATGACCGCTCGACGCAGTACTGGCTCTCAGTGTTTCGGACCTATTCGTTTCGACCTACGAGCGGGCTTCGCACACGCTTGCGCGTTCGCGATACCTTACTGGACACATTATCACGTCATCGATTCTATTGGGAGCTTATTCGGCTCCGCATCTTAGGGCGATT
>Ga0299906_10004306_pt1 | contig 11683 bp, 11 predicted proteins | sample RVTome_14_FD_200259 | JGI IMG/M metagenome (GOLD analysis project Ga0299906, IMG submission 200259) | Soil microbial communities from uranium-contaminated site in the Upper Colorado River Basin, Wyoming, United States - RVT145D125 (version 2) ... | reverse complement strand
AGGCTTTCGGCCGCACGCAGGTGGGCGATCAGCAGACCGCGATCGCGCGGCTGATCAACGCCGAGCTGAGCCACACGCTGGGTGCCGGCATCGAGCGGCTGGAGCGGACCCGGCTGGCTTGGACCGTGACCTACGACGAGGTGCTGTTCATCCGCGAAGGCGAGCTGCGCGTGGAAAGCGGCGGCCGTACCTATCTCTGCCGCGCCGGGGACATCGTCTGGATCCCGAACGGGACGACGCTGATCTACGACGCGCCGGAGGCCTGCGAATATTTCTACGCGCTCTATCCGGTGGACTGGGCGAAGCGGCAGGGCATCGAGGAACCGTAGGCGTCGGCCTGGCGCTCCTTGGCCCATCCTTCGAGACGCGGCTGCTTCGCGCCGCTCCTCAGGATGAGGGCCTTTGCTTGTCGACAAAGCCACGGACCTCATCCTGAGGAGCCCTGCGCAGCAGGGCGTCTCGAAGGATGGCCCAAGGAGCCGCCCTCACATGAACAGCGTGCGGTCCTGCGGCATGGCGGCGTAGAGGCCGGCCACCTCTTCCGCGTAGCCGTTGTAGAGCAGCGTCGGCCGGCGATCGCCGGTGCCCAGCATCTCCTCCATCGCCTGGCTCCAGCGCGGGTGCGGCACCTCGGGGTTCACGTTGGCCCAGAAGCCGTACTCGCTGCCCTGCAGCTCCTCCCAGAAGGAAACGGGGCGCTCGTCGGTGAACTCGATGTGGACGATGCCCTTGTTCGACTTGAAGCCGTACTTCCAGGGCAACGCGATCCTGAGCGGCGCGCCGTTCTGCTTCGGCACCGGCTTGCCGTAGAGCCCGGTCACCATGAAGGCGAGGTCGTGCATCGCCTCCTCGATGGTCAGGCCCTCGACATAGGGCCAGGGGTACCAGTCGGCGCGCTGGCCGTCGGCGATCTCGGGATTCTCGAAGGAGACCAGCTTGACATACTTGGCCCCGCTCGTCGGCTTGGCCAGCGCCACCAGGTGGCGCAGCGCGAAGCCGGACCAGGGCACGGCCATCGACCAGGTCTCGACGCAGCGATGCCGGTAGAGTCGCTCCTCCAGGGGCATCTTCGCCAGCAGGTCGTCGATGCCGATTTCCATCGGCTGCTCGACCATGCCGCCGATGCCGACCATCCACGGCCGGATCGGCAGCGCCTGCGCCTCGCGCCAGATCGACTTGAAGGAGCCGAATTCGTAGTAGTTGTTGTAGGTGGTGGCGAGGTCCTCTGGCGTGAGGTCGCGGTCCAGCGTATAGGTTTCGTTGCGCTTGACCGGATAGAGGTGAGCCGAGGGATCGGCCTCCTCGCCCAAGGCCGCCGCGGGAAGCAGCGCCGCTCCGGCGGCGCAGGCCGCGCCCTTCAGCCACTGGCGTCGATTGAGATAGACGGCCTCCGGGGTCGCCAGGGACTCCGGCAGCTCCCAGGGGCGCTTGGAACGGATCAGCATGAGGACCTCGCTCGCTTTTCTCTTCCTTACGCTTAGGAGCCGCGGGCGGACGCCTCAAGGCACAGCCTGTCACGATGCCGCGAGTGCGGCGAAGCCGGGCAGCAGACTGCCCGGCTTCGGTGCGGATCATACTCAGCCCAGATGGGCGCGCAGCATCCAGGCGGTTTTCTCGTGGAAGCCCAGGCGCTCGACCATCAGGTCGACCGTCGCCTCGTCGCCGCCTTTCTCGGCGGCGTCGTGCGCCTTGCGCACGGTCTTGATGATCGCTTCGTTGTCGGCCAGCAGCGCCTTGATCATGTCCATGTCGCCGTGCGAGTCGCCGGCGGTCTCCTTCAGCGAGGCCGCCTTCACCATCTCGCCGCCGGAGTTGGGTGCGAACTCGCCGAGCGAACGGATGCGCTCGGCGATCTCGTCGAGCGATTCCCAAAGCGCGCGGTACTGCTGCTCGAACAAGGAATGCAGCTGCGCAAAGCGCGGGCCGACGACGTTCCAGTGGAAAGCGTGCGTCTTCAGGTAGAGCACATAGGTGTCGCCGAGCACCGCCTTCAGGTTCTGGCTGATCTCGCGGCGAGCATTGTCGCCAATGGAAATATCCATCTTCATTCGTGGCTCCCTCTCTCCTGGACGCGTAAAAGGCGATTGCGGGTCCGGCGTTCCCGAAGGCGGGAGGCCGGCGTGATTGGGGATAGAAGGAAGATAGACAACCGCCAGCGCGAATCAAGCCAGTTTAGAATTATTTTAATCAGCCGAACGCCGCTCCAGCGCGACCCGGCAGGCGCCGAAAGGCCCGTAGAAGGCTTCCGCGCGCTGCCCCGGCTGCAGTGCGACATAGGGGGTGAGCAGTCCGGTGGTCACCACCTCTCCCGGGTGCAGCCCGAGCCCGCTGCGCGCCAGGTCATTCACCAGCCAGGTCAGCGACCGCAGCGGATTGCCCAGCGCGTTGGCGCCGAGACCTTCGCCATGGCGGCGGCCGTCGACCCAGAGCTCGACGCTCAGCCGGGCGAGGTCGAAGCGCGCGAAGTCGCCCCGACCCTCGCCCAGGATCAGCCCGGCATGCGCGATGTTGTCGGCGACGCTGGCACCAAGCGGCGCGGCCAGCCAATCCCGCTCGCCGTAGGCCGAGGCCGCGATCTCCATGGCCGGATGCAGCGTCGCGACCGCTGCGGCCACCTCGCCCACGTCGTAGGGCCGCGCCCGCGGCGGCAGCTCGCGGCCGAGCGTGAAGGCGATCTCGGGCTCGATCAGGCAGGGCCGGTAGCGGCCGGCCGGCAGGCGCGCGGGCGATTGCAGCAGGCCGCCGGCGAACATGCGCCCGCGCACCGGGTGATCGACCCGGTGCCAGCGCTGCGCGGCCGGGCTGGCGACCGCGATCTTCCAACCCCAGGGGTGGCCGACCGCGCGACCCCAGCCGCCGGCCGCGGTCAGCCGCACCACCCGGTCCTGCACCCGATAGGCTTCGTCCAGCTTCGGCGGCAGCGCCGGATCGCGCGGCGAGAGCGCCGGCGCGCGCGGGTTGCGGGCCGCCACCAGGCGGGCGGCCAGCGCCTCGGCCCGACGCTCCACCTACTGCGCCGCCTGCTGCCGCTCGGCGATGATCTTCTCGGCCGGCCGGCCCATCAACTCCTGCAGCCGGTCGAAGCGCCAGGTGAAGCTGCCCGCGCCCTGCGTGGCCGAGCGCAGCTCGACGATGAGGTCGCCCAGTTCGGCCATCGGCAGGTGGCACTTGATCTGGTCCCAGCCCGCCCAGCCCGGCTTCTGCTCGAAACCCAGGATCTGGCCGCGGCGCGAGGAGATGATGCCGTGGATGCGGCTCATCGCCTCGGTCGGCACGTCCACCACCACCTCGGCGATCGGTTCCAGCAGGATCGGATCGCACTTCGGCAAGCCTTCCGACATCGCCATGCGGCCGGCGGTCTTAAACGCCATGTCCGAGCTGTCGACCGAGTGGAACTGTCCGTCGAAGAGACGCACGCCGACATCGACCACCGGGAAGCCGAGCGGTCCCTCGACCAGACTGTCGCGCAGGCCGTGCTCGACCGACGGAATGAACTGCCGCGGAATCGCGCCGCCGACGATCTTGTCCTCGAAGACGAAGCCGCTGCCGCGCGGCAGCGACTTGATCTCCACCTTGATGTCGGCGAACTGGCCGTGGCCGCCGGACTGCCGCTTGAAGCGGGCGTGCTGCTGCGTGCCGTGCCGGATCGTCTCCTTGTAGGGCGTCTGCGGGCGCTCGGTTTCGACCGCCACGTTGTACTTGCTCTTCAGGCGCTCGACGGCGAGCTGCAGGTGGATCTCACCCTGGCCCCAGAGCACGAGCTGGCGCGTGTCGTGATTGTGCTCCAGCGACAGCGAGGGATCCTCCTCGATCAGCTTGGCGATCGAGCCGGTCAGCTTCACCTCATCGGCGCGGTTCACCGGACGTACCGCTACGGCGTAGACCGGCTGGGGCGCCGCCGGCCAGAAGGCCAGCGCATCGCGCTGCACGCCCTTCTCGGTGACCAGGTCGCCGGTCCTGAGATGCTCGCAGCGACCGAGGCCAACCAAGTCGCCGGGGCCGACCCGCGTCGCCTTCTCCACCTCGCCGCCCTTGAAGCGGTAGAGACCGGAGGGGCGGTCCTCGCCGACGTTCTGGCCTTCCTTCAACTCGCCCTTCCACAGCCGCAGCACCGAGAGCTTACCGGTATGCGCCTGGTAGACCGTCTTCATCACCGTGGCGGCGAACTGTCCGTCCAGCGGAATCGCCAGGCGTTCGGCGGTCTGCAGCGCGGCCGGCGCCTCGTGGCGCAGCGCCTTCAGCAGGCGCACGACGCCGTTGCCGCGCTCGGCCGAGCCGATGAACACCGGCACGATCAGGTCGCCCTGCAGGTCGCGGGCGAGTTGGTCGTAGACTTCGCTGGGCGCCGGGATCCGGTCTTCCAGGAGCTGCTCCATCAGGCCGTCGTCGAAGTCGGCGAGCGCTTCGAGCAGCTCCTGGCGGGCGGAATTCTCGCGCTCCTTCACGCTGTCCGGCATCTCGGTCAGGTCGGAGCCGCCGCTGGCGTTGAAGGCGAAAGCGCGTTCGCTGACCAGGTCGACGTAGCCGGTGATGGAGTCGCCAGAGCGGATCGGCACCTCGCGCAGCACCAGCGGGCGCGCCGAGGCATTCTGCAGCGCCGCCATGATCTCGGCGACCCGCGCTGCCGCCTTGTCGATCTTGTTGACGAAGATGATGTGCGGGACCGCAAGCTCATCGAGGAAGCGCAGCAGCGGCATCAGCGCCGGTGCCTTCGCCGGGTCGGGCTCGGCGACGACGATGGCGACGTCGGCGGCGGTGAGGCAGCTGCGCTGCTCGTGCTGCAGTTCCACCGAGCCCGGGCAGTCGATCACCGCCCAGGGCTCGCCCAAATAGGTGAAGTTCACCAGGTTGGGCTCCGTCGTCATCTCGCGCGCCCGCGCCTCCGGCGAGGCATCGCCCACCGTCGACTTCTGCGGGATCGTCCCCTTGCGTCCGATGGTGCCCGCCGCGTGCAGCATGGCTTCCAAAAGCGTGGTCTTGCCAGCGGTGTAGGGGCCCACGATCACCGCGGTTCTGGCGCCCCGGTTGGCATTCTCCGGCATCGATAAAACTCCCTGCTTTGCCTGCGCTTGGCGTGGCCGGTTGCCCCGGCCTTCGCCACCATGCTCGCGCTCTTTGCGCGGTGAAGGCAACAGGCAAGCCCCCGGACCTCGCCGGCAAGAAATCCTTGCCAGATGGCCGTCAAGGCTGAACTATCGCGGCAGGGGCGACAACGCGGCCGCCGCCGTCGCGAAGACGGCGTGCGGCCATCGGCAAGAAGAACGCAAGGGAGGACTGTCATGAGAAAGCTCTTGGCCGCCGTCGCGGCGGTCACATTGCTCGGTTGGGCGGCTGGGGCCGCGGCCGACGACCCGATCGTCGTCAAATTCAGCCACGTCGTGGCCGAGGGCACGCCCAAGGGGCAGGCGGCGCTGAAGTTCAAGGAACTGGCCGAGGCCAGGCTGCCGGGCAAGGTGGTGGTCGAGGTCTACCCCTCCTCGCAGCTCTTCGGCGACGACAAGGAGCTCGAGGCGCTGCTGCTGGGCGACGTGCAGCTGATCGCGCCGTCGCTCTCCAAGTTCGACCGCTACACGAAGAAGGTTCAGGTCTTCGACCTGCCCTTCCTGTTCGACGACATCGCCGCGGTGGACCGCTTCCAGCAGTCGGAGGCCGGGATCGGCCTGCTGCAGTCGATGCGCGACAACGAGCTTGAAGGCCTGGCCTACTGGCACAACGGCATGAAGCAGTTGTCGGCGAACAAGGAGCTGCACGTGCCGGCCGACGCCGCCGGGCTGAAGTTCCGCATCCAGCCCTCCGACGTGCTGCAGGCGCAGTTCGAGGCGATCGGCGCCAACCCGCAGAAGATGAAGTTCTCCGAGGTGTACCAGGCGCTGCAGACCGGCGTGGTCGACGGCCAGGAGAACACCTGGTCGAACATCTACTCGCAGAAGTTCCACGAGGTGCAGGCGGCGATTTCGGAAACCAACCACGGCGTCATCGACTACATGGTGGTGACCAACGCGGAATGGTGGGCGGGTCTGCCGGAGGACGTGCGCGGCGGGCTGGCCGAAGCCATGGCGGAAGCGACGCTCTACGGCAACGGCATCGCCCACAAGCTGAACGAGGAAGCCAAGGCGAAGATCGCCGCCGCCGGCCAGGCCGAGATCCTGACCCTCACGCCGGAAGAGGTCGCCGAATGGCGCAAGGCGATGAAGCCGGTCTGGGACAAGTTCGCGCCGGACATCGGCCAGGATCTGATCGACGCGGCGCTGTCCGCCAACGGCGTCTGACCGACTGAACCGGGCCGGGCCCCTGGGCCCGGCCCGGTGCTCTACCGCCATGGGCTGGCGCATCCTCGACCGCATCGAGTCCATCGGACTCTGCCTGCTCATGGCGGTGATGACGCTGATCACCTTCGTCCAGGTGGTGCTGCGCTATGTCTTCAACGATTCGCTGCACTGGGCGGTCGAGGCGACCTCGGTCTGCTTCGGCTGGCTGATCTTCCTCGGCATCGCCTACGGCGTGCGCACCGGCAGCCACATCGGCGTCGAGGCGCTGGTGCGCCTGTTGCCGCCACAGGTCGCACGGATCGTCGCCATCGTCGCGGTTGCCATCTGCATGGGCTATTGCGTGGTGCTGGGCTACGGCGGCTATACCTACGTCGCCAAGCTGGCGAAGATCGGCGTGCTGATGCAGGACATCCCGATCGAGCGCTGGATCCCACCGGCGATGGTGCCGCTCGGCATGGCGCTCGCCTTCCTGCGCTTCGGCCAGGTGCTGGTGCGCCTGCTGCAGGGCCGGCAGACCACCCTGCATCTGGCCGACGAGGCAGCCGAGGCTCTGGCCAGCGACATCAACGTGGGGTCCGGCCCGAGCGGGCAGCAGCCGTGACCACGTTCACCCTCTTCGCCCTGCTGTTCCTCTTCATGGCGATCGGCATTCCCGTGGCGATCGCGCTCGGCGCCTCCAGCCTGGCGGCGATCCTGCTGTTCGCGCAGGATTCGCTGGCCTCGCTGGCGCTGAAGGTCTGGGAAACGTCCGAGCACTACACGCTGCTGGCGATTCCCTTCTTCATCCTGGCCGGCTCCTTCCTGACCACCGGGGGCGTGGCGCGACGCATCATCACCTTCGCCATCGCCGCGGTCGGGCACCTGCGCGGCGGGCTCGCCATCGCCTCGGTCTTCGCCTGCATGCTGTTCGCCGCCGTCTCCGGCTCCTCGCCCGCCACCGTGGTGGCGATCGGCACGCTGGTGATCGACGGCATGGTGCGCGCCGGCTACACCAAGGACTTCGCCGCCGGCGTGATCGCCAACGCCGGGACGCTCGGCATCCTGATCCCGCCGTCGATCGTCATGGTGGTCTACGGCGCCACCACCGAGACCTCGGTCGGGCACCTTTTCACCGCCGGCATCGTGCCGGGCATCATGCTCGGCCTCGGCCTCATGGTGGCGATCTGGTGGCGCGCCAAGAAGCTGGGCCTGCCGCGCCAGCCGAAGGCCTCCGGGGCCGAGCTCTGGCGCTCCTTCCTGGTCGCCTTCCCCGGCCTGATGCTGCTGGTGATCATCCTGGGCGGCATCTACGCCGGCATCTTCACGCCGACCGAGGCGGCGGCGGTTTCCGCCGTCTACGCCGCCATCGTCGCGCTCTTCATCTACCGCGACATCGGCTTCGCGGAGCTGCCGCGCGTGCTGGTGCAGGCGTCGAAGACGACGGTGATGCTGATGTTCATCATCGCCAATGCGCTGCTCTTCGCGCATGTGCTGACCACCGAGCGCATCCCGCAAGCGATCGCCGAGGCGATCATCGGCGCCGGCCTGGAGGCCTGGAGCTTCCTGATCGTCGTCAACATCCTGCTGCTGATCGCCGGCTGCTTCATGGAGCCGACCGGCATCATCCTGATCCTGGCGCCGATCCTGTTCCCGATCGCGCAGCACCTCGGCATCGACCCGGTGCACCTCGGCATCGTCATGGTGGTGAACCTGGAGATCGGCATGATCACACCGCCGATCGGCCTCAATCTCTTCGTCATGGCCGGCATCGCCCGCATGGAGATCACTCAGGTGGTGCGCGCCTCGCTGCCCTGGACCATGATCCTCCTGCTGTTCCTGATCGTCATCACCTACGTGCCGTGGATCTCCACCTTCCTGCCCGAGTGGGTGATGGGCGCGCAGACCCAGGTCACGAATTAGGCCAGCCGCCGCTCGCGCAGCTCGTAGTGCTGCGCGCGCTCGTCGAAGCGGGCGAGCAGCTTGCGCGCGGCCGGCGGCACGTAGGCCACCTCGTAGTCCTTGCCGACGAAGGCCTTCACGTTCTCCAGCGCGTCGAAGCGCATGATGGTGACGAACTCGACCGCCGCGCCGTCGGGACGGCGCAGCAGCTCGATCTGGCGGAAGCCCTCGATCTGCTTGGCGAGGATGCCGGGGAAGACCTCTTCCTTCAGCAGGCGCTCGTAGGCCTCCGCGTTCTCCGGCCGTGTCCAGCCGTGCCAGAGGCGCAGGATCATCGCCGGGCCCCCTCGGCATGGCGACCGAGTTCCGCCACGACACCGCTGCTCAGGGGCGCGTCGAGGCCATGCTCGGCCGAGCGGCGCGCGACGTAGCCGTTGAGCCAGGACAGCTCCAGCCGGTTGCCGCGCTCCAGGTCGAGCGCCATGGAGGCGCGCATGGCGGGCGGCATGCGCGCGAGCGTGGCCCAGGCCGTGGTCTCTGCATCGTCCGGCAGGGCCACGCCCTCGGCCCGGCCCAGGGCAACCGCCTCGCGCACCAGTCCCAGCAGGAGCGCGCGGCCTTCCTCGCTGTCGCGCAGCGCGCCGACCGTGGTGCGCCGGCTGGCGGTGGCGCCGGCCAGCGCCTGCAGCATGATGAACTTGCCCCAGAGGTCGCGCCGGATGTCGTCGCTCACCCCCGCCTCCACCTTGGCACGGTGGCAGGCCTCGACCAGCGCCTCCAGCACCGGCCGCTGAGCCGGTAGCAGCGCGCCGAAATTCAGGCGGGCGAAGGGGCCGACGTGGCGGATCAGCCCCGGCGCGGCGATCTCGGCGGAGATGTAGGCGATGCCGGCGGCGACGCGCTCGGCCGGCAGGTGCCGGCGCAGGATCTCGGACGATTCGACGCCGTTCTGGATCGGCACCACGAGGGCACCGCGGGTGGCGCCGGCCGCCAGCAGCCGCCCGCTCTCCTCCAGGTCCCAGAGCTTGACGCAGTTCAACACGACGTCGCTGTCGGGTAGGTCCTGCACGCGTTCGACCACGGCGACCTTCGGCAGGTGCAGGTCGCCCTTCGGGCTCTCGATGCGCAGGCCGCCGCTGCGCATGGCGGCCGCGTGTGCGCCGCGCGCGACGAAGCTCACCTCGGTCCCGGCGGCGGCCAGGCGGGCGCCGAAGTAGCCGCCGACACCGCCGGCGCCGAGTACCGCAAGGCGCATGGCCCGATCCTAGCCGAGCGCCTCGCAGGCCCGCTTGATGCGGGTGCAGGCCGCCTCCAGCAGGTCCATCGAGGTGGCGTAGGAGATGCGGAAGTAGGGCGCCATGCCGAAGGCCGAGCCCTGCACCACCGCCACGCCTTCGCGCTCCAGCAGGTAGGTGACGAAGTCCTCGTCGCTCTCGATCGTCTTGCCCTCGGGCGTCTTGCGGCCGAGCGTGCCGGCGCAGGAGGGGTAGACGTAGAAGGCGCCTTCCGGCTTGTGGCAATGCAGGCCGGGGGCCTCGTTCAGCATCGCCACCACGCGGTCGCGCCGCGCCTTGAAGTGCTTGTTGTGCTCGGCGATGAAGTCCTGCGGGCCGTTCAGCGCCGCCACCGCCGCCGCCTGGCTGACCGAGGAGGGGTTGGAGGTCGACTGGCTCTGGATGGTGGTCATCGCCTTCACCAGCGCCTTCGGCCCGCCGCCGTAGCCGATGCGCCAACCGGTCATGCAGTAGGCCTTGGAGACGCCGTTCATGGTGAGCGTGCGCTCGTAGAGCTCGGGCGTGACCTGCGCCGGCGTGGTGAACTCGAAGCCGTCGTAGACCAGGTGCTCGTACATGTCGTCGGTCAGCACGTGCACCTGCGGGTGGCGCTTCAGCACCTCGCCCAGCGCTTTCAGCTCGGCCGCGGTGTAGGCGGCGCCCGAGGGGTTCGACGGGCTGTTCAGGATCAGCCACTTGGTCTTTGGCGTGATCGCCGCCTCGAGGTCCTCGGGGCGCAGCTTGAAGCCGTTGTTGGCCGGGCAGGCGACGGTGACCGGCGTGCCCTCGGCCAGCACCACCATCTCCGGATAGCTGACCCAGTAGGGCGCCGGCACGATCACCTCGTCGCCCGGATTGAGCGTCGCCATCAGCGCGTTGTAGAGCACCTGCTTGCCGCCGGTGCCGACGATGACCTGGTCGGCCGCGTAAGTCAGGCCGTTCTCGCGCTTGAACTTGGCGACGATGGCCGCCTTCAGCGCCGGCGTGCCGTCGACCGCGGTGTACTTGGTGTCGCCGGCGCGGATCGCCTTGATCGCGGCTTCCTTGATCGAGTCGGGCGTGTCGAAGTCGGGCTCGCCGGCGCCCAGCCCGATGACGTCGCGGCCGGCCGCCTTCAGGTCGCGCGCCTTCTGCGTGACGGCGATGGTGGCCGACGGCTTGATGCGGCCGAGCCGCTGGGCGAGGAAGGACATGGCGATGGCCCCCGGAGTGACAGCGGGGCACGCTAGCCCCAGCGACCCGCCCGCGCAACGGACCGCATTGTCCCGCTGCATGGCCGGCCGATAGACTGTGCCATGGACAGCGCAGTACTGGGCTACGGCATCCGGAGAGCGGCCGGCCGGTGCTCTACGTCAACCCGCAGTTCACCGTCCGCATCGACGGCTGGACCGACGAGGAGTCGCGCGCCCTGCTGGGCTATCTCTACCAGCACGCGGTCCGCCCCGAGTTCACCTGCCGCCTGCGCTGGGCGCCCGGCAGCCTGGCGATCTGGGACGACCGCGCCACCTGGCACTACGCCACCAACGACTACCAGGGCGAGCGCCGCCTGATGCACCGCATCACGGTCGAGGGCGTGGCGCTGAGCTGACGACGCAAATAGACGCAGCGTCGACAACTCCTCACCCAACCCTCTCCTCATGTCTGAGGAGAGGGCTTGTCTGCGCAGCCCTTGCCGAAGCGCGGAAGCCCTCGCCCCGGAAACGGGGAGAGGGTTGGGTGAGGGGCTTTCGACGCTAGGCTGGGAAAAGCCGGTTCATCCAGGCCGCGCAGTCGGCGACCGCCTCGCGCGCCTTGCCCAGGCGCTTGGTCATGTGCAGGAAGCCGTGATAGCAGCCGAGGTAGGTCTTCAGCTCGACCGGCACGCCCTCGCGTGACAGCCGCTCGGCGAGCTGGAAGGAATCGTCGCGCAGCGGGTCGAGCTCGGAGGGCGCGAGGAAAATCGGCGGCAGCCCGGCCAGACTATTCGCCCGCAGCAGGTCGAAGCGGGTATCCTCCGCGTCCGACGGTTTCGCGAAGTAGGCTTCGCGGTAGAACTTGCGATAGGCCGGCGTCAGGCCCCACGCGTCGCCGGAGTAGAGACGGCGCGACTCGCTGTCCTCGTTGCCGTAGGCGCCGTAGACCAGCCAGCCGCCGGTGTAGAGCCGCTCGCCGCTCTCCTGCTGCGACAGGAGCGCGCCCATGGTGATGGTGGCGCCGGCGCTGTCGCCGCCGAGCGCGACGCGGTCGGGGTCGATGCCCCACTCGCCGCCCAGCGCCTTGAGG
>Ga0299906_10004305_pt1 | contig 11685 bp, 13 predicted proteins | sample RVTome_14_FD_200259 | JGI IMG/M metagenome (GOLD analysis project Ga0299906, IMG submission 200259) | Soil microbial communities from uranium-contaminated site in the Upper Colorado River Basin, Wyoming, United States - RVT145D125 (version 2) ... | reverse complement strand
ACGGCAACGAACCACTCGCGATCGCCGCCGACTTTCTCGCGCGTAATCGCGTCTACCACGATCGCACCGGCAAAACCGAATTCGTGGTGTTAACCGACGCGAGCGGCGCCAATCGCGTGTACCAAGCGTCGAACGTCAAGTTCACCGCTTGGAACGGCGCCGACAGCGCGCGCGACAGTGCCGGCAAAAACTGGAGGGTCGAGGAAGCACAACTCACCGGTCCGGACGGAAGGTCTCTACAACGCTTGGCGGCGCACCGCTCGTTCTGGTTCGGTTGGTATTCGCAGTTCCCCAAGACGCGCTTGGTGAAATAGCCGGGACTCAGACTTCGACTTCTCCCACGGAACGTCTCATCAACTCCAAAAAACATGACAGAAAAATATGAATGCTCGACGCAAAGACGCGAAGACGCAAAGAACGGCAAGGATGAACTGAACCTCTTCTTTGCGTCTTCGCGTCTTTGCGACAGAAAGTCATATGAATCAGAGTTTCCTTATCTCGATACCGGCCGCCGCCAGGCGTTCTTTCGCCTGCGCCACGGTAAATTCGCCGAAATGAAAAATACTCGCCGCCAGCACCGCGTCCGCGTGGCCGTCGACGATACCCTGCACCAAGTGATCGAGGTTGCCGACACCGCCCGATGCAATCACGGGCACAGGCACGGCGTCGCAGACGGTGCGGGTCAACTCGATGTCGAAACCGTTCCTGGTGCCGTCGCGGTCCATGCTGGTGAGCAGAATCTCGCCGGCGCCGTAGTCCGTCATACGGCGCGCCCAGGCAACCACGTCCAGACCGGTCGGTCTACGTCCGCCGTGGGTGAAAACCTCCCAGCGATCGTCGGCGCACCAGCGCGCGTCGATCGCCACCACGATGCACTGCGAACCGAAGTGATCGGCGGCCTCTTTTACCAACTCGGGTCGGGTCACCGCGGCGGTGTTGATCGAAACCTTGTCCGCCCCGGCGTTGAGCAGCCGGCGCACGTCGGCGACGCTGCGAATCCCGCCGCCGACGGTGAGCGGAATGAAAACCTGGTCCGCCACGCGCTCGACCACGTGCACGATCGTATCGCGATTGTCCGAACTCGCGGTGATGTCGAGAAAGGTAATTTCATCGGCACCCTGCGCATCGTAGCGCCGCGCGACCTCGACCGGATCGCCGGCGTCGCGGATATCCACGAACTTCACGCCTTTGACGACGCGGCCGTTATCGACGTCGAGACAGGGAATAATGCGCTTGGCCAGGCCCATAAAAATCAGTGAAAAGTGTAAAGTGAAAAGTGAAGAACAAAAACGGGATCGAAATGCAGCGCGCTTCTCAACTTTGCACTTTTAACTTTTCACTTTTCACTGCTTTTGCCGAGTTCGTCGGCGAGTTTCTGGGCGGCGGCGAAGTCGAGCGTGCCTTCGTACAACGCCCGCCCGACGATGGCGCCGACGACGCCGTTCGCGGCCATCTTGCAAACGTGCTTGATGTCGTCGAGGCTGCTGACGCCGCCGGAGGCGATTACGGGTATGGAAATGGAATCCGCGAGGCGCGCGGTCGCTTCGACGTTCACGCCGCTCATCATGCCGTCGCGGCCGATGTCGGTGTAGACGATCGCTTCGACCCCTTCGACCTGGTATTTTTTGGCGAGATCGATGACGTCGTGCCCGGACAATTTCGACCAGCCGTCGATCGCCACCTTCCCGTCCTTCGCGTCGAGGCCGACGATGATACGGCCCGGAAATTCGGCGCACACGTCGCTGACGAAATGCGGCGCGTTGACGGCTTTCGTGCCGAGAATCACATAGCGCACCCCGCAATCGAGATACGTTTGGATCGTTTCCTCGTCGCGAATCCCGCCGCCCACCTGCACCGGAAGATCGGGGAACGCCTTCACGATCGCTTCGACGGCCGCGGCGTTAACCGGTTCCCCGGCAACCGCGCCGTTCAAGTCGACGACGTGCAGCCGCCGCGCGCCGGCGTCGACCCAACGCTTCGCCGTGGCGATCGGATCGTCCGAAAACACGGTGGCCTCGTCCATGCGCCCCTGACGCAGGCGCACGCACTTGCCGTCCTTCAGATCGATGGCTGGAATAATGAGCAGGGACATTGCGCGTGTGCTTTGAATTCTCTTCGGCCGCCCGCGACGAGGTCGCGGACCCACTAGCTCCTTGCTGGGCTATGCCTGTCCATCCCACCCGACGAAGTTCGCGAGCAGTTGCAGTCCGGCGCGGCTACTCTTTTCCGGGTGGAATTGCACGGCGAAGATATTCTCACGCGCCGCCGCCGAGGTAAACCGTACGCCGTAGTCGGTGGCGCCGGCGACGAGCTTTGGGTCGGCCGTGTCCGCGTAATAGCTATGCACGAAATAGAATCTAGTATCTTGTTCGATTCCGCGCCACAGCGGATGCGTGCGCTCTTGATGCACGCGGTTCCACCCCATGTGCGGAATCTTCAAGCCGCGGCTGGCCCCGGCCGCTTGAGCGTCGAACCGGCGCACCGCGCCCGGCAATTCGTCGAGACCGGGCGTGCCGCCGCCTTCTTCGCTCGACCTGTACAACGCCTGAAGGCCGAGGCAGATACCGAGAAACGGTTTGGCGTGCATGGACTCGACGAGCGACTCGCGCATCCCGGATCGATCGAGCGCGACCAAGCAACCCGGAATCGCTCCTTGTCCCGGAAACACGACCCGGTCGGCGCGCCGTAGATCGTCGGCGGTAGTGACCAGCCGCACATCGACCTCGGGCGCGACATGCTCGATCGCCTTGCACACCGAGCGCAGATTGCCCATGCCGTAGTCGATGACCGCGATGGTAGTCATATGAATTCTTTATCCGCAGATGAACGCAGATCCATAAGAAGATGGACGCAGATTTACTAGGACTAGATCCTGTTCAACATTCCTCTATCTGCGTTTATCTGTGAACGTCATCCGCGTTAATCTGCGGATTCGGTCTGCCTTAGAGGGTCCCTTTGGTCGACGGCACGGCGTCGCCGACGCGCGCGTCGCGTTCCAGCGCCATGCGCAGCGCCCGGCCGAACGCCTTGAAGACGGTCTCGGCGACATGGTGCGCGTTCTTGCCGCGCAGACAATCGAGATGCAAGGTCACCAGCGCATGGTTGGTGAATCCCTGGAAGAATTCATGGAACAAATCGACGTCGAATTCGCTGATGCGCGCGCGCGGAAACTCGACGCGATACTCGAGCCCGGGGCGGCCGGAGAAATCGACAACCGCGCGCGACAGGGCTTCATCGAGCGGTACATAGGCGTGACCGTAGCGCCGGATGCCCTGCTTCGCGCCCGCCGCCTTGGCGACGGCCTGACCCAGGGTGATGCCGATATCTTCCACCGTGTGATGCGCATCGACTTTCAGATCGCCCCGCGCCTCGATCGTCAGGTCGATAAGACCGTGGCGCGCGACTTGATCGAGCATGTGGTCGAGAAACGGCAGGCCGGTGTTGAATTTCGACGCGCCCGTGCCGTCCAGATTCACCGCGACGGTGATCCGGGTTTCCTTGGTCTCGCGCGAGACGGTGGCGGTGCGTTCGGACACGGGGGGGTTCGAGTTATACCGACAAAAATAGTATCACAGGATCGCGCCGAGCGTGGCGAGAAACGCGGCGTTTTCCGCCGGCGTACCCACGGTCACGCGCAGGCACCCCGCGAGCGCGCCGCCGGCCGCATGTAGATTCTTGATCAAGATACCCGCCTTGCGCAGGCGCGCATGCACCGTGTTCGCGTCGCGCACGCGGAACAGGATGAAATTCGCCCGGCTCGGCCAAACCTGAACGCCCGGAAGGCGCGACAAATCAAGATACAGCTTGCCGCGCTCGTCGCGAATTTCCCGACACTGCGCATCGAAGGCGTCCCGATGCGCGAGGGCGAACTCGACGCTCGCTTGCGCGAGGCTGCCGACGTTGTACGGCAGCCGCAGCTTGTCGAACTCGGTCAGCCACGCCGGACTGCCGACGAGAACACCGACGCGCAGCCCGGCCATTCCCTGCTTCGATAGCGTGCGCATCACCAGCAGATTCGGATAGCGCGCCAGCCGATCCATGAAACTCGCTTCGGCGAACGCATGGTACGCCTCATCGAGCACCACCAGTCCCGGCGCTTCCCGTAATAGCGCTTCGACGTCGGTCGCATCGAAGAGATTACCCGTCGGGTTGTTCGGGTACGACAGAAAAATCGCCGCCGGGTTATACGTCTTGATCGCTTTCGCCATCGCCGCACGGTCGAGCGCGAAGTCGGCCGCGAGCGGCACGCCGACGAACTCCATGCCCACGGCCAACGCGATCTGCTGATACATCACGAAGGTCGGCGTCGGCGCGAGCGTCTGCGCGCCCGGTTGCGCCAGCGCCAGCAACATAATCTGAATCAACTCGTCCGAACCGTTCCCAAGAAGTAGGTCGGCGCCGGGCGGAATCCCGAGCGATTCCCGCAGCCGCGCTTTGAGCGCCTGCGCGCCGGGATCGGGATAGCGATTGAGATCGACCGCGCGCAGCGCGTCGAGCCAGGCGGGTTTGAGCGACTCGGGCCACCCGTGCGGATTCTCCATCGCGTCGAGCTTGATCAACCCGCGCGCATCCGGCACGTGATAGCTCGTGAGCGCCCGCACCTCCGGCCGCACCCAGCGGGCGACCTTCTTAGCTACCTCATCAGTCATAAAAGAACTGCATCCGCAGATGAACGCAGATCATTGACACAGATAAACACAGATAACAAGTACAGTTTTCAATTATCCGCGTTCATCATTCATATAGATCTGCGTTTATCTGCGGATGAGTTACTTCTTCATCCGGTACTCGGCCGAGAGCGCGTGCGCCGGCAATCCTTCGGCGCGCGCCAGGGTCGCGGCGACGCGGCCGAGGCGCGCCGCGGCGTCGGGCGGGCACATGATCAAGCTCGTGCGTTTTTGAAAATCGTATACGCCGAGCGGCGAGGAAAAGCGCGCGGTGCCGGACGTCGGCAGCACGTGATTCGGGCCGGCGCAGTAATCGCCGAGCGCCTCCGCCGTGTGCCGACCGAGAAAGATCGCGCCGGCGTGGCGAATGCGTGGAACCAGATCGAGTGGGTCTTCGACCGACAGTTCGAGATGTTCCGGTGCGATTCGGTTAGCGAGCGCGACCGCTTCATCGACGTCGCGAACCGTTATCAGTGCGCCGCGGGAGGCCAAGGATTGCGCGATGACGTCGCGCCGCTCCATTTTATCGAGCAGGCGTTCAATCGCATCGCCAACCCTGCGCGCATAGCCTTCGGCCCACGTCACCAGCATTGACTGCGAATCCGGGCCGTGCTCGGCTTGCGCGAACAGATCCATGGCGACCCAGTCGGGGTTGGTCGCGCCGTCGCACAGCACGAGGATTTCCGACGGCCCGGCGATCATGTCGATGTCGACCTGTCCGAAGACTTGGCGCTTGGCTTCGGCGACGTATTGATTGCCGGGGCCGACGATCTTGTCGACGCGCGGAATGGTCGCCGTTCCGTACGCGAGCGCGGCGACCGCCTGCGCGCCGCCGATCGTGAAGAAGCGATCGACACCCGCGAGCGCGGCGGCGGCCAGCGCCAATTCGTTTACGGCGCCCTCGGGCGCGGGTGAGGTCATCACCAACTCACCGACGCCGGCCACTTTCGCGGGGATCGTGTTCATGAGCACGGACGACGGATACGCCGCGCGCCCGCCCGGCGCGTACAGCCCAACGCGATCGAGCGGCGTTACCTGCTGGCCGAGCAGCGTGCCGTCGGTCTCATGGTAACGCCACGATTCAGTCTTCTGCCGCTCGTGATAGACGCGAATTCGTCGCGCCGCCGTTTCGAGCGCGGCTCGCGCGTCGGCCGCCAGCGCTCCCAGCGCCGCATCGAGACGCGCGCGCGGAATTTCCAGTCCCGCGCTCGAGGTCGCCGGATGGCGATCGAAACGGCGCGTATAGTCGAGCACCGCCTGGTCGCCGCGAGCGCGAACGTCGGCAATGATCGCGGTGACCGCCGGAGCGACGTTCGGATCGATCGTGACCCCGCGATCGAGCAGTCGCGCGAGCGCCGCCGCGAAGCCGGCGTCGCGGCTGTTGAGCGACAAAACGCGCGGCGCCATGACTAACCCACCACTTTTTGCAGACTGTCGATGATCGGCTGGAGCGCGGTGCGTTTCATCTTCATCGACGCCCGATTGGCGACCAGCCACGCGCTGACCTCGGCGATGCGTTCGACTTCGACCAGGCCGTTGGCCTTGAGCGTCTGTCCCGTGCTCACGAGATCGACGATGCGATCGGAAAGTCCCACGAGCGGCGCCAATTCCATCGAACCGTAGAGTTTGATGATGTCGGTTTGAATTCCCTTGGCCGCGAAGTGGCGCTGCGTCACGCGCGGATACTTGGTCGCGACGCGCACGCGCGTCCATAACTCGGGATCGTCGTGCGAAGCGAGGCTCGCGGGCTCGGCCACGGCGAGATGGCAGCGCGAGATCTTGAGATCGAGCAACTCGTACAAACCGTCGCCTTCGTATTCCATGAGCTGATCCTTGCCGGCGATGCCGAGATCGGCGGCGCCGAACTGCACATAGGTCGGCACGTCCTGCGCACGGATGATGACCACGCGCACGTCCGGCCGGTTAGTTTCGAGAATCAGCTTGCGGCTGGTTTCGACGTCGTCGCGCGGCGTGATGCCGGCCTTGGCTAGCAGCGGCAAGCCTTCGTCGAGGATGCGCCCCTTCGACAGCGCAATGTGCACCACGGCGCCCATGCGCTACTCCTCTCCGACGGCGGCGCGGTACTCGCTCGCGGCCGAGCGCGGGCCCGGCACGCGCTTGATGTGCGCGCCGAGCGCCGCCAGCTTCTCCTCGATGCACTCGTAACCGCGATCGATGTGATAAATGCGTTCGACGCTCGTTTCCGATTCGGCGACCAGCCCGGCGAGCGCCAGGCAGGCGGACGCGCGCAAGTCCGTCGCCATCACCGGCGCGCCGACAAGTTTCGAGACCCCTTTCACGAACGCGGTCGTGCCTTTCATCTCGATTTCCGCCCCCATGCGCTGCAACTCTTGCACGTGCATGAAGCGATTCTCGAATACCGTCTCCGTGATCGTGCCGCTGCCTTCGGCGATGCTGTTCAGCGCCACGAACTGCGCCTGCATGTCCGTCGGAAACGCCGGAAACGGCGCGGTGCGAACGTTGACGGCCCGGGGGCGGCGACCGGACATATCGAGCCGGATCCAGTCGGGGCCGGTGTCGATGTCGGCGCCGGCTTCGCGCAGCTTGTCGATCACGGCGAGCAGCGACTCGGGTCGCGTGTGGCGCAGCCGTACGTTGCCGCCGGTCATGGCGCCGGCCACGAGGTAGGTGCCGGTTTCGATGCGGTCGGGAATGACGTCGTGCCGGGCCTCATGCAGTTTGTCGACGCCTTCGATCGTAATCTCGTCGGTGCCGGCGCCGTGGATGCGCGCGCCCATCGCGACCAAACAGTTGGCGAGATCGACGACTTCGGGTTCGCGTGCAGCGTTCTCGATCACGGTCGTGCCGGACGCCAAGGTCGCCGCCATCATGATGTTCTCGGTACCGGTGACCGATACGATATCCATGAAGATGCGTGCGCCCTTGAGCCGCTTCGCGCGTGCACGAATGTAGCCGCCGTCGAGCGTGATCTCCGCGCCCATCGCTTGCAGGCCCTTGATGTGCAGATTCACCGGGCGTGAGCCGATGGCGCAGCCGCCGGGCAACGATACTTCCGCCTCGCCGAAGCGCGCGACCAGCGGGCCGAGCACCAGAATCGACGCCCGCATGGTCTTGACCAGCTCGTACGGCGCGCGCAGGGAGGTCAACTCGGCTGCGTCCGCCTCGATCACCATTTTATCGTGGATCACGAAGCGCACGCCGAGGCGCCCGAGCAGCACCATGGTCGTGGTGATGTCTTGCAGATGCGGAACGTTGCCGATGTTCAGCGGCTCGGCCGTCAGCAGCGAGGCGACCAACACCGGAAGCGCGGCGTTCTTCGCGCCGGAGATGCGGATCTCTCCGCGGAGCGGATAGCCGCCGGTGACGATGAGTCTGTCCATATCAGTGTGAAACCGCAGATGAACGGTCGCTCCTGCGCTTCCTGCGCTCGCGACATTCGTACGTCCCTGTACAGCACGGATAAACGCAGATGGTAACAAAGCAGATGGTAACAAAGAACTTAGCACGCCGTACGAAACCGACGCGTCCTCCGGTTCCCTCCCCCGTCTTGCGGGGGAGGGTTAGGGTGGGGGGAAGCGTCGCCTCGCAGGGTGTTTGTCAGCTCTTCATCTGCGCTTATCTGCGGTTCCCGTGAAGTCACCAAAAAACAAGGCTGCCGAAGCAGCCTTGTTGAGCCAAGAACTTCCGGGCTTATCAGGCGGCCTGGGTCTTGGCCACCAGCTTCTGCAATTCGCCCTTGCGATGCAGCTCGGTCATGATGTCGCAGCCGCCGACGAGTTCGCCGTCGATGTACAGTTGCGGGATCGTCGGCCAGTTCGAATAGGTTTTGATGCCTTGGCGGATTTCGCTGTCCGACAGCACATCGAAGCTCGAAAAGTTCGCGCCGACCGCGCCGAGCAATTGCACCGCCTGCGCCGAAAACCCGCACATGGGCGCCTCGGGCGAACCCTTCATATAAAGGAAGATCCGACTCGATCCGATCTGCTGCTTGATTTTCTCTTGCGTATCCACTGCGACCTCGCTTGTTCAGTCAAAAAACGATATCGACTAACCGCCAGTTTGCGCCCGATGCTCTTCGGGCGTCAATGTTCGAAACGACAGCGCGTGAATTTCCGCGCCCATCTTCTGGCCGAGAGCGGCATAAACCAACTGATGCTGCTGCAACATCGACTTGCCGGCGAACTGCTGGGCCACGATGACGGCTTCGAAATGATGACCGTCGCCGTCCACCGAAGCGCGCGCGCCCGGCAGGCCGTCCTCGATCAGCTGTTTGATGTCTTCGGGTTGCATGCCAAGTAATTATCGGGGCGTTTGTCCGTATTGCAAGATCGCTCGAACTCCGGGTTGACGAACGGCGTTCAAATCTCGTCGTCCGCGGGCGTTATGGGCTCACCGCGGCGCAACCGCCCTTGACGCTCCGCCGTTTCCGGCGTGCGTGCCATCAGCGTCAAGCGTCGCGCTTCGTCTACCCATCCCAGCCGCTCGAGACCGGACAACGCCGCGAATGCCGCGAGCTGTTCGTCACCGCTAGTCGCGGAGCCGATACCCGATTTTCAGCATCGCCAGCGTAATACCGGACAGCAGCAGCAGAAACCCGCCCATCACCGCCAGACTAACGAGCGGGCTGACATCCCCGACGCCGAAAAAGCCGTAGCGAAATCCGTCGATGGCGTAAAAGAACGGATTGAAATGGGACAACCCGCGCCAGAATTCGGGCAGCGCGTGGATCGAGTAGAAGACGCCGCTCAAAAACGACAGCGGCATGATGATGAAGTTCTGAAAACCGGCGAGCTGATCGAACTTGCGCGCCCAAATTCCGGCGATGAGGCCGAGCACCGCCGGCATGGCGGCGCCGAGAATGGCGAACGCGAACAGCCATAGCGGATAGGCCGGCGGCAAATCGACGAAAAAGAGCGCGACCGCGTAAACGCCCGCGCCGACCAACAAACCGCGCAGTACCGCCGCCGCGACGAACGCGGTAAAGAATTCCAGGTGCGATAACGGCGTCAGCAGGATAAAAACCAGATTGCCGGTGAGCTTCGACTGAATCAGGCTCGACGAACTGTTGGCAAACGCGTTTTGAATCACCGACATCATGATCAGTCCCGGCACCAGAAACGCGGTGTACTCGACGCCGGGAAATACGTTCACGCGACCCTCCAGCGCCTGACCGAACACGAGCAGATAGAGCAGCGCCGTCACCACCGGCGCCAGCAAGGTCTGTAGCAGCACCTTGCCGAAGCGCAGCACCTCCTTATAGAACAGCGTGTACACGCCGCGCAGCGTCATTGCGAGCGAGCGCGCGTGAGTTCAACAAACACGTCTTCGAGATCCGCTTCTTCGATTTCGAGATCGATGACGTCGGTGCCCTGGCTGCGCAGTGCGTCGAGCACCGCGATGATGGAGTCGGTGTCCTTTTCCAGTTGCAGTTCGACCCGCGATCCGTCGAGCCGCCGCAGTTTCGACGTCAGCGCCGCGGGCACGACGGCGAGCGGCTGCTCGGTGGTAATGGTAAGACGCAACGTTCGCCCGATACCGCGATCCAGCAACGCCTGCTTGGAATCGAGCGCGATCAATTCGCCGCGGTCGATGATGGCGATGCGCTCGCACAGCGCTTCCGCCTCTTCCAGGTAATGCGTCGTCAGCACGATGGTATGGCCCTGCCCGTGCAGGCGTCGAATGAATTCCCACAGCGTCTTGCGCTGCTCGACGTCGACGCCCGCGGTCGGCTCATCGAGCACGACGACTTCGGGTTTGTGCACCAGCGCTTGCGCGATCATCACCCGCCGCTTCATGCCGCCCGAGAGTTCGCGCAGGTTGGCGTCGGCTTTGTCCGTCAGCCGCAACGATTGCAGCAGCTCGTCGATCCAGGCGTCGTTGTGCCCGAGCCCGAAGTAGCCCGATTGAATGCGCAATACTTCACGAACCGTGAAGAACGGATCGAACACCACCTCCTGCGGTACTACGCCGAGATGCCGGCGGGCTCGCCGGTAATCGCGCGTGACGTCGTACCCGAGCACCCGCACCTCGCCCTCGCGATAACGCGTGAGACCGGCGACGATATTGATGAGCGTCGACTTCCCCGCCCCGTTCGGTCCGAGCAGTCCGAAGAACTCGCCCCGTCGGATGGTTAGGTCGATACCCCTGAGCGCATGAACCGCGAAGTAGTGCTTGTGCAGTCGGGAAACTGTGATGGCGTCGGACAAGGGGAAGTCGGTAATTGCTTGATTGGTCGCGGCGCCGCCTATTGTACGCGAGACCGAACCGAAACGGCTTATCCCGTCGCGGCGTTGCGCGGCGCGAACCGAGGCGCGGCGCGCCGACGGCCGGCGCCGGCTAGCCGCGCTGATTGATCTTGAGTGCCGGTCCGAGCCCGTTCACCCGAATCAACGAGCGCACCTGTTCCGGCACGTTCGCGAACGTCAGCTCTCGATTTTGACGGCGCGCGAGCTGCAGCCATTCGACGAGAAGCGCCAGGCCGGCGCTGTCGGCGCGTTCGACGTTTTTCAGATCGATCGTGATTCGGCCTTGCGACTTTTGCACCCACACCGCGCTTTTCGCGAATACGTCGGGCACGGTATCGAAGTTCAGCACGCCGCGCACGGCGAGGATGCCGTCGCCTTCCACCCTCGCTTCGGCGTTCGCGGCCCCCGATGCCGCTTTCTTGGAACGGGTGGCCACTATTTCTTCGACGAGTCGCTGCGTTCGCGCGCGCGACGATTGTCGGCGCTAAGCGAGGCGATCAAGGCGTCCAATCCCTCGTTGCGCACTTTCTCGGCATAGGTGCTGCGATAGTTCGTGACCAGGCTCACGCCCTCGATCGACACGTCGTACACCTTCCAACCGTTGGTCGAACGATAAAAGCTGTAGTGCAGCGGAATGTTCGGACCGCCCCCGCTGGGAATGATTTCGGTGCGCACCAGCACTTGCTTATCGTCCGGTTTGGCGAATACCGGCAGATAACGCACCTTTTCGTCGTTGTACTTGAGCAGCGCCGTCGCGTAGGTGCGAACCAGCAATTCGCGAAATTCCTTGA
>Ga0299906_10004304_pt1 | contig 11686 bp, 13 predicted proteins | sample RVTome_14_FD_200259 | JGI IMG/M metagenome (GOLD analysis project Ga0299906, IMG submission 200259) | Soil microbial communities from uranium-contaminated site in the Upper Colorado River Basin, Wyoming, United States - RVT145D125 (version 2) ... | reverse complement strand
TACCCGACGCCTGCCTTCGTGAAGACGCTCGAGCGCTCGACACCGGTCGCGGACATCGTCCGGGTCGACCTCCAGCTCACGGGGTGCCCGGTCGACCGAGGGCAGCTGCTCGGCGTGATCGCGTCGCTGCTCCGCGGCGCGCTCCCGCGCCTGTCGACCTCCACCGTCTGCGCCGAATGCAAGCGGCGCGGGTTCGTGTGCGTGCTCGTCGCGAAGGGCGAGCCGTGCCTGGGCCCGGTGACGATCACGGGCTGCGGCGCGCTCTGCCCTGGGTATGGCCGCGGGTGCTTCGGCTGCTTCGGCCCGTCGCAGCCGCCGAACACCGAGGCGCTCGCTGCCAGGTTCCTCGAGCTCGGGCTGTCGAGGCGCGAGGCGGCCGAGCGGTTCCGCTTCATCACCGGGTGGGCGCCCGCGTTCAAGGCGGCGGCGGACGCGCTCGAGGGTGAGCCGCGGGAGGAGGCGGTGACGTGACGCACCGGTCCGTCGAGGTGCCGGTCGTCGCGCGCGTCGAGGGCGAGGGCGCCCTGCACGTCCGGGTCGACGACGGCGAGATCACGGACCTGCGCCTTGAGATCTACGAGCCGCCCCGGTTCTTCGAGGCGTTCCTCGAGGGACGTCACTTCAGCGAGGTGCCAGACATCGTCCCGCGGATCTGCGGGATCTGCCCGGTCGCGTACCAGATGAGCGCGATCTACGGGCTCGAGCGCCTGTTCGGCGTGCAGGTCCCGGCTGGGACGCGGGAGCTGCGACGTCTGTTGTACCTGGGCGAGTGGATCGAGAGCCACGTGCTGCACGTGTTCCTGCTCGCCGCGCCCGACTTCCTGGGCTACGACAGCGCGATCGAGATGGCGGCGTCCGAACCCGCGATGGTCAAGCGCGCGCTCGGACTGAAGCGGATCGGCAACGACCTGATGGCGCTGATCGGCGGTCGCGAGATCCACCCCGTCTCGCCGCGCGTCGGCGGCTTCTCCAAGGCGCCGCGGCCCGCCGATCTCCAGGCGTTCGTTCCGAGGCTCGAGGCCGCGCTCGACGAGATGGGCGGGATCGCCGACTTCGTCGCCGGCCTGCCGAAGCCGTCGTTCCCGCGGCCGGCCGAGATGGTCGCGATGGTCCACCCCGACGAGTACGCGATCAACGAGGGCACGCTGCTCTCGACGACGGGCCGAGCGTTCGACGCCGAGACGTTCGAGCGGGTGAGCCGCGAGGAGCACGTCGAGCACTCGAACGCGCTCCACTCGGTGATGGCCGACACCGGCACCCCGTACTTCGTCGGACCGCTCGCGCGGATCAACCTGAACGCCGGCCGGCTGACGGCCACGGCGCGCGAGTGCGCCGAGCGTGCGGGACTGTCCCTGCCCGAGACCGACCCGTTCTTCTCGATGGCGGCGCGCGTTGCGGAGACGGCGCTCGCGATCGAGGAGTCGATCGCGCTGATCCGCTCGTACCGCTCGCCCGACCCGCCGATGGTGGACCCTCGGCCCCGCGCGGGACGTGCGACCTGGACCACCGAGGCGCCGCGCGGCACGCTCTACCACCGCTACGACGTGGACGACGAGGGTCGGATCGTGATGGCCAAGATCGTCCCGCCGACGTCGCAGAACCTGCGGCACATGGAGGCGGACCTCCGCGCGTTCGTACCGTCGGTGCTCGACCGGCCGGACGAGGAGCTCACCCGGCTGTGCGAGATGGTCGTGCGCAACTACGATCCGTGCATCTCGTGCGCGACCCACTTCCTGACGCTGGACATCGAGCGCCACTGAGCCGGCGAGTCCGCGTCATCGCGTGCGGGAACGCCGTCGCCGGCGACGACGCCGCGGGACTCCTCGGCGTGCGGCTCGCCGCACCCCGGCTCGCCGCCCTTCCGGGAGTCGACATCGTCGAGGTGGGCGCCCCGATCAACGCCGCTCACCTGTTCGCCGACGTCGACGCGGCGATCGTGGTCGACGCGGTCCGGACCCCGGACGGTCGCCGGGAGCCCGGAGAGCTCGTGCGGCTCGAGCTCGGCGACGAGAGGCTTCCGACGAACGTCGGATCCTCGCTCTCGTCGCACGGGTTCGGCGTGGGCGAGGCGATCGCTCTGGCCGCCGCGCTCGGCGATCTCCCGCCCGTGGTCGTGCTCGGGATCGAGGCCGGCGGCACGACCGAGGGCACCGGCATGTCGCCACCCGTCGGGGCCGCGTTGGACGCCCTAGCCGACCTCATCGCGACCGAGGCGGAGCGCCTCTCTTCACCGTAGGGCGAGCACCTCAGGGTCGAACGCGGCCGTCCCAGGCTGGCAGGGACGTGAAGCCGATGCCACCCGGGCGCGGGAGAACGACGCTACGGGTGGAGAACGTTCGGGAGGTAGGGGATGCCACCGAACACGCGGATACCACGACGAACCTTCTTGAAGGCCGTCGCCGTAACGGCGGGTACCGCCGGGATCGCGACGGCCCTGCCGACGGGATCGGCGGCGGCGAGCGGCGGCTCCACTGGCTCCACTGAGGACCTCGCCGAGGAGCACGCCGGCGACCGGGGGCTCCTGATCGATCTCACCAGGTGCGTCGGGTGCGGACGATGCGTCGATGCCTGCAAGGCCGAGAACGAGCTCCCCTGGCGGGAGGATCAGCCGGCCCGGGGCCCTGACGCGGTGCTCGCCTCGGCGAACTGGAGCGTCGTGCGTTCGGAGGGCCGCGTGGGCGCCGACGGCGAGCCGCGATACGTGAAGACCCAGTGCATGCACTGCCTCGATCCCGCGTGCGCCTCGGCATGCTTCGTCAAGGCGCTGCACAAGCAGGACAACGGCATCGTCGCGTACGACCCGACGATCTGCGTCGGGTGCCGGTACTGCCTCATGGCCTGCCCCTTCAGCGCCCCGAGCTTCGACTGGGATGCGACGTTCGGACGCGTCACCAAGTGTGACCTGTGCGACGAACGTGCGGAGCGCGGGGAGCCGACCGCGTGCTCGGAGGCCTGCCCGACCGGCGCGATCACCTTCGGGAGCCGAGGCGAGCTCCTGGAGGAAGCGCACCGCAGGATCGCGGAGCGCCCCGACCGCTACGTCGATCACGTCTACGGCGAGCGCGAGGTCGGCGGCACCTCGATCCTGTACGTGTCCGACGTCCCGTTCGAGGAGCTCGGCTTCGCCACCGGGCTGCCGACGGAGCCGCTGCCCTCGTACACGTGGGAGATCTCACAGCTGATCCCGCCGACAGCCGCCGGACTCGGCCTCACCCTGATCGCGCTCTACGCGCGGCGGCGTCAGGTCCTGCGTGCACATGAGGCGAGCGAGGCCGGCGCGACCGAGATGGAGGCTCGGACATGAGCGGTGGCAGCGTGCAGCACGCTCCGATCAGGGGACGGTGGGGCTTCGGGTTCACCTGGGTGCGCCTGGTCCTGTTCGCGCTCGGCGCGCTCGGGGTGCTCGCGATCACATACCGGTTGATCTTCGGGCTAGGCGTGGCGACGAACCTGAACGACGACTGGCCCTGGGGCCTGTGGGTCTGGTGGGACGTCCTGACCGGCGTCGCGCTCGCCGGCGGCGGGTACTCGACCGTGCTCGTCGTCAACTTCCTTGGTCGCGAGCGCTACCGACACATCGAGCGCGCCGCCTGCCTCACCTCGCTGATCGGGTACCTCCTCGTCTGCGGCGGCTTGGGGCTGGACCTCGGCCGGTGGTTCAACGCCTGGCGGCCCCTCGTCTCGTGGGGCTACCACTCGGTGATGTTCGAGCTCTTCATCTGCGTGTCGGGGTACACGATCGTGCAGGTCATCGAGTTCCTCTACGTGTTCGACGAGCGGCTGCCGCTCCCCCGGATCGTGAGGACCGTCCTCTCCAAGATCTACGTCCCGGTCCTGATCGTCGGGGTCGTGCTTCCGTTTCTGCATCAGTCCGCGCTCGGCTCTCTCTACGTCATCGCGAAGGGGCGGCTCGACCCGCTGTGGTGGTCGATGCTGCTGCCGCTGTTCTTCCTGGTGTCCTCGTTCTACGTCGGCCCGGCGATGGTGACCGTCGAGAACTTCCTGTCGGCGCACGCGCAGGGGCGCAGGCCGCCGATCGACGTGCTGAGCGGGATGGTCCGCTTCGCCGGGAAGCTCATGACCTGGTACCTGGTGCTGCGGGTCGGGGACCTCGCGGTCCGCGGCATCCTCCCCCGCGTGTGGGAGGGCAGCGTCCAGAGCCAGCTCTTGCTCCTCGAGGTCGTCGTCGGCGTCGCCGTCCCGGCCGCGCTCTTCCTGGTCCGGTCCACGCGCCGGCAACCCTTCTGGCTCGCGACCGGCGGCGCGCTGGCGGTGCTCGGGGTGGCCCTCGGTCGTGCGAACGTGGTGTTCACCGCGATGGCGGACTCCGCTCACGGTGCGACGTACGTGCCGTCGCTCGTCGAGCTCGCGGTGACCGTGGGGCTGATCTCGATCGGGATCCTCGCGTACCTGTTCGTGGTCGAGAACTTCCCGATCCTGACGAAGGAAGAGGCGGCCGAAGCCACCTCGCACGTCGTTGAGAGGACGATGCTTCCGGCGCCGCTGCGGCCGCGTCCGTCGTACGCGGCGTCAGCCCGACCGCGGCCTGCCGCACGACCGTCGCGGGGTCGCCGGGCTGAAGTCCGGGTGAGGCGATCACCCCCCTCGGGGTAGGCACGGCGACGACCGGCGTCGCGTTTCATGCCATGCGACCGGTGACCGGCCGGGTCGTTCGGCCCGGGTCCGGGTCCCACGTCGCTTCCAGGATGACCTGCGGAGAGCGGATGAACGTGGCGGCCGACCGGCCCAGGGTCGATGTACGGATCTCGATCGCTGCCCGTGCGATCCAGGTCCACGGCGTCGTGCAGGGCGTCGGCTTCCGGCCGTTCGTGTGGCGGCTCGCAACCGACCTCGGCCTCCGAGGCTGGGTCCGCAACCGAGGTGGCGTCGTCGAGATCCGGGGCGAGGGAGACGTCGGCACGCTCGACCGGTTCCGCGCCGACCTCGCGAGCCAGGCGCCGCCCCTCGCGCGGGTCGAGGACGTCCGGTGGGTACCCGCCGCCCCGTCGGGGCTCGCGGGGTTCCACGTCGACGACAGCGAGCCCGTCGCGGAGGGGGCCCGTCTCGTGCCTCCCGACGTCGCGACCTTCGCCGCCTGCCTGGACGAGGTCTTCGATCCCGGCGACCGCCGGTACCGGTATCCGTTCACCAACTGCACCGACTGCGGCCCGCGGTTCACGATCATCGAGGACCTGCCGTACGACTGCGCGCGAACGAGCATGCGCGCGTTCCCCATGTGCGAGGACTGCGCCCGCGAGTACCACGATCCCTCGGACCGCCGGTTCCACGCGGAGCCGGTCGCGTGCCCAAGCTGCGGCCCCAGGCTCGAGCTCCGCGACGCCGTGTGGAAGCGCGTCCGCGACGATGCGATCGAACGAGCGGCCGATCTGCTCCGCGCCGGCCGGATCGTCGCGATCAAGGGGCTGGGGGGCTTCAACCTCGCCTGCGACGCCACGAACGACCAGGCCGTCGCCCTGCTCCGGGACCGCAAGCACCGCCCGGCGACGCCGTTCGCGGTCATGGTCGCGGACCTCGACATCGCGCGCGACCTGTTCGACATCGATGCCGATGAGGCCGCGCTGCTCTCCTCGGGCGAGGCGCCGATCGTCCTGGTGGCTGACCGCGGCCGCCTGTCGCCGGCGGTCGCGCCCGGGCACCGGCGGCAGGGCGCCATGCTGCCGTCGACGCCGTTGCACCACCTGCTCCTGCGCGAGGCCGGCCTGCCGCTCGTGATGACCAGCGGCAACCGCAGCGGGGAGCCGATCTGCATCTCGAACGACGATGCGCGCGAACGCCTGACCGCGATCGCGGACGCCTTCCTGGTCCACGATCGCGAGATCGTCGCGCGATACGACGACTCGGTTTCTCGGGTGTCGGAAGGAGTGCCGGTCACGATCCGGCGCGCTCGGGGCCAGGCGCCGTCGGCGATCTCGCTGTCGGCGCCGGTGCCGCCGATCCTGGGACGGGGGCGCTGCTCCACGGCGCGTTCTGCCTGGCATCCGGGACCACCGCTCACCTGTCGCAGCACTTCGGCGACCTGGTCACCGAGGAGGCCATGGTCGCGTTCGCCGAGGCGCTGATGACCTACCGGCGGGTGTTCGGCGTCGAGCCGCGGCTCGTGGCGCACGACCAGCACCCGGACTTCCCGTCGACCCTGTTCGCCGAGGCGAGCGGGCTGCCGACGGTCGCGGTCCAGCACCACCACGCGCACATCGCGGCGGTGATGGCCGAGCACCGGCTCGAGGGCGCAGTGATCGGCGTGGCGTTCGATGGCTTCGGCTGGGGCGAGGACGGCACGGTCTGGGGCGGCGAGTTCCTGGTGTGCGACGCCTCGCACGCCGAGCGGTTCGGTCATCTGCGAACCGTGCGACAGCCCGGCGGCGACGCGGCCGTCCGCCACCCGTGGCGGATGGCGCTCTCGCACGCTGTCGACGCCGGCTGCGTGGACGAGACGCTGAAGCTGCTGCGGACGCGGGACGCCGAGGCCGAGATCGTGCTCCGCCAGCTCCGGTCCCGTCTGATGTCGCCGCAGACGAGCTCCGCCGGGCGGCTGTTCGACGCGGTGTCCGCCGTCGTCGGTGGGTGCGACGTGGCTACGTACGAAGGGCAGCCGGCGATCCTGCTGGAGCAGCTGGCAGACGGTTTCGACGACCGCTCGTACCGGGTCTCGATCTCTCTGCTCGACGGCCGGCTGATCGTCGACACGCGGCCGATCTTCGCCGGTGTCGTCCACGACCTGTCGAACGGGGTCTCGCCGCCGACCGTCAGCGCCCGGTTCCACGCGACGCTCGCGGATGCGATCGGGGAGATGTGCGCACGGGTCGGCGATGCGACGGGCCTGACGCGCGTCTGCTTCGGCGGCGGTGTCTTCATGAACGACCTCCTGCTGGCGCGCGCGGCACGGAAGGTGCGCGACGATGGGTTCGAGGTCTACGTCCCTCGAGTGGCGCCCGTGGGGGACGGCGGGATCGCGCTCGGCCAGGTGCTGGTCGGCGGCGCCAGGGCGGGGGGCTGAGGGATGTGCCTCGGGGTACCGGGGAAGGTGATCGAGGTCTACGAGCAGCACGGCATCCGGATGGGCACGGTCGACTTCGGCGGGATCCGCCGGGAGGCGTGCCTCGCGTACGCGCCCGAGGTGCAGGTCGGGATGTACGTCGTCGTCCACGTCGGGTTCGCGATCAGCGTCGTCGACGAGGAGGAGGCCGCGCGCTCGTACGAGCTGCTCGAAGAGATGGGCAACCTCGAGGGGATCGACCTGCCGCAGGATCCGGAGGGCGTTCGGTCGTGAAGGTCCTGTCGTGAGATTCCTTGACGAGTACCGCGACGACCAGATCGCGCGGGGCTTGCTGGAGGCGATCCGCCGGACCGTCACGGGGCCGTGGACCGTGATGGAGGTCTGCGGCGGACAGACGCACACGCTGATCCGGCAGGGCATCGACCAGGTGCTGCCGCCCGAGATCACGCTCGTGCACGGGCCGGGCTGTCCGGTCTGCGTGACGCCGCTCGCGCTGATCGACCAGGCGATCGAGATCGCGAAGCGCTCCGACACGATCCTGTGCTCGTTCGGGGACATGCTGCGCGTGCCCGGCTCGTCCGAGGACCTGTTCATGGCGCGGGCGACCGGCGGCGACGTCCGCGTCGTGTACTCGCCGCTCGACGCGCTCGAGATCGCGCGGAGGAACCCGGACAAGACGGTGGTCTTCTTCGCGGTGGGGTTCGAGACGACGGCGCCGGCCAACGCGATGGCGGTGAAGATGGCGCACGATCAGGGGGTCGGGAACTTCGCGCTGTTGGTCGCGCACGTGCTGGTGCCGCCGGCGATCACGGCGATCCTTGTGTCGCCGGGCAACCGGGTCTAGGGCTTCCTCGCGCCCGGTCACGTCTGCGCGGTGCAGGGCTGGCGCGAGTACGAGCCGATCGCGCACGACTTCGGCGTGCCGCTCGTCGTCACGGGGTTCGAGCCGGTCGACCTGCTCGAGGGCATCCTGATGCTGGTCCGACAGCTCGAGGAGGGACGCGCCGAGGTCGAGAACCAGTTCGTCCGCGCGGTCGCCTTCTGCGGCAACGAGGCCGCGCAGGCGGTGGTGGCCGGGGTGTTCGAGACCTGCGACTGCGCGTGGCGCGGCATCGGCACGATCGAGAAGAGCGGCCTGCGCCTGCGTCCGGCGTACCACGCGCACGACGCCGAGCTCCGCTTCCCGCGCGAGGGCGGCCTCGCGTCCGAGTCCGAGCTGTGCATCGCCGGCGAGGTGCTCCGCGGCCGCGCCAAGGCGGCCGCGAGTGCACGCCCGAGATGCCGCTCGGCGCGCCGATGGTGTCGTCCGAGGGCGCGTGCGCCGCCTACTTCCTGGCCGGCCGCGAACGCGAGGAGGTGCCGGTGCTGTGAGCGAGGTCGCGAAGGACTTCACGCTCTCGTGCCCCGTGCCGCTCCCGCCCGGCGAGACGGTGCTGCTCGGCCACGGCAGCGGCGGCAAGCTGACCGCCCAGCTGATCCGGGAGCTGTTCGTGCCGGTGCTGGGCTCGTCGGAGCTCGCGCGCCTCGGCGACGCGGCGGTGGTCGAGGTCAACGGGACGCGCCTCGCGTTCACGACGGACTCGTTCGTGGTGCAGCCTGCCTTCTTCCCCGGCTCGACATCGGCGAGCTCGCCGTGAACGGGACCGTGAACGACCTCGCGATGATGGGCGCCACGCCGCTGTTCCTGTCGGCCGCGCTTATCCTCGAGGAGGGCCTTCCGATGGAGCAGCTCGGCACGGTGGTCGCGTCGATCGCGGCAGCGTGCGACCGCGCCAGCGTCGCGTTGGTGACCGGCGACACCAAGGTCGTCGAACGCGGGAGGGCCGATGGGCTGTACGTGACGACGTCCGGCGTCGGGGTGGTGCCCGACGGAGTGGACCTCGGTCCCGAACGCGCCCGCCCGGGCGACAGGATTGTTGTGACGGGGCCGGTCGGCTCCCACGGGGTCGCGGTGATGTCCCGGCGGGCCGGGATCGAGTTCGACGCCGACGTGGTTTCCGACTCCGCGCCCCTTACCGAGGTCGTCCAGGCGATGCTCGCCGCCGGTGAGGTGCGCTGCTTCCGCGACGCGACCCGTGGCGGGCTGGCGAGCGTGCTGAACGAGCTCGCCGAAGCGTCGATCGTCTCGATGACGGCGGTCGAAGCCGACGTGCCGGTGCTGCCGCCAGTCCGCGCGGCCTGCGAGATGCTCGGCCTCGACCCGCTCTACGTGGCGAACGAAGGAGTGGCGGTGGCGATCGTCGCGCGTGATGACGCGGAGGCGGTGCTGGAGGCCGCCCGCTCGCACGAGCTCGGCCGCCACGCGGCGATCGTCGGCGAGGTCGGCGAGCCGCCCGCCAAGGTGAGGCTTCGCTCCGGCCTGGGCGCAACCCGCCCGCTGCTGATGCTCGCCGGAGACCAGCTCCCGCGGATCTGCTGAGCTCAACGAGAGGCGGCGCGGTCTGCCGGGAGCTGTCAGCTAGGAGGCCCCCCATCCGGTGATGCCCGCGACGTGGATCGCGATGACCGTCTCTCGCGGCCCGGCGTTAGAGCGGGGATAGCGAGCCGCGAGCGCCGACCTCGCTCTCGCACGCTCTGCGTCGTCCTGGACGATGGTCGCGTCCCCCTGAACCCTGACCCACCACAGTCTTCGCCAGTCCTCGTCGTACCCGTCGACGACGAACTCGACCGCCGGGTTCGCGCGGATGTTGTCGAGGCGCTGGATGTCCGTGCGCTTCTTCGGCTTGTCGTCAACGGCCCAGTAGACGCGAAGTTCGTCGCCGTCCTCGACAAGCGCGAAGACGAACGGGATCACGTGCGGCGTGCCGTCCGGCCGGACGGTCGCGAGCCGACCGACCCGGGCCTCGCGCAGCTTCTGGAGAGCCTCGTTCCGCGTCATCGGTCCTAGTCTGGACCCTCACGACCGAAGGAGATGCGTATGCCGCACCTGGGAGTGCAGATGCCGAGCTTCACGTTCGAAGGCGTGCCGAACGAGCGGATGTTCGAGCGGATCGTCGAGACCGCGCTCGCGGCCGAGCAGGCCGGGTTCGACTCGTTCTGGGTGATGGACCACTACCACCAGATCCCGAACGTCGGGGCCGAGACCGAACCGATGCTCGAGGCATACACGCTGCTCGGCGGTGTAGCGGCGCGCACGAGCCGGATCCGGCTCGGAACGATGGTCACGGGCGTCACATATCGGAACCCCGCGCTCCTCGCGAAGGTCGTCACGACGCTCGACATCGTCTCGTCGGGTCGCGCGATCCTCGGGATCGGTGCCGCGTGGAACGAGTCCGAATCGCGCGCCTACGGGTACGACTGGCCACCGACAGCCGAGCGCTTCGAACGCCTGGAGGACGCGCTGCAGATCTGCCGCGGGATGCTCACCCAGGAACGAACCACGTTCCATGGCAAGCGTCACGGCGTGGACGGCGCGATCAGCGCCCCGCAACCGGTCCAGCCGGGAGGTCCGAAGATCATGATCGGCGGCGGCGGCGAGCGGAAGACGCTGCGACTGACCGCGCGGTACGCCGACATGTGGAACGGCTTCGGTACCGTCGACGAGATCCGTCACAAGCTCGACGTCCTCCAGCAGCACTGCCGTGACGTTGATCGCGATCCGTCCGAGATCGTGAAGACCCGACTCGGAACGCCGGTCACAGAGCCCGACATCGTCGAGGTCTCGCGTCCGTTCTTCGAGGAGGCTGGGCTCGACGGGATGGTGTACGGAGCCAGCAGGGGAGCCACTCCCGAGGACGTATCGCAGGCCGGCCGCGCACTCCGTTCCGCGTTCGGATAGCGTTCGGCTGCCCGAGCGCCCCAGGAGCTTGCAGCCGTGACCGAACGTGACTTCCGGATCGAGACCAGCGAGCTGACCGCGGAGAACGAGTACGACCTCGTCCCGGACGAGGAGCTGCCGTACCACTCGGCCTGGCACGGGTCGTTCCACAAGCTCCCGTGGGCGCTCGACGAGGACGCGATCCGAGCCGCGGGAGCCGACGTGGCGATCGTCGGCGCGCCGCTCGACGATGGCACCTCCGCCCGAGCCGGCGCGAGGTTCGGGCCTCGAGCGATCCGGATGGCTCCGTACCACTGGGGCAACGCGGATGCCTGGTCGATCCAGCTCGAGGTCGAGCCGTTCACGCACGTGAAGGTCGTCGATGCGGGCGATGCGCCGGTCGTGCCGTCGCGCCTCACTCGCGCACATCGCGTGATCCACGAGAAGGTCTTCCGCGTCGCGCAGACGGGCGCGATCCCGTTCGTGCTCGGGGGCGATCATTCGATCACGTACCCGTCGGCCGCGGCGGTCGCCCGGCACGTCCACCCGAGGAGCGTCGGGATCGTGCATTTCGACGCCCACGCCGACACCGGTGCCGACGTGTACGGCTCGCTGCTGTCGCACGGCACGCCGATGCGCCGACTGATCGAAGAGGGGTGGGTCGCCGGCAAGAACTTCGTGCAGATCGGGCTGAGGGGGTACTGGCCCGAGAAGGCGACGTTCGACTGGATGCGGGAGCAGGGTCTCCGCTGGCACACGATGGTCGAGATCGAGGAGCGGGGCGCCGAGGCCGTGATCGCCGACTCGATCGGGGAGGCGCTCGACGGGCCCGACCGCATCTACCTCTCGGTCGATATCGACGTCGTCGATCCGGGCACCGCCCCGGGGACCGGTACGCCGGAGCCGGGTGGGAT
>Ga0299906_10004302_pt1 | contig 11688 bp, 6 predicted proteins | sample RVTome_14_FD_200259 | JGI IMG/M metagenome (GOLD analysis project Ga0299906, IMG submission 200259) | Soil microbial communities from uranium-contaminated site in the Upper Colorado River Basin, Wyoming, United States - RVT145D125 (version 2) ... | reverse complement strand
GGTGCCGGATCGCCCTTCAGGTAATGATCGAAGAACTGCCGCATCCGGATCTGGAAGTCCTTCTGGTTCGGCCGCTGCGAGAGGTGGTGCCCCTCGTCCGGGTAGGACAGCAGGATCGCCTTCTTGCCGACGCGCTGCGCGGCGTTGAAGTACTCGAGGCCCTGGTGCCAGTCGACGGAGCCGTCGGCCGTGCCGTGCAGGATCATGAACGGCGTCGTGATCTTCTCGACATTGTGCAGAGCAGACTGGCTCTCGTAGAGCTCGTGCGCGTTCCACGGCGTGACGCCGAGGCCCATGCGGACCTGGCCGGCCTCGACGATGCCCTGCTGCACGCTGCCCGAGCTCTTGTACAGCTCGTTGTAGAAGCTGACGAGGTTCGTGACGGGCGCGCCGGTCACGACGGCCGCGAAGATATCCGTTTGCGTGAGCACGTACGACGACTGGTAGCCGCCCCACGAGTGGCCTTGCAGCCCGATCCGCTCGGGGTCGGCGTAGCCGAGCTCGATGACTTTTTCGACCGCGGCCGTCAGGTCGTCCACGGCGGAGCTGCCGGGGCGGCCGATCTCGTAGACGATGTCCGGCTGCAACACGAGGTAGCCGTTGCTGGCATACGTCGAGATGTGCGGCCGGTCGTCGTAGCGCGGCATCTGGAAGCTGTGATGCTGCTGCGACATCGTCTCGTAGAAATAGACGAGCATCGGATAGCGCTGGCCGGGCTGGTAGCCGGCGGGCAGCGCGAGCGTGCCCTGGAGCTGGTTGCCGCGCGAGTCGGTGTAGTCGATCAGCACGCGGCCCGGACTCCATGCGTAGTCCACGATCTGCGGGTTCGCATCGGTGAGCTTGCGCGGGTTGCGGAACGCGTCGTTGTCCGCGAGCCAGTAGTCGGGGAACTCGGTGAACGTCTGGCGAGTGAACAGGATCCGATCCGCGCTGTCCGCCTTGATCGGCGCGCCGATGTCCATATCCTCGAAGATGATCGGCTGCGGCTGCTGGCCCGCCTTCAGGCTGAAGTAGCCGCTCTTCTTCGTGTAGTCGCCGTACGCGGAGAGGCGCAGCGTCTCGGACAGGTCGATCGTGCGGCTGCCGCCGCCGCCGCCACGGCCGCCGCGGCCGCCGCCGCCGCCGCCCTCGCTCACGATCCGGAACCGGATCTTCTGCTCGGTGCCGACGCCGGCGGTCAGGTTCGTCGCCTCCGTCTTGCCGTCGAGCGGGACGACCCAGATGTCGTAGCGATGATTCATGACGATCGACTTGCCGTCCTCGGTCCAGCCGACGAGGCCGTACGTCGGCAGCTCGTACGGGTGGTCGTCCGTCACGTCCTTGAACGACACGGGCGCGAGCGGCGTCAGGTCGGTGTTCGCGCCGGACGCGAGGTCGTGCGCGATCAACTTGTCGTCCTTCCAGTAGATGAACGTCTTGCCGTCCGGCGACGTGCCCATCTGACGCATCAAGTTCTCGACGATGGGCGTGCGCTCGCCCGTGTCGAGGTCGACACGGTAGTAGTCGGAGCGCGTGCCGCCCCAGTCGGGCTCGAAGGCGTAGGGCTGGTCGTCGCGGCCGATGCCCCACTTGCCGGTCGAGGCGGGCGAGACGCTGGGCATCTCCTCATCGCTCAGGCGCACCAGCTTGCGCGGCCCGACGTTGAAGACGCTCGACCAGGTGAAGTTGCGGGCCTGGTTCGCGCGCCGCTCCTGGACCGACTGCTGGTCCTCGTCCATGTAGTGCCAGACGTCGACGTTCGCCCGTTCGTCCGGCTCCTCGAACGCCTCGCGCTGCTCCTTGATGCCGACGAAGATGCGCGTGCCGTCCTCGCTCCACCGCACACCGCCCAGGTGGCTGAGCACCATGCCCTCGGGGAAGTCGGCGTCCTCTAATGCGTCGTACTCAATCGTCTCGAGCTTCGAGCCGCCGACGCCGCGCGCGACGTGCAGCATGCTCGACCGCTGCTCCATGTCCTCCGGCGTGTTGCCGCGCAGGAACGCGATCGAGCGGCTGTCGTTGTGCCAGGTCAGGTTCGAGAACGTGTGTTCACCGGTCGACAGCGGCGTGACCTTGTCGGTCGCCAGCTCGAGCAGGTACACGCCGTTGCCGGCCTTGTCCGCCGCATCGACCACGTACGCGAGCAGCGTCTGGGATTCGTTGAACGCGTGGTCCGACACGTTGCCGATATTGCGGGTCGTGCCCGTCCGCAGGTTGCGCAACACGAGGTCCGCGCCTTCGTGCTCGACGCCGCTCGGCCTCGTCTTCGTCATGACGAGCAACCGCGCGTCGTTCGAGAAGGACACGTTCGCGACGCCGGGCAGCTCGAGGGTCTCGCCGCTCGTGAGGTCCATGAGCTGGAGCGGCGCGCTCGCGCCGCCGCCGCCGCGGCCGCCACGGCCCTGCGGCGGCTGCGCGGGTGGCTGCTGTCCGCGCTGGCCCTGCGCGCCGCCGCGGCCGCGCCGTCCCTCGGCCGGCGCGACGCGGAAGACGACCCACCGCGAGTCGGGCGAGAACGACGGCTGCGAGCCGCGGACGAAGCGGTGCACGGTGTTCGTGTCGATGGCCTTCACGAACAGCGTGTCATCACCCTCGTTCGGCGCGTACGCGTAGTGGATCCACTTGCCGTCGGGCGAGATGTCGGCGGACGTGATGCGCTTCCAGCCATCGTAGTCGTCGAGCGTGAGCGGTGCGGGCGCAGCCGGACCGCTCGCCTGGATCGTGATCGCCCGGGCGCGGTCGGGTCCCTGAGCGTCTGCCGGCAGCACAGCGGCGAACGCGAGCAGCAGCACGATGGCGTGGAGCCGGGGCCGGAGTATCGGCATTTCCCCTCCCATGCGGGCATGAAGAGAACGCGGCCGCTCGACGGCGGTGCCGAAGGCGGGTCTGGATCGAGCGCGTTGAGGCATTGAGATTGAGCGATCGCGGGCGAAAACTCAAGCCCGCGGGACGTGAGCGGCCCTCAGCCGCGCAGCGCGGGGTGACGATACGTGTAGGCGAGGCCGAGCAGCCCGAACTGCGCCATGGCGCCGGGCGCGAGCGCGGGCGTGGCTCCCGTGATCGATTCCCAGAACAGCTTCAGCCCGCGGAGCGACGGCATCATCTCCAGCTCGAACTCGACGTTGCCGCGATAGTGCAGGTAGAGTCCGATGCCGCCAGCGATCACGAAGAGCGCCATCATCGACTGGAACAGCCGCAGCGTGATGCGCGCGGGTCGTACGGCGGCCGCGACGGCGAGCAGCAGGCCGAGCGGCAGCGCGACGACGGGTACCAACTGCCAGAGCGACTCCGTGTGCTCGAGCAGGATCAGCTCGGCAAAGGTGCCGGCGACGCCGAGCGCGAAGATCGCGAGCACGATGCGCCGGAACTTGACGTACGGATCGCGCGCGGGGCCGGGGCCGACCACGGCATCGGGTCGCGGCGAGGGCGCCGGCTCGGAAGCGGATCGCGGCCTTTGCATCACACACCAGGCGTTGGCAGGCGTCCGGCTCGTTTGCGCGGCCAAGATGCCGGCTCCGGGGGCGTAAGGGCAACGCCAGACGCCCGCCCGGGGGCCTGGTGTGCGGCCGTGCTTCAATCGAGCTGAACCGCACCCGTTCGCGCCGGACCGATCGCGCGCCCGCCGAATCAGAAGAAATTCCGGTCGCCCTCCGACATGCGCGGATTCACGATGTTGTTGAAGACCGAGCCGAACGTGTAGCTGAAGCCGATGTCGACCTCGTACTCGAAGTCCGTGCCGAGCTGGCGCCGCTCCAGCAGGATGTCCTCGTCGGAGACGTCTTCGCGCGGCACGTACAGCTGGTTCTTGATGCGCGCGATGTTGCCGTTCAGGTCCAGGTTCAGACCCCGGAACAGCCGGATCTCGAGACCGGTGAAGAGGTCGAGCCGGTGCTTGCTCAGGTCGTGCAGGAACGTCGAGCCTTCGAGCGAGACATCGAATTCGCCCCATGGCTGTTGGAACGCGGCCGACAGCTCCAGCTCCTGCTCGACCAGTGTCTCCTCGAGGCGGTCGAAGAGCGTGATCTCCTCGTAGTCGTAGCGGATCGGTCCGACCGAGTACGTCACCGTGATCTGGCGGCGAGTCGATTCCTCGTACGGGTATACACTGTATTCGATCGCGGGCGCGGTCCGGATCGTGAGGTCCTGGTTCACCCGTGTCTCCGCGCCGGCCGAGACCTGGAACCCGGCCGACCAATGCGTCGCAACGCTCCACACGACGCTCGCATCGATGTCGTAATCGCGCGTCGTGCTGATCAGCTCTTCGCCGTTGCTCAGCTCGAACCGCTCCTCGTTCCAGTTACCGGACGCGCTCACGTCGATCTTCAGCGCTTCCGTCGTGCGGCTGGCCGAGAACGAGCCTTCCAGGTCGCTGTCTTGCTGACGGCTCTCCCCCTCGAGCGTGCCGCCGAGCCGCGCGCGAAAGACCCAGAAGTCCCACGGGTCGTTTTCGGGCACGGCGCGCGCCGCCTCGTCATCCTCATCACCGGCTTCGTACGAGATCCGGAGCGCGTCCGCGATGCCCGTACGCGATGCGTAGGGGATCAATCCCAGCGAGAACGTGCGGGTCAGACCCTCGCGCGTCTCATCTTCGGTGTCGTCCTGCCGCGAGACGTAGCGCAGCGTGTCGACCCGGTTCGCGAACTCGTTCTGCCCGAGAAAGAACAGCTCGTACTCCTCGCCGCCGCCGCCCGTGCCCTGCGAGGTCACGAGCACGTGCAGCTGCGCATCGGTGCGGTCGCGCACGTAATCGACGAAGCGGACCTCGCGCCGGAGATGGTCGAAATCGCAGCGGCCGCAGTCGAGGAACACGCGCAGCGGCTGGCTCGACGGCGCGGCCGCCGCCGGGTCCTGCGCAACGAGAGGCGCCGCCGCGCCGAGGCACGCGAGCGCGACGAGGACACGGATCGGATCGGCGATAGTCGGCATCGTGAGTGACTCCTGACGACTGCTGGGAGGTGCGCGGCCGTGCCGCGTCGCTGCGGCCGGCCCTGACCGCGCGTGCAACACCACCAACCTATGATCCGGGAGTGGCGCTGCCAGTCGCGCGAGGTCCGCGTGCTGTAAGGTCCGCGGAAAGACCCGGTAAACGCGTCGTTCGGACAGAGCGTGGTCCGTTCGCGGAGTCGAGCGGGCGGCGAGCGGCGGCGCGCGCATGCGGCTGCGGCCCGAGCGGTCGCAGAGCCCGGCGACCGCGCCGCCGGCCGTCAGGTCTGCAGCCGGTAGCCGACCTTGCGGACCGTCAGGATGTGACGCGGGTTGGACGGATCGTCTTCCAGCTTGCGGCGCAGCTCCGCGACGTGGATGTCGACCGTACGCGTCAGGACGTTGACGTTCTCGTACTGCCAGACCTCGCGGAGCAGATCCGCGCGTGTCGCGACCGCGCCGCGCCGGCGCACCAGCGCGAGCAGCAGGTCGAACTCCTTCGGCGTCAGCTCGACCAGGTCGCCATCGCGCCGGACGATGCGCGTCGTGGGATCCACGTCGATGTTGCCGAACCGCTCCTTCGCGTGGCGCGCCGGCGCGGCGCCTGCACTGGCCGCGCGACGCAGCAGCGCGCGCACGCGGGCGAGCAGCTCGACCGTGCTGAACGGCTTGGTGACGTAGTCGTCGGCGCCGCAGTCGAACCCCATGACGACGTCGGACTCCTCGCCGCGCGCGGTCAGGATCAGCACTGGGATGTGCAGACCGCCGCGCCGCAGCTGCCGCACGACGGCGTAGCCGTCGATGCCGGGGAGCATCAGGTCGAGCACGACGAGGTCCGGCCGCCAGCTCTGCGCCAGCTCGAGGCCCTCGTCGCCCTCGCCAGCGACGTCGACGGTATAGCCCTCGAACTCGAGCGCGGTGCGCAGGCCGAACGCGAGGTCCTCGTTGTCCTCGACGATCAGGATCCTGCTCATGCCGGGATCTCCGCGGCGGCGGCGGCGGGTTCGTCGGCCGACTCGACCTCGGCCGCGGCGGGCAGCTCGACGACGAAGCGCGCGCCGCCGCCCTCGGCATCTTCGACGCGGACGTCGCCGCCGTGCAGCGCCGTGAGCTGCGCGACGATCGCGAGGCCGATGCCGGTGCCGGGCAGTCGCGAGTCCAGCTCGCGCTCGAGCCGGACGTACGGCTCCCAGATGCGGCGCCGGTCGGCCACCGGCACACCGGGCCCCTGGTCCTCGATCGAGATGTAGGCCGTGGCATCACGGCGTCCGGCTCGCACGCGGATCGTCTGACCCGCCGGCCCGTACTTCACCGCGTTGTCGAGCAGGTTGACCAGCACCTGGTTCAGCGCGTCGCGGTTGGCGACGACGGCGAGGCGCGGCTCGATCGCGAGGTCGATGCGCATGCGGCGCGCGCTCGCGAGCGGCCGGAACGCCTCGAGCAGGTCGGCCAGCGCGTCGCTCACGTCGATCGACTCCGTGACGAATCCGGCACCGCCGGTACGGCGCAGCCGCGCGAAGCGCAGGATGTTCTCGACCAGGTGCGTGAGCCGCTGCGATTCCCGGTTGATCACGCTGATCGCGCGGGCACGGTCGATGTCCGAACGCAGCTTGCCGGCTTCCTGCAGCTCGGCGAACACGCGGATCTGCGCGAGCGGCGTGCGCAGCTCGTGCGAGACGCCGGAGATGAAGTCGTCGCGCAGCCGCGCGAGCTGCCGCTCGCGGCGCAGCTGGAACAGCGCGGCCGCGCCGAGCCCGAGCGTCAGGATCAGCAGGCCCAGGATCAGCGGCAGCTTCGAGCTCGGCAGCCCGCCGATCACGAGACGGCCCGCCGCATCCGGCCGGACCGAGGCCTCGATCACGAGCGGGCCGTACTCCGAGCTGAGCGTGTCGTGCGCGACGAGCGCCTCGGCGAACTCGAGCGCCGACTCGTAGAACGTCGCGCCGCTCAGGTCGCGCACGGCGAGGTGCAGCAGCGAATCGTTCGGCGTCTCGCCGACGATCGCCGGCGGCAGCAGGCTGCCGCGGCGCGCCCAGCGGGCGAACAGCGGCGAGAACGCCCGCGTCGGCGCGACGATGCCGTAGACGCTGTGGATGCCGTCGTACCCATCGACGAAGCTGTTGCTTGCGCGGTACGCGATCGCTGCGGACTCCTCGATGACGGAGCCGGCCGGCAGCGTGAACAGCTCCGGGTCGGGCCGGCGGCGGCGCTGCGTGGTCAGCCGGCCCTCGACCGCAACCGCGAGAGCGGACAGCGCGGCCCGCGGAACGGTGTCCATCAGCGTATAGAACCGTCGTTCCGCGACATCGAAGCGGAACACGATCGCCGGAGAGCGCAGGTCCGGGCAGTCGCACACCCAGTCTCCGCGGTTGTCTCGCAGGGCGTCGTCCAGATCGTCCAGAAGAATGTCCGGCGGCGGCACACGCTGCCCGATCCCACGCGGCACGTCGTCGAAGATCTCGAACAGCAGATCCTCGACGTTCTCGTACACGATCCGCGAGTACTGCCATGCCGCCATGTGCGCGTGGTCGCGCAGCGCGGATTCGGCCGCCTCGCGGTGCGTGCGGGCCGCGTCCATCGCCTGCCAGCCCAGCCACAGGCACAGCGCGAGCGTCGCCGCGAGGAACGGCACCAGCCACGTCGTACCCGGCAGGTGGCCGCGCCGCAGCCGGCCGAACGGGTCGAGGAACGAACCTGATCTCATTGTATCGCCTTGCGCGCGTATCGCTTCAACATCCGATGCTAGGCCAAATGCGGTGCACGCGCAACGCCGACACCGCGTTATGGCGTTCAGTGGCGGTAAGGATGCTGTAAGCGGAACGGAGCCGGGCGGGCACGAACCGGCGAGGCCGAGGCGAGCGAGATCTCGAGCGGCTGCGAGCCGCGGTGGCGGGCGGTAGGTTGCACGCGATGAAGGCGGGCAAGGATCGATGGATCGGAGGTGGGATGGGGTTGGATCGCGGATCGGCGTCGCGGCGGCGGGCGCCGCGCCCGAGGCGGTGGCGCCCGGGCTCGTGAGCGGGCCAGGGGTCGCGGCGCCGGAACGTCGCGCGCCGCGTAGCTTCGAGGTCCACGAAGCCACGATTGCGGCACTGCAGGCCGCATTGGCCGACGGCCGCGTGACGTCCGCTTCGCTGGTCGACGCCTACCTCGAACGCATCGGTGCGTACGACGGGAAGCTGCGCGCGGTGCTGCGCATCAATGCGTCGTCGCGGACCGAGGCGGAACGGCTGGACCGGGAGCGGGCCGCCCGCGGGCCACGGGGACCGCTGCATGGCGTGCCGATCCTGCTGAAGGACAACTTCGACATGCACGACCTGCCGACGACGGGGGGGTCGATCGCGCTGGACGGAATGATCCCGCCGGACGACGCGTTCGTGGTCCGGCGGCTGCGCGACGCCGGTGCGATCGTACTGGCCAAGACGAACCTGCACGAGCTGGCGGCGGGCATCACGACGATCAGCTCGCTCGGCGGTCAGACGCGCAACCCGTACGACACCGAACGCTGCCCGGGCGGTTCGAGCGGCGGTACCGGCGCCGGCGTCGCGGCCAGCTACGCGGCGATCGGCTACGGCACCGACACGTGCGGCTCGATCCGGATCCCGGCGGCGTTCAACGCGCTGTACGGTCTGCGGCCGACGAAGGGGCTGGTCGACATGGACGGCGTGATCCCGCTGTCGCATTCGCAGGATGTCGCAGGTCCGCTCGCCCGCACGGTCGCCGACCTCGCGATCGGACTCGACGCGATCGTGGGGCTTTACCCGGCCGACCCCGCGACCCGGACCCACGAGACCGCGCGAGCGCCGCGCTTCGAGGCGGCCTTGCGCGCGGACGCGCCGCGGGGCGCGCGCATCGGCGTGCTCGACGCACTCTTCGACGGCGAGGGCAGCGACGCGGAGGTGCTCGCGATCGTGCGGGCCGCGATCGAGCGGCTGTGCGGCCAGGGCGCCGAGATCGTGGCCGTCGAGATCGACGGACTCGGTGCCATGCTCGAGGACACGAGTCTGATCGAACACGAGTTCAAGTTCGATCTCTTCGACTACCTGGCGGCGACGCCCGGTGCGCCGGTGCATTCGCTGGGCGAGATCCTCGAGAAGCAGCTGTACCATCCAGCGCTCGAGGTGAAGTTCCGGAAGCGGGACGAGCCGGTGGCGCGCGACACGCCGGCGTACCGCGCGGCGCTGGGCCGGCGCGCGGCGCTGCGCGCGGCGGTGCTCGAGGCGATGGACCGCGGCCGGCTCGATGCGCTGGCGTACCCCGTCATGCGCACCAGGCCCGCACGGATCGATGAGGCGCAGCTCGGCGAGACGTGCCAGCTCAGTGCGTCGACGGGGACGCCGGCCATCGCGATACCCGCCGGCTTCACCGCGGACGGACTGCCGATCGGGCTCGAGCTGCTCGGCCGTCCGCTAGACGACGCGCGGCTCGTCGGTTTCGCGTTCGCGATCGAGCAGGCCTCCGCGCCGAGGCGGCCGCCGCCGCTCACGCCGCCGCTCGGTTGAGCGGCTGCCGCCCCGCCTCACCCGCCGCCGCCTCGCCGTCAGCCCCGGCCGCTCCCGCACCGGCAGTCCAGGCAGCCGTGCTCGGAGCAGGTGCCGCACGCGCGCACGAGCTGGCGGCGCAGCGCGGCACGCGCGCGGTGCAGCCGCACGCCCGCGTTGCCGGCCGTGATGCCCGCTTCATCGGCGTAGTCCCGTACGGCGACACCGTCGAGATCGACGCGCCGGATCGCTTCGGCGTACTCGTCCTTCAGGCTGTCGACCATGCCGTTCACACAGCCGCAGACCGCGTCGAACATCTCCGGGTCGAGCGGCGGCTCCGCCTCGGGTTCGATGCCGGCGGCGTGCGCGTGCGCCCGCTCGCGCGCCGAGCGGCGCCGGTAGTGGTCGGCGACCGCATTGCGCAGCACACGGTAGAACCACGCGGTCGCCGACTCGTCATCCAGCTGTTCGGGCGCGCGGTCGACGCCGCGCACGAACGCGTCCTGCAGGATGTCTTCGGCGGCTTCCTTCGACTCGACGCGCCGCTCGAGGAAGGAGAGGAAGCGCATGTAGTTGTCGACGAGCACCTGGAGCGTCGAATCCGATGGCGAGACTGGTGGCGTGCGCATGCGCGGCACTTCTTTGGAAGAGGTTCGAGCGGGCGCGCCGGCCGGCGCGGCCGGCGCGGCCGCCAGTGTTCAGCAATCGCAGCCGCCCGCGCACGGGCAGTCGGGGCCGCACTCGCACTCGGCGCAGCCGCAGCGATTCGCCGTTGCGCAGGCACACGAAGCCGTCGCACGAGAACGGGTTGTGGAACTCGAGATCCTCATGGCATCCTCCGGCTCGTTCAGGTCGAGGCCGCCGGGACTCGGCCGCCCCTTCGACCCGTAAGACGCACCACGCGCCGGAGTATTACACCCGTGCCACGCTCCCGCCACCAGCGGTGACCGACGCCCGGTTTCTCAGGTCTCTCATGAAGCATGCGTTCGCGGGCGGACGCACCGCCACCGGTCATCGCGCTGTCGGCCGTGAACCATCGCTCGGCCCGCTTCGGACCTATCCGCCATCCCGGGTCTGGATCTGGCTGCGCCCGCGCGGCGGCCGAACGTATGAGGAAACCACGCTCTCGTGGCCGTCGGCGCTGACGGCGGCGACGCCGAAGGTGTAGTCGTCGATCGAGATATCGGGCAGCGAGTACTCGGTCACGTTGCCGACGTACAGCTCGTGCTCCCAGTCGGGTCCCCAGGTCCGGCGCCAGAAGACGCGGTAGCCGGCGGCACCCTCGGCGGGCTGCCAGCGCAGCGCGGCGTCGTAGCCGTCGCCGCGCCCGAGCATCGGGTCGCTGCCGCGCGCGAAGACGTTCGGCGCGGCCGGCGCGAGTGCCATCGTCGCCATGCCGGCCACATTCGTGCGAGCGTTGCGTGCGAGGTACTCGACGTCGACGCCGTTGTCCTCGTACGTGTCGAACGCGGAGTGCTGGCGGCCGTAGTTCTCGCGGCTCTCGGAGAACCGGACCGCGGCGTAGCCGGCGTGGTTGAACGAGATGTGGTCGCTGCCGCGGCCGAACCGGTCCTCGCGCGCGATCAGCCGGACCTCGTGGCCCGGGATGTACGCGGCGGCCTGACGCCGGATGAAGCGGGCCAGTGCGCGCGACGGCGAGTCCTCCGGGCCCTCCGAGAACACGCGGACCGTGCGCGTGTCGAGGATGCCGTTGCCGCCGACCGCGTTGCCGATGATGTCGTTGTTGAAGACCGCGTCGATGACGATGTCTTCCTCGGCCATCCGGTTCGCGTGCAGGTTCGAACCGACCAGACCCTCCTCCTCGCCGGCGATCGCGAGGAAGACGAGCGTCGCGTCGAACTGGATGCCGCTCTGCGCGAACGTGCGCGCCAGCTCCATCGTCAGCGCGGTGCCGCTGCCGTCGTCGTTCACGCCCGGCGCGGGGTTGTCCCACCGGCTCCAGTCGAAGCTGCCGCCGCCCAGCTGGCTGCCGCCGATGCTCGCGACCGTGTCGTAGTGGCCGCTGACGTAGACGCGGCGGGCGGTGCGGCCGGGCAGGATCGCGACCACGTTGCACAGCTCGATCTCGCCTGGGATGCGGCCCTGCGGCAGCACGTCGTAGCAGTCGAGCGAGGCCTGGAGCCGCGGACTGTAGCTCCGGAACTGCTCGAGGATCCACCGCCGCGCCGCGCCGATGCCCTTGCCGTCCGCCGCCACGTCGACGGACATCGTATGCCGTGTGCCGAAGCTCTCGAGCTGGAGCAGGATCGACTCGAGGTTGGCTGGCGAGATGTCCGCGAGCAGC
>Ga0299906_10004300_pt1 | contig 11689 bp, 12 predicted proteins | sample RVTome_14_FD_200259 | JGI IMG/M metagenome (GOLD analysis project Ga0299906, IMG submission 200259) | Soil microbial communities from uranium-contaminated site in the Upper Colorado River Basin, Wyoming, United States - RVT145D125 (version 2) ... | reverse complement strand
CCCGGCAGTCACCGCGCCGGGGTCGAACTCGATCAGCGCCTCCTCGTGCGCGATATTGACGTTGACGTTGCGCACGCCGTCCATGCGTCCGAGCGCCTTGGTGATGCTCGCGACGCAGAACGAGCACACCATCCCGCCGATCTTCAGCTGGAGCTTTTCCGCCCGCTCGAGGCTTTCCGCCGTGCTCATGACCGGAGCCTAAACCCTGTAGGGAGGTCCAGAGTCAAGAGGAATTTGTCTCCGACAAATTCGTCATCGGGATGGATTTCGAAGAGCGGTCGGAGCGAAGATCGAGAGCGCGGAGTCGCTCGGGATGGAGGTTGTAACAGTTTGCAGAATTACCCGGAAGGCAATGCGCGGACTCGCAAGCTGATTGCGCCTTTGTTCTTCAGGTGGGTGATGAGATAAGTCGCGCTTTCAATCGTCATTTCAGGTTCCCATGAGGTGTGCAGGTCTTCCGACATCGGCGTCGGCCTTCGCCTCAAACACCGCCCCGTAGTGAAAGGGTGGAAGCTCCACGATACGCTCCAGCAGGAATCCCGCCGGCTCCACAACTGCTTGCACCGCTTCCGGCGACATGCGCATGGGCGTCGCGGGACCGCGTGGTTTGCCCAAGACTGTCGTTTGTTCACGCGGCAGGGGATACCAGTTCACAATCGCAAAATGGCCCTCCGGCCTTAATACCTTGGCGACCTCGCGTGCAAGTCGCGTCTTATCCGGTACACCGTGAAAAGTATTTGCGATAAGAACGTAGTCGACCGGACCAGTGATCAGTCGACTTAACTCCATCGCATCGCCCAGTAGCCACGTGCAGTTGTCCATTCCATCGCAAGCATCTTTAGCCTGTTCCAGCATCACGGGATCAAGATCAAACCCGACGACTCTCCCCGAGCCCACTTGGCGGGCGATGGCGGCGGTGAAGTAGCCATCTCCGCAACCGAGATCAATGACGTTCATTCCCCGGCCAATTCCTAAGGCCTTTACTACCCCATCGGGGTCGGGCCACAGCGCATGCCACCAATCCGGGTCCGGCATCGCGGTTGCCGGAAATATCCGTTCATCAATGATCATGTTTCGGGAGAATTAAACGATTGGCAGTCGGCCGGCGCACGTGTCAAGCGCCGGCCGTCGCGACCCGGCCCATTCCGATCGTAGCGGCTCTGATGGGGGAGTACTTGATCCAAGTCAAGCCGATCCCGACGTAGGGGACCCGAGAGATACGCTTGCGCAGCAGCCTAATCCCTTCAGCGCGCTCCAGAGTCAAGCGCCGAGGAGCCCGCGCAGTGGAAACTGCCGGCGCAGCCGGTAAGGGATGCGACACCGCAATGGAAGCGAGTGCGACGCAGGCTCCTGACGATCCTTGATACGATGGATTGATTACTAAAGAAATCGACCCCGGGTCGATTTCTTCCGGATCGGCCCCGTAAATTCCGAGAACCTTGAATCCAAAAGCGACGGCGCGAAGGTCGGCTATGAAGCTGAGCTGTGGCCGATGGCGGGTGTCGCTTGACATGATCCGAAGAAATAAATGGATTGCGAATCACCCAGGGCTAGATTCTGTGGGAAGTGGGATGCAGTACTTAACAAAAGTCGGATTCCCAAAATGACTGTGAGAAGCCTCTCGGCAGGCTGTTCTCCCTAGTGGCCGCACTTGGCGTAAACCGCTGGGCGCCCCTCTCGGGCCACTACAGTCTTGGTGGGACAACGAGTGGCGTCTGATCATAAGTAGTTGATGTTTCGTAAAAAATTAAGGTATTGATCTGAAACGTCCATGGGTATACTCTGTGCAACGTAACTCTCTTCAGGGCGTTATTACGTTGCACAGGATATCGTATGCGAGGAATCGGAGGCCTTAGTGGCACATCTCGCGAGCAGCTCTCGCGAGTGCTGCGTCAAGCCAGGGGAGCGATATCACCTGAGGACGCTTCACGTGCGCTCAATGTCGGGCGAACCGAAGCAGCGCGTTTGCTTGCAGGTTGGTCTGCGCGGGGCTGGGTCACGCGGGTGCGGCGTGGCCTGTACGTGCCGGTGCCACTGGAATCTTCGACATCGGACATAGCGCTCGAGGACACGTGGGCAGTCGCCGATCGGCTCTTCGCTCCCTGCTACATCGGCGGTTGGAGTGCGGCCGAGCATTGGGGTTTCACCGAGCAGCTTTTTCGCTCGACTCTTATCGTCACGACTCGCCGGCCTCGGGCGCGCAGGGTCGAAGCGCGTGGGGCGGTCTTCATCGTGCGCACCGTCGCAGAACGCGCCATGTTTGGTTTCAAGCCTGTTTGGCGTGGCAAGGCGAGAATCAACGTCGCCGACCCGACGCGCACGATCCTCGACATGCTGGACACGCCAGCGCTCGGCGGCGGTATGCGCTCAGCGCTGGAGATCCTCAAGGCGTATCTGGCATCTCGGCATCGCGATCCGCAGCTGCTCATCCGGTATGCGGATCAACTCGGCAACAAGGCCGTCTTAAAGCGCCTCGGATACCTGGCGGCGACATTCTTCCCCAAAGAAGGAGATCTCGTTGCCGCATGCCGGAAACGGCTTTCGGCGGGAAACGCCAAGCTCGATCCCAAACTGCCGGCCGAGCGACTCGTCACCGCATGGCGCCTTTGGGTGCCCGAATTTGACCGCGACGCTGCCCGGGATGGAGCGACCGGGGCTAAACTTGGACATAGGAACAAGGTAACGATGAATCGGACGCAAATTCTCGGGTTGCTGACGGAGCGTCAGCAGGAGATCGCCGCGCGCTATGGTGTGAAGCGGCTCGCGCTGTTCGGCTCGGCGGCGCGCGATGATCTGAGCGCATCCAGCGACGTGGACGTGCTCGTCGAATTCGCCGGACCGGCGACGTTCGGCGCCTACATGGACCTCAAATTCTACCTGGAGGACCTGCTCTGGCGTCCGGTGGATCTGGTGACCGACAAAGCGTTACGGGACGAACTCAGACCCTACGTCGAGAAGGAAATGATCCGTGTCGCGTGAGTGGCGCCTCTACGTGGTTGACATGAAGGCCTGCTGCCAGCGCATCGCGGAATACACCGCCGGGCTGGACCGCGAGGATTTTCTGAGCCGGCGATTGGTGTACGACGCGACCCTCCGGAATCTCGAGCTGCTCGGCGAAGCGGCGCGAAACGTTCCGGAGCAAGCCCGCGCACTGGCGCCGGAAATTCCGTGGAGGCGCATCGTCGGCGTGCGCAACGTCCTGATTCACGGCTACCTCGGCATTGATGACGACATCATCTGGGACATCGTCAGGAACGAGGTCGAGAAGCTGCTCATGGCCCTGGAAAAGCTGGAAGCGGAAAACACCGCACCGGGCAGCTGAGGCCGGCGATGGCATCCTGCCGCTGATTTTCACCAAACGGCTGTGCGACGTGCTCGGTGATGAGCTGAATGACGTTCCCTCGGTTTTTCGCCTTCAACGATGGGGAACGACTAAAGTTTGCTATTTCACCGGGGCCAAGTAGCCGGAGGCGGCGCCGACGTCTCGCAGCCGCGCGCACTGCGCTTCGTCGAGGCGCGTGTTGTCGTTCGAGGTCCGCGGATTCATGAGGTTTCCCGCGTCATTCGAATGCGCGCCCGAATCGGCAAGGACATGATAGAGCTCGTGGGCGAGGGTGATGCCCGGGTGCTCGATCGCTTCGGTCATCCATACCGTATCCACCAGCTCGGGCCGCCTTCTCCCGCCGGAGCGGCCGATGGCCTCGGCATCGAAGGCGATTTTCTGCAGCGTGTCGCGCACGAAAAACACTGCCGGGCGTGGAAATTCGAACTCTCGAACCAGCGCGGCGGCGTGAGCGTCGTTGAAATAGAGCAAACGCCGCGGCGTCCGCAGCTCGAAGACCTCGAACCCGCGAAACGCGACGCCGCACCGGGCGAATATTCCCGCGGCGTCCCGGGCGGCCGACTCGAGCAGCGCCCTCGACCATCGGGTGTCCCGCAGGATCACCAGGGAGGCATCGAGCGCGAGACTCGCGCTGTCGGGCCACTTCGAATCGCCGTATAGTTTTTCGACGCCGATGCGCGAGCGTGAAATAAGTTCGACTCCCGTCGGCTCTGCTTCGCAGGCGCCTCGATCGGTATCGGTCGGCGACTCGAGCGATCCTTTCGATACCAGACGCGCGACGTTGTCCGCCGGCGGCTTCACCCGGTCGAGGATCGCCGCCTTGAGCTGCGGCGCTTTCCACCCGGGATGCGCGGCAAGCAGGCATGCCGCAAGTGCCGAGACGCGCGCGGCGGCGTAGCTCGACCCCGAGACGAGTTTCGGCCGGCCGTAGAAATCGATGCTGACGAGCCCCTCGGCAGGCACCAGAAGGTCGACCGAGCCGGCGCCCCAGTTGGAACCTGCGGCGAGCTCGCCGCTGTCGTTCGCTGATGTCGCTGTCAGCAGGTTTTCCAGACGCAGCGCAGCGGGAAACACCGGCTGCGCATCGATGTCGCGGCCGTCGTTGCCGGCTGACGCGACGAACAGCATCTCGGGATGCCTTCGCGCCGCTTCGGCAAAGGCCGCCCACTCTTCCGCGCTCGCGCTGCCGAGCGACAGATTGACGATGACGACGCCCTTTGCCGCCGCGTCCTCCACGAGCGCCGCCATCCTGCGCATGTCGGGACGCGGGTAACGGAAGACCGCGAGACGGCTCGGGGGCGCTTCGGCGATCAGCACGCCCGCCGTCTGGGTGCCGTGGCGCTGCGGAAAAAACGGGGAGCTTGCGGGGTTGCTGTCGAACGGGCGCGGATCCATGTCCCAGTAATCGAAGCCGAGCAGCGCGCCGTCCGCGCCGCGGGCCATGCGCCGGCGCACGGGATCGAGCAGGTAGTTGACCCCCGAGTCCACCAGCGCCACCAGGACCCCGTCCCGCGCTCGGCCTTCCGGCACGGCGGGATTCAGCGGCTCGCGCACCGTCACGCGGGCAAGGGACGCATCGGTGCGCTCGATATACGCCGGCGCTCCCGGGCCGTCGTAGACCAAGCGACGCGCGGCGACGATGCGGCACGCCCCGTCGGCGAACACCATCCATTCCGGCCTGCCGCCGTGCTCGGCCGGCGCGTGATAGACCATGACCACGCGGCGCAGAGCGCCGCCGGGAGCGAAGCGCTCGACGAAAACGCGCGCGCCCCCGCTCGTTTCGTAGTGGGTGCGGGTACCGACCTCGCGCCCACGAAGTTTTATCGGTTCGACGTCGCGCTGAACTGCGCCGCCGAGCGCGTTGTGGATCGCTGCGCCGCCGCCCGAGTCGGTACAGGCTGCGGCGGCCGCGGCCTTCAGCCGAGCTTCGACGTTTTGTGCGGCCGCGGGCGGCGCCGAAACCAGTGAAGCGGCCGCTACGCCCAGTGACAGCCAGGCAATCCGAAGCGCCGGCCCGAGAAGGAAGATCCGCAACGCGCGCTGGGCGCCGTTAGCGCCGGAATACGTTGAGCCCGTGCGGATCGGCGTCGGGATTGTTCTTCATCGGCATGAGATCGGATTCTTTCCAGCTCACCGAGTGGCAGCTCTCGCTCACCGTCAGGACTGCGACGCCGGGCGTTCGCTTCGGATTCTTGAGGGCGTTGATGGCGGTGAGGGGATTCGCTCCCCGCAGCGCCACGAAGAGCCGGTTTCCGATCATCTCGCCGACATCCGGCTTGGGATCCGGGCTGAAAGGCCGGGCGATCGAGAGGGTCTCGGCCACGCGGTTCGTCCTCAGCTCCACCACGTTCACGTGGTTACTCACCCGCATCAGGGTGAGCATGTGCTCGTTACCTTTCTTGTCGACACAAGAGGTGGCGCTGTGCGTGTCCTCCCCCGGCAGCTCGATCTTCACCGGGTTCGGGAACTTCCCCGAGATCGCGGCGCGGGTATCGAACACGAACAGAAAATCGTCGCCGCCCTTGGCGCCGCTTTCCCCATTGGTGACCATCCGCTCCTCCGGCAGACGGAAGGCGCCGCAGCCGATGCCGGGCACCATCGCCTTCGGGTAGGCGTGCGCCACCTTCATGGGAAAACCTCCGTCCCCCGTTCCGACGTCGACCACGAGAAGCCCTCCGCCGGCGAGAGTCACGTAGGCCAACCGGCTGTCGGCGGTGTAGTTGTGGCAGACGGGCTTGATTTCGGGGGTGCCCACGGAGTTCTTGAGCTCTTCCGTGGCCAGTGAAAGTGTCTCGACCCGCTTGAAGCTGTTACCACGGTAGTCGGTTTCGATCTTGTGCAGCTTCTGTCCCGCGAGATCGGCGACGATGACCATGGTGTCATCGGGGGTGGCCTCCGCCGTATGGGCATTGCCCATCCCTTCGACGCAGCCGGCGATCTTGCGGCTGGCAATATCCACAAACTGAACATGGCCGGAGCCCACGTTGGAGATGATGGCGTGGGTTGGCGGACCGGCATGATTGCCGCGCATCATGTGCGGACGCTTGGCCACCGGGCAACCGGCTGCTTCGGCGGCGGCGGCGAGATCGACCACCGTCGGCTTGGCGGCCGCCGGGTTTGATCCGATGGCGTCGCTCGTCCAGATGTAGAGCAACCCACCCCCCTTGCCCTTGACGGTATCCGCCTGGTCGAGGGCCCAGACTTCGAAGCGCTCCGCTTCGGCGGCAGTGGCAGAGGGGGCCAACCCGCTTGTGATCATGAATGCCGCGGCGAGGAACATCCGACCTGCGGCAGATTTCGTGCGCACGTCAGTCATAAATCCTCCTGTCTTGGGGGAACGCCGGAATTAGACCTGATCGACGGGTGCTAATTCAAGCCGCCGCCCGGGGGGTGACGAAGAGCCCGAACCAGATCGACCAGACACCCAGGGCGATGAGCACGATGCCGGTCCAGCGCGGCATGCGGCCGCTCAAGCCCGCCAGCCAGTCGAGCGCCCGCCGGGCGGCGGGAAAGAGCACGGCCACTGCGAGGGGGAGCGACAGCGCGAAGCCGAAGAGCGCGAGCGAGGAAAATCCGCTCGCCAGCGTCGCACCCGAGACGCCGCTTGCCGCGGCGGCGCCGAGCAGCGCGAAGAGCAGAGGCGCCGAGCAGGCGGGGATGTTGAGCCCGAAGAGCACTCCGAGTGCCGCCGAGCCGCGCACGTCACCGATGCGCGCGAGGCTCGGTCCGAGCGAGCGCATGAACAAGCCCGCGCGGCCGGCGAGATACACAAGACCGAGCACGAGATAAATTGTTCCCAGCGCGGTCCACATGGCCTTCTGAAAGCCGATGAAGGCCGTGCCGACGAGCACGGCGACCGCGCCGAGCGTGCCGATGAAAAGCGCACGACTGGCGGTGAAGATGCCGACCTGCCAGAGCTTGATCGAAGGCGGCTTGCCCTCCATCACCTTGATGAAGACCAGCGTCGAGCCGATGGTGCAGGGCTCGATGAAGCCCAAGAGGCCGAGCCCGATCGGAAGCAGCACGCCGGTCGTCAAGGCGTCTGTCATGCCGTGGCGGTGACCCTGTAGCCGGCCTTTTCAATCGCGGCGACGAGCTTCGCCTCGTCAACCGCAGCGGGATCATAGAGCACGCGCGCGCGCCGCTCCGGGAATGACACGTTCGCCGCCTTCACGCCGGTTTCCAGAGTGAGCAGCGCCTTGATCGTCTCGGCGCAGCCGTCGCAGTGCATGCCTTCGATCGTCGCGGTCAGTGTTTTCATGACGCCCGCTTGCGTGTTTCCATGGCATCGAGGATAGGGCACTCGCTCGTCGGCCCGCGTCCGGAGCACGTCGCGGCGAGCTTTACCAGCGCGCGTTTCATCCGGTTCAAATGCGCCACGCGCTGCTCGATGTCGGCGATCTTTGCCTCCGTGCGCGCCCGCACGTCTGCGCACGACTTGCCGGGGGCCACCCTCAGCGCGAGAAGCTCGCGGATGTCCGAGAGGGTGAATCCCAGCTCCTTCGCCTGCCGGATGAACTGCAGTCGCGCTACCGCATCGGCCGGGTACTGCCGATAGCCCGATGATGTGCGCGCCGGCTTCTCGATCAGCCCCTCGCGCTCGTAGTAGCGCACGGTATCGATCGCAAGCCCGGCATGGCGCGCGACCCTGCCGATCGTCAGTCCGCTCATGTCACTCCCGCGCAATAAAATGGGAACCGGACGGAAATCCTAAACCTTGGAGGCTACTCCAGGGTCAAGCCGGTGCGGACCAGGCTTCATTGAGGCAAAGCGCGAACCGCACCGTAATACGCGTCGACCGGCTCGCCGGTCTGGTCGTTGTCGGTGAAGAAGGCGATCACCTCCACGTTCTCAGGCGGCTCCCGCCCGAACGCCAGTCGGAAGTCGTCCACGACGTTCCGGCGTTCCCGGAGCCACTGCCTGAGCCGTGCGTCCCCGCTGCGCACGACGATGTTTCGGGTCGTTCCCGGATGATAGGGGCTGTCCACGATCGAGCCCTCGCGAAGCCGCGTGCTCGTCCAGACATAGGCCAGGGTGGGAACGTCGCGGTTGACCATGCTCGGGCGCCCGAAGATGAGAAAGAGCGCTGCTGCATAGTCCTCTTTCGACTTGACGCGGATGTCTGCCGTTTGCTGCAGTTTATCCACGCGCCAGGTCCACTCGATCCATGGATGCTCCGTGACCCTGTAACTGAATTCCCGGTAGAGCCCGGAGGCGGAATTTCGTCCGATCGCGCGGATCGCCGCGACGCCATCGAGGACGGCACCTGTGTACTCTGTCGCGGCGCCGAACCGCTGGTGCGTCCACGCCCGGGCGATGGGCGCAGCGGGATCTGCGACGAGCAGCGCATCGCGTGCGACAGCCGTGTTTGCGATGAGGGCCAGAGCGGCCTGCACGAAGATGACGCCCGGGCGGCGGCGGCCTGTCATCGCGTCGTGTCGTTTCCGTCAAGCGCCCCGGGCACGCCGCGGGCTTTCTGCGCCCTGAGGGGCGCCCGTCGCCGGCGTTCTCGTTCCCGGGCGAGCTACAATGCGCGCGATCAGCAGCGCGCCGATGATCGTGGAGTAAACCAGCGGCCGCGTGTAGTCGATCTTCACCAGCCACCAGAAGTGAACGACGCCGGCTATCGCCACCAGGTATACGGCCCGATGCAATCGTTGCCAGCGCTTGCCGCCGAGACGACGCGCCATGCGGTCGGTTGAGGTGATGGCGAGGGGGATCATGAGAACGAAGCTCAGGAATCCAACGGCGATCAGCGGACGCTTGACGATGTCGCGCCAGATCGCGGCCAGGTCGAACAACTGGTCGAGCCAGAAATAAGTCACCACGTGGATCACCGCGTAGAAGAACGCGTAGAGGCCGAACATACGGCGCAGGCGCACCACCCAGTGCCAGCCGGTCGCGCGCCGAAGGGGCGTTACGCTCAGCGTGATGATGAGGAAATCGAGCGTCCACGTTCCGGTCGAGCGCCGGATGAACTCGACCGGATCCGCCCCCAGGTTGCCCGTGAAGCCCAGCCATATCAGCGAGGCGAGGGGGTAGAGGCAGAGCACGAACAGCGCGGCCTTGACGCGCCGCACCGTCAAGGCGTCGAGCGCGGCGACCGACCGCGCGGCGAGCGATAACACAGACGGCATCTTCAGTAGTACTTACGCAGGTCCATCCCCGTGTAGAGGCGCGCGACCTGATCGGCGTAGCCGTTGAACATCAGCGTCTTTCTCTTGAAAAACTCGCCGATGCGCCGCTCCGTCGCCTGGCTCCAGCGCGGGTGGTCCACGCTGGGGTTCACGTTGGAGTAGAAACCGTACTCTTGTGCGGCCGCTTTCTGCCAGGAATTCACCGGTTGTTTTTCGACGAAGCGGATGCTGACGATGGATTTCGCGCTTTTGAACCCGTACTTCCAGGGCACGACGATGCGCACTGGCGCGCCGTTCTGGTTGGGAAGCACCTCGCCGTAAAGCCCGAAACCGAGGATCGCGAGAGGGTGCATGGCCTCGTCCATGCGCAGGCCCTCGACGTAGGGCCAGTCGAGCGAGCCGAAGAAAGCGGCGCGCTGGCCGGGCATCTGTTCGGGATCGTGGAGCGTCGTGAATTCGACGTACTTGGCGTTGCCCGTCGGCTCGACTCGCTTGATGAGCTCGGCGATGGGATAGCCGACCCAGGGCACGACCATCGACCAGGCCTCGACGCAGCGTAGCCGATAGACCCGCTCTTCCAGCGGCGCGAGCTTGATCAGTTCGTCCACGTCGAAAGTCTTCGGGCGCTTGATTTCACCGCTCACCTTGACCGTCCACGGGCGTGTCCGCAGGCCTTTCGCGAGCTTGACCGGGGAATACTTGTCCGTTCCGAACTCGTAGAAGTTGATGTAGCCCGTGATGTCCATGAATGAATTGAGCGGCTCGCTCGTGCTGTAGGCGCTCTTGCGTATCGCCGGCAACGCGATCTTCCCGGGCGGGGCGGCACGGAGGCCGTTCCAGCCGGGCATGCCTGCCGCGAGCGCCGCCGCTGCCGCACCCCGGATGAATCGCCGGCGATTGAGGAACAGGTCCCGATCCGTGATCTCAGAGGACTTGATATCACCTGGCTTCTTAATCAACATGATTGTCTTCCTCGCATCCATCACCTATTCATTCATGCATACGTAGCACCCGGGTTCGCGGATTCACCGGCCACCAGCGCATCGGACACATTCCGTCCATGACGCTCAACGATATGTGATTTCGATTACGTCCTTGTCCTTCATCACGTAACGTTCGAACTCCTGGTTTTCTGCGCCATTCACGAGCATCTTTACGCTGCCATCCGGTCCGTTGCAGTTGTCGAATATGCAATCCCTGCTAAACTGTTTGCCCCATACTGTGAAAAACTCGCGAAGTCTCAAATCATCGATCGTCACGAATCCCTCGAACTCGAGATGGATGACACTGTCACGGTCGTGGGTGTGAATCGGGTTATGCCGGACGCCGATGCCGATATTCGCCGGAATATCCTGGACTTTTCCATTGATGACGATCGTAATTTGAACATGCCGGTGCAATCCCGAGCGCGAAACGACATCGGCCTCGGCAATCGTCGGCGTAGAGGCGACGTACCAGATAATGCTGCCCGCGGCACCCACTACAGCGAGAACGAAAGCGCCCGCCTTCAGAGCTCGCCTGAGGGTTCGCTGCCGGGTCGTGCGCTGGCGTTCCGCCTGCTTCTCCTGACGCCGAAGCTCCTTACGCCCGGTTTTGCTCAGTTGGCTCATACCGCCGGCGTGTCGCGGATCACTTGTCCTCGAGCGCCCGGTCGATGAGTTGCTTGACGGCGGCGTAGGGCTGCGCGCCGCCGAGCGGGTACAGCCCGCCGCTTTTCGACACGACGATGCTCCAGGGCGTTCCGTTTCCTCCGGTTGCGACGGCGTTCTGAAGATCCTCCTCGACGCGCTTGTCATGCCGGCCGCTTGCCAGGCACGACGCAAACTTTGCCTCGTTGAGCCCGATTTCCCGCGCGATCCGCGGGAGGACCGCGTCGATGTTCGTTCGATTGTTGGAAGGCGTCAGCTCGTAGAACCGGTCCGCGAATTTCCAGAACGCGTCGTTGCCGCCAATCTCGGCGGCGCACTCGGATGCCGCAGCCTCCTTGCGCGCCTTGACCGGATGAAGCTGGTCGAGCGGAAAGTGACGATAGACCCACCTCACGCGGCCGTTCGACTCGTCCACCACCTTCTTCGCGGTCCAGTGGAATCGCTTGCAGAACGGGCACTCGAAATCGGAGTACTCGATCAGCGTGACCGGGGCATCGGGATTGCCGCGGATGTGGTCGCGGCCCTTGACGACGGGCCGCAATGCGGCGGCCCGGGCGCCT
>Ga0299906_10004299_pt1 | contig 11692 bp, 9 predicted proteins | sample RVTome_14_FD_200259 | JGI IMG/M metagenome (GOLD analysis project Ga0299906, IMG submission 200259) | Soil microbial communities from uranium-contaminated site in the Upper Colorado River Basin, Wyoming, United States - RVT145D125 (version 2) ... | reverse complement strand
GCTCGCGCGGAACGCCTCGAACACGCTGCGGACCCCGGCATCACCCTGCATCGGCGGCCGCCCCCGTGCGCTGCTGGCTGGTCCGGTCGAGCAGCATTGTGCTGCACGCAGCGTCGCCGCGAAAAAACGGAATAGCTTGCGGAAAGCATTGCATGATCAAAATAACGCACTTCTCGCTTTCGAATACCGATGAAAAATCAGAGCTGCCGCTTACCTCTGCGCCACGATACATTCTAAAGCGTCGCATCGGGGCTTTGAAACGGGCCGCGCAGTGCCGTGAGGGGCTTATGCTGGTATCGATCGCGACATGCTAGGATAAGTGCAAGAAGGGGGTGCCGATGCATCAGTCCTATGCCCTGACGCCGGTCGGCGCGCGGGAGCGCTTCGACTATTTCGCGAGCCTCGTGGACGAGGTGTTCTGCCCGATGCGCTGCGAACCGCGGTGCCCGCCGGAGCGGTTTGCGGCGCACCTGGAAACCGCCGAACTCGGCAGTATTCGCTTGGCCCGGGTCAGCACGTCGCCGGTCACCGTTACGCGTCGCTTCACGGATGTCGCCCGGATTGCCGATCCGCCTTATCTGGTCAAATTCCAGTTGCGTGGCGAGTCACGCTGGTCGCAGCGCGGGCGCGAAGTCCATCTGCGTCCCGGCGACTTCGTGATCGCCTCGACGGCCGAGCCTTACCGGCTGGAGTTCATCGGTCCCTACGAGATGCCGGTGCTCGCGGTGCCCGGGTCCACCATGCGTGAACTGACTACCGATCCGGACCGTTTTCTCGGATGGCGCATGCCGGCCGAGGACGCCTGCTGCGGCCTGCTCAGCAGCTTCGTGGCCGGGGTCGTTTCGCGCCTCGCGCGTCTGCCCGGTCCGATGGCCGAACGGGTGGAGACAAACATCATCGACTTGCTCGGCGGCGTGCTGAGCGCGCACGATGGCAAGTCAACGGCGCACACGCGGGAGGCTCAGCTTCGCCAGATCAAACGCTTCGTGGCACGCGTATTGCGCGACCGCAACCTCGGGCCGGAAATGGTGGCGCAAGCGATTGGTGTCAGCACTCGCTACGTACACAAACTCTTCGCCGGCGAAGAGTTGACGCTGAACCGTTATATCCGTGCCGAACGGCTCAAGGCATGCCGCCGCATGCTGGAAGATCCGGCGTCGACGGAGCTGTCGATTACAGAAATCGCCCTGCACTGGGGATTCTACGACCTGCCTCACATGAGCCGCTCCTTTCGGCAAAGCTTCGGAATCTCGCCGAAGGAGTTTCGTGCCCTCTCCGGGTGAGGCGACAGTTCGCTCTCGTACAAGCGGCTGCCGCGCGGGCCCAATACTATTTGGGGGCGATACTGCCACCGCAGCCCGCCGGTCGTAACATCGGGCGCGGCAAAAAAGCCTGTACCAGGGGGGGACTGTCATGTCGCGCAAAATTCTGATCGCCGCATCGACGGCGCTTGTACTGTCGACAGGAGGTCCGGCCGGCGCCCAGGACGACCGTCGCGGCGGGGTGCTGGAGGAAGTCATCGTCACGGCACAGAAACGCGAGCAAAGCCTGCAGGACGTCGGGGTTGCCGTGACGGCGTTCACGGGCGATCAGATTCGCCAGCTCGGCTTTACGAATACGACCGACGTCGTCTCCATGACGCCTGGCCTGAACTACACCGTACCGAACGCCGAATCCAGCCAGATCAACTTTTTCCTGCGCGGTGTCGGACTCAACGACTTTGCTGATGCCAACGAGAATCCGGTGGCGGTGTATGTCGACGAAGTGTATCGGCCGGCAATGGGAGGCTTAAGTTTCCAGCTGTTCGACATGGAGCGGGTGGAGGTGCTGCGCGGCCCTCAGGGAACACTGTTCGGCCGCAATACCACCGGCGGGCTCGTACATTACATCAGCAAGCGCCCCGGCGAAGTGGTGGACGGCTACGTCAACGCGACCGTCGGCGATTTCAGTCAGTTCAAACTGGAGGGGGCCATCGGGGGCCCGTTTTCGGATGCGGTCTCGGGACGACTCTCACTGGCCATGAATCAGCATGACGGCTGGACGGAAAATCGCGCCGGTCCGGATTACAACGAGACCGATGCCAAGGCTGCTCGCGGGCAGCTGTTGTTCACGCCGTCTGACGCCGTCGACCTGCTGATTGGCGCGTGGTGGTCGGACAACGACGCGAACGTCGGCGCATGGCAGCACCAGGCTACCCGCTTCAACGCAGCTGGCGAAAGCGTGGCGCTCGGCCCCGACGAGCAGGATACGTCCGTCGACTGCAACGCCGACGGCATGCTCGATGCCGGCGACGCCCGACCCGCGCCCGGTACCGACTGCTTCGGTTATCGCGACACGGACGGCGACCCTTGGGCCGGCGAGTATGATCGGGACGGTCGCGTCGAAGTGGAAACAATGGGTATTTCGGCAACCCTCGACTGGGAATTTGCGACGGGCCTCACCCTGACTTCGATCACGGCCATTCAATCCGTGGATCGCCTGCAGTCGGAAGACACCGAGGCAAGCCCGTTTCCGCTGATCCTGCCGACTTTCGCGGCAACGACGGACACCCTCACTCAGGAACTGAGGATTGCCGGCGGCAGTGAAGCCGTTCACTGGCTGGCTGGACTTTACTACTTCGATAACGAGGTCGAAGGCCATTACGACCTGGACCTCACGAATCTCGGCTTCGTGTTCTTCGATGCAAACTATCGGCAGGAAACCGACTCTTTCGCGCTATTCGGCCAGGTCGAATTTGACCTCGGCGATGAATGGACGCTGATTGCCGGTGCACGGGTCGAAAACGAGGAGAAAACCCTCGACTATCTCAACGTGGACGAATCGGGTCTGTTCGAATTCCTGTTTGGCAGCGACATTGCTTTCGACTTCGGCCCCGCCTCGGTCGGCGACCTGGCGAAGCATGACAACGACTCCGTCAGTGGAAAAATAGAACTCGACTGGCGTCCCGGCGATGACCTGTTGATCTACGGATCGATCTCGCAGGGCACCAAGTCTGCGGGCTTCAACGTCGGCTTTCTCGATCAAACGTTCCTGTTCGCGAGCAACACGCCCGACACTATTCCGTTTGGTGAGGAAACCTTGCGGAGCTATGAGATCGGCTTCAAGTCGACGATTTTCGATGGCCGTGCGCGCTTCAACGGCAGTGCGTTCTATTACGATTACGAGGACTTTCAGACCTTTCGCTTCGAGCTGTTGAACCAGGTGATTTTCAATGCTGATGCGGAGGTCAACGGCGCCGAACTGGAGCTGCAGGCGTCACCCGCGGAAGGCTGGGATGTTGCCCTCGGGCTGTCCGTGCTCGATGCAACGGCAGAAGGCATACCGAGCCCGGTGGACGGATCGCCGCGCAAACGGGATATGGTCGCAGCTCCGGATTTTTCCGTGAACGCACTCGTGCGTTACGAGTGGCCTGCGTTCGGCGGGCACCTCGCCGCGCAGGCGTGGGCCAACTACCAGGGCGAAACCTTTTACGACATTCAGAATGCACCAGTATCGCGCGAGGATGGCTACACAGTCGGCAATCTGCGATTTTCGTACACGTCGGGCGACGGTGCCTGGGAACTTGCAGCCTTCGCGCACAACATTACTGAAGAGGAATACCTGGCCTACACCTTTGATTTCACCGGCGTCTTCGGCTTCAACCAGCAGGCGTACGGGCCGCCCCGCTGGGTCGGATTGAGTTTGCAATACAACCTGCGCTGACGACCCGCGCGCAGGTGCCGTCCAGCGCACCTGGCGCCGTGGTGTATCAGGACCCGGCGGTACAGCCGTACCCGGCCCCGCCCGGCGGCCCGGACGCGGTACATCGACCCTCGAGGAAGTGATTGGTTTGGAACAGGTTCTGACCAGAAACGGACTACCCGGCTTCAACTCGCGACGAGCGTTGTCGGCTGCAATCCTGATGGGCGTCATCGGTCCGGAAGTGTTCATCGTCCAGCCGGGCTTCGTCCAGGGTCTGGTCGCCTATCTCGGCCTTACCGATCAACAGGCGGGATATACCGCATCCGTCGAAATGTTCGGCATTGCGGCCACGACCATCCTGCTGACCTTTACCGCCCATCGCATGAATTGGCGCATCGTATTTACCAGCTCGTTGCTGCTGATGTTTCTGGCGAACGCACTGTCGGCGTTCGTTACGGACTTCCAGACCTTTGTGGCCCTGCGCTTTGTCGCCGGCTTCGGCGCGGGCGGACTCGTTTCACTGAGTTTTGCGGCAATCGGCCTGACGGATAATCCGGATCGCAATTTCGCCTACCTGATCATGTGGGTTTTGATCTACGGCGCAGTGGGGCTGCTGCTGATGCCGACCGCGTATGCCGCCTTCGGCCTGGCCGGCGTATTGTGGTTCTTCGCGGTTTTCCCGTTGCTCGGCCTGCCGTTCGTCAAGCATCTGCCGCCCACGGGCGAGAACGCCGTCGCGGCAGACGAAGACGCCGTGACCTTGTCCCTTCCGCTGCGTGCGCTGGCATTGATGGCCATGCTGGCCTACTTTCTCGCACAAGGTGTCGTCTGGGCGTATCTTTTCCTTATCGGACTTTCCGGCGGGCTGGCCGAGCAGCAGGTCGCGAACGGGCTTACGCTATCCCAGTTTGCCGGCATCGCCGGGGCGTTTCTTGCCGCGATGCTCGGTAATCGATACGGGCGCTCACTGCCTTTGACACTGGGCATACTCGGCGGCGCGCTGTGCCTGTACTTCCTCGTTGGCCGGTTCGAGTTTCTGGTATTTGTCCTGGCAGTCGGTGTCTACAACTTTGCGTGGAACGCATCTCACCCGTTTCTTCTGGCCTCCATGGCAAGCTTCGATCGACGCGGCAGGGTCGTCGTCTATGCAGTCGCAATGCAGATGATCGGCCTGGCGTTCGGCCCCGGTCTCGCGGCGAATGTGATCGAGGACGGAAACTACGTCAACGTAAACATCCTCGGTGGTGGATTGTTTGTCCTGAGCCTGATGCTCATTCTGCCGCCGGTTCTTGCGCACGCTCGCAAGCCCGCCACGGCAACGTGAAATGACATACGACAGGAGGCATGCGCATGTTTGCGGATTTGTCCGGTAAATCAGCCATCGTCACCGGTGGCGGCCAGGGAATCGGAGCCGCTATAGCCGAGGTACTTGCAGGCGCGGGCGCCAATGTGATGGTGGCGACCCGGACGGCGAAGCATGGCGAAGCCACGGTGAAGAGGATCGCGCAGGCAGGAGGCTCCGCACGGCTCTGTACCATCGACATCGGACACGTGGAAAGCGCAGCAAAAGTCGTGGCGGAGACCGTTGATGCATGGGGCGGCGTCGATATCCTGGTCCATAACGCGGCGTCGTTCCTCGGCGGTCCGGTGGAAAACTACTCCGAGGGCGATCTGGAGACCGTCCTGTCGGTGAACCTGAAAGCCTGCTTTCGTTTTTCGGCAGCGTGCATTCCGGCATTTCGCAAACGCGGCGGCGGCCGGTTACTGTTCACGTCGTCGGTCACGGGACCGCGGGTCGCCATGCCGGGCACATCCTACTATGCGGCCTCGAAAGGAGGGATCAACGCGTTTATACGCACGGCGGCGCTCGAACTCGCCCGTGAGAACGTTACGGTCAACGGCGTCGAGCCCGGTTTCATCCGTACCGCCGCCATGGAGTTGCTCGCCGACGAAGAAGGCCTGAAGCACATGACCCGGTACATACCCGCGGGATACATGGGCGCACCGAGGGATATCGCCTACGCCATGTTGTACCTTGCGAGCGACGAGGCCCGCTACATCACCGGGCAGACTATCTGTATCGACGGCGGCTCGACACTGCCGGAAAGCCCGGTGTTCCTGGAGGAGCTGGAAGGCGTCAAGGAACTGGCCGGATCTTCATGACGCCTGTGACCTGTAAAGCGACCAACCAAATCGAGAGACAGCGATGAGAAGAAAATACGACATGACGATCAACGGCGAGACCATTGCCGCCGACAACTATCGCGAGATACGCAATCCGGCCGACACGGACGAGGTGGTCGGACTGGCACCGGTGGGAACGCGCCAGCATCTGGAACAAGCCATATCGGCGGCGAGGCGCGCCTTCGAAAGCTGGCGCCACTCGAGCGACGATGTTCGCGCGGAGGCCTGCCGGACGATCGCGAAGACCGTTGCGGAGCATGGCGACGAGCTGAAGGTATTGCTGACGAAGGAGCAGGGCAAGGCGCAGAAAGGCCTCGGCTCGGAATTTGAAATGGGCGGCTGCGCCGCCTGGGCCGGTTACACGGCGGACTTAAGTCTGCCGGACAAGGTCCTGGAGGACAGCGACAAAAGCCGTATCGTCATGCACCGCGAGCCGGTCGGCGTCGTCGGCTCGATCACGCCCTGGAACTGGCCGTTACTGATCGCTATCTGGCACGTCGTGCCGGCGATCCGCACGGGCAATACGGTGGTCATCAAACCATCGCCATTCACGCCACTCGGGACGCTCCGCCTGTTCGAACTCATCGGTCTGGCGCTGCCGCCGGGCCTGATCAACGTCATCTCGGGCGATGACGACCTCGGCGCTGCCGTAAGCCAGCACAAACACATCGACAAGGTCGTGTTTACCGGCTCGATTGCCACCGGCAAGAAAATCATGTCGAGCGCCGCCGCGACGCTCAAGCCGCTGACCCTCGAACTCGGCGGCAACGACCCGGCCATCATGCTGCCGGATGCGGATCCGGAAAAATTTGCCGAGGGCCTGTTCTGGGGCGCGATGATCAACTCCGGTCAGACCTGCGGCGCGATCAAGCGACTGTACGTGCACGACAGCATTTTCGACCGGACCTGTGAGGCACTGGTGGCGTTCAGCCGGAGCGTTCCGATGGGCGACGGCATGGATGAATCGAACCTCCTCGGACCACTGCAGAACGAGCGCCAGTTCAAGCGGGTCATCGAACTGGTGGAAGACGCCAAGGAACACCGTGCCACGATCCTCACCGGTGGCGAACCGACTGGCGGAAACAACTATTTTTATCCGGTGACGTTCGTTACCGACATCGAAGACGGGACGCGACTCGTCGACGAGGAACAGTTCGGGCCGGTTCTGCCGATCATACGTTATACCGATCCGGCTGATGCCGTGCGCAGGGCCAACGCGCTCGACTTTGGGCTCGACGCATCGGTCTGGGGTATGGACGAGGAGCAAACAAGCCGCATCGCGGCACAGCTGGAAGCCGGAACCGTATACGTCAACAAACACGCGGAGATCGCACCGCACGTCCCGTTCGGCGGAATCAAGTGCTCAGGCTTAGGCGTCGAGTTCGCCGAAGAAGGCCTTGCCGCGTACACGTCCATCAAGATCATAAACGCGGCGGCCTGAGAGGCTTCGCCGCATTCCCGGGACCGGTCGAAGCAGAAGAACAGGAGCTTGCGGTGGTGCATCACAGCGAGTTATTGAATGATCCCGACTTTCGGCGGCTCTTGCGCCGTCGGAGCCGCCTGCGCTGGGGGCTCAGCGGTCTGCTGGTAACTGCCTATCTTTCGTATGGTCTCGCCGGCCTCTATCTGGCGGAGGTTCTTGGCCGGCGGTTTCTCGGCTCTGCGATAACGTGGAGCCTCCTTCTCGGCTACGGCATCATTCTTCTCGGCATTGCCTGTTCGATCTACTACGTCTGGCAGGTGAATCGCATTATCGCGCCTCTGCAAAAACGCCTGGCGAGGGAGTACGGTTGAACACGGGGGTGAATGTCATTGCCGTCTGGGTTTTCGCGGCATTCGTCTTTGTCAGTCTGCTGGTCACCTACTGGGCGGCCAGGCGGACGCGCACCGCCGGTGACTTCTATACGGCGGGCAGCAAGATTACCGACCTGCAAAACGGGCTGGCACTTGCCGGTGACTTCATGTCGGCCGCGACCTTTCTCGGTCTCACCGGACTCGCTTTCATAGGCGGCGTCGACGCGTTGTTGTTCGCCATCGGCGGAACCGTTGGATGGGCCGTGATCCTCTTCATATTCGCCGACCGCCTGCGCAATCTCGGTCGTTATACCTTTGCCGACGTCGTCGCTTTCCGCCTGCATCCGGAGAAACTCAGGGTGCTGGCTGCCGTCGGCACATTGACCGTCGCCATTCCTTATCTCATTGCGCAGATGGTAGGCGCGGGAGGATTGTTTCAGGCGTTGTTCGATATGTCGTACGCGCTTGCCGTATGCATCGTCGGAACACTGATGACCGTGTACGTGGCACTCGGCGGCATGCTTGCCACCACCTGGGTCCAGGTGATCAAAGCCGTACTGCTGTTGATCGGCGGCTCTGCTCTCGCAGTACTGGCGCTGATTCCATTCGGATTCGACCTCGGGGACATGTTCAGCCGCGCCGCCGGGATTCATCCATTCGGCGAGGGCATACTCGCGCCGGGCGGACTTTACAGCGATCCGATCAGCGTCGTGTCACTCGCGCTTGCCTTCATCGGCGGCACGGCGGGGTTGCCTCATATACTGATGCGTTTCTTTACCGTGCCGGACGCTCGGCAGGCGCGAAAATCAATCGGCTACGCCGTTGTTTTCATTGGCTATTTCATGGGACTAACGGTAATCATCGGCTTTGCCGCAATTGTGCTGCTGGCGGGCGAGACGCAGTATGTCGACGAAAGCGGTCGGATCGCCGGCGGAGCGAATATGACGGCGGTCTATCTCGCCCGACAAGTGGGCGGCGAGGCGTTCTTCGGTTTCATCGCTGCGGTAGCGTTCGCCACCATACTTGCCGTCGTCTCCGGCATCCTGATATCGGCTTCCGCGAGTGTCGCTCATGATCTCTACACGCGGGTAATTCGAAGAGGCCAGATCTCGGATCGTCATGAAGTGCGGATTTCGCGTATTGCGACGGTTGTCATTGGTGCGACCGCCATCGGCCTCAGCATCATGTTCAGAAATCTGAACATTGGTGTCATTTCGGCACTGGTCCTCGCAATTGCCGCGAGCGTCAACTTCCCGATGCTCATACTCGCGTTATTCTGGCGTAACCTCACCACGCGCGGCGCGATTGCGGGAGGCACCACCGGCCTTGTCGTCGTCGTCGTACTGACCATTCTGAGTCCGACAATCTGGGTCGACGTACTCGGGCATCAACATGCCATCTATCCGTATGCCTATCCGACACTGTTCTCCATGTCGATCGCCTTCGCAGTGACGATCGGCGTATCTATAGCGGACCGCAGCCGGCGCGCCGGCCTCGACCGTAACGCCTACCCCGCACAGCTTGTTCGCAGCGAGATTGGTCAATCGATATGAGTAAGCAGAGATCGAATGCCAGGACGGAATCATTACTGAATCGCCGGTATCAGCTGCTCGGCAAGGGGTCGCCGCTGTTCTACGACAAGCCGCTGCATATTGTTCGCGGAAAAGGCGTATGGCTCTATGACGCGGATGGGAAACGATTCCTCGACGTGTACAACAATGTCCCTCATGTCGGCCACTGCCATCCCCGGGTCGTCGAGGCGATCGCGCGACAGGCCGATACGCTTAATATCCACACCCGATACCTGCACGAGAACATCCTCGAGTACGGAGAGCGGCTTATCGCCACCTTCGATGCCCCGTTGTCGATGGCCATGTTCGCCTGCACCGGTAGCGAAGCGAACGATGTCGCAATGCAAATGGCACGCCTCTGCACTGGAAATGCAGGCTTTATCGCCACTGATTTTGCGTATCACGGCAACACGACAGCCGTATGGACCATAAGCTCCTTTTTCACCAGGGAGGAAGACCGGCGACCGTATGTGCGGACCGTCCCCGCACCCGATTCGTATCGGGTTCGCGCCGATGCCGGTGCCAACGATCCCGGCGATGCGTATGCTCGCACGGTGCAAGACGCTGTCGATGCGTTGCAGGCCGACGGCATAGGCGTCGCCGGTATAATCTTCGACACCATATATTCGAGCGAGGGTCTGCCGAACGTACCTTTCGGCTACATACAGAAAGCGATTGACATCGTCCGCGCTGCCGGCGGCCTTTATGTAGCCGATGAAGTGCAGCCGGGATTCGGCCGCATGGGCGATCATATGTGGGGCTACCAGCATTATGGCGTCATTCCGGACATCGTCACTCTCGGCAAACCGATGGGCAATGGTCATCCGATATCCGCGGTAATTGCGCGCGGTGATCTCGTGCAGGAATTCGGCAGCTCGAAAATGTATTTCAACACCTTCGGCGGTAATCCCGTGTCGTGCGCCGCCGGCCTGGCTGTACTCGATGTCATTGCAGACGAAGGCCTGGTAGAACACGCCCGTGAGGTCGGTGACTATGTGCAGCGCGGTCTGCGCCAGCTGTACGACAAATACGAGCTGATCGGTGATGTTCGCGGCCGTGGTCTCTTTTTCGGTGCGGAACTCGTGCGTGACCGAAATACGCTGGAGCCGGCAACGGCTGAAGCCCGTCAGCTGGTCAACGCGATGCGGAATAAAGGCGTGCTGATCAGCAAGATCGGTATGCACGACAATATCCTGAAAATGCGCCCTCCGATGCCCTTTGCGAAGGAGCACGCCGATCTGCTCTTCTCGGCGCTCGACGAATGTCTCGGCGAGTTGTAAGAAGGCCGTAAAGTGAGCGCGTCCATGCAGATAAAACCGGACGAGCAGGCGCGCAGGATGGAGGACATCGCTCGCACCGCGCTGCAGCACTGGAATCTCGATGCCGCCGCGCTCACGTTAGTCAAGTATCGTGAGAACGCCGTTTTCAAAGTGACGGAGCGTGACCAAAGATATGCATTACGCGTCCACCGGCCCGGCTATCACAGCGACGCGGCGCTGCGATCCGAGCTGCAATGGATTAATGCGCTGGCCGATGCGGACATCGAAGTGCCTCGCATCGTGCCGACGCGCGCGGGCGAACTCTTCGCGATCAGCCCGGCGGCCGGCGCGGCCGCCCCCCTGCAAGTCGATTTATTCGAGTGGATCGAGGGGCATCAGCTCGGCTCCGTGGAAGCCGGGCTCAGAGGCGACCGGCAAACCATCGGCGACACTTACCGGACAATCGGGGAGCTGGCGGGCTCAGTGCACAATCACTCCGCAGGCTGGAGACCCCCGGCCGGTTTCGTCCGCCACGCGTGGGATGAAAGCGGTCTGGCCGGCGAGCAGCCACTCTGGGGACGTTTCTGGGAACTTGCTTCGCTGACGTCGCAGCAGCGCACGCTTTTGGCTACGGCGCGTGATCGGGTCTACCGGGATCTCGCGGCGCTGCGTAAGGCCCCGGCCTCATACAGCATGATTCATGCGGATTTCTCGCCGGAGAATCTTCTGGTGGACGGCGAACACGTGCGCCTGATCGACTTCGACGACGCCGGCTTCGGCTGGCATCTGTTCGAGCTCGTCACGTCGCTTTACTTCATAATGGACGAGCCGTATTTTGACCAGGCCCGGGAGGCGCTGATCTATGGCTATCGCAGCCGCCGCCCGCTTGCTGACGAAGAGCTCGCGCTTCTGCCTTTGTTCTTTCTGGCCCGCAGCTTCACCTATGTCGGCTGGGTACATACCCGTCCGGAGACCGAGACAGCGCGGCAATTGACGCCGGTCCTGGTCGAATCTTCCTGCCGGCTCGCGGAAGACTATCTCCGTGGCCGGTAAGCCGTTGAATCCTCGACAGGACCCAGGAGTCCGCGCGGTAGTAAAATATTCCTACTGCGCAGACTCCTGGCTCTTGATTCCTGTCAAAAGTCTATGGCTCAATGAAACGATAGTTCGCTTGCCCGTCACGGAAGGCCACAATGGATAACG
>Ga0299906_10004298_pt1 | contig 11693 bp, 9 predicted proteins | sample RVTome_14_FD_200259 | JGI IMG/M metagenome (GOLD analysis project Ga0299906, IMG submission 200259) | Soil microbial communities from uranium-contaminated site in the Upper Colorado River Basin, Wyoming, United States - RVT145D125 (version 2) ... | reverse complement strand
TCGAGGATCTCGAAACGGAACGCCTGCCCTTCGAGGGGCTCCTGGTGACTGTGGTGACACCTCGCCAGCTCTACCTCATGAAGAAGGACACCGTCCGCCCCAAGGACCGCGTGGATGCCGAAGCGCTGCGGCGCAAGTTCGGGCTCCAGGACGACTGATGGCCATTCGCAAGTTCCGAAGTATCGAGGAGATGGACGGCTATCGCTGGTACGAGCCGGGGGATCCCGTGCTCTTTCGAGCCATCCGCCGGGTCTGGGAGCTGGGCTACCGGACCGTCCGTCCGCGTTTCCCGGTGGGCGTCCACAAGCACCGGACTCTCGCCTCCAAGAACGCCCTTCAGGAGGCCTGGGCCGATGCGAATTTCTCTGCCTACCAGCAGAGACTGACGGACGAGTTGGTCCGCCTGCAGGGCGGGGACCGCTAGAGTGGGCGGTCGGGTGGCGGTCCAGATGTGGTGGCGCGACCTGCACCGGCGGGCGCGGGAAGCCAGGCTCCGGGACGGCACCTTTGGTCGACCGTGAGGTGCCCGGCGTCAGGGGCCGCGGCAGGGGTTGGCGTAGGGCTCGAGCTGCTCCAGGAGGGACTCCGCGAAGGCGAGCAACGCAGGCGTCGGGGGCGCCTTCCTGGTGGCATATAGAAAGACGTCGGGCGAGAGGATCACCCGCACGTCGGCGCGTTGCCCGAGGATCCCCACCTCGCCGGTCGCCCCAAGGTTGACCTGGGGCGAGGATCGCCGCGACGGACGCCACGGCCGCCGCACCGCGGCCGATCCGCTCGACCGCCGTGGGCCCGCTGAACCGGCCTTCCTCGGGTCCTGTGGCGTGCCTCATTCGCATGGCTTCGCGTGAGGCTCGAGCTGCTCGAGGATGAAGTCGGCGGCTTCGCGCATCGTCGCGACGTCCGGCCACCAGTCGTATCTGTCGGGGGACATGAATTCGACCGCAGCCTGTGCGCGGGCACTCCGCAGCACGAGGACCCTGAAACTATCGAACCCGAGCATCCATCCCGTCCACACCGGATCCGGCGAGCAGGACACGCTGCCGGGGTCTCCTGGCTCGGCCCAGAAGAGATTGACCGTGAGCAGCTCCTCGCCCTCGTAAGTGGGGCCCGAGGTCCACTGGTGCACGCGCCCGACCGCGGAGTCCTTGACCAGCGCCGGGCCCACTGTCCACCCCTGGGCCGGACGGTCCAGGCGCCAGCCCTCGGCGTCCAGCACGGCCCCCTTGTTCCAGCCAGGTTTCATCTGGACCCATCCGATGCGCTCGGGATACACGATGGCCTCGAGAGGGCCCGATGCCGTCCTCACCCCCCCGCCCCCACCGCCGCGCTGGCGAGCCTGCTCCACCGGCTCGGGGGCCCGGTAGTCCCCGTACACCCAGACCCGAACCCCGACACCCTGGGGGATCTCGATGGCGGCCTCGGGATACTGCCGGTAGACCCTCCCCGCCGCCTCTGCCGAGGGCGCGTCCTCCTCGCGGGAAGCGTCGATCATCAGATCGCGCGACTCGAGCAGGCGCCGTGCTTCGCCGAGGCGCAGGCCGACGAGACTCGGCACGACACGTCCCGGACTGCTCCTTTCGCCGTACACGGTCAGGACGACGTCGCCACCTGTCTCGATCTCCGCACCGGGCGGGGGCGCCTGGGAGGCCACGGTGTGGACGGCCTCCGCGCTCGGGGCGTCGTCGCCCAGCTCCACGACGGGGGTGAAGCCCGCCCCGGCCACGGCCGCGTGGGCCTCGCGCAGCGGGCGGCCCTGGACGTTCGGCACGCGCCCCGCAGCGACAGCCGCCACGTACGCGACGAGGACCACCTCGTCTCCCCGCAACGTCGCAGACTCCACCTTCCCCACCAGGTCCTCGGTAGGGGCGGACCCGCCCACCTGAGGTGCAGGCCGCAGGCCCGCAGCCGTCACGAGGCCCACGGCCTCGCGGAGCGGGCGACCGACCAGCGCGCCGGTATCGAAGCCGCCGGGCCGGTCGCCTCCAGTCCTGCCCCCGGACCCGGCCGCGGCGCTGGCGCAAGCCTCGGCCCGTTCGGCCGCTGCGACCGTGTCGGCCAGCAGCCTCTGGAGGCGATCGATCCCAGGCGCCCGTAGCGATGAAGGGGCGGCTCCCGCCAGGCACGCACGCCCGTCGCGCTGCGCTGCGGCGCGCTCCTCGAGTCCCCTCCGCACAGCCTCGACCCGACCCACGAGCGCGGCGATGGCTTCGGCGGTGGGCACCTCGGATCCTCTGGGAGCCGACCGGGCCTGTGCGAGGCGGGAGCGCAGCGCGTCGACCTCAGGATCCCTCGAGGCTGCGCAGCCACGCAGGACATCCTCTCCGCGTCGGATCGCCTCGGGCAGGCCATGGCTTCCCTCCGGCGCCGAGGCGGCCAGGCCTCGCAGGCCGGCGGCCTCAGACGCGAGGTCGTCCGCTCGCTGTCGTAGGGGGCCGAGTTCCAGAGCCGCAGGGGCGCTGGGCCCGCCGAGAACCAGCTCGCTCGCGACCCGGTCGCTGAGGTTCGAGGCAATCTCGCGCGCCTGCCGCGCCGCGCGTTCCACCCGGCTCGCATCCGGGGCGCAGGCGGCGGTGACCAACGGAGCCTGCGACGCCGCGAGCGCCGTCAGCTCGGCAACCAGGCCGCCGATGCTGGCCGCCGCCGCCGGGGCGGCGCACGCTTCGCGCACCTGCTCGAGCTCCCGGGCGAGAGCGGCGGTGGCGGCCCGGGCCTCCGACTCCAGGGAGCCCAGCCGCGCTTCCAGGGTCGCGACAAGGCTCCGGGCGGCGGTTCCCGAGGCGCTGGCGCTCAGCAGGCTCGCCGCGGCGGCGCGAGCCCGGTCGCCGCAGCGCCCGGCCTCCGGGTCCTGGGCGTGACACTCGCGGACGAATGCGGCGAAGCCGGACGCGTCGCGCAGCACCCCCTTGACGGCCTCCGCGGTCACCGGCTCGCGCCGCGCCTCGAGGCAGCGGATCACACGCCGGTAGCGGGCCAGCTCATTGGCCTCGATCTCGGCGAAGGTGCGGCTGTTCGCGTAGAGCTCCGCAGCTTTCATCGAGTAGTCGACGAGGAGCTTCGATGCCTGCATCAGCTTCTCGGCGCGCTGCCGCCCGCCCTCCGCGGCACTCTGCCGCATCTGCTCGCTCAGGTGTCGTCTGGAGGCGGGGCTCGCGTTCTGCGAGAGGCTCTCGAAGCGCTGTCTGAGCTGCGGCAGCTCCCTCGCGGCGAGAGTCCGGGCGGTGACACCCTCAGCGTAGGCCGAAGCGGCTCCCTTCGCCGCGTCTTCCGTCTCTTTGGCGATGAAGCGCCGGAGCTGGTCCAGCAGCGCCTCGTCCTCCGGTAGCTTGGCCGCGACGATCTCGTCCCACCAGTACTCCGCCACCCCTTCGAGCACGCCCCGTTCCCGCATCGAGTCCAGGAATTGCTTCTTCCACGCCGCTTCGAAGGCGTTCACCAGCGCCCCGTAGCCGGATCCGATCACGCAGTCGCTGCCGGCCTTCGCCACCAGGTCGGGGAAGATGGGAATGGGCGCGGCGGGGACGGAGACGTCGGGGCTGGGGTGAGCGCCGAGGTACGCGCTCACCTGGGTCCACCCGAGACTGATCAGGCACTTCGCGACGTCGGACGGGTACTGGACGAGGACCTCTTTATAGACGAAGACCAGATCCTCGGCGTTGTCCTGCCAGAACTCCTCCCAGTCGAGACCGGCCAGCCCCCGCATCACCACGAGCCGCGAGTCCAGCAGCGCGAGCTGCGCCTGGCGGGCGGCGTTCCGGCGGCGGCGCCAGTCGAGGCTCTTGCGCCAGAGGCTGGCGCGCGCCTCCGCGCGGCGCAGGTCCTCGGGGGTGTAGACCGCGTCGGCGTCGTCGAACAGCGCCTTCGCCTCGCGTTCCGCCTGGTAGCGGCGCTCGAAGAGGTCGTTGCGGTTGCGGTAGTCGGCGTGGTGCGTGTACGCCTCGGTCAGCTGCTCCCCTTCCGACCGGTTGGCGAGGAATGCCTCGGTGTCGTTCCGGACCTGGCGGATCCGCGAAAGGAGCTGGTTGCCCTCCCGTTCCAGCGCCGCCACCAACGCGTCGTCCTCGGGCTTCTCGATCTCGAAGGGGCGCGACCCCCAGTCCGGCTCCACGGCCTGGGCCAGAACCGGCGGCGCGGGGGCCAGCAGTAGCGCGCCGAGCAGCAGCGTCCGGGCACCGGCTTCCCGGCTCCGGGTCGTCGGCCGCAGGGGCACGCGGTTCTTCCTGTACGTCCACCCGAAGCCCCTCATCGGTGTCCCCTCCACCTGCCAGACCACCACTCGGCGCGCGGCACACGTGATCCGGTCGGGAACCGCGCCTTCCCCGTCTCGTCGGACGTGGAACAGCCCCGAAACGGCTCATGGATTCGACGTCACGAGCCCGACGCGTCTGGCCGGTGGCTCCACCCACTGGGCCCCGATTCGAACAAGAACGGAGCGGGCGCTCGGGCGGCGGCTTCACTCCGGAGGAGGTCGCTCTCCGCGAGGGGCCGGAGTCGAAGATCGCCGCGGCGCAGTGCTCAGGATCGCCATTCGTGCCTCGAGCGCGCGCAAGGCGGCTTCGTGGCCCGGGCCCGCCGCCTCGAGGGCGCCGCGGGCCGCCCGTAGCTCGCGCTCGCCGGCCGCGCGTTCCCCCAGCCGGACGAGCGCCTCGCCGAGGGCGCCGCGCACCCGGGTGGTGTCGGGGTGCTGGTCGCCGAGGCGGCGCACCCGGACGTCGAGCGCCTCCGCGAGCAGCCTGCGCGCCTCCTCCAGCGACCCCGTACGGAGCAGGAGCTGGCCGAGGCCATCGAGGGCGTGGGCGGTGTGGGGATGATCCGGGGGCAGCGCGCGCCGCCGAATGGCGAGTGCCTGCCGGTAGAGTGTCTCGGCTTCGCGGTCGCGCCCCTGCTCGTCGAGGGCCGAGGCGAGGTTGTTGAGACCCGAAGCCACGATCGGGTGCTCGTCGCCGAGCAGGCGCAACAACATGCCCGACGCTTCCCGGAGCAGGCTCTCGGCTCGCGCGAGCTCGCCGCGCGCTTGGAGCAACTGGCCCAGGTTGTTCAGGTTCTGGGCGACGCGGACGTGCTCGGGACCGTAGGCGCGGCGCCGGATCTCGAGGGCCTCGGCGTAGAGCGCCTCTGCTTCGGCGAGGGAACCCAGGGTCTGAAGCATCAGACCGAGGTTGCTGGGGCTCTGCGCGGTGTCGGCGTGGCCGTTCCCGAGGCGCTCCCGGCGCAGGACCAGCGACTCCCGCAACAGCGGCACCGCCTGCTCCGGCCGACCCTGGGCGTACAGAATCAGAGCGAGGTTGTTGAGACTGGTCGCCATGCTGGGGTGACCCGGGTCCAGGGTGCGCCGGCGGATCGACAGCGCCTCGCGCTGGGCGGCCTCGGCAGCCTCGTGCCCACCCAGGCGTCCGAGGGCCGAGGCGAGGTTGCTCAGGGTATCGGCCAGCAGCGGATGTGAGGTCCCGAAGTGCCGGCGCCGCAACTCGGCCGCCTGCTCCAGGCTCGACCGCGCGGCGGCGTAGTCGCCGCGTGTGTGGAACAGCATGCCCAGATCGTTGAGCCCGTCGGCCACCTCGGGGTGATCCTCGCCGTACAGCCGGCGTCGGAGCGCCAGAGAGTCCGTCAGCAGCTCCTCGGCCCCGGCGTGGTCCCCGCGGCGCTGCAGCACGCCGCCGAGGTCGCTCATCAGCTCGGCCACCTCGGGGTGATCCTCGCCGCGGAGCTCACGGCTCATCGCCAGGGCCTCCCGCAGCAACCGCTCGGCAGCGGCGAAATCGCCCTGGTCCGCCCGCAGGCGGCCGAGGTGCGCCGTGCTCTCGGCAACCAGTCGATCAGGCGAGCGGCCACTCCGTCGCCTCAGCGCCAACGCTCGCTCCAGCAGCGGCGACGCTTCGGGGAAGAGCCCCAGCCTCTGGTAGACGCGCCCGGCCACTGCCAACAACTGGGCCTGCAGCTCGGGCTCGCCGTCGAGCGCGTCGATCCGGTGCTGCCCGTTGTCGAGCACGTCCCGAGCCGTGACCGCCGCCGTGCCGGCGCCGTCCCGCCGGAACAGGTCCACGAACAGCCCGGCCACGCGCCGGGACCGGTCGCGCTCGGCGGCCAGCCGCCGGGACTGTGCCGCCAGCCCGATCCCGACCCCGAGCACGGCGAGCAGCGACACGGCACCCGCCCCGAGCGCCACCCGGTGCCGTTTCGCAAAACGCCCCGCCCGGTATGCGGCGCGCCGCGGGCGCGCCGTCACCGGCTTCGCCTCGAGGTGGTTCTCGATGTCGCCCCTCAACTGCCCCGGGGAGAGGTAACGACGCCCGGGCTCCGGCTCGACGGCTCGCCGAACGATCGCATCGAGATCGCCTCGCAGCCTGGCTGCGAGAGCTCTCGGCGTCGTCGCGCGCCGCTCGGCGAGCGCGAGGGCCGAGACCTCTCGTGCCCGGCCCGACTCGTCGACGACGGCGAGCGGGCGGCCCGCGGCGGCGCTCGGAGCCAGCGGCTCCTGCTCGACGAGCGCGCGCTCGAGCTCCTCCAGGGTCCGGCTCGGGAGGCGATAGGGGCGATGGCCCGCAAGCAGCTCGCCCAGGATCACGCCGAGGCCGTAGACGTCGCTCGCCGTCGAGACCGGCTGCCCCCGCATCTGCTCCGGCGAGGCGTACCCCAGGGTCAGGGCGCCCGGCGCGCTCCCCGTACCGCCCACGCCCGGCGCCACGAGTGCGGCGATCCCGAAGTCGAGCAGCCTGACCGAACCGTCCGCGCCGGCGAGGACGTTGGAGGGCTTGAGGTCGCAATGCACGATCAGGTTCTGGTGGGCGTACTCCACGGCCTGGCAGACGGCCCGGAAGAGCTGGAGCCGCTCATCGATCCCGAGTCGGCCCGAGTCGCAGTAGCGGGTCAGCGGCTGTCCCTCGACGTACTCCATCACCAGGTAGGGACGACCGTCCGCGCTCACTCCCCCGTCGAGGAGCCGGGCGATTCCGGGATGCTCCAGCCGCGCCAGGATCTGTCGCTCGCGCCGGAAGCGCTCGACGGCCGCGTCGTCCTGGAGCCCTCCCGGCACGATCTTGATGGCGACCCGGTGGTGGAACTGCCCATCGACGCGTTCGGCCAGGTAGACGCTCCCCATGCCTCCGCGTCCGATCGTCTTCAGCGTGCGGTACGGCCCGAGCTGAGGGGCTCGCCCCCGCTCACCGCCGCCCCCGGGACGAGGGCGTCACGCAGTCGGCCCCAGCCCCACACGCCGGCTCCAGGAGCTCTCGCGCGGCGTCGGCCTCGCCCGCGGCGGCCAGGACGTCCGCCAGGTGACGCCTCGTCTCGAGCGCGTCGGGGTGTGCCGCCCCGAGCGTGCGCTCTCGCAACTCCAGGGCACGCTCGAGCAACGGACGCGCGCGCGCGGCCAGGCCGAGGTTGCCGAAGCCGCGGCCCACGAGCTGCAGGAGCGCCGCCTCGATCTCGGGATCGTCGCGCCCCGCCGTCTCGATCCGCCCCACCGCCCGCTCGAGCAGCTCCTCCGCCGTCAGCGGCTCGGCTCCGGCCCGGTACGGATCCGCCACGGCCAGCACCTCGGAGATCAGCTCGGTCGTGCGTTGGGCCTTGTCGCGCTCGCGGAGCACGGCCACGGACTGCAGCGCCGACGCTCCGGTGAAGACGACGACGGCCGCCGACAGCACGCCGACCGCGATCACGGGCCAGGGGTGGCGGCGAGCGATCCGGCGCGCGCGCTGGTGCCACGGCGTCGGGCGAGCCGAGACCGGCAGGCCCTCGAGGTAGCGGCGGACGTCTTCCAGCATCGCGTCCACCGACGCGTAGCGCTCCCCCGCGTCCTCGGCCCGGGCCTTGGCGCTGATGGCCTCCAGGTCCTCGGGCAGCCGGGCAGAGCCGTGCCGGCTGTCAGCGGGCCGCGCGCCGGTCAGCAGCTCGTGGAGGATCACCCCGAGAGCGAACACGTCCACCGCCGTCGTGATGGGCCCGCCCACGCGCTGCTCGGGCGCCGCATAGGCGGGCGTCAGGACTGCTGCCCGAGTCGCGGTCTGAGCGCTGGCATCCTGATCGGCGAGGAACTTCGCGATGCCGAAGTCGACCAGACGGACGCACCCCGAGGCATCGACCAGGATGTTCCCGGGCTTCAGGTCACGGTGAACGACGAGCTGGGCGTGAGCGAAGCTCACCGCCTCGCCGATCGAGACCAGCAGGCGGAGCCGGTCCGGCTCCTCGAGCCCCTCGCGCTCGCAGTGCGCCATCAGGGGCGCGCCTTCGACGTACTCCATCGCCACCCACGGCAGCCCCTCCTCGGTCACACCCCCCGAGAGGAGCCGGGCGATCCCGGGGTGTTGCAGCCGCGCCAGGATCTGCCGCTCGGCCCGGAAGCGCCGGAGCGCCTCGGGAGACTCCATGCCACGCCGGATGAGCTTCAGCGCGACGCGCTGATCGAAGGCCCCGTCGGCGCGCCGGGCGAGAAAGACACGCCCCATGCCCCCGCTCCCGATCTGTCGGATCGTGACGTAGGGGCCGATCGTCTGCTCGGCCGGCACCGCGGCCTCGAGCTCCCGGGGTGCCGCCCGGGCGACGTCGCCGGCGAGACCCTCGAAGTACGACGCCGCCTCGCCGTGTGACGCGAGCAGCTCCAGCACCTCCCGGGCGAGCTCCGGCTCGCCGGCGCACGCGGCCTCGACGAACGAGCGGCGCGACCCGGGCGGTCGCCAAAGGGCCGCCTCGAGCAGCTCCTCGAGGCGTCGCAGTCGCGGCGAGCTCACCTCCCTCGCCTATCGAGCCGGATCACGCCTCGCGGGGCTCGGGATCCGACCGGAGCGCGCGGTAGAGCAGTGTGCGGGCGAGTGTCCAGCCGCGCTTGACGGTGGCGGGCGAGATGCCGAGCGCTTCCCCCGTCTCCTCGATGGTGAGGCCGCCGAAGAATGAGCTGACCGGCAGCCTCACGGCGTCCGTCCCGATGAGGGTCCCCTGTTTCGGATCATGGAGGCTCTGATGCGGGCGACGATGGCGATCGGACTGCTCCTGCCGTTCCTGGCCGGCGGGCCCGAAGCCGGCGAGGGGCGACGCTTCGAAGCGGCAAGGGGCAGGGGTTCTGTGTCGAGATGGCTCGTGAGGGTACCGGGATCCGGCTCGGTGTCGTGGCCGGCGACGGCTCGGCGACCTGCAGCCGCAGCTACCGCTCGACGGCGACCCGAGCTTCTCGGCCTCGTCGAAACGTCGCGCCGGTGCCCGCGAGCCGTGGCCACACTCGCCATCGTGAGGTCGAGTCCCTCGCGGTACGATCCGGTGCACACGGAGACTCGGGATGCGTTTGATCGCCCGTCTTGCCTTCATGAGCCGAGGGGTACTTCTACGGCTACGACCGCGAGAAGCCGCACCAGATGCGCTCGCTCACCAAGAGCGTGATCTCTTTGCTCGCGGGCGTGGCGGTGGACCGAGGTCTGCTCCGCGTCGACGAGCCGGCGCTCACACGCCTCGGCTACCCGCCTTCGGCAATCCCGATCCGCGCAAGGCGGCGGTGACCCTGACCGACCTCCTGTCGCACCGCTCCGGCTTCGCGTGCGACGACCGGGACCCCGACTCGCCGGGTAACGAGGTGAGGTTGTACGAGACCCCGGACTGGGTCAAGGCGTTCGTCGACCTGCCCATGGTCGCCGATCCGGGGACGGTCGCGCACTACTGCTCCGGCGGCTTCATCACCACCGGCCGGATCGTCGAACGCGCATCGGGCAAGCCGCTGCCCGAGTTCGCGCAGGAGACCCTCTTCGGGCCCCTCGGGATGACCCGGGAGGACTGGCGGTGGAACTTCACCCTCGACCGCAGCCAGCGCAACGAGTTCGGGCAGGCCTACCTCAGGCCCCGCGACCTCCTGAAGCTCGGGATCCTCATCCGGCAGCGCGGGCAGTGGGAGGGCCGGCGCGTCGTCTCGGCGTCCTGGATCGACGCGGCAGTGGCGCGGCAGTCGCACATCGACGGCAGCGACTACGGCCTTGGAATCTGGCACCGGTGGTACAACGTGCACACCCCGGAGGGCGACCAGCGGGTCGACACGATCATGCTCTCGGGGAACGGCGGCCAGAAGGTGTTCCTGGTGCCGTCGGTGGACCTCATCGCGGTCTTCACGGGCGGTGCCTTCAACGCCGAGTCGCCAGTGAACGCAATCATGGCTCGCGTGCTGCTGCCCGCGCTGCTGGGCCCCCAGGCAATCGCCGCGAATGGCATTCACGAGTCAGGAGCTGCCGAGCACCGCCTTCAGCAGCGCAGGTGAAGCTCGAAAGCCGGCGCTGAGGAGCGCTTGGACGGCGGTCGGAAGGTCCACGAGTCCCCGGTCGGCCGCCTCGCGCAGCAATCCGAGCAATCCGCTCACACGGAGACCTCGGCCGAGAGCCGCCGTTCGCCCGGCCTTTTCGTCGAGCAGAACGACATCGCTGCCCAGGCGCTCGGCCAGCAAGATGGCGGCACGCTCGCCCGCGTGAAGGCGATCCAACGCACGGTCGGGAGGAAGGGGATCGGAGCGACCTCCAGCCAGGCGAGGTATCGGAGACCGCCCTCACGGCATCCGGGACTGCCGAAGCGCCTCCAGATCACGGGCCAGATCGACCTCGTCGTAGTGGAGGAAGACACCCGTCCTCTCGAGGAACTCCTCGAGATCCCCGCGCGTGTCGAAACCCAGGAGTCGTTGCACTTCTGCGCCTGTGAGCGCTCCGGAACGGTACGCCTCGACGGCTACCGCCTCCAGCACCTGCCTGGGTACGTCCGGCCATCCAGCGCGCAGCCGACGCTCCAGATCGTCGGGGATTCGACTGCCACGGTCGTCTCGCTCTCCGTCACATCTGAGTTTCCGAGACCGCGCTCAGGGCGAACCCGCGCAGCGCTCCCGTCGCGCCGACCGCTCCCCCGCGCCCGTCGAAGCACCCGAAGCGGTCCGCGGTGCGGTTGTCGACGGTGAGGACGAAGGGGAAGTAGACGGCGTTCCGCAGGCCCCGGGCGTCTTCGAGGAGCGCCCGGCCGATCGCCGCCTCGTCGCCGCGGAAGGCGCAGCACCGTGGGCCGATTCCGTACAACTCGCGGCGCCCGCCGTCGCGCAGCCCCTCCTGGCGGTGCGCGATGTGCGGACCTGGTCCGCGGCTCGCTTCGGGCTCTTGTGGTAGCGGGTCTCGACGAAGAACTTGTTCATTATTAATGAACAAGCGATAATAGCGAACATGGCCAAGCCAGCCCAGGCAGCCGATCTCGACCTCTACCGGGCGGCTCTCGACAGGTGGATACCGAAGGCCGAGATCCGCCCGCCGGCCAGGCCTCTGGAGCGCTTCGACGGCGTCGTCGCCTGGCGAACCGCGGGCAAGACGATCCGATGCCTCGTCGCGGTGAAGCGCCACTTCCGCCACCAGGACGCCGCCGTCATCGCGGAACAATTGAACCGCCGCCGCGCCGAACTGACCGCCAACCACCGAGGCGATCGGCTACTCCTCCTCGCCCCTCACGTGCGCGCGCAGCAGGCGGCTGTCCTGGAGGGGGCCGGCATCGACTACTTCGACCTCGCCGGCAACGTTCACCTGACCGCACCCGGCCACTTCGTGCATGTCGAAGGCAGGCAGCCGCCGAGGCAACGCGTAACGGCTCCCGTCCGGCCGCAGAAGGGCTGGATCAAGGCCGTCATGGCGCTCCTCGTCCGTCCGCACTTGGTCGAGGCGCCGTACCGGCTCGTAGCGGAGGCGGCGGGCGTCGCGCTC
>Ga0299906_10004297_pt1 | contig 11694 bp, 5 predicted proteins | sample RVTome_14_FD_200259 | JGI IMG/M metagenome (GOLD analysis project Ga0299906, IMG submission 200259) | Soil microbial communities from uranium-contaminated site in the Upper Colorado River Basin, Wyoming, United States - RVT145D125 (version 2) ... | reverse complement strand
GTCTGACGCCGTTCCCGAGTTGCTCTGGTGAAACAAGATGTGCTTTCCGTCGGGTGAGAAAGAAGACGCCCACTGGGTGATCTGGTTGTCGGTCAGCCTCTCCGTCTCTCCCGATCCGTCGGCACGCTTCCAGTAGATGTTCGTGGCCCCGCTCGTGTCCGCGCTGAAGACGACCCTCTGGCCGTCGGGAGCCCAGCTCGCGCCGCGGCTGATGTTGACTGGACACAGGGTGAGCGGCGCCCCGCCGGAGAAGGAGACTTTTTTCAGCTCGCTCCTGGTGACGAACCCCACCCACTTCCCATCGGGCGAAAAGAAAGGGTGGTAGGCCTCTTCGGTTCCCGAGAGAGGGGAGCCCTGGAGCTGGTCGAGGGTCCGGATGTGGAGGCTTCGCCGGTTTCCGTCGCCGACGATATAGGCGAGGCGCGTTCCATCGGGAGACACGACGAGGGCGGAGCCGGCGTCCGAGAACAGAGGTTCCGGGGAAAGTTGCGTGTCGAAGCGAATGGGGAGATCGGAAGCGGGAGATGCGGGCGAGAACCACAGGACGCTCACCGCGAGCGCCAGCGCCGAAACGCCGACGACCGCCCAGGGAAGAGCGCGAGCCTTGTCCAGGACCTCGTCGACGTCGAACTGTTTTTCCCAGGGCATGTCCCGCTCAATATAGTGATTTGGAACGTTCGGTCAAGACTCTTTTGGAAGCAGTGCGGGATTGAGAATTCAACCGATCGGCTCATTGGCCTTCTACGGCGTCCGCGCGTTGGCGGTGCGCTCGAGGCAGGGGAGAGCGAGCGCGGTCCTGATGGCCGTCGGACATTCGACGCGCAGTCCCTCCCCGAAGAAGTGGTGGTAGCGCGCGAGCGCCTCGATGAGGAGACGGTTGAGGGGAGCTGCTACCAGCTAGGCGGCTCACCGCGACGCCTGCATAGTTCATCTACGATCGGTCTCTGCGCCATGATCCCCCGCGTGACAGCGCTCCCCGGGCGGTCGATGGACGGAAGTTGCCTGGCCTTGTTATTTGACTTACACCTGGAGAACCACTCCTCCAATACGCTGGATTTTGGCATCCGACGATTTGGATTTCTCGATAGCGATTCTAGAATTTCGCGCGAAGTCATGTCCTTAACAGACTGAAAATAGAAGTCCTGTGACGTCGCCCTGCTCGTTCACCCTAAGGAACAAATGTTGCACGCAATGAAGAGATGCGGGAGTAAAGTACGTTGGAATCATGTCCCATCGCAGCGCTACGGGAGGTGAAAGAATGAAGACATTTCTATCGATTCCTTGCCTGGTGCTCGCTTTCGCTTTGGCTCTGGCACCTGCAGCCTACGCGCAGCAAGCGCGCTCCGGTCTGTCCGGTGTCGTTGTCGACCCGGCCGGACTGCCCCTTCCCGGGGTGAGCGTCACCGCGCGCAACGTGGCGACGGGGATCACCCGCGACACCGTCACCGCGGCGACGGGCCGGTACGTCTTCAACAGCCTGGCCCCGGATGTCTACGACGTCACCTTCGCTCTGACTTCATTCAAGACCCTTCTCCGCGAGGGCCTGGTGCTTCCGGTCGGCCTGGAGATCACGGTGAACGTCGCGCTCGAGCTGGGTGGCGTCGAGGAGACGGTGACGGTGACGGGCGAGTCACCGATGCTCGATCTCAAGTCGAAGGAGCTGGGAGGAAACGTCGATACCGACGACTTCTCGACGCTTCCGACCCAGAACCGCAGCTTCGTGATGTTCGCCTCACTCATGCCCGGGGTCGTGCCCGCCCCGGACACACAGTCAACGGCCTCGGACTCGCTCTTCATCAACGGGCAGGACGACAACAACAACGGGTTCTACGTCGACGGCGCCGACAACAGCGACGACGTCATCGGTGCTCGCGCCGGCGCTCAGACCCGTACCGCGATCGAGGCGATTCAGGAGTTCCAGATCCTGACGTCCCAGTTCGACGCGGAGTTCGGCCGCACCCAGGGTGGGGTCCTCAACGCCATCACCAAGAGCGGAACGAACGATCCGCACGGAGTGGGCTTCTATTACTTTCAGGACTCGGACATCAACTCGAAGAACATCTTCACCGAGCGAGCCGGTATCGACAACCCGGACGTTCACGTCGACACGATCGGCGGCGTTCTCGGCGGCCCCATCCTCCGCGATCGAGCGCACTTCTTCGTGAGCTACGAGCGGATAACGCCCAACGAAGGGGTGACGAACACTTTCGAGACTCGGCCCGAGCTGAACTACTCGACGTCGGAAGACACTTTGCTTCGGAACTACATCATCAAGGGCGATCTCCAGGTCACGAACAAGAACAAGTTCAGCGTTCGCGTCTTGCGGGAGTACTCGCCTCAGTTCAACCAGGTGATCGGGTCCGGGTCGGCCCAGCCCACGTTGGCGGCGCTGCGCGAGGAAGACGATACCGACACGAACTTCATTACCTCGTTCGAGAGCATCGTCAGCGACCGGGGCTTCAACAATTTCCGGTTCTCGATCACGCGTGAGGACGTCTCCTTCGCGAACCCCGGCTTCAATGACAACGGCCAGACCTTCGAGGCGCAGCGCAACCAGACCGTGTCCGAATTGCACCCCGGCGTGCTCGATGGCGCGAGCGAAGTCGCACAGTCGCGCGTCAATATGTCCTACCAGTTCGACGATACGTTTTCTCTCTTCGTGCCGGATTTGGGCGGCGATCACAACATGAAGTTCGGAGTCAACTTTTCGCACCGGACCGAGACCTTCAGCAACTTCGGCACCGCGAACGGCCAGTTCACTTTCGACAACGACCGGATCTGGAATCCCGGCGATATCAGCACCTACCCTGAGTTCTTCGAGCTCACGGTGGGCGGGCCGAGCGGCGACCCGGCCGACGCCATCCCCTCCAACGACGTTTACGGGCTTTTCTACCAGGACGACTGGACGCTCTCGAACCGACTGACGTTGAACCTGGGCCTTCGGTGGGACAAGGAAGAGATTACCGATGACAACGACAACTTCGCCCCCCGAGTCGGCCTCGTCTATAACTTGAGCGGGGAAGGCCGGACCGCCATCCGCGGCGGCTACGGCCGCTTCTACGAGAGATTCCAGCTCGGTGACGCCGTTTCCTGGTCGGGCTTCTTCCAGGACGCGATTCTGCTGAACGGCGGTGCCTTCACGCGGTTCCCGGACTCGGGGAGCGACAAGCAATTCTTCTTCGACCTCGCTCAGCAGAACGGCATCACCGATCTGCAGGCGCTCCGGGACGCGATGATTGGAATCCTCGATCAGGGCGGCGGCGGCGGGCCCCTGTTCAACTCCCAACCCACCGTGGACAACCCCAATCGCATCGCACCCCACGTGGACACGTTCTCGGTGGGAGTCCAGCACGAGCTCACGGACAACATCGCGCTGGGGGCCGATTTCATTCGTTCGAAAAACAGCGACATCCGCGCCGCGGTGGATCTGAACCCATTCTCGACAGCGGCGCGTGGCCGACCCAACATCAGCATTCTCGACGGCGAGCGGCTCACGAACATGGGTCAAGTCCTCTCGTCGATGAACGCCGGAGAATCGACCTACAAGGCGCTTCAGCTTTCGCTGCAGCGTCGCTTCCGGGATTCGGCCGTCGGACGCTACAGCGCGCGGGTCGCATACACCTACGCGGACCAGAAGGGCAACATGAGAGCCGGTGAGGTCGATCTCACCGAGTCCATGCGCTTCCAGACGCGGACGGAAACGGGCTACAACTTCGACACCGGGGAGTGGATCGGCGAGGCGCCGCGGCTCAACCTGGACGACCCCCGAAACATCGATCGTCCTTCGCCGTGGCATCGGGACCATAATTTCGTGGGAAGCTGGAGCTGGGTGGTGCCGCGCACGTCCTTCGGGGGCTCGAACCAGGGGCTCTTCTTCACCGGGACCTTCCGCTACATGAGCGGCGACTTCTATACGCTCGAGCAGGTCACACGGGGCGACAACAACCAGAGACTGTTGGCGCCCGCGGGTAACTATTCGGCGAACATCGATTCGGATATCGCGCTCACCACGGAGTCCGACGGCAAGCAGAACGGAGCGCAGCTTCCCGATTTCACTCGCCTCGATTTCAGCTTGCGCTATGCGGTCCCGATCCGCCAGGACTGGTCCCTGACGTTTCTCGCGGACATCTTCAACGTGACCGATCGCGTCAACTGGGCCAACGCAGGCAGCACCCTGGTGACGACGAGCGCCTTCCTGATTCCCACCGCGGTCTTTCAGCCGCGCGAGTATCAGTTCGGCGTCCGATTCGAGTTCTAGCGGGAGGACATTCGATCGAGGGCCAGTGGTCACCTCGAAGGGGAGCGGGCGCCGCGCCGCCGCCTCCTTCGAGGTGGCAAGCCCTTCGCTATTCTTGCGAGCGCAGGGCGGCGACGCGGTCCTGCACCACGGACTGATTCGGGTCGAGCTCGAGAGAGCGCTCGAAGGTCTGGAGCGCGCTTCGCCGATCGCCGGTTCGCTCGTAGCAGTCCGCAAGGGTGTTCAGGAGCGCGGGATAAGGCTCTCGGAGCGTCACCGCTCTCGCGAGGTACTCTCGGCCTTCGGGGAACTCGAGGCGGTGGTAGTGGGCGAATCCCAGGCCAGCGACGACTTCGAACTGATTCGGATAATCCTTCTCGAGCGGCGACAGGAGCTCCATCGTTCGACCGATCTCCCCCGAATTGATGAGGAAGGAGGCGAGCTTCCAGCGAGCCATGGGCAAATCGGGGTTATTGGCGGCGACGGCGCGCTCGAGCTCGGCAACGCCCTCCTCGATTCGACCGACGCCGAGAAGCTGCTCTGCCATCTCCAGGGCCAGGAGTCCGGGCGCGGCTCCGTTGTATCCCTCCCGCGAGAGAAAGCCCGCCCGGATCACGGCCGTTCGGGGCGAGACGAGGAGCGGCTGGGATGCCTCGGCGACGGTCCCGGTGGAATCGATCAGTGCCATACCCAGCTCGTAATTACCCGCGAGCGGAATTTGGGAAAGTTCCATAGTCTCGACGATGAGATCTTCCGGATATCGCCGAAGCTCGACCTCCCGCTCGGAGAGTCGATTCCTCTCGGTGTCGACGATCTCGAGCCGCAGCCGGTGATCGGACCGCGCGCCCCGGACCTGCGCGAGGACGTGGACGGTCTCGCCGAGAGCGAAGACCCCGTCGGCAGCGGGATGAACGAGTTGGCCGCCCACTTGAAACGGCCGCACCTCGCCCTCCTGCCCGGGTGAAACGAGCTCGCTCCGGAATCCGAGCACCAAGTCGCTCAGGCGCGGCTGGTCCACGGAGACCGGGGCCACGCGCACGTCGCGCTCCGCTGCGGTGTATTGCTTGAGCAGGCGGTTTCGAGCGATGAGGCTCACGTTATAATCCCCGGGCACGATGGGAAAAGCGCCTTGAACGGCGACCGCCGAGGTTTGCACTCGATCGAACTGGCTCGGAGTCAACTCGAAGGGAATTTCGCGCTCCTTGGCCACCACCAGGCGACCGTCCTGGCTCCGAATCTCGAGGCTTAGATCGACGACGGTATAGAACCGGGAGCGATCTTCGTCCGTTTCCAGATTGAAGTTCTGCGGGTCGATCTCGACGCTGTAGTGCACGAAGGGGGTGTCTTCCGGACCGACGAGGACCGCGAACGTCGCCCGGCTGGGAACGAAGTTGAAGGAATAGTCGGCCGAGACTCTACGACCGTAGCGACGCCAGGCATCCAGATAGTCCGTTCGGGCGAGGCGTTTGGGGGCATCCTCGATTCGTCCGAGCAGCAGATCGGTTCCAGCCGAGCTGATCGCACCCGCATCGTAGGCTCGTTCCGAAGGATCGAAGGAAAGCGAAGCGCGCGCGAGCTCGACGGAGACCTCTCGCAGCATCTCGAGCGCCTGACGGTTGGTGGGAGAACGCGCCTGACTGTCGATTACGAGCGCCGTGGGGCCGTCGAACGTTGGATGGTAGAGCTCGAACTCGCCTGTCGTGTGCGGCTTGAAAAAGAGAAGGTAGAAGGATGGCGGCAGGCCCAGGGTGGGAGCTCCGCTGTAGAACCAGAGCTCGATGGGCTGGATCTCGTCGCGGTCGTATCTCTGGATTTCCCGGGGCTCTCCGAGAATGATGTAGTAATGTCCCCGGTCGGTTCGAAAGCCCGGGCGGGCGGTCTCACGCGCGAGTACGGTGTTCGCGTACTCGAGCCGCCGATAGTGCTCGTCCTTGAGCTCGTTTTGGAGCGTGGCCGGGTTGGGATCGCGGCGCTTCCAAAAAGCTTGGATGAAGCTCGTCCTCACCTCCAGGGATTCGATGGACAAGAACGCTTCTCGCTCCGCCTCGGGAATGATGTAGAGGACTTCTTCTTCGAGCCACTTTCGATGCTCGGCATTCAGTTTTTCGACGCGCTCGTCGGCAAGCCCCGTCGAGCCCAAGAGCAGCCACAGAATGCTCGTTTTCGCCATCGAAAGCGATGTTACTCCGGGGCACATCACGTCACAATCCCGAGGGGCTCGTTGGACCGGAGCGTGGTCTTCGGCCACAACCAAGGGATTGGCCACAGAGGCACGGAGATTCATAGGACGTCGACCTCATGATCCCACCGATCCGAAGGTGGAGACGGGCCGGGGAAGTTCGAGAAAGAGGTCTGGAAGCGCCCGTGTTCATCTCCGCGAGCCATCTCGGCACCTGCGACGACTATGGCTTTCGCCCTTCGGTCACGATACTTCCACGGCACCCGACACCGCCTTCGCCAAGATCCAGGCTTGCGTGGAAGGGACGAGCCTCGCCGCCGAGGAACTCTAAACTGTCTAGGCTCGGACTCCCGCCTCAGCGTGGGTCTTCATTCTCGTCGTTTCGCGCCCGGACGGTGCGCTCGAGGCGGGGGAGAGCGAGCGCGGTCCAGCCGGTCTGATGGCCCGCCCCGAGGCCTCGTCCGGTGTCTCCATGGAAGTACTCGTAGAACAGAACGAGATTCCGCCAGTGCGGATCGCCTACGTAGCGCGCGTCGTTCCCGTGGCAGGGGCGCCGGCCTTCGCCGTCGGGCAGAAAGAGACGCGCGAGACGGGAATCGAGCTCTCGAGCGACCTCGTTCAAGCTCACCCGCCTCCCCGAGCCCGTCGGACATTCGACGCGCAGTTCCTCCCCGAAGAAGTGGTGGTAGCGCTCGAGCGCCTCGATGAGGAGATAGTTGAGGGGAAACCAGACCGGCCCCCTCCAGTTGGAATTGCCGCCGAAAAGGCCGCTCCCGGATTCGCCCGGCTCGTACTCCACTCGGTGCGCTTCTCCCTGGAGATGGAGCGCGTAGGGGTGGTCCTGGTGAGCCCGCGACAGGGAGCGAATCCCGAAGGGGGAGAGAAACTCGTTCTCGTCGAGAAGGTAGCGAAGCGTCCGCTCGAGCCGCTCGCAGGAGGGGATGGCCAGCATGCGGTGGCGGTGCCCGCGAATCGTGCCCGGCTGGAGGAAACAGATGTCGCGGGTGAGGTCCTCGCGATTCTTCAGGAACCACTGCATGCGCCGGGAGAAGCCCGGAAGCCGATCGATGACGTCCTGGTCGAGGATGCCGCAGGCGAGCAAGGGGACGAGCCCGGCGATCGAGCGCACGCGAAGTGGAAGGGTCGTTCCATCGACGTGGAGCTGATCGTAATAGAAGCCGTCCGCTTCGTCCCACAGTCCGGTTCCGCCGATGGAATTCATGGCGTCGGTGATGGCCATGAAGTGCTCGAAGAACTTCGATGCGACATCCTCGTAGGCCGGATCCTCGGAGGCGAGCTCGAGCGCCATGGTGAGCATGGTGACGCAGTAGAACGCCATCCACGCCGTGCCGTCGGCCTGGTCCAGGTGTCCCCCGGTGGGAAGGGGACGAGAGCGATCGAAGACGCCCACGTTGTCGAGACCCAGGAACCCTCCGGCGAAGAGGTTCCTTCCGTCGACGTCCTTCCGGTTGACCCACCAGGTGAAGTTGAGCATGAGCTTCTGGAAGACCCGCGCGAGGAAGACGCGATCGCGTCGCCCCTTCGGTCCCGTCATCTGGTGGACCCGCCATGCCGCCCAGGCGTGGACGGGCGGGTTCACGTCGGAGAAAGCGAACTCGTAGGCGGGAATCTGTCCGTTCGGGTGCATGTACCATTCGCGTAGGAAGAGCTCGAGCTGCTGCTTGGCGAAGTCCAGATCGACCCGCGCGAAGGGGATCATGTGGAAGGCGAGATCCCAGGCCGCGTACCAGGGGTACTCCCACTTGTCGGGCATGGAGATGACGTCGTAGTTGTAGAGATGCCTCCATTCGTGATTGCGGCCCCGCGCCCGGCTCGCCGCCACGGGAGGCTGTCCGGGATCGCCCTAGAGCCAGTCGCGAACGACGTAGTGGTAGAACTGTTTGGACCAGAGAAGGCCCGCGTAGCCCTGCCGGAGGACGTTTCGCTCTTCCTCGGACGCACCTTTCGGGAGGCGGCCGGCGTAGAAGGCGTCGGCTTCCTCGATCCGCCGGTCGAGAACACCGTCGAAGGCGGGTGAGAAGGGATCGGCCGGCTCTTCCTCCGTCGAGAACAGACGAAGCCTCACGACCCGTTCGCCGCCGGCGGGGACCGTCAGGCGGTAATGGGCCGCCGCTTTCGTACCCACGCCGTCGGGGTTGAGCACCTCGGAGCGTCTCCGAATGACGTATTCGTGAAAGGCATCCTTGACGTGGGCGCCGGAGTCGAGCCCATAGAGCCTTCGAGCGTTGGTTTCGTTGTCGGTGAAGAGAATCTCGGGCCTCTCGCCATCCGGCCCTCCGTTCACCTCCAATAGGAAATCCCCGAGCGAGGCGTGCCTGGCCCGGACCGCCCCCTCTTCCGCGCGCTCGATGCGCGGTTTCGGCCCGTAGCCTTCGCCGATCCGGCCCCAGGACCAGGTGTTGCGAAACCAGAGTGTCGGAAGAAGGTGCAGAACGGCGTCGTCGGGGCCGCGATTCGCGATACGGATCCGGATCAGGAGGTCGTTCGGCGCAGCCTTCGCGTATTCCGCGAAGACGTCGAAATAACGGCCTTCGTCGAAGATGCCGGTATCGACGATCTCGAGCTCGGGAGCGCCTCTGCCACGACGGCGGTTCTCCTCGAGGAGGAATCCATAGGGGAACTCGCGCTGCGGATACTTGTAGAGTGCCCGCATATAGGAGTGGGTGGGCGTCGAGTCCAGGTAGAAGTAACACTCCTTGACGTCTTCGCCGTGGTTTCCCTCCGGACCGGACAGGCCGAAAAGGCGCTCCTTGAGAATCGGATCGCGTCCGTTCCAGAGGGCGAGGGCGAAGCAAAGCCGCCCCTGTCGCAAATTCCGAGGAGACCGTCCTCTCCCCAGCGGTAAGCGCGGCTGCGCGCGTGGTCGTGCGGAAAGTAGTTCCACACGTCGCCGTCGGCCGAGTAGTCCTCACGGACCGTCCCCCATTGCCGTTCGGAAAGATAAGGTCCCCAGCGCTTCCAGTTCTTCTCGCGCCGGGCGTCCTCGACGAGGCGAAGCGACTCGGCATCCATCGGGCCCTGCCCGTCGACCACGCTCAAACGACGAGACCTCCTTCGGTCGCTGGATCCAACGGGGGAAGAAAGTGACGCACCGTGTGGCCGCAGGTAGTACATGCTTTGTAGAAGTACGGACCCGAGGGGCTCGGCTGAATTTCACCGAGCTGTCGCATTCCGGAGACGCAGCAGGGGCCAGGCGACGTTGGGGAGACGATCCGTTCGGGATACCCGTTGAAGGCGGCCTTGGTAGCGGAATACTCCACGATGGTCTCCATCTTATCGAGCGTGACGTTCATCGCAACCTCCTGAGCATTTTGGCTCTAACCCGTGAGTGGCCGGCGAGCCGATTCCGTTACAGGCTGCCGGATTTCCACTCACCAGACGTTGCGTCGCCGCGAAAGGCCACGCGGGTGGCGGCGTCAGTGATCTATCTCCCCAGATGTGCGCGGAACATCCGCGCGCTCGACGGGGAGCGAGGATTGCAACAACGCGGACCTGCGACAGAGACGGGTTCATGAGCCCCTCGCCGGCATGAGGGTGGCCGGGGGCGACGGCGGTTCTTTCGTCAGGACTCGGCTCAATAGGTTCGAGCGACTCATGGAGCGGGACGAATGGATTCGTTCCGGGCCCTTCCCGCCGGAGATGTGAGCGGGTTGTAACTTACCGATCGCAACCGTAATTTCGCAGCAATGGCCCTCGGCGCCGGAACTTCGGCTCCCACGAGATCACGTCAGCGATTGGAGCCGGGGGCGTGGCCGTCCGGGGAGAGCGCCTTGTTATCGTCGTCGGTCGCAGCCACCTCCCTCAGGCATGGTGCGCGCGGCTCGACTTGCGGTCCATTCCCGGCAACCCCTCGATTACAATTCCCTGGCCGTTCTTTTTCGTGAGAACGGCGGTGCCGCTGCCTCTTCTCGCGGGAGTGACGAAGCTCGTCGACCCCGCCGGACTCTACTAGCTCGGCACGCGGAGGCGGTAACTATCCTCCGCTGCCCTTGAGCTCCACCTGGATCACCGAGACCTCCGTCATCGCTTTCGGCGAGTGCGTGTCGGCGGGAGTCCAGAGAACGTCGCCGGCTTTGGCCGCTAACTGCTGAGCCGTTCCGTCGGGAAGCCGCATCTCGACCGTGCCATCGACGAGGAAGACCGCCACGCCCTCGGGATGCGAGTGCATGGGCGCTTCCTCGCCTTCGGCATACTGGATTTGGAGCACCCGAACCCGATCGTTCTCCAGAGCGACCTTGTAGTGATCGGGTGCCACGTCGGTGGCGGAGGGCTCGGCCATGGCCGCTTCGCCACCGCCGTCCTTGAGCTCCACCAGAAGGATCGAGACGGGGGTCACTGCTTTCGGCGAGTGCGTACCGGCGGGGGTCCAGAGAGCCTCGCCGGCTTTCGCTGCGGGCTGCTGGGTCGTTCCGTCGGGAAGCCTCATCTCGACCGTACCGTCTTCGAGAAAGAGCGCCACGGCGTCGGGATGCGAGTGCATGGGGGTTTCCTCGCCCTGGGCATAATGGATGCGCAGTACCCGAACCCGATCGTTCTCGAGCACGACACTGTAGTGATTCGGTGCCACGACCGTGGGGTCGGTGGACTCCGTGGACGACGGCGGCGCTGCCGGCGCCTCTCCTCTGTCGGCGGGCTGGCAGCTCAGGAACAGAACGACGGTCGCGAACATCGGGAAAGCGTTGCGCATAACCCCTCCTCCTTGGTGGGAGGCGACATTAACACACGAACGGGGAAGCGGGAAACAGGAGAAGACGTCCCTGAACGCCAGGTTTCGCGCTGCGACCCTTCGTCGCGAACGAGGAGCGTGGGGTGGCAGGCGGGTCCGGCAGCGAGCGCCTCAGCGTCGTCCACTCGGGACGAGGCTCGTGGATTGCGGGGAATTGGCGGAGGAGAGATCGCCTGTCCCAGACAGAATTTTGACGCAAGGGAGGCACTCGCTGTATACATTCTAAATGCGGCGTGGCCCCAGCTTCGAAGGGCACTCGCTGATCGCCATCCCTGGCGTCGTTCGGGACGTCGGCTGAGCGGAATTGGAAAGGCACTCGTCGCGTCCGATTCGTGCCCGAAGCCTCCTATTTAATCACGCCGAGCTGCTTCATGAACGAGAGCATGTCGAAGTAGTGCCGACTCCTTTTGTGCTTCGGTCCATCGAATTCCATCACCCAACTCGACCGCGTCGTCTGGCGCTTTCCGGTAGCCGCAATCGACCCCTCGGGACCGGCCAAGGCACCGGTGTGGGTACCCCTCCAGGTCACCT
>Ga0299906_10004296_pt1 | contig 11695 bp, 13 predicted proteins | sample RVTome_14_FD_200259 | JGI IMG/M metagenome (GOLD analysis project Ga0299906, IMG submission 200259) | Soil microbial communities from uranium-contaminated site in the Upper Colorado River Basin, Wyoming, United States - RVT145D125 (version 2) ... | reverse complement strand
GCCTTCCGGGTGGAACGTCAGGGTACCGGGTGTGTCGCCTCCGCGTCGTCCTCGGGCAACGGCCGGTCGTGCTCCCTGAGGTGGCGGTAGATCGAGCGACGCGTCAGGCCGTAGAGCACGACCCGGCTCAAGAACTCGGGATCGTTCGCCTGAACCTCCTCGGCTTGAGCCGCGATGTCACGCGGCAGCCTCACCGAGAGTTGTACGGAGCGCGTCTCCCACATGGACACACCTCACCCACGTTGATTGTGGCAAAGTTACAATTTTCAGGGGTACCGGATTCTCACGGTCGGACGGACCGATGAGTGCGGCAAGAGGCGCTAGCAACCTCGGACGTGGAAGAACTCTAAGGGTCGACTTCGACGGGCGCAACCCCTTCGACGAACGGGAACGACTTTTCGTGACATTTGTAAGTCGTTGGGCCTCAACAGTTTAGGAAATCGGACAAAACGGCGAATCCAACTGTTCCTGGCGGTGCCCACAGGATATTCGCCGCGCGGAACACCCGTCGGAAGTCCAAGTGAGACAGTGGGTTTCGGAAGCGCACGTTCGGCGGGTCGTCGAGCGATCCCCGGCGGGTTTATTTGAAAAAACCGTCAGGGAAGCGACGACCTGAGGAAGGCCTCGAGTGTCGCCCGCTCGAACCCGAGAAAGCGCTCGCGGAGGTCGAACGGGCTCCGTTCGCGAAAGATCAGTGATGTCCGATGGACCGTTCCGGTCACTCCGTCCTCGAAGGCGATGAAGCCTCGCCAGGCTTCCCGATCGCGAAAGGCGCGCAGGCGCGCGACCCACGCGTCGCCACCGTGGGCGAAGCGACGTGCCACCAGCGTGGCCGGCGCCGCGGGTGTCGGCGCCTCGGCCGCGTCGAGGTCACCGAGGTGGGCCTCAGGGCTTCGGCGGAAGTCCTCGAGCCACACCTCGAAGGGAGGAAGCGGCAAGAGCGTCTCGCAGAACCGAGACAACCGGGCGAGAGGGTCGTCCTCGCACTCGTGATCGCACCGCGGCGAGTCGACGAGCGTCCGCGCACGTCGGTACAACGGCCTGACAGCCTCACGGGGCAGCATCCCGACCAAGGCACGCGCGTGTCGGCGCCGGTAGTCGGCGTAGCGGGCGTGAAGCTCCTCCGCCGTGGGAGCGACCAGGTCTGTTCCTGAGGCGATCAATGGACGACGTGAGATCCTGTGCTGGGCGGAGGCACCTCCACCACGCGTGACAGGCTTTCGTGGATGCTCAGGCCCGACAGCGTCTCCCGCGCGCCGAACGTCTCCATGATCGCCTCGAGCGGCGCATAACGGTCGGGCTCGAAGCGTGCGAGGAGAGCAGCGAGTCCCCGTCGCATGCGACCCAGCACTCCCCGCGTCTCGACCAGCGACGTCGGCAGGGGCAGGCGGACGTGGTACGTGATCGCATCGGAGTCTCGCACCGGCTCCTCGCGACGGAGATCGGCCCCCGGGAACGCCTCCGCGAGAGCGTGCTCGAGAGCCGGATCCGGATCACGGAACGCCGTCCGGAACACGAGTGCACAGGCGTCGTAGTCGAGATGGGCGCGCGTCAAGCGGCCCGGACCGAGCACGAAGCGAATCGAAGTCCCCTCGTGGAGGTCGAGGTCGCGACAGATGTCACGGAATCCCACGCGCAGGAAAGTAGGTCGGGTCAGCGGACCGAACCCGACGCGCTCGAGGATGCGAAGTCCCAGGCGTTGGCCGTAGCGGCGGAGCGCCAGTGGGTCACGCGTGGCGGCCGCAGCCGTGATGAGCTCCGAGATGTGGTCGACCGTGGGCTCGTACACCCAGTCGAGCACCACGAGCTCCGTGCTGAGGTCGAGGACCTTCACGCTACCGCTTCCGAGGTCGATCGCCTCGGAGGTGGCCGCGTAGCGCCCCTCGACGACAACCGCGAGGCCGATGTCCTCGATGCGACCTCCAGGGGTGTCCATCTCGTGGATGTCCCGATACTGGACGACCGCTCTCGTGAGAGGCAGCTCGCAGATGCCCGGAACGTCACCCATCGCCTCGGGACGGGCGTCGGCTGTGGTGTTGAGCTGCATCGAAGGTCTCCGGCGTGGAGCCGGGCGGTGCCCGGGTCGCCAAGAGCGTCCCGATCGGCTGATCGGCGACGCTCTTCTTCGTCCTCTGGTCCCGGCCGGATGCGTTCCGGACGCGGTATGTCGAACCCCCAGGATAACGATCTGTTTATGCCGATCGCAAGAAAGAAATCGGGGGCTTGGAACCGCCTTGCAGGGGGTCGGTCAACGGTACATCTTCACGTAACCTTCGCACTGCCATGAACATCCGCACGCCTTACCGGAGGGCTCCCCGCCCCACATGACCATCTCGAGCGAGCGCCGACGGTCGGTTGCCTTCATCGAAAGTGGTGACGACACGTGGGCTTGCTTCCTCGTGACCTTTCCAGCCACGGACGCCAGATGGCACGGGTATTTCTCCTTCCGGCCCAGCCATAGTGATCTGAAAGACGACGAGATTCGGACGACGGACATCTTCGTCGAGGCTTCGGAAGCAGAGATCCACACGAAGGCACGTAACCTGGGGCGACCGCTCCTGCAGGGCCTCCTCGACTCAGCGATCCATACGAGCGGCAAGCGCAACGGGGACGCGACTCGGCTGCGCGGGCGTTTCCGGTCACTCCTCACCGCCAACTCGGTGGAGATCTCGGGCGAGTGGACCGCCGTGGACGACGCCGAGATCGACCGACTCCGGTCCCTCTACGAGTCGTATCGCATCGACCAGGTCTCGCACTTCATCTGCCTGGTCGAGCCGGACGATTTCGAGGCAGCGGTCGACGAGATCCTCTCCGACGAACGCATCGACTTCCGCACGAAGGATCGCGTTCAATTCGCGATGATGGTCGTCGACCACATCGAGCGTCGGCTTCCTCTTCCCGATTTCGAGACCTGGGTGAGCGACTTTCTCGGCAATCCCGAAGCATACCGGTTGTACGCACACACCCTCCACCGTGAGGGGCGTCTGCCCTAGAGTTGCCCCGGTCCACAGGCGTATTTAGCTTTTCAAGCTCGACCGTACGCTCTACCAAAGGAAGTGATCGACTTGGAAGTCGTCGTTCAGGACAACGAAAGTCTGGATCGCGCGCTGCGTCGCTTCAAGCGAAAGGTGCAGCGCTCGGGCCTGTACTCGGAGTTGCGCAAGCGGCGGTACTACGAGAAGCCCAGCGCCCAGCGGAAGCGTAAGCGCGAGGCGGCCATCCGCCGCGAACGCCGCCGGCAGCGCCGAAAGCGCGGCTGAGCCGGCCCAAGCAGCGACCAGACGGTCCTCCCCGAGGGGAGGGCCGTTTTTTCAGGCCACTCTGCGGTCGAAGAGCTCGTCCAGGGACGCCCACCCTTCGAGCGCCTGCGGCGACAGGAACTGCCATCCGAAGCTGACCAGGAGCCGGTTCCATCCGCGCACCGTACGAACCTCGGTCGGCGTCACCGCCGCCACCTTCCACAACATGCGGCAGAGGTTACCGTCCGACGTGAAGCCCAGCCGCGGCGCGGCGGCCGCGACGGTCACCTCTCGATCGGACAGGACCCGAGCGACGGCGAGAATCCTGAACCAACGGAGGTACGTGGAGGGCGACGCAAGGCCCCGCCGTCTGAACCTGGCCTTGAGCGCGCCCCGGCTCGTTCCGCACGCCTCGGCGAGCGGGTGGAGGGACGTGTATCGGTATGGGAACTCGAGAACCCGGCGCCCGAAGGCCCTGAGCGGCATCGGTACCCGCCGGCCGGCGGCGCGCGAGAGATCAGCGAGCGTGGCGTCCACCCACGTCCGTTCCGATCCGCCCCAATCCATCATCTCGCCCAGACACGCCGTCACATGGTCGAGCCGGGTGGGAGGAAGGTCCTTTGCTCGGCGCTCCGCGTCCCACCGGCGCAGCAGCTCGTCATCGAGCTCGAGCACCGGGACGTTCGATCGGAGAGGCGGGCGGCCGTGTGGCCGGTCCCGGACGACGAGACGCGGGAATCCCCACTCGAGGGCTTCGGCCGCGAGCCGCCCCTCGGTGATCACGTCCTCTTCGAGGCGCGCTGCTCGCAGCACGGCCTTGCGGAGGTACGGGTCGGTGACCTGGACGACGATCATAGTGGTGACTGGATGAGCTTCGTACCCCGATCAATGTGGGCCCGGAGGGCTGAGAGCGCCAATCGGGCCGGCCGCGGTGGCGCGCAGGCGGTCCGGCCAACTCAGAGGGCCAACGGCACGGGCTCGTCGCCGGACCAATCGTAGAAGCCCTTACCGGTCTTCCGACCGTAACGGCCCATCGCAACGATTCGCTTCAAGAGCGGCGGAGGAGCGTACCGCTCCTCACGGTACTCGTCGTACATGATCTCCGAGATCTTGTGGAGCGTGTCGATGCCGACGAAGTCGCACAGCGTGAAGGGCCCCATCGGATACCCGCAGCCCAGCACCATTCCCGTGTCTATGTCGGCGATGCTCGCGACACCCCGCTCGAGCTGGCGGATCGCGTCGAGCATGTAGGGAACCAGAAGAAGGTTCACCACGAACCCCGAGTTGTCCTTGGCCGTGATCGGAACCTTGCCGAGCGCCTCGGTGAAGGCCGTCGCCCGACGAAAGGTCTCGTCGCTCGTGGCGATGGTTCGCACCACCTCCACGAGCTTCATGACGGGCACGGGATTGAAGAAGTGCAAACCGACGAAGCGATCCGGACGCTTCGTGGCCGCCGCCATGTCGGTCACGGTCAACGAGCTCGTATTCGACGCGAAGATCGTCGCTTCGCCGCAGAGGGCGTCGAGCTCTCCGAACAGGGCGTTCTTGGCCTCGAGCTCCTCGACGATCGCCTCGATGACGATGTCGCAGCCGGCCAGGTCGGGCACGCTGGTGGTGAAGGAAAGGCGACCCCATGCCGCGTCACGGTCTCCGGCAGACATCTTCTCCTTGTCGACGGCGCGATCCATGGACTTTCGGATTCGCTTTTTACCCGCATCGAGGAGCTCGTCGTTCACCTCACGAACGAGGACCTCGAATCCGCTCTTCGCCGCGACCTCCGCGATTCCACTTCCCATGAGCCCACAGCCCACGACTCCAACCTTGCCGATGTCCAAGATCACTGCCTCCGTCACCCGTTCATTCGTCGTCTAGACTTCGTCGTCTCGTATCAGATCCCGCGCGACACCGTGAAAGTGTCGCTTCACCCAGCGACGCCACGACGGGGGCGGTGGCTCGAGTGAATCGCCCAACTCCAGTGCGTCGAGGACGCCTTCCACCTCGCTCCGCACCTCTACGAGCTTCCGCTTGTGATTTCGACCTACGGCATAACCAATCCCCGTGCATACCCCACCGCCCACGACGACACCAGCGGCCACGGCCGCCGCGATCGGAGCCACAGCGGCCAGGCCGATACCCGCGAACGTGCCGGCCACGCCGCCCCCGATGCCCCCGCCGAAGATCGCACCCGCGATGTCGTCGCCGCGCGTACCGGGATCGATCACGAACTCGATCAACGTCCGCTCGGCATCGACGCTCTCGAACCGAACCTCCACCGACTTCGCCGACGCGATGTAGTGCTTGTGCGAGCTGAAGCTCGCCGCGCGGGCGAGCTGCGACGCCCAGTCGACAGCCGGTCGATACTGCAAGATACCCACCCCGCGCCGAACCGGCTGCAGCAACCGTGAGGCGACCAGGAATTCGTCGATCTCGTCGGCGAGCGCCTGGGGCGTACCCCGTACGACGCGCGACACCCGTATCGACGATGCGCCGAAGACCCGATCGACGATCCCCTGCCCCGTCTCCCCGCTCCGCACCTCCGCCAGCGCAATCCGGATGTGGCCCTCCGACAAGCCGACCTCGCCCGCGATCCTGAAGAGCTCCGCCTCGGTGAGCGCTCCCTCCGACCCGTCGGGATCGGACGTGGCCAGCTCCGCAGCGCGACGGATTACCGCATCGAACTCACGACGCGACAGGCTGCGGCCCGGGACCTCTCCCATGGTGGACGCCGCCTCGGGGTACCTAGAGGACCTCGACGACCACGGCCCCACCCTGACCACCACCGATACAGGCGGAGCCGAGACCGTACTTGGCGCCTCTGCGTCGCAACTCATGAACCAGGTGAATCGTGATTCGCGCGCCCGATGCGGCGAGCGGGTGCGTGATCGCAATCGCCCCGCCGTCCACATTCGTCTTCTCCGGGTCGAGCCCGAGCTCCTTCTCGACCGCCTTGTACTGGGGAGCGAAGGCCTCGTTCACCTCGACGAGGTCCATGTCGTCGAGCGTGAGGCCGGCTTTCTCCAGGGCAAGGCGTGCCGCTGGAGCGGGCCCGATTCCCATGATGCTCGGCTCCACACCCACGAAACCCCAGGAAACGATGCGCGCGAGCGGGTCCAGTCCGTTCGCTTCGGCCCACTCGGCGCTGGCGAGGACGGCGCTGGCCGCTCCGTCCCCGATGCCGCTCGCGTTGCCCGCCGTGACGAGTCCATCCTTCTTGAAGTAGGGGCGCAGGCCACCGAGCGCGTCCATGGTCGTATCCGGGCGCATGTGCTCGTCGGCCGCGTACGTGGTCTCCCCTTTTCGGGACTCGATGACGACCTCGGTGATCTCTGCTGCGAACCGGCCCGCGTCCCAAGCGGCCTTGGCACGTTGCTGGGAGAGCAACGCAACGCGGTCGGCCTCCTCCCGGCTGACCGAATAGCGCTCGGCGAGCTCCTCGGCGGTCTGGGCCATGGTCAGGTCGCAGTTCGTGTCCCGGAGCGACTCCCACAGCAGGTCCTCGAACTGCTCCCCCGCGGGCCCCAGACGGAGCCTCTGACCCCAGCGCGCACCGCGGAGCACGTGCGGCGCCTGGCTCATCGACTCCGTGCCGCCCGTGAGGCAGACGTCCGCATCACCGAGGACGATCTCCTTGGCTCCCTGTACGATCGCCTCGAACCCCGAGCCGCACAGTCGGTTCACCGTGAGCGCGGGCTTTTCCTGGGGCACTCCGCTACGCAGCGCGACGTGACGGGCCAGATAAATGGCGTCGGCCGACGTCTGGAGCGCGTTGCCGAAGAAGGTGTGGTCGACTCGATCGGCAGTGATGCCCGCCGCGTCGATCGCGGCTCTACTGCTGAAGACGCCGAGGTCGGTCGCCGAAAAGTCCTTGAGCGATCCACCGAAGGTGCCGAATCCGGTTCGCTTCCCGGAGAGCACGACGACGTCACGCGAATGTCCCTGCGTTGTCATGAAGCCTCGTTTCCGATGGTTGCTCGTGAGCCTGGGCGCTCAGCTACCCCTCGAATGCGTCGCCGGTTCACCCCGCCGACGAGTTCGAGGCCCCCCATACGCGCACCAGCTCGTCGATCAGCCAGATGTGTCGGCGATTGTGCGCGAGCAGCGTCTCGAAGGCGCCACCGAGCGAAAGACGAAGCAGTCGGAAGAAGGGCGAGGCCAGCCGAATCCTACCGAGATCGAGACCGCGCGCGGCGGACAACTGCCCGGCCAGCCGGTCCTGAAGCCGAACGAAGTCGGCGAGCGCGGTCTCGGCATCGATGCCGGGGTCGGGAACCATGGAGCGAAACGTCTTGACCCGACGCTTCGGCGGCGGCTCCATCGTTCGAACGAGCATCCTCGACAGGCGCGGATGCCGATAAGGTCCGTCGCTCATGGGGCCACCTCTCGAGCGGGCCTTTCCGATCACCTCCGTGATCGCACCGAGGTAAGCCTCGTTGACGAGCCCGAGATGCGCGAGATGGCCGGTGATGGACCACCTCCCATCGTCGGGACGCCACAGGAGTGTCGAGGGAGCCGCTTCCGAGAACAGATGCGAGACCTGGGCGCGCTGCCGTTCGGTCTCGACCATGAGCTCGTCGATAGCTCGCGCGTCCAGTGGGATCACGAGAACTCGGTCTGAGGCGGCTTCTCGAGATGTGTCAGGAACGCCTGCTTGTTGTTGCACTTCATGTAGGCCTCCTCGGCAGTGATCCGTCCGCTCATCAGGAACTCGAGGATATGCTGATCGAGCAGTTGCATGCCGTCCTTCTTGCCCGTCTGGATGATCGACGGAATCTGGTGAATCTTGTTCTCGCGGATGAGGTTTCCGATCGCGGACGTGCCGACCATGATCTCCATGGCGGCCATGCGGCTCTTACCGTCCTTGGCCCGAAGCAACACCTGCGCGATCACGCCCTTCAACGACTCCGCGAGCATCGAACGGATCTGCTCCTGCTCGTCCGCCGGGAAGGAGTCGATGATGCGGTCCACGGTCTTGGGCGCCGAGTTCGTGTGGAGCGTCCCGAACACGAGATGGCCGGTCTCCGCGGCCGTGATTCCGAGCTCGATCGTTTCTCGGTCGCGCATCTCACCCACGAGAATCACGTCGGGGTCCTCGCGAAGAGCGGCACGGAGGGCGTTCGTGAAGCTCTTTGTGTTCGTGCGGAGCTCGCGCTGGTTCACGAGGGACTTCTTGTTCGGATGGACGAACTCGATGGGGTCCTCGATCGTCAGGATGTGATCCGTTCTCGATTCGTTGATGAAGTCGACCATCGCGGCCAGGGTCGTGCTCTTTCCCGACCCAGTCGGACCCGTGACGAGCACGAGACCCTTCGTGAGCTGGCAGAGCCGACGCACCGCCGTGGGCAACCCGAGGTCGTCGGCCGTCATGATCTTTTCGGGAATCGTCCTCAGGACGCAGCCGAGCCCCTTCCGCTGCCAGAACACGTTGGCCCGGAAGCGGGCGAGCCCCGGCACTTCGTACGCGAAGTCGTAGTCCTGATTGGCCACGAAGGAGATCCGCCACTCCTCTTCCATGATCTCGTAGACCAGGGCCTCCAGGTCCGCGTTGGTGAGCTCACGGAACTTGATGCGCTGTAGGTAGCCGTGAACGCGCATGACCGGGGGAGAGCCTACCGTAAGGTGGAGATCCGAGCCCCCCTGTTGGACGAGCACCTTCAGGAATTGATCAATCTGAGCCATCCCGGCCCTCCGTTTGCCGTCGGTGTTGGTTCGTCATCGTCGAACGTGGCGTAGCCCTCACGGACGCAGGGGCTCGAGCGACCATGCCAGCTGGCCGTCGCTCCCCCTCTCGACGCGGAGCTCCCACCGGATCCCGGCCTCGTACGCCTGACTCCGGTCGTCGTCGTCGTGCCAGAGGAGAAAAGCCACAGACGCGATGTCGAGCGCCGGCTCGGTCCACGTCCTCTCCCCACCGGTGAGGTCGACGGTGACAACGTCGAACTGGAAGGCATGCAACCTCTCGATCTCCGATGACCAGCTGGACGCATCACGCGGCAGCCTCAGGCTGAACGCCTCGTCGGCGACGGCATGATCGCTCGAGTGTATGTGAATGCTGCGCCAGGACGGATCGAGGAGGATCGCCGGGAGGTGGGGCAGGATCTCGTGTCCGAGCTTCGGTGGTTGCGCTCCGACGATGAAGCGGGCGGTCCCCGACCGGGTCAACAGCCGGATCTCGGACAGGATACCGGGCGGTGGAGCCGGGAAGCGGTTGTCGAGGGAAGACCCGATTCGACGCGGCCGCATGAGGTACTCGCGACCCGATTCGTCGCCGAGGTAGCTCACCTGCACCGGAAGGACCGTCCCGGCCCGACTGAGCTCCGCCTCCCATTCGGCTCGATCGGTGCCGTGCGTGCTGTCCGCCGGCGACGGGTTCATGATCTCCTCGAGGCTCGACCGCCAGTCGCCGGCCAGGGGCCTACGCCGAATCGTGCCTCGATCCTCCCACCACGCGTAGGAGCGCGTGCCCCGAACCGAGATCCCGAATCGAGACGACGCGCTCTGAGAGACGGCCTCGAGCGCCCCGCTCAGCTCGATCGGGCTGTGGTGCTCCTCGTCGGACGCGGCGCCTCGCGCGTACACCTGGCGTATGAGCTCACGAATCGTCGTGGGAGAAGCGAGGGCGATCTCCACTTCGAGGCCGGTGCGAGAACGGAGCTCGTCGATCGGCTCGGACTTGAGCGGCGAGTCGACCACGACCCTCAGGCTCCGATCCGTGCGCATGATCGGAAGCGTGAGGTTGGAGAGCGCCCACTCCGGCGAGACGATCGCCGCCGCCTCCGGGTCGACGGCGCCGGCTTCGGGAAAGACGTACGGGAGGTCGAACTGCGACGCGAGGCCCCACTCGAGCTCGTCTGAGGTGGCCAGACCACATGCCAACAACGCCTCCCCGAAGTACCCGCCGTTGTCGCGCTGGTACTCGAGCGCGGTCGCGACGTCCTCCTCCGAGATGCGCCCGATGTTGATCAGGATCTGGCCAATCGTGTGTCGCTCGGTCATCCGGCGGCGCGTCTCTCCTGGGGTCAACCGTGAGGGGAACGTGCGATATCGAGTCGATCCACGATCGCGTCACCGACCTCGGCCGTCGAGAGCGCCCCGCCCAGATCCGGCGTTGTGTCGCCGGACTCGAACGATGCTACGACCGCCGACTCGACACGCTCCGCCGCTGCGCGGTGACCGAAGTGATCGAGAAGGAGCCCGACGCAGCGGATGGCTCCTACCGGATTGGCCGTGCCCGTCCCCGCGATGTCAGGGGCCGAGCCATGAACGGGTTCGAAGAGCGCATGACGACCGGGATGGACGTTGGCCGATGGCGCCAGGCCGAGCCCACCCGTGACTTCCGCGGCCAAGTCGCTCACGATGTCGCCGAAGAGGTTCGAGGCCACGATCACCTCGTACTGCTCAGGTCGCCTCACAAGGTCCATCACCATCGCGTCGACGTACATCGCGTCCCGCACTATGTGCGGATAACCCTCGCCCACCTCCTCGAAGACCCTTCGCCAGAGCCCCCCCACGTATCGCATCACGTTCGACTTGTCCACGAGCGTGACCCTCTCTCGCCCGCGTGAGTCGGCGAACTCGAAAGCCGCTCGGATGATGCGCTCGACGCCTTTCCTGGTGGCGATGTTCTCTTCCAGGGCCAGCTCGTCCGGGGTCCCGGTCTTGAAGCCACCCCCCATCCCGGTGTACTCGCCCTCGGTATTCTCCCGGAAGATCTCCAGGCGAAGCGGCACCTTGGCCGACGCGAGCGGAGAAAGCTCCTCGGAGAGGAGCACGCAAGGACGGAAGTTGACGTAGAGATCCAGCCTGAAACGCATGCCGAGTAGAATGTCCTTCGCGTGCTGATTGCTCGGTACACGCGGGTCGCCCAAGGCACCGAGGAGCACCGCATCATGGTCCTCGTCGAGCGCACGAAACTCGTCTTCCGTGATCGTGACGCCGTCCCGTAGAAAGCGCTCCGCGCCCAGATCCCAATCGGTCAGCTCGAAATCGAGCCCCTCGGTCTCGGCAACGCGCTCGAGCACCCGCCGGGCTTCGCGAACGACCTCCACGCCGATTCCGTCTCCCGGGATTAGGGCGATTCGGGGCATGTACGCTCGGAAGGCGGGGGTGCGTGCGGGATCGGCGAAAACGCTCGCCAGATTACGGACAACGGACTGTTCACGCCAGCAGAAAGAGGGCTACTTGCGCCGCCATCAGCGAGGCTCTGGAGCCACGACCACGATCAGGCCGCGTCCCGGCTCCCGGTTGCCCGCGAGTGAATAAGGATATCGTCCGGGAGGCGCTTCCACGAACGAGAGGACGAAGCGGCTGTCCCGCTCGAGGAGGGGGGGAGACTCCGCCTGCCGGGTACGCACCAGGAAATCACGTCGGTCCGCGCTCAGGCTGTCGAGATCGAAAGCCAGCTCGTGCACGAGCCAATCACCGGAGACGAACTGGACGAATTCACCCGGGGCCACCAA
>Ga0299906_10004295_pt1 | contig 11696 bp, 10 predicted proteins | sample RVTome_14_FD_200259 | JGI IMG/M metagenome (GOLD analysis project Ga0299906, IMG submission 200259) | Soil microbial communities from uranium-contaminated site in the Upper Colorado River Basin, Wyoming, United States - RVT145D125 (version 2) ... | reverse complement strand
TGATGGCTTGCCCCGGTCCAAAGGCGCCACCGCCGCCGCCCGGCGCCTTGCGCGTGAGGCTGGTCTCGATCGCAAGCCAGGGATCGGGATCCGGCACCACGGCCCAGTCGGAGCCGGCCACGACCAGCGCGCCCGACTCGATTCCGTCGCGCAGCGGCCAGACCCGCTCGATGCGCTCGGCACCGATCGCCTTGATGATGTCGTCATTGATCGGCGTCGGATACCAAAGGTAAGGCGAGAACTCGATCGTCGCATTCATCGGTCTGGCACGTGGAATATCCTGCCGGGCCATGAAGGTGGAATGTCCGACCTGATGCCGCGGCCCGCCCATTCCGTTGGCCGTCCGGGCAAACTCGATCGCATCCAGCGCCGCCCTGACGGCGCCATCGCCTGCAGCGTGGAACAGAACCGTCAGTCCCATCTTGTCCCAGCGGGCGACGGCCGGGTTCAATACCGCCGGGTCGACAAGCAGCATGCCGCGCGCCGGCGCATTGGGCTGATCATCCGCATACGGTTCCAGCATGGCCGCCGTATGACTTTCCGTGGGGACGCCATCGGTGAACACCTTGACGCAGTCCGGGCGCAGCTTGGCGCGCGCAAAGGTCTGCCGGCTGGCGAGCAATTCCTCGAAGCCCGCAACCGGCTTGCCGGCGTGGCTATAGGCGATGCAGGTCCGAACGGTCTGGTGAAGCTCGCCCTTGTCGGCGAGCGTGTCGTAAGCGACCAGATCCTCGCGAAACACCATCGCGTCCGTGAGTGCGGTGACGCCCTTCGACAGCAGCAGCGCCAGGCCACTCCTCAACGCGGCGACATTCTGTTCAGGCGTGGGCGCTGGAACGTGCCGCAACACCAGGTCCCTGGCCGTTTCCCGCAGGATCCCCGTTGGCTCACCCTGGGCGTCCCGCTCGATGATGCCGCCCGTGGGATTGGACGTATCACGGGTAATCCCCGCAACCTGCAGGGTCCGCGAATTCGCCCAGACGCTGTGACCGCTGATGTCAAACAGCATCACGGGGTTGTCCGGCGACACGGAATCCAGCGTCTGGCGGGTGATCGGCGTATCTCCCATGGAAACCGCCTGCCACTGAGCGCCCGTGACCCAACGGCCCGGCCCCTCGGCCTTGACGCATTCCGCCACCACGCTCAACAACTGGGCAGCGGAGGCACCCTGCGCAATTCGACACACGCCCTCCGCCCCATTGCCGGCCATCATGGGGTGGACGTGCATGTCGAACAGACCCGGGAGCACCGTCTTCCCCTGCAGGTCCAGGGTCTGCGCGCCCGGCGACGCAAGCCGCCGGATTTCAGTGTTGCTGCCGGTGGCAAGGATCCTGCCGTTCCCGAGGGCGACCGCCTCCTGCCGGCCGGTCGGTGTATAGACGCGGCCATTCACCAGGATCGTGTCCGCTGCGGGCACATCCGCAGCCGCGGAAGTTCCCGCGGCTGGAAGCAGGGCTGCAGCAATGGCAAAGACAATGGAGATTGCTGTATTCATCCGCGTGTCTCATTTTCCGTGGTGATGGTGTCGTCTACTTCGGCAAGGCGTACGCCACGATGTGGTCGCCTTCCTCGGCCATGCGCAAGTGCGTGCCGCCCGCCGCGATGACGACGAACTGGCGTCCGCTGGCCGGCGACAGATACGTCATCGGTGTCGCCATGGCGCCCGCCGGAAGCCGCGCTTTCCACAGCAGCCGGCCCGTGTCGACATCAAAGGCGCGCAGATAGCGGTCCTGCGTCGCACCGATGAATGTCAGTCCACTGCGGGTGTTCAGCGACCCGCCGATGTTTGGTGTCCCGATCGGCAGCGGCAACAGGGAGGGAATGTCGAGCGGACCGCTGTCGCGTGCCGTGCCGAGCCACCGCGTCCACACGAGCTGGCCGGTCGCGAGATCGACCGCGGACAAGGTGCCGAACGGCGGGTTCTGGCACGGCACCCCCAGCGGCGACAGGAACGGCGGATTCGACACCGCATAGGGGGTTCCGAACTGGGCGCGATGCATGTAGTGGCCGCCGAGGCCTTCGGGCCTGCGGCCCGCCGCGTCGGCCTCGGCGCGCGGAATCAGCGCGGCATAGTTGGCCACGCGGCTGGCATTCACGATCATCAGGCTGCGCTCCGGGTTGACGGACACGCTGCCCCATTCGATGCCGCCGAGGATGCCGGGATACTGGAGGAACGGCATCACGCTCGGCGGTGTATACATTCCCTCGTAGCGCGCTCGCTTGAATCGGATCCGGCACCACAGCTGATCCAACGGCGTGATGCCCCACATGTCGCGCTCCTCGAGATCGGGGCCGCGGAAGGACGGCATCGCCACCGAGGAGGGCTGGGTCGGGGACACCCGTTCGTGCGGAACGGCGCCTCCGGTCGGCGCGGAGACTTCCGCGACGTCGAACAACGGGCGGCCGCTCGCGGGATCGAGCACGAAGATCTCGCCCGTCTTGGTGGCCTGGATGAGCGCACGCGCCACACCGCCCGGCCGCGGAATGTCGACTACGACCGGCTGAGGCGCGACGTCGTAGTCCCAGAGGTCGTGGTGTACTGTCTGAAAGGACCAGCCAACCCGGCCGGTGTTAGCGTCGATCGCGATGACGGAACTCGAGTACTGGTCGTCGAACGAGCGACGCAGCACGCCGTAATAGTCGGAACCGGAGGTGTTGCCGGTGGGCACATACACCAATCCGAGTTCCTCGTCCGCGCTCATCGGAGCCCAGGCGTTGGGCGTTGACGGCGTGTACTGCTCGCCGGGCGGCGGTTCCGTGTGCCGGTCCGGCCGACCCATGTCGAAGGCCCACGCGAACTTCCCGGTTACGGCATCGAAGGCACGAATGACACCCGAAGGCTCGCCCCAGTACTGGGCGTCGGACACCCAGCCACCCAGCACGACCCGGCCGCGCACAATCGTCGGCGCCGAGGTGACGAAGTAGTACCCGGGGAGGGTCCTGCCTTTCCAGTCACCCATGCCGGTGAGCAGGGACGTCTGCCCATCGGTGCCGAATCCTGAGCACAACTTCCCGGTCCGCGCATCGAGCGCGATCAGCCGCGCGTCCACGGTATTCGTGATGATACGTTCGGCACAGTCACCAATGGCCCCCGGCACCCGGTAGTAGGCGACACCGCGACATGCTTTCAGGATCGCCGCGGAGGTGGCGGCGCCCGAGTCGAACCGCCAACGCTGCGTGCCCGTTTCGGCATCGAGGGCGATCACGTCGTTGGCGCCGGTGCACAGGTAGACGGAATCGCCCACCTTCAGCGGCGTCACTTGCAGCGCCGTGGCGAGATCGCCCGTCCGATACGTCCAGGCCACCTGCAACTCGCCGACGTTGGCTGGCGTGATCTGCGCGAGCCGGCTGTAGCGCGTGCCGCCCGGGTCGTTGCCGTAATGGAGCCAGTCATCGAGACCGGCCGCATCGATCGCGGCAGTCGCCCCTTCGACGGGCCGTGGCTTACCGACGCCGGTGCGATAGAGCGGATCAACCGGTCGTTGCGGCCCCAGCGAGTGGAGTACCGCGCCCACGGCGACCGCGACCGCGATCGCACCGAACACCCCGGGCGCGCGGGCCATGCGATCGAGGCGAACCTGCACGGCCGGTCCGCGCGCTGAATGGAGGCTCTGCCGAATCCAGGGCGTGAGCAAACCCAGGCCGAGAACGACGAGCGTGATCAGGCGCGGCGCGAGCGCCCAGCCATCGAAACCCACTTCCGACAACGCCCACACCACGGACAGCAGCAGCAGCGAGCCGTAGAGCCAGGCGCCTTCCGCGCGATGCATCCAGATCAGGACGGCGGATGCCACCAGCGCCAGCCCGGCCACCAGGTAGTACGGGGAGCCACCCAGCGCGGCGAGCATGACGCCACCGATCGCGAGCGCGAGCCCTATCGCCAACAGCAGTGCCGCGTACGCCCGGACGGCAAAGCAACGCGAAAGCCTCGTCCGTTCGTTCGTCATTGGCTCGTTCGACGTGCTCGGCCTGCAAGGGGATTCGGAAACGCCCGCTCCATTCCCTATACGCATGGAATGCGCGGGCCCGCCAAGGCGATTGGCGGGCTCGCACCACCTGTACGTAGTAATACCTGGAGGCCGCGATCTGCTGTCGCGACGCGGCGTGAGCGATAGTAGAGAGGATTGCATGCCGATCGTGGTCCATCGCGCCTCACGCCGCCGCGTCTCCCTCGCCGTCGCGGCCCTGCTGGTCGGCCTCACCGGCGCAGCGACGCTGGCGGGTTCCCTGGACGTCGCCATCCCGATCGCGCTCTCGGCCCAGCCCCTGGGCGAAGCGCTGCGGGCGCTGGCGAAGGAGGCGAATCTCCAGATTCTCTTCGACGCCGACCTGGTCGCCGGGCGATCGGCTCCACCTATCCGTGACACGGTGTCGCCTCGGGCGGCGCTGGCTCGGCTCCTGCGCGGAACCGACCTGGAGGCACACGAGCTGGCGCCCGGTGTCGTGGTGATCCGCAGCCGCGACGAAGCTCACACGAAGGCAAACCCGGCCGCCGCGAACGCGACGACTTGAAGGAGTAAGCGGATGACGAAACTCGTAGCCCAGCTGTTCCTGCTGATCCTGGCGCAATGGGTCTCGGGCGCGGCCATCGCGGGGGAATCCATGGCAGGTATCGAGGATCGCTGGCTGATGCTGGTGGCAACGCGTTGCACGGATCCGGCACGAGAGGCCCAGTTCAACGCCTGGTACGACGACATCGACATTCCCGACGTGCTGGAGGTGCCAGGCTACGAAAGAGCCCGACGAGGGCGGCGGCTTGAAGTGCCGCAGTCCGGCGCGACGGGCGCGCCGGACGACGACGGCCCGTACGTCGCGCTCTACGACATCGGCAGCTCCAACATCGACAAGACCATCATCGAGATGCTGATGGCGACCCGGAAGATGGAAATGAGGGGGCGCTCGACCGACCTCCTGAAGGTCGTGGAGCGCGTCTATTACCGACAGCGTGCGCCCACGATCGAAGCACTGACCTCTCGACCCTCGGGTGGTAACGAATACCTGCTCGTCGAGCGAGCCGATTGCTGCCGCGACGCGGCTGCCGAAGCCCGGTTCAACGCATGGTACGACGACACGCACCTGCCCGGCGTCATGAAGACGAAGGGATTTCTTCGTGCCACTCGATACGAACTGTATCGTGTCTTGATGGTCGAGCCGAAGGAAGCGTCGAAGTTCCTGACCGTCTACGAACTGGAAGCGGCGTCCGCCGAGGTGGCCGCGAACCAAATGCGCATGGTCATCGAGCAGTTACGCGATGCCGGTCGCACGGATGACTCGGTGATCGAGCGTGGGTCCGCCATGTATCTCAAGATCAAGGACGTGAAGAGACCATAGGGCTCACCACCGCCACGGAACCGTCACATTCGGGCGCTATTTTTCAGAGTCGCGTCGTGCACGGCGACCTCTTGACCCATGGAGACGACAAGAATGATCAAGCGTGCAATTCTAGCTTTGGCCCTCAGCCTGCCCATTTTCGCGCAGGCGCAGACGGCAACACCGGTCTGGCGTTTCCAGCACGACAACGCCGCGACCGGCCAGTCGTCGGAGATCTCGGCCTTTGACGAGCAGCGCGGCGAACTCTGGGTGGTCGGTGGCACCGGGATCCAGATCCTCGGGTGGAATGGCTCGGAGGTCGTCGCCTCCACGCCGTTCACCTGCCCGAACGTTGGCACGCCGAACTCGATCGCGATCCGCGCCGGGCTGGTCGCAGCTGCATTTAACGCGACGGCAGGGCAGATCGACGGCTGGGTGTGCCTTTTCGATGCGAAGACACGCACGCTGATCAGCACGCTGCAGGTTGGCGCCACGCCCGACATGGTCGCGTTCACGCCGAATGGCCAGCGCCTGCTCGTCGTCAACGAGGGCGAGCGCAGCCTCCCGGCCGGTCCGTCGCAGATCGACCCACCGGGCTCGGTCACCATCGTCCATCTCCAGAAAAAGACTGCGACCGTTGAGGCGACCATCGGCTTCCCGTCCAGCGTACCCGGGATCCGGGTCGCGCCCGGCAAGACCGCAACGCTAGATGTCGAACCCGAGTACCTGGCCATCAGCAACAACAGCAAGACGGCCTGGGTCACGTTGCAGGAGAACAACGCGATCGCCGAACTCGACCTCGAAACGGCCGAGATCGTGCGGATCACTTCCCTCGGCACGAAAAGCTACAACAGCGCCGCCAACGCGATCGACCCGCTCGACGGCGACGGCGTGGGGCCGCTGCGGCCGGTGCCGGTGCGCAGCCTGTACCAGCCGGACGCGATCGCCGACTACCTGGGACCGGACGGGCAGGTTTACCTGGTGATGGCCAATGAAGGCGACGCTCGCAACGACGACAGCGACGTGGCGCGCGCCGGTTCCCTGTTCCCGGACGTGCTCCCGACGGAGTTGCGTCGGCTGAACGTCTCGAGGCTGGACAGCACGGCGACCGACCTTGTCGGCTTCGGCGCCCGTTCGTTTTCCATCCGCGACGCGAACGGCGAGCTCGTGTGGGACAGCGGCAAACTGCTGGACCAGGAGGCGATCGACCGCGGTGTCTACGCCGACAGCCGCAGCGACGACAAGGGTGTGGAGCCGGAGGGCGTGGCGCTGGCCAGAATCGGCGAGCGCACGATCGCGTTCATCGGCATGGAGCGCACGATATCCAGCGCCGTGGCACTGTTCGACATCACTGACCCGCGCGAGGTGTTTTTCCTCGACTTCATCGTCGGCCTGAACGATGTGAGTCCCGAGGGGCTGACGACGTTCGAGCGTGACGGCAAGCAGTACCTCGCTGTGGCGCACGAGGTCTCGCATTCGACCACGCTGTACGAGATCAGCCAGTACTGACTTTGGCGGCTGATCAGGTCGCCTGCAATGGCGACGGTGGGAAATCAGCTGAGCGACGCGCCCTGCTCGGAAGCGAAACGAGCCTTCGCCTTCTGAACGATCTCCGTAAAGCGCGGGTTGCTCCGAAGCGGGTCGAGATCAGTATCGTTGTCCAGCCAGATGAGCCATCCCTGCGAGGCTTTTTCGATGACGCTGGCCAACAGGTCCAGGGCCGGCTCTATTTCCCTCAGGCGCGCGAGAGCGCAGACGAAGTTGAAGTGCAGGATGGTGTTGTGCGGATCGAGCAGGGTGCCGCGCTCGATCCACTCCTTCGCTCGCTCGGCTTCCCCGAGGCTTGCGAGGAGAGTCGCCCCATAACCCAACGCCCGGCCGTGATCCGGTTCCGCAGCAATCACTCTTTCAACGCGGGCCAGCGCCCGCTTCGCTGCCGCGCGAGCTCCTGCATGGTCGCCTTTGGTGTCATAACACTGGGGGGCGAAACTTGCAGCTACGAACTCCGTTTCAACGACAGCGGCAGCCGTCTCAAAAAACCGTATGGCGTCTTCATATCGATGCAAGGCCATGCTGCACATGCCGGCGACACGGTTGCCTTCGTACGACTCCGGGTCAAGGCGTAGCGCGGCCTCACACGCCTTCAAGCCGACCTCGTACCGTCCCTGGCCCTGGTGCGCCGCGCCGAGTGCGGCATGTGCGTCCGCAAGTCTTGGGTCGAGCTTTATTGCTTCATTGGCCGCATCCTGACCGTCCTCCGCGCTTGCACTGCGCCGATGCATATCCCACTGCGCGATCGCCATCGTAGCCCAAGGTGCGGCGTAAGAAGGATCGAGTTCGACGGCGCGCTTGCACAGGCGGATGATAATTTCTTGATGCCGCTCGTTCCCCATGACGCTGAACTGCCGCGCCATCAAGTAGAGCTTGTAGGCTTGGACGTTGGTGGTGGCCCTCTGTTCCAGCGCGCGCTTTTCTTCCGGCAGGAGCGTGAGCTTCAGCGCTGCGACGATGGCTTTTGAGATCTCGTCCTGCAGGGCGAATATGTCATTGAGGTCGCGGTCGTAGCGCTCGCCCCAGACCTGGGCATCATTCGACGCGTTAATGAGCTGCGCCGTGATGCGCACGCGCTCGCCCGCCTTCCGGACGCTGCCGACGAGCACGTAGGACGCTTTTGTCTGTTTTCCGATCTCGCTGACGCCGCCCTTCGCTCCCTTGAAGGAAAAGGCCATGTTGCGGGATACGATCGACAAGGCCGACACTTTGCCCAGGTCGGTAATTATGTCTTCGGTGATCCCGTCGGAAAAATATTCCTGCTCCGGATCGCCACTCATATTGGCGAAGGGCAGGACACAGACGCTGACTTCAGGCTTCTTGTCCTTGGTCGCCTGCGCGGGCGCTGGTTTGGTCGGCGCGCCGAGCTTTGCCTCGAGCGCTTTGCAAAGGCCGCGGAATGCGGCGCCCTGGCGATCCTCTCCCCATTGGTCGAGGTCAGTCGTGTGCACCGCACGAAAGTCGATGGGCAGCTTGGCATTTTCGAACCGAACCGGAACGAGTACACCGCGATCGGCGGCGTCGCGGGCCTCGCCCCGAACCCAGCGCGAATCCACCGAATTGGGCGTCCAGACGACCACAAGCGACCTGGCGCCCTCGAGCTCGCGCGAAATGAGCGAGTCAAATTCTTCGCCTGGCGTGATTTCCGGATCCCACCAGACAGACCAACCTTCGGCCTCGAGCGAGGCGACGAGCGGCGCGACGCGGGCTTTGTCCTGCCTCGCATAAGAGACGAAAATGTCGGCCAACGGGCCCCCAGGTATTTAAGATCACCTTAGCATAACTTCCGGGCGCGAACGCCCGCACACCTTCCCCGGTGCTGCGGGCGCGCCGGCGTTAAACGGTGAGCTCAACCGAAGGTGATGCACCCCGATGCGCCGAAGAGACACCACCGGCACAGCGTATCGCCCTAGTTTGGCGAGGTAATCTCCGGCCACCGCGTCCGGTCTGTATCCTCAGCCACATATGCTGGAGTTGGTCGCCATGCGCCGCCGGTATGCCCGTGCTCTCCTGCTTCTGTCCTTGCTGATCGCGTCCGGATTGGGTGGCGCCGCCACACCGACGGCTCCCGTCGCCCCCGTCGCCCCCGAGTTGCCGACCCTGCCCGCCGCGAACTGGCTCAACTCCGCGCCCCTGACGCTCGCGGCTCTGCGCGGTAAACCCGTGCTGGTCGAGTTCTGGACCTTCGGCTGCTCGAACTGCCGCAATACCCTGCCCTGGCTCGAGCAGGTGCACACGCGGTATGCACCCAAGGGGTTGACGATCGTCGCCGTGCACACACCGGAGTTCGCCCACGAACGCGACCGTACCGCCGTCGCGAAGGCCGTCACGCGGCTTGGCATCCGCTACCCAGTCATGATCGACAACGACTTCGCCTACTGGCGCGCGCTCGGCAATAACTACTGGCCGGCCTTCTATCTTATCGATCCGCAGGGGCGCATCGTCGCCACGCGTATCGGCGAGTTGCACGCGGGCAGGCGGTCGGCCGATGAGTTCGAGGCAGCAATCGCGGGGTTGCTACCGTGACGCTGCCGGACACGGTCGCGATTTCACGTACTTTGCCGACCGCCTGGTCGTCCGGACCGCTCTCGACGCATCACGTCCCGCAAAGCCTTGTTCACTTTGGCTTCGTAATCGCGGCCACTGGCACGGAAATGCTCGACCACGTCGCGGTCGAGATGGATCGTGGTCGCGACTTTGGCCATCCTGGAGCTCCCGACGCGACCGACTCTGGTTCGCGATGGTCCGAGCATTTCCTCCGTCCAAGGCGGGTTGTCCCGATCGACCGGCTTACGCGAAGTACGCTTTGGCGGTTTCAACGTAGTAGCGCGTTTCATACTTCTCGGCTCGACGAAGAGAAATAACGTGTATGTCGCCCTTCTGTTCGGTGTAGACGACGACCACTACCTCGGCGTGCAGCATGCCGAACGTCACGTACCGGGCCTCACCGTACCGCTCGCGCACGTCTTCACGGGTGATCGTGAAGTTATCCAAAATCGCCTCGACACCGGCGAAGTCCAGTCCGTGGCGACGAATGTTCGCACGGCGCTTTGACTCGTCCCAGGTCGGCATGATCGTCCGGCGCCAGCAATTCAGCAAGACTCGATTGAGCGGACGGTAGCCGAGCACCGATGGCGCCGCGCATTGCAAATCTCGCCGGTTTCCGCCGATTCGACGGCCGACCTCACACGTGGATCGTGGCCAGCCTTGCTGACGCGTCTTCTTTCTGCGCCACCGCCAACCCGAACCAGTCTTCGCCTGGCTCGTGCGGACGGCTCAGCAGTCGCTGGTGCTTTTCGTAGGTACGGAGAACCTCGTCCATCAGCGTATTGCGCTCGTCCGGGTAGAAGAGTGCCGGCATCAGTTCGCGATAGCGGTCCCCGGTCCAGAGCAACCCCGCCAACTCGACCATCAGGTCGCAGTGCCGACGCCCGGCGGCGGTGATCGCCAGAAACGTGTCCAGCCGGAGGAACGGCAACTCCGGCTCGAAGTCGCCGACGAACACGCCCGTCAGTCCGGGCACCAGCACTTGCTTGAAGCCGCGCGATATCGCCAGTTCGTGCAAGCGCGGATTCGCGATGATCGAAGCGACGCCCAGCTCCCAGCGCGCCGATTTCAAATGCAGTCCGCGCTGCATGACGCGCTCGAGGCAGTGCTGCGTGAAGGCGGCGTAGCCACGCCATTTCGACCGGTAGAGGGTGTCGCCCGGCCGAACGAGATAGCGCCGTACGAACGATCGGGCCGCGACGCCCGGCCAGTTCTCGAGCCACCCGCGGTCCGTCTCCAGGCAGGCGATGCCCAGTCGCGCCGCACCATCCGGCGAGACGTCGGTGTAGGACGCAAGCGTCCGGGGCGCCCAGTCCTTTTCGAGACCCTCGAGGACGCGATGCGCCGCGCGCATCGAAGGGGCGCCGCGCAGTGGCTGTCGCCTGCGACGCCGACGTACTTCGGCGGCGCGCTGCTGTTCGTCGCCGAGGAACTTGCGGACGAGGCCGCGCGCATGACGGTCGGTGACGACCACCGGCGGCTCGGCTCGACCGCGACTGCGCGCCACTCGAGGTTCTCCCTGCGTTGGCCCCAACGTTGCAATGGCAGGGCTTGGCGGCCCCGCGTGCAGGGTGGACTATTGCGCTCGAACGGACGGCGGTGTGTGACGGGCGTCGGGGATTCGGTGGCAGCCTTGCGCAGCACGAGAGTTCCGTTCCATTGCGGCTGCTCGACTTGGCCATCAACATAATCATCCAGCGCCGGAGCCTGTGGACTTCCCGCGCACTATTCGCCGAGACAGTCTCAGGTCAGATCAGGCTGCGACTTCGACTTCGCGAATCGTGGCGCCGCTCAGTTCGCCATCTGCTGCCGCGAGGTATTCCTCAATCGCCAGCTTGATGTTGTCGAGGGCCTCGGCCTCGGTGCGCCCCTGCGAGATGCAGCCGGGGAGGCCCGGCACTGCAGCGGCGAAGCCGTCGTCCGAGGCCAGCAGTGCGACTTTGTACTTCATGCCGTGCATTGCCGTCTCCTCGCAGATTGCGACCTGCAACACGCCCGGCGCGGTCGTCGGCACCGGGTGCGAGTCGCCGCGCTGATTTCGTTCTTACCTTAAGCGGCCTGTCGACTGCGGCGATAGCTGCAAATCTGCGCAGAATCGCTTCGTTGGCGTGCGGGAGATGCACGATTCGACAGACTGTGACGCAGCGAACGGCCTCGATGACTGCGACTCACCAGAATGCGCCAATCTGCCTTCGGAGCTCGCCATGCGTCTAGCGCTGCCCCTGTCCCTTGCGCTGCTGGCCGCAGCACCAGCGTTCGCTGCCGGGTCCGCCGGCGAGGACGCGTTC
>Ga0299906_10004294_pt1 | contig 11696 bp, 10 predicted proteins | sample RVTome_14_FD_200259 | JGI IMG/M metagenome (GOLD analysis project Ga0299906, IMG submission 200259) | Soil microbial communities from uranium-contaminated site in the Upper Colorado River Basin, Wyoming, United States - RVT145D125 (version 2) ... | reverse complement strand
GCGTTGCGGCTGGGGCAGGCAGCGCCGGAGCAGTCGATGCGGCGGGCGGGAGCAACGCGGCAATTTCCGCGACGCGACGTTTTCGTTCCGCTTCGTCGGCGGCGAGAGCGTCGCGCGCCAGGCCGACAAAGGGATGGTCGGGGTAGCGTGCGATGACGGTGTGGAGCACCAAGCGCACGATCTGCATGTCCGCTTCGCGCGATGCCTCGTCGGCGTAATTTTTCGCACGGTGTTCTAAGAACAGTGCCGACAACTCATCGGGCGGCAAGCGATCGAGCACCGATTGACCGGGGCGGCTCGCCAGCGTGACGCCGCTCTTGATCTGGCCGAGTTCCCGCTCGATGGCCGCAAAGAAATCGATATTCGCGGTCCATTCGGCCGCGCGCTGATTTTGCGGAAAACGCGCGACCATTGAGCGGAAGATCGCCTTCATCAGCGGAACGATTGTCACCAACGTGCTTCTATCATCCGCTGAAAGTTCTTCCGTCCGCAAGCTGCCGTCCCAGGAGGTCTTCCCCGCGACCGCGTGCTGGAATTTCTGGCCCGCCAGCTTCAATAGTACGAAGAGTTCCTCGGCGGTCATGCCGTCGAGATACGCCTGATCGATCAGCGGCCCGGCACCACTGGCTTCGGGTGGCGCGGCACGCTGGGGCGTTGCCGGCGGCGGTGTCGGCAGCGGGCGCGACGCGGAGAGCTGCGTCTCAATCAGCGTCAGCGCGCCTCGCGCGCTGGACGCATTCGGGTGGTCGGGAAATCGGCGCAGTGCGGTCTGCACAATGCGCCGCGCATATTCGAGATCGGCCTTCGGCGCCGAGATGACCCGTTGATAAACGCCGGTGAGTTCATCCCACGACAAGCGATCGAGCGCTGCCTGATCGAGCGGACCAGAGGGTGCCGGCTTCCTGGTTTCGGTCGCGCCTGCCTGCTGCGCAACGCCCTTCATGCTGGCCTGCCGCGCGCGCAACAGACATGCGTCGAGTTCGTTCCGGGCGACAAAGAATCTGGCGCTTTCCTTGTACTGCTCGCCCCTGTTCATCCGGTGAAGGGCGGCGATTTCGTCTCGCCCCTCGGCTGCGCTCGCCAGCAGGCCGGGATCGTCGCTCGGGCGCTTCGCCTCCCGGACCTTCTCCGCCCAGTCCTTGTCGAGCCGTGCGAGAAGTTCCCGCTCGTAGGTCGCCAGGCTAGCTGCGATCCTCGGATAAATCTCCGGACTGGTCAGCGACGCGTGGACGCTCCGCAATCGATCGAAGCCGGCCTGACAGGAGGACGGCTGGGGAGACTTTGCCTGCGCGAGCGCCGTGCAAGGCACCAGCGTCACCGCGCACGCGGCGACGAGCCACGTGCGCGTCGTACCGACGATGCCCATGTACTCATTCCCGACCGTGCGGCTTTCTCACGAAAGCTGGGCTACCGCTCTTGCGGGGCAATCTTTGCGCGAGACGAGACAGGGGTCAAACGGCGACGCAATGGCGGCGGAAGTCCGCACATTTTATGATCCGCAGTAATGGCATGACACACATTGTCACAAGATTCCGCGTCCCTGAAACACTCTCGTGACAAGTCCGTCCTAGATGTTCGTCAGTTCAGGATGCCCCAACGAGAAGGCATCGGAATGGATATCCTCACAAATTGACGACGTTCATTCGTAAGAGCCGCCTCCAAATCCCGCGGCGCCACGGCATTCCTGAACCTCACCCAACCTCCAGCCGCGCACGAGAGTGCCCGGCCTCATAGGAATAAACCAATGCAAGAAGTCCAAACGCAAGCCGAAACCAAAGGAAGCCGCCACGGCAAGTGCTGCGGCAAGAAGGAAGGCGGCCGCGCCGAGAAGCGCGGCAAATGCGGCTCGCACAAAGAAGCCGGCACAAATACGCCGGCAAGCCCTCTCGAAATCCTGCAGATGCGCTTCGCTCGCGGAGAAATCGACACGGCCGAGTTCGAGGAAAAGCGACGCCTGATCGCGAACGTCTGATCCGGCTCGCCACATCGCGACACAAGATCGCGGATGAAAAAGCGGCTGGCGGCAAATCGAACAAACTTCGCCGCCAGCCCGACAATCAATGCCGATGTTTGCCTTGCTGATGCTGCCCATGCGCGCCGCCGGCGTAGCCGCGTAGCTCAATATAGCGATGCGATTGCGTCGGCGTCAGCACATTCACAGTCGCAAGATGATATTTGAGGTGCGCAGCCCGTAGCTCCGCTTGCGTCGCACCAATCGTCCGGGTCGAAGCCGCGAGGCTTGCCTCGGTGACCGTCCTGCCCGCGAATTGCCGGTCCAGTTCGCGCTCCAGCGTGATCAGTTTTTCCCCGAGGGAAACCGCTTCCGTTTTCATCGCCTCGAAGAGTTGCTGCACCTTCGCGCGCTGCGCGTCGGACAATTGAATGGATTCCGCAAGCTCGAGCACATGGACCGGGCCCGGGTAGCCATTGAGCTCAGCCGGCAGCGCCAATCCCATGCCACGACCCGCGCGCAAATCTGCGATCTGTTCGTCGGACAGAGCCTTGATCGGTCTCGATTGCAGCCCCGCGTATGGCTGGTGCGTCTGGGCCGATAACAGGTTTGGCGCGGCGGAGATTGCGACCGCGGCCAAAAATACAGTCCAGCCGATTGACAGTTTCATTCTTACCTTCTCCTCTGACATTCATTGGAAGTCGTCGGCATTTGCGCGGGTGTTTCGGGATCGCGGTTGTGTGACAAAGTTTATCGTGCGCCGCAACGGCTGAGGTTTATCAACTGGCGGCAAGATCGAACTGACCTCGCCGCCAGTTTAGCAAATCAATGCCGATGCTGCTGGCCGGCCATCGCGCCACGCATGCCACGGCCCATCATTCCGCCGCCATTCTTCATCATGGCCTCATGCATTGCGACCATCCCACGTTGAGCGAAGTCGGTCACTTCCGCTGCATGAACTTGGAGCGCCTTGACGGTTGCCGCGTCGGTAGAAGTCTGGACGACGATGACGCCTTTCTCGGTCACCTCGTAGGTGCTCTTGATCTTGTCCTTGTCGCGGAAAATCTGACGCAGTGCCGGGCTCTCGATCGGCAGGCCGGGATCACGCCCTTCCTCGACGCGCTTTCCCATTTCGGCGACATGTTTCTTGATCGTCTCCGCAAGCTCCGGGTCGTCCGATTCCGTCACCGTGCGAATTCCGTCCGGAAGATTGGTCACCGTTCGCTTGATACGATCGTGATTGAAGAACAAGTCGCGAATATCGCTGTGCTCGGACTCCGTCGCAGAACCATGGTTCATACCCATCATTCCGCGGCCCATTCCCATCATGCCGGGCCCCATTTGTCCCCGCATGCCTTGTCCCATCTGGCCGTGCATACCCGGACCCATCTGGCCGCGCATGCCGGAGTCCATCTGGCCGCGCATGCCGGAGTCCATCTGGCCTCGCATCCCCATGCCGGCGTGGCCGAAGCCGCCCGGGCCGTGACCGGCCGACTGCGCCAGAGCCCAGCCGCCGACGAGCAAGCTCGCCGCGGTGATGCCGCCGATCACTAAAATCTTCTTCTTCATGTGAATCTCCAATGCCTGTGCAACAGACGGTCCGTTGCTTATGCGGATTGGAGTGGCCGGATTTCACCCAAGTTTTTCAGTAATTGGGTCTTTTGTGACAAAGTTTGTCAGGCCCCGCGGCAGCCACAGTCCGACACATATTTCGCAAAACACGCAGTACGCGTTGGCCTATATTACAAATATGCAAGGTGCCCCACACATCCTGGTCGTCGACGACCATCGCGAGATTCGCGATCTCGTCTCTCGTGCGCTGACGAAGGATGGATTCCGCGTCAGCACTGCTGCCGACGGCCGGGCGATGCGGAAGATCCTGGCCGATGGCCGGATCGACCTGATACTCCTCGATCTCATGCTGCCGGGCGAAGACGGACTTTCGCTCTGCCGCGCGCTGCGCGCCGAATCGAACGTCCCGATCATCATGCTGACCGCGAAGGGCGAGGAGATCGACCGGGTCATCGGACTCGAGATGGGGGCCGACGATTACCTTCCGAAGCCTTTCGGCAGCCGCGAATTGATTGCCCGGATCAAAGCGGTCCTGCGGCGCAGCCAAGAGACAAGCTCGAAAGGCGACCCCGAGCAGCGGCCCAAGAGCTACCAATTCGACCGCTGGGGATTGGACACCGGCTCGCGCTCGCTCCTTCGTAACGATGGCGTCACCGTGCCGCTCAGCACCGGCGAATACGATCTGCTGATTGCTTTGGTCGAGCGGCCGCAGCGCGTGCTCAATCGCGATCAGCTTCTCGACCTGGCGCGCGGCCGGTCTTCAGCAGGTCTCGATCGCAGCATCGATACGCAGGTGAGCCGGCTGCGTAAGAAACTCGAACTCGATCCCAGCGACCCGCAAATCATCAAGACTGTGTGGGGCGGCGGATACATGTTCACGCCGGCGGTCTCCCGCCAATGAACCGGCTCCTTCCCAAGAGCCTGTTCGGACAGACCCTGCTCGTCCTGCTTGGCGGCTTGATCATTTCGCAGGCGGCCGGGTGGTGGATTTACACCATGGACCGCGAACAGGCGGTGCGTGCGATCGGCGGACTCGCCGCTGCACAGCGGGTCGCCAATCTTGCCCGGCTTATCCATGAGGCGCCGCGCGAATGGCGGGAGCGCATCGTAACTGCGTCAAGCGATCCGAGTTTCCGAGTCTCGCTCGCGCGCCGGCGTCCGGCGATCTCGGAAAACGCGGGGGATTCGATTGCCGCCGAGGTCATCAGGGAATTCCTCGCCGAGCAGCTGACATTCGGATCGGGGCAGCAACCGCTTGTGTCCGTATCGACGTCGGCCAGCCCGCCCTTTGCGGGACCGCACGCGATGGGGCGCGGCCCGATGATGCACGGCATAGGCGGGTTCGCCGGCTTTGGCCTGTTTCGCGACCTGCAGGTCGCCGTGCCGCTATCCGACGGTCAATGGCTCACTTTCGCGACGTCCCTTCCCGACAGCGGCCCGGCATTCTCCCGCCAATTTCTCGTATCTATGGCGATCATGGCGATCATCATCCTGGGGGTTTCGATCTGGGCCGTCCGCCGCGTGACGGCGCCCCTCGCCTCGCTTGCGGTCGCAGCCGAGCAATTGGGCCGGGACGTAACGGCGGCGCCGCTTCCCGAAACAGGCTCGATCGAAACCCGTCAGGCCTCACGTGCTTTCAACGAAATGCAGACCCGGCTCCGCAGTTTGATTGAGAACCGAATGCGGATGCTCGCCGCCATTTCGCATGACTTGCGTACACCCCTGACGCTCCTTCGGCTCCGCGCCGAGAATGTCGAGGACGCTCAAGAGCGAAACAAGATGCTCGCTACAATCGGCGAGATGGATGCCATGCTCGGTTCGACGCTGCAGTTCGCGCGCGACGAGACGGTGAGCGAGCCGCGGCGCCCCACGGACCTTGCGGCCCTGCTTCAGAGCACCGTCGACGATATGAGCGACGCCGGGCTGCCGGTGACGACAGAGCCGACCGATTCGATTGTCTATGAATGCCGGCCCATGGCGCTCAAACGCGCGTTGACGAACCTGATTGAAAATGCCGTTAAGTACGGAAAGTCGGCGCACGTATCGGTCGATATTTCGCAAGAGACGATCGAAATCATGATCGACGACGAAGGACCGGGAATTCCCGAAACAAAACTCTCGCGCGTGCTCGAACCGTTTTATCGTGTTGAGGACTCGCGCAGCCGCGAGACCGGCGGGGTTGGGCTGGGATTGGCCATCGCGCAATCGATCGTGCAATCGCATGGCGGCGAATTGGCGCTGAGCAACCGGCCGGCGGGCGGCTTATGCGCATCGATTAGATTGCCGCGGTAAAGGAATGCTCGAAGGAGCCGGGCCCTTCTCTGTTCGATCGCGTACGCCCAATTACCCTTGCCGTTGATCCGCACACACGTATCTTACGCAGCAACCCGCTCGGCACCGCCCGGCGGGACCAGCAGCAAGGGCAGCCGTATTCGCACGGTCGTTCCGGTCGATTCCTGTTTCGACGGGACGATCGCGCCGCCGAGCTGGCGCACGAAAATCGCCACATAGTCGGAACCGCGTTTTTCCGGAATCTTCTCCGAATCCTTTTCCTTCATGCCGATACCGTTATCGGCGACGACCAGTTCGATTTGATCGCCGACCTGCTCCACGCGCAGCATGATATGTCCCGTCCCGTGCGGAAAGGCGTGCTTGATGGCGTTGGTCGCAAGCTCGTTGACAAGAAGGCCGAAGGGCACCGCGCGGTCGGGATCGATCTCCAGCTGCTCGCCCTTCACCTCGATGACGACGCCCGACATGTCTCCGATGAGGCTCGCCGACATCACCTTGGCGATTTCCCGCAAGTACGCGTCCACCGCCACCGTCCGGCCGCGGCTCGATTGAGATATCAGGTCGTAAAGCTGGGCGATGGCGCCAATGCGCGCCTGCATGGCCTTATAGCCCTGAACGCACGGAGCGGCGGTCCATTTGGCTTCGTAGGAGATCAGGCCGACAATTACCTGCAGGTTATTCTTGATCCGATGAGAAATTTCGTTCGTCAGGCTCAGCGCGTCGCGTTCGCGCTGCTTGCGATCGGTGATGTCCTCGAAGACGAGGAGCATGCGGTGGGCATGGTTGCCCGGTTGCGAAATTTTCCGGGCATTCAAGTTGAAGACGCGGCGGCCGAGACCCGGGAAATTGTCCTCGATCTCGAAACTTTCGATGGGTTTGTTTTCCGGGAGCACCTTCTCCATCAGATGGCGAAGCGCCGGCACATCCCATTGGTGCTGGCCCAGCTCCGAAAAGCGCCGCCCGCGCACCTCGACTTCCGTGATCCCGAATATGGTCAAAAAAGCCTTGCTCGCAGTTACGATCGTCATGTCGTCTTCGAGCACGACCAGGGGATCGCGGATCGTATCGACGATGCTTTGAGTCAATTGCCAGTTGCGCTTGCTCTCCGACCGGGCCGCACGTTCTTCGCTGACATCCTCGATGGCGAGCAGGATGGAACCGCCGTCGCCCGGCCGAAAAATCTTCCGGGCGTTGACCAGCATCGTGCGCCGACCGATGGTCGGGAAATCATGCTCGACCTCAAAGCCTTCGACCGAAGCACGATGGGGAATCACGCTCTCGAGCAAGGTGCGCAGCGCGGGGATATCCCACTGCCGGTTTCCGAGCTCGTAAATGTGACATCCCTCGGTCTCGTCGGCGCTCGTGCGAAACGTTTGGTAAAATGCGCGGTTGGCGGATGTGATGTTCAGGTTTTTGTCGAGAATGATGAGGGCGCTGGGAACCGTTTCAACGATATCGCTTGCAGCGATATCCGAAACGGTTTTTTTTCCGAGATCGATATCGGACATGGCCGGCGTTCCCCATAGATTGCGCGATTTCAAAATTACGCCGCCAGCAGGCCGTCCACAGACCTTTGCAGCTGGTGCGGCGTATAGGGCTTACGAAGAAAGTGCGTTCCTTCGACAAGCAGTGCTTTCATGGCGTCGGTGACGAAATTGCCTGTCGTATAAAGTACGCGCAATTCCGGTCGGAGCCTGATGGCCTGATGCGCCAGTTCGCACCCGCCATGGACCGCCATTTGAAGATAGATATCGGTGAACAGCAGGTCGATGGACTTCGTGGATCGTAGAATGACAAGCGCCTCATCGACGTCGCTGGCCGAGAGGGTCTCATGACCCCAGTCTTCAATCGTCATAACCGCAATTTCGCGGATGAATACATCGTCTTCGACGATTAAAATCACGGCCATCAGACTCTTTCGGCCGTGACGACACGCGCGGGTCAGGGCCCTTCCCGCCGGGTTACGGCTGTCAGAGCCCTCCCGGCGGCTATCAGGGCAAAGGATAGCGCGCAGCGGGCCGAAAGGTTCCGTAAAAATTATAATTCTTTTTGAGCAAGGGCCCGTCTCTAACTTTATCGCACAGAGTCAACAGCTTATGCTCGACGCGAATGCGCCTATCGCACTCGTGGGCTGCCCCGGCGAGCGCGTCGGGCTGGTGCGCGACACACGGTACCGATCGGGGCGATACGGCTCATTTGCGGCCAAATCCCCGCGCCGCGGGCGACGATCAAGCTCAGACTTCTCCCGAAAAATGACTCCGCTTGCGCCAGCTTGACCTTTCCCGCCCCGCACGTTTTTGTGGCGCATGGCAAAATTCAAAGCGGTTATCGTCGAAAAGACGGACAACGGCTCGCAGGCGCGTTACGGCGAGCTGAATGAAAGCGACCTCATGGACGGCGACGTCACCGTTCGCGTCGATTATTCCTGCATCAATTACAAGGACGGACTTGCCGTCACGGGCCTCGCGCCGGTGGTGCGGCGCTGGCCGATGATTCCGGGAATCGATTTCGCCGGCACCGTCGAACAATCGACGCATCCGGAATGGAAACCCGGCGACCGCGTGATCCTTAACGGCTTCGGCGTGGGCGAAATGCATCTTGGCGGCTGGGCGGAAAAGGCGCGCGTGAAGGGCGACTGGCTCGTGCCGCTGCCGCAGGGCATGAGCGCGCTCGACGCGATGGGAATCGGCACCGCCGGCTACACCGCGATGCTCGCGGTGATCGCGCTCGAGCGACATGGCGTGACGCCGGACAAGGGGCCGGTCGTCGTCACGGGCGGCGTGGGCGGGCTCGGCTCGGTCGCGATCTCGCTCCTCTCGAATTACGGCTACCAGGTCGTCGCCTCCACCGGCCGCCCGGCCGAGGCGGATTACCTGAAATCGCTCGGCGCGAGCGAGGTGATCGACCGGTCGGAATTGACCGGCAAGGTCAAGCCGCTCGCCAAGGAACGTTTCGCGGGCGGCATCGACTCGGTGGGTTCGACCACCCTCGCAAACGTCCTCTCCATGACCCGCTATGGCGGCGCGGTGGCCGCCTGTGGCCTTGCCGGCGGAATGGATCTGCAGACGACCGTCGCCCCCTTTATCCTTCGGGGGGTGTCGCTGCTCGGCATCGACTCGGTCTATTGCCCGCAACCGCTTCGGCGCGAGGCATGGCGGCGGCTCGCTCTCGATCTCGACCGGGCCAAGCTCACGGCCATGACCACCGTGGTTCCATTCGCGGACGTTATCGAGGTTGCGGGCACCATCGTCGAAGGCAAGTTGCGCGGACGCCACGCCGTCCGTGTCACTGAATCTTAGGGTTAACCGAGCCTTGACAAATCGGTGCGCAATCTGGGCACCCTAGCCCCAGCCCCGGGGTGGTGAGTTCATGCAAAGCGCAAGATTGTTCGCCCTCGCCATGGTTCTGTCCGCGTCGCCCGCGGGCGCCCAGGAAATCATGAATGCTTCGGCCGCGCAGAAATTCGTGGCCGGCAAGCTGTTCAGCTATTCGTGCTTCGACGGTACCGAGGGATCCGGGCGCATCTTCAGCGACGGCTCGGCAGCGGGCACGATTCGGCCCGGCGGTCAGGGCGATGTGCGCAATATGCGGCTGCCTTCGGGCACCCTCTATGTGCACGGCGAACGGATCTGCGCCAATCTGCGCGGGCTGCCGTTCCAGCCCTGCTTCAGTCTCACGAAGCTGAGCGACACGGGCTTCCGTGGCGCCGTTTCGGGCATGGGCTTCATGTATTGCGAATTTGATCGCGGGACGCAGACTCAAGTGGCGCGGCGCCGACCGCAGCGGCTTGAGCTCCGCGGCAGCATCGAGGGAGCCCTGCCCGCCGTTCCGTGAGCCGGAACCTGCTCAACACCTTATTCGACGCACCCTTCTGGAACCTGCATTAAGACTAAGAACAATAGCCGCTTCACCTCTCCCACATTCAGCAGCAGTATCTACGCCGGCACCCAATCGTCTTGGACCGGACGTATTTCTGCCTTGTTGCAACGCAACACGAGACAAGAATAGGCCAGACCACAAGGAGACGATCTTGTATTTTCTTCGCACCATTGCGGCGGCGTCCATTGCCACAGCCCTTTTCGCGGCACCCGCTCTCGCCGAGAATATTTTGACCGGCACGGAAGCGCATCAGCGGCTTGCGGGCCAGACATTCGATTTCAATTGCGTGGACGGAACGCGCGGCGAAGCAACCTACGGCAAGTCCGGCGTTGCGACCGCGCGTTACCGCCTGGCGACCGCAAGCGACGACGCCGCGCTCCAGAAGGATCAGGGCCACGTACGCGCGAACGGCGAGAACGTTTGCATTCGCTGGACGACGCTCAATGGCGGCGAAGAAGGCTGCTATCGCATGACCGAACGCAAGCCCGGCCAATATCGTATCGCCGAGGGCCGAATTCGCTGGTGCGATCTTTCTTCGCGCTTCATGGGCGCGCGTGCCGACACCAACTGAGCGAAGCAAATTCCGAAATAAAAAGGCGCCCTGCGGGGCGCCTTATCATTTGTGCGGCCGGCTGCTTGGCGATCACCCGCCATTGCCTTGCGGCTTGACGTTGCCTGCGCGCGCGGGCGGCCCATCTTCCTTCAGGCCTTCCTTCAGCTTCGCCTCGATGATCAACATATCCTCGGGGGCGGGGTTGAGATCGCGCGCATGGCTCCACTGGAATCGGGCTTCGAGTTCGCGCCCGACCTTCCAGTAGGCATCGCCGAGGTGATCGTTGATCGTCGGGTCCTCGGGACGAAGTTCGATTGCGCGCTCCAGTTCCTTCACGGCATCGTCGTAGCGGCCGAGGCGGTAATATGCCCAGCCGAGGCTGTCGACGATATAACCGTCCTTCGGGCGCAACTCGACGGCCTTTTTGATCATCTCAAGGCCGGCCTCGAGATTGAGTCCAAGATCGACCCAGGAATAGCCGAGATAATTCAGGACCTGCGCCTGCTCGGGAACGAGTTCGAGCGCCTTCTGGAAGTCTTTTTCCGCGAGCGGCCATTGCTTGGAGCGCTCGTAAGAAATGCCGCGGAAGTAAAAGAGCGTCCAGTTCTGACGCGTGGGTTCCTTCACGAGCGCGAGCGCCTTGGAATAGGTGTCGATCGCCTCAGTGTAATGCTTGCGCGCGCGCTGCAAATTGCCGAGCGCGGTGAGCGCATCGATATCGCCGGGATCTTTCTGAATGAGACCCTTCAGGCGGTCGCGCGCCTCATCCGTGCGCTCGATCTGATCGAGATTGAGCGCACGCTGGATTTCCGCACTGCGCTTGAGCGGCGACGTCGCGGGAAGCCGCGCGAAGGTTGCGATGGCCAGTTCGGGTTTCTTCATCGATTCAAAAAGGTCGCCGAGCGCCAGGAGCGCCAATGGATGGTCGGGCTCAAGGTAAAGCGCGATATTGAGATAGACGAGCGCGATGTCTTCGCCGCCCTGGCGGCCGAGCGCCGAGCCAAGACCGAACAACACTTCCGCCGCCCCGGCTTGCGCCGAGCGGACGAGCATGGCGGGTGTGCGCCCCGCTTCGATCTCGGCGACGACGCTGTCGATCAGCGGGTGACCGGGCAAAAGCTTGTCGAATTCGGCGTAAACTTCGAGCGCCTTCTTGCGGTCGCCATTGCGCGCGAGCCAACGGGCATAGGCGTCGACCGTGCGGATCGCGTTCTTGTCCTGGTCGTAGGCGCGCTTGAGGTGCACTCCGGCCGCGCGGCGCTGGCCGGCGACATCGAGCATCAAGCCCGCGTGCAGATCCTTGAAGGCGGCATACCAATCCGGACCCTGCAACTTGTCGATATTGGAAACCGCGCCCTTGAAATTGCCGCTCGCGGTCAGTGTCCATGCCCCGATCAAGGCTGCCGTCAGGTCTGCGATCGGACCGCGAACGGAGAGCACGAGGTGATT